>Ga0116176_10003043_pt1 | contig 12499 bp, 6 predicted proteins | sample AD_STIC08_MetaG_FD_89803 | JGI IMG/M metagenome (GOLD analysis project Ga0116176, IMG submission 89803) | Active sludge microbial communities of municipal wastewater-treating anaerobic digesters from USA - AD_STIC08_MetaG | ecosystem: Engineered > Bioreactor > Anaerobic > Digestate | place: USA... | reverse complement strand
CTGAACCATGCTCGCCAACATCCTGCTGCTGGTGATCGACGTCGCCGCCAGCTTCCTCACGCTGATGCTGCTCGCGCGCTTCTTCATGCAGTGGCAGCGCATCTCCTTCCGCAACCAGCTCGGTCAGTTCGTGGTCAGCACCACCGACTGGGTCGTGCGTCCGCTGCGCCGCTTCATCCCCGGCCTGTTCGGTCTCGACATGGCGAGCCTGCTGCCGGCCTGGCTGGTGCAGGTGCTGCTGGTGATGTTCGAGCTCAGCCTGCGCGGCGCGGCCTTCAGCGGCAACACCGCCGCGGTGCTCGCCGGCCTGTGGGGCGTGGGCCTGATCGAGCTGCTGCGCATGATGGTGTACCTGGTGTTCGCGGTGGTGCTGGGCTCGGCCGTGCTGTCCTGGGTGAGCCCGCACGCGCCACTGGCGCCGCTGCTGCACTCGATCGCCGCACCCTTCCTGCGCCCCTTCCGCCGCGTGATCCCGAGCATCGCCAACGTGGACCTGTCGCCGCTCGTGCTGCTGCTGGTGCTGCAGATCGTGCTGATGGTGCTCGCCGGCGCCCGCAACGGTTTTGCGCCGCTGCTGTTCGTGGGCTGAGCGTTCGGGGCTGGAAGTTCGCGGGCAAGCCCGCTCCCACGGCGCGTCGGTCGCGCCGCCAATCCAGGATCGGCTGACCTCTGTGTTTTGAATTGGGCAGAGCAGTGACGTTACGTCATGGCATGCATGCCTTTTCAAGCAGCCGTCCCACGTATGCTGAATCGTTCTTCATGAAGAGGATATTGATCTCGAGAAACTCTTCCAGGCTGTGCAAGCCGAAATTCCTCTGCAATGAGCTGAGCTGAGTCGGAGAGACGATGAAGCTTGAAAGGCTGACCTTGTCGTCGCCCAATCGCTTTTCGATGTCCTTGATGACCTTGCAGAATTGCACTTTCGGACTGGTGATTCCTTCGTGAATCAGGCCATGTGGTTCGATGAAGACGATCTGCTGTCTGTCGCCGTCGATGATCCACAAGATGAAGTCAGGGTAGAAACTACCCGCCTCGAAGAAGCCGATACCCCCGCCTCGCGCCTTGTTGCGTAGAAGGAAGAACTCCTTACCCGCAAAGGCAGATTGATTTTCGAGAAGGTGGGCGTGCAGATCCCTGACGAAATCGAATTCGCTGTCTTTCAGGGCAACCGGGCTGATCTTGATGCGCGACGTTGGTCCAGCGCCGTCCGGCATGTGCAGCAGTGGCGAATAGAGGTGGATGCCACCCAGTAGAGCGTCGGGAGGCAGGCCGCCCGGCCGCGATTTGTCGTGCAAGCGCGTCGTAGCGCTGGAGTCCTTGATCGATCGTGCCAACGTTTCTACGTCCGCAGCGAGTTGCTTCAGGTCCGAGATCAGCGTCGACTCGTTGGCATCGACCATGATCTTCCAGTGATCGTCCTGCTTGGGCAGGTTATCGTCGGCTGCGGTGAGTTCGCGGTATTCGAGCCGCTGCTCGAAGAAGGCATCGACCTGGTGATTGAAAAGCGCCTCCATCAGTCGCTTGAGCAAGGTTGTGACAATCAACTGCCATTGCCGCACTTCCGCCCACGCGCGAGGCTGCATGAGGGTGTCTGGCGCATACAGGCGATACCACGCACCGTGGCCGTCGGTGAAAAGCTTCGGCAGATCGTCGCGGTGGACCAGCAGGTTCTCGAACCGGCGCACGCGCTTGAAGGCTTCCAACTCGAAGAACACCGCGTCCCAGTCGATCAGCGCGAGCTGATGGCCCTTGAACAGTTGTGTCTGTTTTGCCGTTGCTTCCGAAACATTCGCTTTGCCGACCGCAAGGGCCTCGATACGCGGATACCAGTCGAGCTCGATCTGGCGCGCGATGACCTTGGCGGGTAGCGGCAATCTGAGGATGGGCAGCGGCGCGTCGAGCTTGAAGTCGTATTCCCTGCCGTTGTCCTTCTTTCGCTTTGGGCGAAGCACCTTCAGCCGGGTACCGAAGTTCCGCGTGGTGTGCATCGGCACCTCGATCACTTCCTGGCGCTCGTTGCCGGGCAGCCCCTCTGCGGCGAGGTAATCGCGGAACCGTTGCATGAACTCGGCTTCGATGCCGAACACCTGCAAGGTCTCCAGCCAATGGATGTTGGCAGGCCTCGGAACGTTGATGCGGGTGCAGCGGCTGCTGCGTTTGAGGCTCCAGTCGAAGCCTTTCAGGCGCACGCCGCGGCCGAACAACTGGATGATCTGCGATCCTTCAGACTTGCCGACGTGCATCAGCCCGAGGGTGGAAACGCGCCAGCAATCCCAGCCCTCGATGAACTTCTTCGCACCGATGAGGATGTTGACGGGCGACTGGCTGTCGGATGCCCCCGAAAACAGCGGCCTGTCATCGAACTCGCTACTGGTGATCTCCACCTTTTCGGCCGGAATCCGTTCGCCGATGTGGTCTGCCAGCCCCTTGGCGTCGCCGACATTGATCAACCCGAATGGGCGTTCGGCATGGCCGACGCGCAGGTGGATCTCGCCGCTGTCGCCCTTGATGCGTGTGATGCGAAGAATGCCACCTGAGCGCGCCTGAAAGACCTCACCAAGGATCGAGCCGTAGATCTCGTCTACCGTCCCGCCAGCACCGAGCATGTTCTGCAGGACAGGGAAGCAGCTCGCGAAGATGTCATTGCCGTCCGCATCGATCATGCCATTGGCCGCGCCGGACTGTGTCAGCAAGAGCTGGATGTCTTTCTTGCTGGTCGCCGGGTCGGCTACAAACTCGCCGAGGAACAGGACGATCCTTGCCACGTCCGCGATTGCCGCCTTCTCGTCCTGATTCGCGCCGCCCGGTTTGCTGACACTGCCGCCGACAAAGACCCACAGCGGTTTCTCCAGGTTGAAGGGGCGCAAGGCCAGCGTATCGCGGTCGTACAGGCGCAACTGCTGGAAGTAGGCCAGCAAGCAGGCGGTCAGGTATCGGCGCGTGTCGGCGCCTTCCTTCGCCAGGTTGAGAATGCTGTAGTCCTTGCCGAAACCGTCCTCGTAAAAGTAGCGGTACGAGTAATCGAACAGCACGCTCTTCGCGTAGGTCTGGGTGATCGACTCGCTGCCAGCCGCTGCCACGGACTGGGCGAAAGTGGCGGAATACTCGAAGACGAAACCGCGCGCCGCGATTGCCTCACGCCGTTTCAGCCAGCCGGTCTCCTCTTCGCTGCCCAGTCCGCGGTGGCCCTCGTCGACCAGCAGCAGGTTGTTGTCGCCGAACTCGGAGACGGCCACCGTGTTCTCGCGCCGAACTTCGCCCAGCTTGGTGATCTCGATGACGTCCACCCGTCCAAGGTCCGGTGAGCCGAGCAGGTCCGCGCGAAAGCGCTGTGATGCAATTCCGTTCTGCCCCAGTTCCCGCAGATGCTGCTCGGTCAGCGATTCGTTCGGAGTGATCAGTACCGAGCGCGAGAACTCGTTCTCGCGGTTCGACAACTTCGCGTAATGGCGGAACTGGAGAACGTTGGCGTGCATCAAGAACGTCTTGCCGCTGCCGGTCGCATTCTGGAAACACAGGCGGTTGAGGTCGGCGACCGTGAAAGGCTCCACCGTCGTCGGCAGCCTCGCCGCCGTTCTCCACGCGTTGAAGCGCAGCAGGAATTCGTTGAGCGAATCGAGCAGTTGTGCGGGCTGGTGGAAGAATAGATCCAGGTAGCGTTCGGTGAAGATCAGCGATAACCACTGGAAATACTTCCACACGATGCGGCGCTCGCCGCCAGCCTGTCGGCGGTCGTTCAGTGTCTTCGTGTGCGCGAGGATATTGTCTTCGTAGGCCGCAAGCTCGGCCGCCGACACCTTCGCCGACGCCGGCCAGTTGGCATTCAGTTCGCGGAAAAAGCGGTGGCGCCCATCCTCGTGCAAGCCTTCCTTGTCTTCGTCGATGATCGTATGTGCCAGACGCCGGATCGGCGGGATGCTGCGCCCGTCGGCGTCCTTGTGCTCTGTCAGCGGATCGACGCCGAACTGCTCGATCATCCAGGCGTTGAGCACCAGCTTGAAAATGAATGGGTCGGCAGTCTTCGCCGAGCCTTTCGCTTTCTTCACCGTGCCGGCCGTCTTGGCGTTCTTCTTGGTGGTTGCCATGTGATTGCGTATTCCGATCAGGCGACCGCAGACAGGTTCTCTGTCGGCTCGCCCAGCCCTTCAAGGGTTGTCAGCCATTCGCCGAAGTGCGGGCAGGCTGTGCGCACGGTGGTGAGCGTCGTCTTGTGGAGGATGGTGGGGCCGTCCGAAGTCTTCTTGAAGCTCGGGATCAGGCGCTCGATGCGTGCGGACGGGTGTGTCGCCGGATCGTTGTTGATCTCTTCCGGTGTCCCTGCCTGTTGCACGATGGCCGACAGTGCCGCAGCCAATGCCGGATTGCCGAAATGTTCGGCGACGGCTTCCGGTCTGCTGAACAGCCAGGCCTCGAACTCGTGCAGGGCGAGAAAGGGCATGAAGCGCGCCTGGTCGATGTCGTCCGCAAACGCTTGTTGCAGGCGAATCGCCTTGTCGTGCGCCGTCAAACCGGGTGTCGCCAGGACGGCTGCACGCCCGGGGAAGTCCTCCGGCAGTCCATAGAAATCCAGCAAGGTCGTCACGCGGGCGTTCCTGTCGCCCAGCAGTTCCAGGAGGTTCTGCCGGATCTTGGCATAGCTCGTCACCCCACCCCGAAACGCGCCACCGCTCATGATCCGCTTGGTCCGCAAGACAGTGACGCTGGCATAGACGCCAAAGGCGGCGAGGTGGGGCGCCAGCGTTCGCTTGGCGAAGACCTCCTCGGACTGGCCCTCCACCAGAATCAGCAGACGAGTCATCAGGGCCGCCCCCCGATGATGTTCTTTTCCCATAGGTCGCCCACGCTGTAGTCGTTCATCCAGCTCGACAAGTCCTGCTCCGTCAGGCGACGGAAATGGGTACGCAGGCCATCGTTGTCGGCGATGATGATCGCCTCGGGCGCGAACTGGTTCAGCAGCGTGACCGACTGCGTCGCCAGGATCACCTGACTGCGCCGGGCTGCAGCCTCGATCATCTCGGACAAGATCGTGATGGCGAATGGGTGCAGGCCAAGCTCCGGCTCGTCGAGCAGGATCAGCGACGGCAGAGATGGCTGCAGCAGCAGCACGGCGAGACAGATGAATCTGAGCGTGCCGTCCGACAGCGAAAAGCCATCGAAATAGGCGTCCGAGCCCTTCTGCTTCCATTCCAGCTTGATCTTGTTCGGGTTGGTGCGCGACGGTTCGAGCGTGAAGTCGTCGAAGAACGGCGCGACCAACTGCACATGCTCGACGACGTGCCTGTACTCGGTTGGATGCGTCAGCTTCATCCAGTACAGGAAGGCGGCGAGGTTGGCCGCATCGGGGCGGAACGCCCGATTGTCGTCGATGTCCTGCGTCTTCTTCGCCGGGGCCGAACTCGATGTGTCGTGGAAGTGATAGACCACCCAGCCCTGCACGCCTTCCAAGACGTGCTCTGCAACGCGTTTGCCCTGTCCTGCGGTATTGGCCGCTTCATGCAGGGCTGTTTCCTTGTGTCCTGCGCCGATCTGAAGACTCCATGGGCGCGAGTAGTAGCGTACATCGTGGTAGTAAATCGTCTCCCAGTCGAAGACCACGGTGTCGCCGACCGCGGGCTTCAGACAGAAGCTGTACGCGTTGCTCCCGAAGTCGAAACGGAAGGACATCTTCGGCGTGGTCTTCTCGCCGTGGTGCAGGAGGCGGTCCGGCCCACCATGTTCGCCGACGTAGAGCTGCAACTGTTTCGACAGCACGGAATTGAGGAAGCGAAAGACGCCGATCAGGTTCGACTTTCCGGCGCCGTTCGGACCGATCACGACGTTGAGGCGCTGCAGTTCCAGTTCGCAGCTTTCGATGGACTTGAACCCGTTGACGGTCAGCTTGTTGAGCAGCGACATATCAGCTCTCCTCTCCGGCCCACATCCGGCGGTGGAATTCCTCTTCGAGCAGCCGCACCTCGCCGTACTTGCCAAGATTCGGCAGGCTGTGCGTGCCGTTGATGTAGATGAGGTCGTAGAGCGTCTTGTCCTCGCGTCGCGTGGGATTCCACTTCATCTTCTGCGACAGGAAGGCTTCGAGCGCCGCCGCGTCCTGCTCGGGGTCGTCGGTGAGCGTACGCCACAGCACCAGCACGCTCTGGCGGTGCAGGTCGTCACCCGGCCGGGTGCGCACGTAACCCTCCACGGGGCGGAACCACCACGCGCCATCGTCCGCCTCGGTCAGTGCCGTGGCTTGCAGGCGCGTGTGTGCATCCTGCGGCAGCAGCGGATCGGGCTTGCGCGCGAAGCTCGCGCTGAAGCGCCGGCCGGCGTGCAGCTTGTCGACGTGCAGGCCGATCAGCCAGTTGAAGGTCTCGACCAGGTCGACATTGCGCTGCTCGCGCTCGTCGGAGCCGGGTTTCTTGATTTCCAGTCGATACGCCGCCGGGTCGCGGAACTGGGCGACGTCTAGCAGGCTCGGGCTGCCGTGGGTTTCGACCTCCAGCATGTAACGCAAAAGGTAGTCGCGCTGCATGGCTGCGTGATTGCTCTTGGTCGCAGCCTCGGCGGCAGGATTTAGCACCAGATTATTCAGGCAGTCTTCGTAGGATTCGAGTCGGATTGTCTTGATGATCCCCGGTGCTCGTTCACGCTCGACATCACTTGCCGGTCTTTGGGCCCTTCCGTTTTTCCACTCAGGTGAAAATACGACTTTCTTTATTCGTGGTAACAAAACAGTATCAAAGTGCCCACCCATCTCAATCAATACAAACTTTCTTTGTCCGCCATCCTCACGATTCAAGTTAATGCAGGCATGTGCAGTAGTGCCAGATCCGCCGAAATAGTCTAAGACAAAACCACTTGCTTCCTCGGCCAATCCTGATACCCATAGGCTGTCTTGGACAGCGAAGGGAGACTTCGCAAACGAGAAGGCGGCAGCGCCAAAAAGATTAGTCAGTGTTGCGCTCCCATACTCTCTTGCCGCATAGGTATTTTTGTCCCACCATGACCGTGGCAAAACACCTTCTGATGGCTTGTGTCTGCGGTAGATCTGAATCAGGTTATCTCTGTTCATTCGAACTTCTAGGTCATCGATATTGTTTATTGCTGATACGTGATTGAGGCTCCAAACCCTTTCTTTTCCTTTTTCGTCGATAGGCCAGACAATTACTTCGTTGCTCTTTGGCTGCTCGAGCAGTTCCCAAGACCTTTTTAAGTTATTCCATGAGATATCTGGGATGCGTAGAGTTTTTGTTGTTGGGCAAGCTAAGATTGGATAAAACTGCTTTGGGCGTGCGGCGCGATGAGTTACTGCGCCACCATCTTTACGGAAATTTCTCCAATCAACAATTTCGCCATTCTCTTCTGAGAATCGTTCGAGTTGCTTTTCGGTTCTTGGCAATCTTTCGAGAGATGCGCTGCCTTTTCTATAAAAGAAAGCGTACTCGTGACAAATCGACAATCCCTGGACGGTTGATCTCCCTGATGGATTGTTTCTTATTACAGCTGTGCCTAGTAAGTTTTCACGTCCAAGCGCCTCATTGAGAAGAAAGGACAATTCATGAACTTGGTAGTCATCAATTGTTACGCAAAGAACGCCATCGTCTTGCAAATAACAGTCTGCCTCTGAAAGTCTGTTACTGATCATCGTGATCCAAGATGAACTGCGGTAACCGTTCTTGTAATCAATGGGGCCTGCATCAGTGTTGTATGGTGGATCGATGTAAATTGATCTAAAGGATTTTCTAAACCTGTTCTGCATTAGCGACAAGGCCTGAAAATTTTCAGAGCTCACTAGTACTCCATCACACTTGTCATCTAGCTCATCGAATACTGCTGTCAGCGATTGTTTGAATGAATTATCAAAAAGCGCAGTATCTACAATCAACGAGGGGTTTGACTTTAGAAAATCTAACGATAATGGCACCGAATATCCCGGTGTCGCCATGTCTCCCTGGATGTCGTCGATCGCGAACAGCCTCACCCACTCCTCCCGCTGCCGTTCATTGGCCGCGATCTCAGGGTAAAACTTCACAGGGATACGATCCAGCGTGATGCAGTAGTGCGTCTCGACGACGAATTTCTTCTTCAGCCACAGCTTCTTCTGAAAATCCTCGAGCTGGGCGAGGAAGTCGATCAGGCGCAGCGAGAGGATGCGGATGGCCTGCGCCTTTTCCAGCGCCTCGCGCATTGCTTTTATGCGGGTCTCGCTCAGCCCGGCCTGCACGTCGGCATCTTCGCCGCCGACGAAGTCGTCGAGTTTCAGGACTTCGTTCTTCAGGTAGAAATCCAGCTCGCGCCGCAGGAAGCCGCCGAGGTCTTTGTGGATGAAGTAGTCCATGGTGTTGCTGGCGGTGTACTGGCCGACATACCGCGCGAGCAGGGGTTGCGTCTTGTCCTTGCCCTTGCCGACTTCGCGCGCCAGGACCTCGAAGTACTCGCCGGCCAGCGTGTCCCCGCTGCCGTGCAAGCCTTTCAGCGCGTCGAGCACGGTTTGCACCAGTTGCTCGTTGCGCTTGTTCTGCCACTTCGCCTTCTGGCCGGTCTTTTCCGGATCGCTGCGGTAGTTGATGCGAACGATCAGTTCGCTGTCTTCCCACCCCAGCGGGTCGGCCGCGTCCAGGATGAAATAACGCTCGTCTTCGTCGCTCGCTTTGACGTTGTTGTGGGCGCCCTCCGCGGCCTCGACGACGCGGAAGCGCACCTTGAGCGCCGTTCCGCCCGTGGCGGCATCGTCGAACAGGCTGCGGCTTACGCCTCGCTCGTCCTTGTGCAAGGCCTTGCGCGGGTCGAAGCTGAAGGCGGCGAAGTTCTCCGTCGTCTTGATGTAGTACTGGTCCTTGTTCGCCCAGTGCAACACGACTTCGGCGCCGTCGTAGGGCACGGCATAGGTTTCCGCACCGCCGGCCGCACCCTTGCCATAGCGGCGCAGGGACATGAAGTCGCCCTGGTCGTAGTAGCGCGAGAAGAAGCGATGGAGGTGGTCGTAGATCTCGGCGTTCTCGCCGCCGCTCAGGCGGATGACGTCGTAGCGCGCGCGCGCCTGCTGCACCTTGGGAATTGCATCTGGATCAGGGGCGCCGAAGTCGGCCGCCTGCTGGCGTGCGGCTTCGTATTCCCGTCTGGCGTCGTCTTCATGGCGCGCGCCGCGATCGGCAAACACCTTGTCGATCAGTTGGTCGAATTCCGTTTCGAGGAAGGCTTCGAGCTGGCCGCGCTTGGCATGCATGATGCGGTAGAGGCCGAAATCCAGATCGGGCTGGTCGAGCTGGAACATTTCCCGCAGCAGGCTCAGCAGGCGTTGTTTCTTTTCGATGGTTTTCGTTTCGGCGGGCATGAAGCTTCTCGTCTTGATCAAACCACCCTGAAGCGCAGGGTGAAGAGGGTTCGGGATTCGGTGTGCTGCTGGAGGCGTCGTTCGAGCTGCTCGATCAGGGCGTCGCGGCGCTCGGTGATCTCGTCCTCGACCGCGAAGATGTCCTGCCGCTGTCGTCGTTGCCGGCGCTCCAACTCACGGAGTTCGTTCTGGACGGCGGATTGCGCTTCGAGCGTGGCCGCCTTGCGCGCGTCGCGCTTCAACAGCGCGATGTGCGCCTTGGTGTCGCGCAGGCCTTGCTCCGCCGCCAGCAGCTTGTCATCGGCCCATTTCTCGAGCTTCTCGCGCTCTTCGTTGAAGAGTCGCTGATTCGCCTCCAGCAGTTCGGCGATGCGTGCTTGAGCCAGGCGCGTGGCGTTCGCCGCCAGCCGTTGCGGGGGATTATCGCCGACGCGTGTCGGCTTGCCGACGGCCTGGACGGAAAAGAGCTTCTCGCAGGTTTCCTGATCAAGCGTCTGCCCATCGTCGAGCACGGCGGAGAACAGCAAGGATTCGGTGGCATCGAAGCTCGTCACGGTCAAGTGCTCGAGCGTGAGCCAGCCGCACTTGCCGCGCAGTCGATCGATCACGGAAATCCGCGTTGGATTGCTCGAGTAATCGAAAGCCAGCTCGGCGAGTGGGGTCTCGGCGTTCCTTGCTTGATCGAGCACCCATTCGCCCAATGGATGGTTGAGGCGGTATGCGTGCGCGAGCATGTCGGCCTGCTTGCCGCCGCGAACCAACTGATAGCGCCCGGCCGGCGCCTCGGGCATCGGCGAGCGTACGAGCGAGAAGGCATAGTGGGCCTCCTCGAAGTGTGTCCCGTACTGCGCAGCGTGTTCGAGGACGTGGCGCGTCGCCCCCCAGAACCAGCGGCCAATCTTGTCCAGCCGGGCTTCGGCTTCGTCCAGCCGCAGCCTCAGGCGGTCGTGAACGTCCTCGTCGAAGTGCTCGATCAACTGCGCGCGCGTCTCGCGCATGCGGCTGTCGATATCCGACTCCAGTTCGGCCTGCAAGGCGGCAAACGCCGCCTCGATGTCTTCCGGATGGCGGCAGGTTTCGTAGATCTGCAGGATGCGGCGTTCGAAGTCGATGCCGCTCTCGATGCGGCCGAGCACTTCGTCCGATGCGCCGAACACGCCCGAGAACAGGCTGAATTTCTCGGTGAGCAGTTCCAGTACGCGCTGATCGGCCTGATTGCGGGTGTTGAGGAAATTGATGACCACAACGTCGAAGCGCTGCCCGTAACGATGGCAGCGGCCGATCCGCTGCTCGATGCGCTGCGGGTTCCACGGCAGGTCGTAGTTGATGATGAGCGCGCAGAACTGCAGGTTGATGCCTTCTGCGCCGGCTTCGGTGGCGATCATGATGTCGGCACCCTTGCCGTCGGTGCGGCGGAAGTGGTCGATGAGCGCTGTCCGGCGATCCACCTGCGGCGATCCGGTGATGCGATCGCTGCCCTTGCTGGCCTCCAGCCATTCCAGGTAGATGCGTGTCGCGTCTTCGCCCGTGTTGGTGCCGCTGAACGATACGAGTTTGCCTGCGTATCCGTTGGCGGACAGAAAGCGGGAGAGGTACTCCTGGGTGCGGCGGGATTCCGTGAAGAGGATCGCCTTGCGGGGCGCGTTCAACGCGGCCATCTTGTCGAAGCCGACTTGAAGTGCAGTCAGCAGCGCCTGTGCCTTGGTATCGGTTTGAATGCGCTCGGCTGCCTCGATGAAGGCAGTGATCTGTGCGATCTCGCTGCGCACTGCGGCGGGGTCGAGGGTTCGCGGTCCGTCGATCGTCACTTCGTCGCACTCGGCTGTGTCGCCCGACTCCTCGAGGTAATCGCCTTCGATGTCGTCCTCTACGATCAGCTTTTCGAGCAGTGCGTCATCGACACCACCGGTTCCAGCGAGCATCTTTTCCAGCCGGTCGCGGATGGTCTTCAGTGTCGCTACGACCGCATGCGAACTCGATGCGAGCAGCTTGCGCAGGATCAGGGCGGTCAAGTGACGCTGCCGGCGCGGCAGGGCGTAGGAATCCTCTTTGGCGAGAAAATCCGAGATGGCTTCGTAAAGCGCTTGCTCGTCGTCGGTCGGATTGAAGGGCTGCGTCACCGCCCGGCGGTCGGTGTAGCGGACGTATTCGAGTACCTGCTTGCGCAGCGTCCGCTTGGCAAAGGTCTGCAATCGATCGCGCAAGGCCGTGAGCGAGTTGCTCGCGGACATGAACTGCTTGCGGAATGCGGCTTCGTCGCCGAACAGATGCTCGTCGAGCAAGGTGGAGAGCCCGTAAAGCTCCATCAGCGAGTTTTGCAGCGGCGTTGCGGTCAGGAGCAATTTTCGACGACCGTTGAAGGTTCGCCGCAGCGTCTGGCCGGTGCGGTTGTTGGCGCGATGTGCGTTGCGGAGCTTGTGGGCTTCGTCGATCACCACCAGGTCCCAGGCAATCGCGCGCATTTCCAGTTCGAGCCTGGCCGCGAATTGATAGGAGACGATGACGACCTGCTTGCCGGCGAGGCCCTCAAGGGTGGAAAGCGCTGTCCCTGCGCGAAGCTTGCGAAGGCTGACGGCGTCGAGAACCGTTGCTCGCAACGCGAACTTGTCCCACAACTCTTGCGCCCATTGTTTGCGCAGACTTGCGGGGCAGATCACCAGCAGTCGGCGGCGACGTTCTGCCCAGTACTGGCAGAGCACCAGCGCCGCTTCGATCGTTTTGCCAAGGCCAACCTCGTCGGCCAGCAACACGCCTTGCTGGATCGGGTTACGCAGCGCAAACAGCGCAGCGTCGATCTGATGGGGGTTCAGATCGACGCTTGCATCGAACAGCGACTGGGACAGGCGATTGACTCCGTCAGTGTCGTGGCGCCGAGTCAGTTCGTATGCGTAGTATTTGGCGTGGTACGCGGAGATCACTTGAGTTTCATGGGCTTTCCGCCTTCTACTGCTCGCTCAGCTCTCGAACATCACCTGCCCCTCGACCAGCGTGTAGCGCACCTTGCCCAGCAGCTCCATGCCGAGGAAAGGCGTATTCTTGCCCTGGCTCCTGAGGCCCTCGCGGGTGACGGTGACGTGCGTGGCCGGGTCGAACACGCACACATCCGCACGTGCGCCCACCGACAGGTGGCCGGCCTTGGTGATGCCGACGATCTTCGCCGCATCCGAGGTGATGCGCGCGAGCCCG
>Ga0116176_10003042_pt1 | contig 12500 bp, 14 predicted proteins | sample AD_STIC08_MetaG_FD_89803 | JGI IMG/M metagenome (GOLD analysis project Ga0116176, IMG submission 89803) | Active sludge microbial communities of municipal wastewater-treating anaerobic digesters from USA - AD_STIC08_MetaG | ecosystem: Engineered > Bioreactor > Anaerobic > Digestate | place: USA... | reverse complement strand
CATCATGCGGTTGACTACGACCCTGCCACGGACGCCCTGATTCGCGAACTGCTCAGCCACGACGAAGTGAAGGCGGTCGGCGAGACCGGGCTCGACTATCACCGCAACTATTCGCCGCAGGCCGCGCAGATTTCCGCATTCGAGCAGCAGTTGCAGATTGCCGTGGATTGCGGCAAGCCCTTGTTCCTGCATCAACGCGACGCCCACGCCGACTTCATGGCGGTGCTCAGGCATTTCCAGAAGCGCATCAGCCGCGCGGTGGTGCATTGCTTCACCGGCAGCCGCGAGGAAATGCACGACTACCTGGATGCCGGCTGGTACATCGGCATCACCGGCTGGCTGTGCGACGAACGCCGCGGCACGCACCTGCGCGACATGGTGCGCGACATTCCAGCCGAGCGCCTGATGATCGAGACCGATTCACCCTACCTGCTGCCGCGCACGGTCACCCCCAAGCCTTCGCACCGGCGCAACGAGCCCATGTACTTGCGCCATATCGCCTTCGAACTGGCGCGTGATCGCGGTGAATCGGTGGAACACACGGCGCGGGTCACCACCGCAAACAGCCGCGCATTTTTCGATCTGGAAGTGGCGTAATGTCTCAAGATCAACAGTGCGGCAGGCTTCCGGGCAACGCATTTTGCAATTGTGCTTGCCCCCTGAAGAGATGGCTGCAGATCACAGCGCCTCGTGGTTGTCGATGGCAGCGCATTTGTTTAGCCAAACCCGGGGGGGCATGCCGAGCTTCGCGGTGAATGCGCGCGACAGGGCCGAGGGACTGGCGTAGCCGAGTTCGTCCGCCAGGACCTTGATCGCCTGACCTTCGCGCAAACGGCTTTGTGCCAGCGACATTCGCCAGTCGCTCAGATAGTCCGCAGGAGTTTGACCGACCACTTCTCGAAAGGTGTTGGCAAAGGCAGTGCGTGACATGCCGGCACGTTCGGCCATGCGATGCAGTGGCCAGGAAGCGCCGGGTGCATCGTGCATGGCGACCAGGGCACGCGCAAGGCGCGGGTCGGAAAGGCCGGTAAGGAAACTGGGGCGCATGCCCGCTTCCTGTGGATGATCCAGCAGCCAACGCAGCACCTGGATAACCACTACTTCGAACAATCGATCAGCAAGCAGGCGCTGGCCGCAACGCACACGATCAATTTCCGCGAACAGGAGTTCAAGCGCCTGGTCCAGGCCCGGCACGCGGGACAGCGGCAGGCAAATCAAGGGCGGCAGCGCACGCGCGAAGGGATTGTTCGCACCACCCTCGAAGTCCAGGCGCGCGCAGGTGAAATCCGAACCTTCGCTGGGTGGGTTGTGAAACCGGTGCGTGAGAGGACGCGGATACAACAACAGGGTCGGTTCGTTGAAATGCATCGATCGCGGCATGTCTCGCGCGCCCGGATGGCTCACACGCAAACGGCCGCGCCGTAACACATGCAAGAAGCCGTGCCCCGCGCCGGCGTCGAACTGGCTGGTGCCACACAAGGCGCCGGAATGATGCAGCCGGGCCTGCACGCGAAATCTTTCGAGGATGCCGGAAAGGCGATCAATGGCCACGGGGAATTGCATTGGAACGAATTGGTATGTTTTATGGACGTAATGATCCCTATCATACGCACAGCCCGACCATACTGCTCGCCCCGGACACATTCAGGCAGGCAGATCATGAAATCACTGAAGCCAACCTTTTTCCTTGTGGCTCTGTTGGCAGGCCCCGCTGGCGGCGTGCTTGCACACGAAAGCGGCCACCTTGAGGGCATTGCAAGCCAAGCCAGCAAGGCCGTCAACGCGTCTTTCGACATCGTTCATACGCGAATTTCCACCGAGGGCAATCTGGCCATTTTCCATATGGCCGTTTCCGGCAAGGCCGGTGCCAGCCGCCCATCCAAATCAGGCAAGCTTGCAGGCAGTTCGGTTTTTTCCTATGTGTGGCCGACCAGCCTGGACTCCTCTGTCGCTGGTTTCGAGCAGAAGGCGGGCATCCTGGCCTTTGCCGTCACTTCGCACGGCGACTTCGACGACACCCCGCTGTTCGACGAAAACGGCGATGGCAAGCTGGACAATGACGGTGATCTCTGGCACTCGCACTGGGTAGTCTTGCAGCCGGATCCATCTTGCGGGAAGGACGCGCTGAAAGTGGTGGACATTCCCGAAGGAAGCAAGCCACGACTTCCCAAGACCTGGCCTGGCCTGCCCATTCTTATCGACAGCCCGGGCTGGACGCCGACGTTCAAGAACGAGATGGTCGAAGTGCGCGTCCCGTTTGATGATATTGGCGTCGTCAAGACCACCCGTTTCGATGGCGTGACGGCCGCCCTTCGCGTCAATGCCAGCGTACACAATCCTCTGCTATGCGTCGTCGACGTGTTCAAGATCGCCTCGAGCGATCTGTCGCTGCCCGGCAAGGTCGGGCAGTAGGATTCGGACAGTCCATCTTCCGCTTGCAAACGTTCGGCAACGAATATCCGCGTCGCCCCTGAGCACTCGGACGCAAGCAAGCGGCTGGCAGATTGGATGCGATGTGGCGCGATCCCGTTGCTGGTTCGACAGGTCTGCCTCGAATGCAGGCCATCGATCAGGGCGCCTTGGGAAACTCCGATCAACTGCAGCTTTCGTCGTTGAGGAGAAAGCACACGAGCAAAATCAGGGTTTCCCCTGGTCCCAGCGGTTGGAGTTGGAAGCGAAGCCGGGGTCCTGCGGACGAACCACGCAGAAACGCTGGCCGGTCGGTGCCTGCATCACCCACCAGGAATGCACCTGCTTGATGCGTTTGGCGCCGAGGGCTTCCAGGCGTTTGACTTCCGCTTCGATGTCGTCACTTTCGATATCCAGGTGCACGCGGCTTTCGTGGGTGACCGCCTGCACTTCGACATGCAGGTTGCGTTGTGCGTCGTGCAACTGGATGTAGTTGTTGCTGGCGCCGGATACCTCGCCAAGCGGCATGCCGAGTGCACCCGACCAGAAGCGCGCCGCTTCGGCGAGGTCGCCGGTTTCGCAATCGATGATGAAACCGGAGAGGCGGCTCTTGTGCATGGTGTCCCGTCCGAAGGATGCAGCGCGCGGGGAGTCCGCTTCAGTTGCCGCGGGTAATGTCCGGCAAGCCGGTGGTCAGCAGCCAGACCTTGTTTTCCTTGTCGTACTTCCAGACCTGGCGGTCGATGATGCTGCGCGCCTGTTGCGAGTTCACGTTGACCAGACCGATTTCCACGGTTTGCCGAACTTCGAAATCGCCGACCGGGGTCGGTGCCGTCTCCGTGTACGAGGTGACGCGAACCTGCTTGTAACGCTCCCAGTCCAGCGCGCTCATCGGGTGTGCCGCGCGATAGGCGGGATCGACGAAGGATTCTGCCTGTTCAAACGAGCCCCAGCGGATGGTGGCGGCATACGTGCGCAGGGTGTCCTCGAGAATCTTCTTGCGTGACTTGGCAAGTGCGGGCGTGGCCAGGGCAAGCAACAACATCGACAGGGTTGCCACGAGACATGCGCCAACGGCGCGGCGGGACGGTTTCATCAGACGTCTCCTTTGGGGCACCCGGTCTTCAGCGTCGTGCCGGACCTGGTGCAGGCGTGGATTGTGCCGGATCGGCGGCGAGCTTGCTGCGCAGGGCAACAAAGCGGGCCTCCAGCGTGCAGGCAGCAGTCCCGTCGGCCAGCGCAATCGAGCAGCGCGTGGCGATGCGCGCCTTGCCGCGCAGCGCCAGGGTGTCGAGGAAGTCGTCAAGCGACTGGCCATCGGCCACCTGCGCGATGGCGCGAAAATCATCCCAGACCGGGGCCAGATAGCGCACCGTGCTGTCCTGCACATAGATCTCGCATGCGAAACCCCGCTGATCCGCGGCCAACTTGATCAACGACCAGCAGGCCAGGGTCATCACGCTGACCAGGCTGCCACCAAAGGCGCATCCCTTGTCATTGACATTGGGTGCCAGCGGCGCATGCAGATCCACCCGTTCGCCATCCCATTGCGCAATGGCCAATTGCATCGCCGCCGCCATGGGAATCTGCTCCAGCAGTTCCTTTTGCAGGTTGAGGCGCAGGGCATCGCGTTGGATATAGTCGAAATCGGCGACAGGTGCAGTCGAAGACATGGAGGGAAGCATCCACGGGAAACAACCGGGGAGTGTGCGCAGGGCCCGCTATCGATTCAAGTCCAGGCGTCCCCCTGCGCGGGGATGAGGGCACTAAACCCGCGTGGCCTTGAGTATCATCCACGGCAGTCGCAGCGGAATCTTGCATGGCCGATGATCCCAAGCCAGTGCGTCGGGCCCTCGATGGCGCAAGCCTCATCATCACGCGGCCCTCGGCGAGTGCGCGCAGCCTGGCCGTACAAGCCAGGGCGCTGGGCGCGTGCGTGGTTCGCTTGCCCGCAACACGACTGTGCGCAGCGGCCAATCCGCACGTGGCGCGGGCCGGGTTGGAGCAAATGCAGGACGCCGATGCCTGGATCTTCACCAGTCCGGCGGCCGTCGCCTTCTGCTTCGAGCTGCTCGGGGCCGGCAACCCGCCGCGCCCCGCAAGATTCCTTGCGGTGGGCGCAGGTACCGCGCGCGCCCTGCACGAGCAGGGCGTTGACGCCGACTTTCCAAGTGCAGCGCAGAGCAGTGCAGGTTTGCTGGATGAACTCGTGCTGGAAGCGCCGCAAGGCTGGACCATCGCCCTGATCGAGGCGCCGGGTGGCAGCGATCTGCTGGCAGACACCCTGCGCGGGCGGGGCGCCACGGTCGTGCGCGTGGACGTGTATCAACGTCTCCGGCCTTGGCTGAGCGTTCGCCGCATGCAGTATCTCAAGCGGGCCCCGCGCCCGTGGATCAGTCTCCTCAGCAGTTCGGCCAGTCTCGACAACCTGCTCGCGATCCTGCCTTCGGACGTGATCGCGCAATGGCAAAAAGAACCGCTGATCGCCAGCAGCGCACGCATCCAGGCGCATGCCCGCGCCTGCGGATTCGAGGACATCCATCCTGCGGCATCGGCACTGGATGCCGATCTTCTCGCCGCCGCCCGTGCGCTGCTGGCGCGCCACCGCATGTAGCAATTTTCACTGCCGCCAAACGACGTCTTCGGCTAGCATGTGCAACATGGAAACCGAAACTCCGGCAACGCGGTCCACTCCAGCCACGCGCGAACCCGGCGGGCAGGGAAAAACGGGCACGCGTTCGCGTCGAACCGGCATGATCTGGCTGCTTGTGCTGCTGGCCGTTCTCATTGCCCTGGGCTGGTGGCTGCAACGGCAACTGCGCGAGCAGGGATCCGAGCAGACGCGCGTTCTGGAAACCCGGCTGGATCAGCTCGCGCGCAGCAACGAGCAGTTGCGCCGCGATCTTGAAAGCCTGCGCAGTCGCGATGCCGATGCCAAAGCCATCAACCAGGGCATCCGCGAGGAACTGCTGGCCTACAACGAGCGTTCGCGCGCGCTGGAAGACGCCGTTGCCAATCTCGCTGAACAACATCTCGGACATCGCGATGCGATGGCCCTCGATGAAGCCGAGTTCATCCTGCAATTGGCCGGCGAGCGGCTTGCGCTGTTTCGTGATGCCAATGGTGCGCTGGCGGCGTATCGCCTGGCCGACAGTGCGCTGGCTGCGGCAGAAGATCCGCTGTTTGCCAATGTGCGGCAAACCATTGCCGCGGAGATGCGCGCACTGGAAGAAGCCAAGCCGGTGCAGGTGCGCGCCAGCCTGGATGCGCTGGTCGAACTCGGAGCCGGCCTGCATGGCTTGCCGCTGAAGAAGACAATCGCCACGCCCGATGCCGGCAAGCGACCGCTTTCGCGTTGGCGCGAGATCCTCGGCCGCTTCGTGCGTATCAACGACGACAGCACGGCACCCCAGCTGTCCACCCGCAACGACGAGTTGAATCGCAGCCTGATTGCGGTGGATGTGCACATCGCCGAAACCATGTTGCTGGCACGCGATGAGCCGGGATTCAAGGCGGCACTCGCGCGCGTGCGCGGCGGCGTGGCCAATGCCTTCGATCCCGACGATGCGCGCGTGCAGGCGACCATGGCGACGCTTGATCGCCTGGCCGCCATGCCCATGGCGCCGGCGCTGCCGCAACTGGGCAGCGCACTCGGCGAATTGCGCAATCTGCGCACCACGCGCGCCCTTTCACGACCGATACCGGCACCGATCCCGAACCAGGGAGCCACGCCATGAAGACCTGGATGCTCGTTCTCGTGCTGTTGCTTGTTGCCGCCGCCGCCGCGTTGGGTTGGCAGTGGGTGGCCGATGACCCGGGCTATGTGTTGATCCGCGTGCGCGGAACTTCCATCGAGACAAGCCTGGTGGTCGCGCTCGCCGCGCTCCTTCTCGTTTGGGCTGTCATCAGTCTCGGCTGGCGTCTGCTGCGCTGGCCCTTGCGTGCATGGAACCGCGTGCAGGACAAACGCGCGCGCGAAAACCTGGCCAATGGCCTGGCTGCGTTTGCGGAAGGGCGCAACGCGCATGCCGAACGCCTGCTGATGAAGGCAAGCAAGCGTTCCGGCATCCGCGGACCGGCGTTTCTGGCCATGGCACGCGCCGCGCATGCGCGTGGCGAAGATGCACGTGCTTGCGAATTCCTCGACCAGGCCGCGCTTGATGTGGAATCGGCAGCGCTTGCGCTGCGCGCGCGCTTCATGCTTGATCGCGGGCGACCGGCGGATGTGCTGGCCTTGCTCAAGCCGCGCATGGCCGATGCCAACTTCGCGCCGGTGGCGCGCGTATGCCTGATCGAAGCGGCGTTGGCCGGCAACGATGCGCAACTGGCCCTGGACGCCTTGCCGGGCCTTGGCAAGTCGCAATCCCTTTCAAGCGTCAATCAGGCAGCGCTGGAAACGCGCGTGTATGTGCTGGCCATGCAGAGTGCGGCATCGCAGTCGCGCCTGAATGGCTTGTGGAGCGCCGCACCACGCAACCTGCGCAAGCAGCCGCAGATGATTGCCGCCTTCGCCCGTCGTGCCGCCGCATTCGGGCAGGTGCTGGCAGCCATGGATGAAATCGAATCGGCGCAGCGTCGCGAATGGGATGAATCATTGGCCCTGGTCTACGGTGAACTGGGTCCGGCGGAACTCGCCACGCGCATGCGCAATGCCGAGGCCTGGCTTTCCATCGCACCCAACAGCAGCAACCTGCTGTGCACCCTGGGCCGCCTGTGCCGCGACCAGAAACTGTGGGGCAAGGGCATCCAGTTCCTCGAACGCGCGGTCGAAATCGAGAACTCCCTCAACGCCTGGGAAGCACTGGGCGATTGCTATGCAGGCAGCGGCGACGAGGCACGCGCGCTGCGTTGCTACAACAATGCGTTGCTGGTCCAGCGCGGCAAGCCGGCGCTTGCGTTGCAGGGCAAGTCATCCACGCGCGTCGACACCCACGCCATGATCGTCGAGGAACGCGACCAGCACGGCGTACCACGCCTGCCGAGAACCGGCTGAGCTATTGATCCAACCACGCAAGCAGCTGAATTCGCGGGGCTAACCCAACGCTGATCAAATCCTGCGTGTTCATGGCGCATCGAAGGATGAGCGCATGGTGTCCTGATTCCGTTCATGGTTCGACGGGCTCACCACGAACGGAATCCACATGATCAGTGGCGTAGCCCCCGGATACAGCGCAGCGCAATCCGGGATAGGTTTCGCTCTTGGCCGCTCGAAGAATGTGCGGATCTTGGCACGAGTTCGTTCATGGTTCGACAGGCTCACCACGAACGGATTTTGGGGGTTCACCACGAACGGAATCCACATGACCAGCGTTGCCTTAAGGAAACTCTGATCAGCCTTAGGGAAGGTCTCAACAAGCATTGTCGCGAGCAAGCTCGCTCCCACCATTGCTTGATTTTGTGGGAGCGAGCTTGCTCGCGACGAATGAGTTCCGTACTTGTTCAGAGTTTCCTTAGCGCGGCGACGCCTCGGCCTGGCTCACCTTGCCATCGACCAGCAACAGGATGCGTTGAAGCTGGTTGTTGCCGAAGTCGTAGACCCATTCCTGCACGTTGCGTTCGCGCCATTCCTCGATGCCACGTGCCGGGCGAAACACGGTGCTTTCACGTGCGTCGCGGCGCGAGCTGGGCGTTCCGCAGCGGGCCACCAGTTCACCACTGCTCAGGCCGATGAAATTCATGTTGGGCCGGCATTTTTCGCCAAGCGCGCGCACGCCATGGCCCAGTGACTCCACGGCATAAAGCACGCCATCGCGAAAGCGCAGACGCTGCATCAGCGCATTCGGCCCGAAGTTGTAGTACCAGTCGATCCATTCGATTTCGCGATGACGTTCCAGCGGCGAATGCCGACCGATGATGTCGACGCCGAACCAGGATTCGGTCCAGAACGGCTCACCACAGCGCTCGCGCACCTGGAAATCGCGATCACCCTCGTCCACCACGCGATTGCCGCAACGCAGGGCATGGGCGGATGTGCAGGTCATCAGCAGGATCAGCGCAATGAACAGGCGATATCGGGTCATGGATGATCTCCGCAGACAAACAGGCACATTGTGGCGGATTCGCCATGCGATGCGCTTGCTATCATCTGCGTGTATTCAGCGGAGGTTTGTCGTGGCCATCTGGAAGCAGTCGGTCGATCTGGATCGCATCAATGGCTGGAATGCCGGCAGCATGGTCGAGCATCTGGGCATGCGCGTCACCGAAGTCGGCGATGACTGGGTGCGCGGCACCATGCCGGTGGATGCACGCACCTGCCAGCCCTTTGGCCTGCTGCACGGCGGGGCTTCGGTGGCACTGGCCGAGTCGCTGGGCAGCCTGGGTGCAAATCTCGTGCTGGAGGTGGACAAGGAAATGGCCGTGGGGCTCGATATCAACGCCAACCATGTGCGCGCGGTGACCGGTGGCCTGGTCACCGGAACGGCCCGACCAATTCACCTGGGTCGCTCGACCCAGGTCTGGGAAATCCGCATCGAGGATGAGAAGCAGCAATTGACCTGCATCTCGCGCCTGACCATGGCGGTGGTGCCACGGCGCTCGCCCAAGGCCGTGTGAGTTGGAACGTGATACGCCGTATGCGGGGCTCGATCCGGACCTGATCCTGGATGCGGTGGCCGAGGCCGGCTTCGAACCGGATGGGCGCATGCTGGCGCTGGGCAGTTACGAGAACCGCGTCTATCAGGTGGGTATCGAAGGTGCGCCCGCGCTGGTCGTGAAGTTTTATCGGCCGGGACGTTGGAGCGACGCCGCGATTGCCGAGGAGCATGCCTTTGCCCTCGAGCTTGCAACAGCCGAATTGCCGGTGGTGGCGCCGCTGTTGATCGAGGGCCGCAGCCTGTTTGCGCTCGATGGATTTCGTTACAGCCTGTATCCGCGCCAGGGTGGGCGCGAGCCGGAGCTGGAGTCGAAGCAGAACCTGGAATGGATGGGTCGCCTGCTCGCGCGCATCCATGGCGTCGGATCACGCGCCACCTTCACCCAGCGTGGGCGCATCGATGTGCAGACCTTCCTGCGGGATCCGTCACGCGAGGTGCTGGACTCGACGCTGCTGCCGACACAGCTGCATTCGCGCTACCGCAAGCTGGTCGATGGGCTGGCGCAGCGGATCGACAGGCGGTTTGCCGATTGCGCGCCCCTGCGACAGATCCGGTTGCACGGTGACTGTCATCGCGGCAATGTGCTGTGGACGGACGCCGGCCCGCATTTCGTGGATCTGGATGATGCGCGCATGGGCCCGGCGGTCCAGGACCTGTGGATGCTGGCGCCTTCAGCGCAAGCACTCGACAGCGTGCTCGAAGGCTATGCCGAATTCCGCGATTTTGATCATGGCGAGCTGGCCCTGATCGAACCCTTGCGCATCATGCGCCAGGTGCACTGGGCGGGCTGGGTTGCGCGGCGCTGGAGCGATCCCGCATTTCCGCGCGCATTTGCCCAGGTTGGCGAGCCGCGTTGGTGGGAGGAACACTGCAACGATCTCGCCGAAGCGCTGAATCGCTTGGACTGAACGCGGAGTTGGCCGTGTGGTTGTGGGTCGGGCTTCAGCCCGACACCGTCACGCATTGCGAACGCGTCGAGTAAAACCCGAACGTCGGGATTGCGCCATACCTCATCGGCTCCGACCCTACGCGCCTTGAGCCGACCTGCGTGCCGCGAAACTGCGGGCTTTCGTTCGATATGGAGACAGGCGCTGGAAATGCATCAGGGTTGGCAGCCTGTCGGACCTATGGGAAATCGGCTGCGAATCCGCCTGAGCGATCCATATTTCCACCGCTTCTTGACCGATAGAACCACTATCGGTCGGCGAATCGTCGAAAATCTGTCTTCGCCCAGTCGAATTCTCGCTAACGATTCCATAAGTCCGACAGGCTGCTAGTGCAATCAGTCCATTGGTTCGTTTGATCATGCAGGCCCCTGTCCAGTTGCCCGATCCATTTCCGGTACGATAATGCGCCGATGAATTCCACCGCTGACAGCCCCGAGACGATGCCGCGCAAGGACGCCTGGCGACCGCTGCGCTACCTCGTGCGCACGCCCTTCGTGTTGCTCCATGTTTTCGTCGGACTGCCGATGACCGTGCTTGCCCTGTCGCCGCCCTTGGCCGGGATTCCAATCGGCCGCAAGCGCCTTGGGCACGCCATGACCAGTTGGTGGTCGGGCACCTTCGTGCGCCTGTTCGGTTTCCGCATCCGCGTGTTCGGCAAGGCGCAAGCGGGTGCCGTCATGTATGTGGCCAACCACCTCTCGTGGCTGGACATCGAACTCATGCACAGCCAGCGCGCGATCTCGTTCGTAGCCAAGAGCGAAATCGAACGCTGGCCCGTGGTTGGCTGGCTGGCTACCCGGGGCGGCACCATCTATCACCGGCGCGGAAGCAACGATTCGATGGCCAATGTGGTTGCCCAGGCCACGGATCGACTGCGCGACGGCCTTGCCGTTGGCATATTTCCGGAAGGTGGCACGGGCCGCGGCGACGTGGTGCGCACCTTCCACGCGCGCATCTTCCAGGCTGCGCTGGATGCCGAGGTGCCGGTGCAGCCGGTGGCCTTGCGCTATGGGCGCAACGGACGCCAGGATCTTTCCATGCCCTTTGCCGCGAAGGAGCCGTTCTTCGTCAACCTGCTGCGCGTGCTCGGCAATCCGTCGATGGATGCCGAAGTGCATTTCCTCGACGTGGTGGAACCCGCGCCCGACGCACGTCGGCGCATGGCCGAACAAAGCCGCGCGCGCATCGTGGACACCCTCGGCTACGGCGATCCATGAGTCGCCGGCTTGCATCGAACGTGGCGGCATCGACGTCCGCTGCGCACGCACGAGCTTCCCTGAGGGCGGGCGATTTCGAGCCGCCTCGCTGGCTGCGCAATCCGCATGTGCAATCGGTGCTGGCATCCAGTGGCGTGCGGCGTCTGTTGCATGGTTCGCGGCTGGCGGCATTGGAGCGTTGCGCGAGCGAACATCTGCTCGATTGTGGCCAGGGCGTGCGCCTGCTCGGCGTGCACACGCCACAGCAACGCCTGCCGCGCGCCCGCGGCCTGGTGGTGTTGTTGCACGGCTGGGAAGGCAGCGTGCAATCGAGCTATCTCCTGCACACCGGATCGCGCCTGCTGGCCGAAGGCTTCGATGTGTTTCGCCTGAACTTCCGCGATCACGGCGAAACCCATCATCTCAACGCACAACTGTTCCATTCCTGTCGCATCGATGAAGTCGTCGGTGCCGTGCGCGCCATCTCGCGAAAGCACGAACGCCTGCCCTTGGCCATTGCCGGATTCTCGCTGGGCGGCAACTTTGCCTTGCGCGTTGCCCTGCGTGCCGAGGCGGTGGGCATTCCGCTGCGCTACGCGCTGGCGGTGTGTCCGGCCATCAGTCCGGCCGATGCCATGAACGCGATCGAACGCGCGCCGTGGTTCTACGAGGCGTATTTCCTGCGCAAGTGGCGACGTTCACTGGCCCGCAAGCAGCGTGCATTCCCACAGCCGGAGTTGTTTTCCGCCGAGGACTTGCGCGGAAACCTGCGCGAAATGACCCGCGCCATGGTGCTCAGGCACACGGACTTCGCCTCGCTGGATGCCTACTTCGACGGCTACTGCGTTGCCGGTGATCGGCTGGCCAGCTTGCGCGTGCCGACCACCATCCTCACCGCAGAAGATGATCCGGTGATCCCGGTTGCGCAATTCCGCGCGCTGCAGCTGCCGGATTGCGTCGAACTGGACATCGCCCCGACCGGCGGCCACTGCGGCTTCATCCGCGATTTGAGTCTGCGCAGCTGGACCGAGGATTACATTGCCGAGCGCATGCGGCAGTGGCTTGCGCAGGACGATGACCGCCTGCGGTCCGAGTGAGCCTGCGCCGCGTCGCTTGGCCAGGAGCCTGCGCGGCAGAATGAATTCGAAGCGAAACGGCGCTGGCGCGATTCAGCGGATCAATCGGAAGGTGCGCATGGCGGGCTCCATGAAGGCCTGACGATTGATCCGATTAGCCGATGACAGCGTCGTTGCAGCCGGATGGCTTCTGCCGCGCAGGCTCCCAGGGAAGGTCTGAACACGTATTGTCGCGAGCAAGCTCGCTCCCACCATTGCTTGATTTTGTGGGAGCGAGCT
>Ga0116176_10003040_pt1 | contig 12503 bp, 11 predicted proteins | sample AD_STIC08_MetaG_FD_89803 | JGI IMG/M metagenome (GOLD analysis project Ga0116176, IMG submission 89803) | Active sludge microbial communities of municipal wastewater-treating anaerobic digesters from USA - AD_STIC08_MetaG | ecosystem: Engineered > Bioreactor > Anaerobic > Digestate | place: USA... | reverse complement strand
TAAGGTGGTTAACATCTTGAGTGCCGCATCATCGTCGCTGTCGCGGAGTGGTAGTTCAGTTGGTTAGAATACCGGCCTGTCACGCCGGGGGTCGCGGGTTCGAGCCCCGTCCACTCCGCCAAGCCTTTCAAGACGCCCGCTTCCTGCGGGCGTTTTTCTTGGGCCGTCCGAGAGCGACCGGTCGCCCCGGTTCGCGACCCTGCCCCGGCCGCTCGCCGCGGGCACTTGCGTCGGCCCCTCGCCACCCGCAGGATGCCGCGCACGGCAAATGCACCCGGGCTCGGGCTTCCGGAGGTCCGGAATCAGCAATGAACCGATGGCGGCGTCGGGGCGGCCACGGTATACCTCGTCACCAGACTCGCCCGGCCGGAGAGCCCGCGCCGGGCCCGTGACCGACCGAAGACCGCGAAGGGCCGCCGCATGCAGCGCGTTCACATGACAGCCGGGACGAGCGCGGACGCCTCCCGCCGGCCCGCCGCCGCGCATCGCCCCGCGCCGCACCGGCCGGACGCGGCCTGGCCCGTGCTGCAGGCGCGAGGGACGCTGCAGCCGGCGACGCCGTCGACGAGCGGGCTGCCGGTCCACGACGACGAGCCCCGGCGGCGCGACGCGGAGGCGAGCGGGACGAACGCCGCGGTGCAGCGCCGGCAGGTCGAGGCCGTACGGGGCAGCCCCTACCTGGCGGACCAGGCTCGGCAGCTCCGGCGCCTGTTCGGCGCTGGAGCGCTGCCCGGGGCCGCACCGGTCGCGCCCGCGCGGCCGGGCTTCGGTCCGCTTGTCGCGCAGCGGATGCTGATCCAGCTGGGCAACGATGTCGCGCAGGACACCAATGCGAGGCGCCTGCGCGAGTCCAACCCGCTCGAGTTCCGGGACGGCACGCCCGGCAGCCTGGTCCCGGGCGAGGTGCTGCACCTGCTGGCGCATTCGGGCGGCAACAGCTTCGCCGGCAGGAGCCCCTACGGCCTGTTCCGCCACCTGGTGGGCCAGGGCCTGTCGTCCGACAGTGTCAGCGCCATCCAGCTGCACGGCTGCGAGAGCACCGAGTTCGCCGCCGGCCTGGAGCACCTCCTGAACCAGGACGAACCGAAGCTGAACTGGCTGAAGCCGCAGGGCCGGCCCATCAAGGTGCGCGGCATCCCCGGTTACAGCGTCGTCTCGACCTCCGGGCGGAACTTCAGCATCGGGCGCGACAAGGGCAACGATGCGGTCTGGGGCCAGATCGGCGTGAGCGTGAACCGCGACCCGAGCAACGCGCGGCTCAAGGGCTACCGGCAGCAGCATCCGGGGGAGATCCGGCAGATCCGCCGCCTGCGGTCGCGGCCGGAGGTCAAGGGCCAGGTGCTCGGGCCGGTGCTCGCGGCGCTGGCCTACAAGGTGGAAACGGTGAACTTCGACCGCTTTGCCCGGCCGGACCTGATCAGCCTGGGGGCGATGGTGGACCGGGTCATCGCGATCATGCAGATGCCGGTCGCGCCGCTGGGCGCCATGGGCCGGGACCACGAGCGCAAGATCCAGAACGAGATCCGCAAGAAGCTGCGCGAGATCACGCCGGCGGTGGTCGAGGACGTCGAGCCCGAGGAAACCGAACCGGGCATCGACCTGGACGCGCTCGGCCGGTTTCCCGATGCGGCCGACGCCGGACCCGCCCCCGACGGCGCGCTCGGCGTCCCGGACTTCAACGCGCTCGGGCCGGCGGCGGCGCAGGTGGAGCAGCCGCTCGACAACCAGGACGAATGGGACGCGATCGCCGCCGAGCTGGAAGCGCTGAACCAGCAATGGGCGAACCTCTGAGCCGAGCGGGAACAGGGCATGAACGTCTTCGTGTCGTACCAGCGCGCCGACACGCTGTACGCGGCGCACGCCCTCGGCTATGCGCTGAAGCTGGCGGGCCACGAGGCCTTCGTCGACACCGGCAGCATTGCCGGCGGCGCCGCCTACCCGGAGGTGATCGCGCAGGCGCTGGCACGCTGCCACGCGGTGCTGGCGCTGGTCGGGCCGGCCTTCGACGTCCAGCGCCTGCACGAGCCGGGCAGCGTCGTCGCCTTCGAATGGCGACGGGCGCGGTTCCACGGCGTGGCCGTCGTGCCGGTGCTGGTCGGTGGGGCGCCGCTGCCCGCCGACGCCGCGCTGCCGGCCGAACTGCGCTGGTTGACGCGGCGCCATGCGCTCCCCTTGCGGCCGGCGTCGCTCGGTCCGGACATCGACGCGCTGGTCGCCGCGCTGCCGCTGCTCGGCAGCGAACCGCGCGCCGCCGCCCGCGTGCTGTGGGTCGACGATCACCCGGCGAACAACGAGCAGGAACGCAAGCGCCTGCGGCCGCACGGCATCGTCTTCGACAACGTCGTGTCCACCGACGAGGCGCTGGAGCAGCTGGCGAACGAACGCTACGACCTCGTCATCACCGACCTCGGCCGGCGTGGATCGTCGGACCGCTCGGCCACCGCCGGCGTCGGTTTCATCGAACAGCCCGCGCTGCGTCGCGGCGGGCCGCCGGTGATCGTCTACGGCGGGGCCTGGGCGGTCGCGCAGCGCGACGAACTGATGCGCCGCGGCGCCGCCGGCGTGATGGACGGGCAGGGCGAGCTCGTCGATGCGGTGCTGCGCCTGCTCGGCCGCGTGCCGGAGCCGGATGGGGCGCTGTCGCGATGAAGCGGCGCCGCACCGGCCCGCACGGCGCGGGGGCACCCTGCCAGCCCTCCCGGCCCGCCGCCCGCGTACGGACGTCCGCATGACCGCGACGATCTTCCAGCCGACGGAGTACACCGCGGCGCTGATGTTCCAGGTGCGGCAGCACGCGCTGCGAGGTCGGCTGGACGAGGTGCTCGAGATCGGCACCGGCAGCGGCGTGGTGCTGGCCCAGATGCTGGCGCTGGGCGCCCGCCGTGCGCTGGGCGTCGACATCGAGGCCGAGGCGGTGCACAGCACCCGCCGGCTGGTCGACGGGCTGGGCGCGGGCGCGCGCGCCGAGGTCGTGCAAGGCGACATGTGGGCGCCGTGCGCGGGCCGGCGCTTCGACCTGATCGCGACCAACCTGCCGCAGTTTCCGGTGCAGCGCCCGCTGGACGACGGCCGCCTGCCGTCGTGGAGCGCCGGCGGCCCGGACGGCCGGGCGCTGATCGACCGCTTCCTGGCCGACCTGCCGGCGCACCTGAACCCGGGCGGACGCGCCTTGATGACGCACAACGAGTTCGCCGACGTGGCCCTCACCGGCGAACGCCTGCAGGCCCTGGGCCTGCGCGCCACGCTGGCGACCACGGTGTGCGCCCCCGTGCCGCTGCACAAGTGGGCCGGGCTGACGCCGCAGGTCGTCGAGCGCTTCATGGGCTCGGGCCTGCTGCGCCTGGGCGAGCACGCCTTCGCCGTCTTCCACGTCCTGGAGATCGCCCATGCCTGAGCCCGGACGGCGGTGCGGGCGGGCCGCACGGCGCGCCGCGGCGGGCGCCGCGATGGCGCTGGCGACCCTGCTCGCCGCGGCGCAGCCCCGGGTCGCACCGGCCGCCGCCGGATCGTCCGCGTGCGCGGCCCCGGCCGACGCGCTGGCGCGGGTGCGCTGCGGCGGTGAGCTGCGTGTCGGCGTGCGCAACGACTACCCGCCGTTCGCTGCGCGCGACGGCGACACGCCGGTCGGCTTCGAGATCGACCTGGCGCGCGCGCTGGCCGCCGGCCTGGGCGTGCGGCCGGTGTTCTCGACCGTGACGCCGGCCAACCGCATCGCGACGGTGGGCGAAGGCCGGGTCGACCTCGTCCTCGCGACCATGGGCCACACCGTGGCGCGCGACGGCGAGGCGCGTTTCGTGCGGCCGCACTACTACCAGTCGCGCACCGTCGTCGTCGGCGACCGCCGCCGCGCGATCACCGCGATGGCGGGCGTCGCCGGCCAGACGGTCTGCGTGACGGTGGGCAACAACACCAATGCCGAGCTGGCGGAGCGTGGGGCGCGCCTGATGCTGTTCGCCAACGTGCAGCAGCTCGTCGACCAGCTCGAGTCCGGCGCCTGCTCGCTCGCGGCGCAGGACGACAGCCTGTTCGCGTTCCACTTCCTGCGGCCGGCGTTCGCCGCGCGCCACGACGTCAAGTTCGGCTTCTCGCCGCTGCCCTGGGGCATGGCGGTGCGCAGCGAGGACGGGGCCGCCCTGGCCGAGGCCCTGGGCCACACGCTGCGCGGTCTGCACGCCGACGGCACGCTGCTGCGCCTGGCCCGCGCCCACGGGGTCGACACCGCCTTCCTCGAGCGCGAGCAGGCCCGCTGGAGCGCGCCGCCGTGCCTGGACGAGGCGGCCCTGGCCGACCCGCGCTGCGTGGCCGCACCGCACGACAACCGCCTGCAGCCCACGCCCTTCGCCGCCGAGGTCGCGCGCTTCGAAGCCTGGGTCAAGGCGCGCTGGGACGTGGAGATGACGCTGGCGATGCTGAAGACGCGCATCGCGCTCGACCTGTTCCTGCAGGGCATCGTCTTCTCGCTGCTGCTCGTCGCCGGCGCGGTGCTCGCCACCGTCGGGACGAGCCTGGCCTTCGCCGCCGGCCTGGGCGCGTCGAGCCGCTGGCTGCGCTGGCCGCTGCGGCTGCTGCTGATGACCGCGCAGTCGACGCCGCTGGTGCTGCTGATGCTGTTCGCCGGCCTGCTGGCCAGCGCCTGGGGCGCCAGCTCCGCGCTCACCGCGCTGGCCACGGCCATCGTCGTGCTGGGCCTGTTCAACGGCAGCAACGGCGGCCAGGCCATCGCCGAGGCGCGCGCGGCGCTGCGCCGCGCCGGCGCGCCGGCCGGCCTGCGCGACGGCGTGATGCATGCGCGCGCACAGCTGGCTGCGTTCGTCGTCAACGCCACCCGGGGCAGCCCGGCGGCGTCGATCATCGGCGTGCCCGAGCTGCTGTCGGCGCAGACCGACATCGCGTCGTTCTCGGCCGAGCGGACCACGACCTTCACGCTGCTGCTGCTGTTCTACATGGCGGTCGTGTCGGTGGTCGTCGCGCTGGGCCAGCGCTGGCAGGCGCGGCTGGCCGAGGCCGACACCGGAGGCGCGCCGTGACCGAGGTGCTGCCGGAATTCTTGCCGCGCTTCGTCGCGGCGCTAGGCGTCAACGTGGGCATCGCCGCCGCGGCCGTGGCCTGCGGGCTGCTGGTCGGGCTGCCGCTGGCCGCGGCACGGCTGCTGCCGGGCTGGGCCGGCCGCACGGCCTCGGCGCTGGTCGCGCTGCTGCGCTCGGCGCCGACCTTCGTCGTGATGTTCTTCCTGCTGAACGCGCTGCCGCGCGGCATCGCGCTCGGGCCGTGGCAGCTCGCGATGACGCCCTGGCTGTCGGTGGTGCTGTCGCTGGCGATCTACGCCACCGCCTACGTCTGCGACAACGCGCTCGAGGCGGCGCAGCAGTGGCGCCGCGGGTCGAGGCTCGCGGCGATGCTGTTCCCGATGGGCCTGGTGCGCGCGTTCTTCGTGATGGTGCTGTCGTCGGGCTTCGGCGCCGCCGTCGGCGTGATCGAGGCCACGACGGTGACGCTGCGCCAGCTCGAGGCGCTCGACGGCACCGGGGCGCGCCTGGCACTGATGGCGCTGGTGGTGGCGATGTTCGTGCTGCTCTTCCAGGGCGTCTACGCGCTCATCGAGCGCCTGCGGCGCCGGCTCGTGGCGCGCATGGCCGGCGCCTGAGCTCAGCGCGGCGTGCCGCGGGCGCGCAGCTGCTCGAGCAGCGCGCGCGAGGCCTCGTCGTCGTCGGGCAGCACGCGGGCCGACAGGCGCAGCAGCCCGCGGCCGACCAGGCCGGTCTCGGGCCGGGCCTGGAGCTGGCGCAGCGCCAGCCGCGCCGCGGCCTGCGCGCCGCTGCGCGTGGCGCCGGCGGCGCTGCGGAAGAAGTCGATCACGGTGCCCAGCGTGCCGAACACCGACGACAGCGCGACGATGAACAAGGCCATGCCCCAGTACTCGTCGAGCGGGCTGGCCAGCAGCGGCGGCAGCTTCTCGTAGAGCCAGGGCGTGCCGTTCTTGGCCCAGTCGTCGGCCTTCTCGTGCACCGGCAGCGCGGTGCGCACCGTGTTCGGGAAGTCGCCGTGGTTCGACACCAGCGTCTGGCCGCGGTGCGCCTCCTTCATCGCATTGAGCAGCGCGTACAGCACGACCGGGTGGATGTCGCGGCGCACGACGACGTTGACGGAGGCGGCGATCAGCTGCGTGTCGTGCGGCGGCCGGTCGCGCGCCAGGTCGAAGGCGCCGCGCGCCAGCGTGGCCGGCTGCAGGTAGTCGATGCGGCGCGACAGGCCCAGGCTCTGCTCGAACGAGAACAGCACCAGCGACTCGTCGCGGGCCATCTCGCCGATCAGTGCGTTCGACGGCGAGAGCATGAAGAAGCCCGCGTCGGCCTCGCCGCGGCGCAGCGTGGCCGCGGCCTCGGCAATCGCCATGTACCGGATCGACGCCGGCTTGACGCCGTACAGCGCGAGCACCGCGCGCGCCGCCTCGGCGCTCGCGCTGTGCTCCAGCGGCATCACCACGCGCCGCCCGGCCAGCGCCGCGAGCGAGTCCAGCGGCTCGATGCCGGTGCGCACGAACAGGAAGAGGGGCTGCAGTTCGATGGCGCCGGCCGAGACGACGTTCGGGTACTTCGACGCATCGACCTCCTGCGCCGTGAAGCCGACGTCCAGGCAGGGGCAGGGGCCGTTGACGCGGTCGATGATGCGCAGCGAGTCGCCGACATGCTCGACCCGGTTCTGGACGCCGAGCTTCGTGAGTTGCGCCGCGTAGGTGTCCGCGTGCTGCGCGTAGGTGCCGCCGGCAGGGCCGGCGCCGAGCATGACCACGCCGTGCGGCAGCGTCGCCCAGATGCTGGCGGCCACGATCCACAGCAGCAGCACCGCGCCGCCGAACCACAGCAACGCGCGCCGCCTCATCGCGCACCGCCCTGGCATCGCCACGCCGACCGCCCGACCCGCCGCTGCCCGATGATGCCCATGCCGATGCTCCCGCAGAGTGCGGCGATTCTGTCACCGCCGGCGGGCTGCTGGCGACGGGCGGTCAGGCCTTCAGCCGGTAGCCGGTGCGGAAGATCCAGGCCACGATCGCCAGCGCGACCGCCAGGAAGACGAAGGTCATGCCCAGGCTCCAGCCCAGATGGACGTCGGCCACGCCATAGAAGCTCCAGCGGAAGCCGCTGATCAGGTAGACCACCGGGTTCAGCAGCGCCACCTGTTGCCAGAACGGCGGCAGCATGTCGATCGAGTAGAAGCTGCCGCCCAGGAAGGTCAGCGGCGTGACGATCAGCAGCGGCACGACCTGCAGCTTCTCGAAGCCGTCGGCCCAGATGCCGATGATGAAGCCGAGCAGGCTGAAGGTCACCGAGGTCAGCACCAGGAACGCCAGCATCCACACCGGGTGTTCGACGCGCAGCGGCACGAACAGCCACGCGGTGGCCAGGATGATCAGGCCGAGCAGCACCGATTTCGTGGCGGCCGCGCCGACGTAGCTCAGCACGATCTCGAACGACGACACCGGTGCCGACAGCAGCTCGTAGATCGTGCCCGTGAACTTCGGGAAGTAGATGCCGAAGGACGCGTTCGACAGGCTCTGCGTCAGCAGCGACAGCATCACCAGGCCGGGCACGATGAAGGCGCCGTAGCTGACGCCGCCGACCTCGGGGATGCGGGTGCCGATCGCCGCGCCGAAGACGATGAAGTACAGCGAGGTCGAGATGACCGGCGAGACGATGCTCTGCGTCACCGTGCGCCAGGCACGCGCCATCTCGAAGCGGTAGATCGCGCGCACGGCGTGCAGGTTCATGTCGTGGTCTCCAGCAGGCCGACGAAGATGTCTTCCAGCGAGCTCTGGGTGGTGTGCAGGTCCTTGAAGCCGATGCCCTCGCGGCCCAGCGCCTCGAGCAGCGCGACGATGCCGGCGCGCCCGCCGTCGGCCTCGTAGGTGTAGGTCAGCTCGCTGCCGTCGTCCGACAGCGCCAGCGCGAAGTCGTGGAGCGCGGCCGGCACCTGCGCCAGCGGCGCCGACAGCTGCAGCGTCATCTGCTTGCGGCCGAGCTTGCGCATCAGCTCGGCCTTGTCCTCGACGAGGATCAGCCGGCCCTTGACGATGACGCCGATGCGGTCGGCCATCTCCTCGGCCTCCTCGATGTAGTGCGTGGTCAGGATCACGGTGACGCCGGTGTCGCGCAGCTCGCGCACCAGCTGCCACATGTCGCGGCGCAGGTTCACGTCGACGCCGGCGGTCGGCTCGTCGAGGAACAGGATCTGCGGCTCGTGCGACAGCGCCTTGGCGATCATCAGCCGGCGCTTCATGCCGCCCGACAGCGTCATGATGCGGCTGTCCCGCTTGTCCCACAGCGACAGCGCGCGCAGCACCTTCTCGAGGTGCGCCGGGTCGGGGGGCTTGCCGAACAGGCCGCGGCTGAAGCTCACCGTGCTCCAGACCGATTCGAAGGCGTCGGTCGTCAGCTCCTGCGGCACCAGGCCGATCAGGCTGCGCGCGGCGCGGTACGCGTGCAGGTGGTCGTGGCCGTCGACCGTGACGCGGCCGGCGCTGGCCGTGACGATGCCGCAGACGATGCCGATGAGCGTCGTCTTGCCCGCGCCGTTCGGCCCGAGCAGCGCGAAGATCTCGCCGCGGCGGATGGCGAGGTCGACGCCCTCGAGGGCGCGGAATCCGTTGGCGTAGGTCTTCGAGACGCCGTCGACCGTCAGGATGGCTGGCATGGGCCGGAGGATAGCCGCGCGGCCGGTCAGCCGTGCGCCGCCGTGCGCGCCGGCCAGCGCAGCCATCCGGTGGCCAGCCCCGTGCCCAGCACGATGACGGCGCAGCCCAGCCCCATCGCCAGCGTCAGCGTCTCGTGCAGGAAGGTCCAGCCCCACAGCACCGCGAACACCGGGATCAGGAAGGTCACCGCGATCGCGTTGGCGGGCCCGACATGCGCGATCAGGCGGAAGTACAGCACGTAGGCCATGCCGGTGCAGGCCACGGCCAGCAGCGCCGCCGCGCCCCAGGCCGGCGCCGGGGGCATCGCCGCCGGCCAGTACAGCGCGGCCGGCAGCGCCAGCACCAGCGCCGCCGCGCACTGGCTGCCGGTGGCCACGGCCAGCGGTGCCACGCCGCCGAGGTGCTTCTTCGCGAAGCTCGCCGACCAGCCGTAGCACAGCGTCGCGCCGATGCACGCCACCACCGCCCAGCCCGAACCGCCGGGCTTGAAGGCCGCGCCGGCGCCGGTGCTGCTCAGCACCAGGCCGAGCACGCCGCTGAAGCCGATGGCCAGGCCGAGCAGGCGGGCGCGCGTCGGCCGGTCCTTCAGCCACAGCCAGGCGATCAGCGCGCCGAACAGCGGCGTCGCGGCGTTGAAGATCGACGCCAGGCCGGCGGTGATCGACAGCGCCGCGTAGCTGTAGCAGAGGAACGGCAGCGCCGAGTTCGTCACGCCGACGACGAAGATCGGTCGCCAGTGGCGCTTCAGGTCGGCGCCCTGGCCGCGCCAGGCGAGCAGCGGCAGCAGGAAGAGCGACGCGCCCGCCACGCGCACCGCCGACAGCGCCACCGGGCCGAAGTCGGCCGCGCCCAGGCGCATGAACAGGAAGGACGCGCCCCAGAGCGCGGCCAGGCTGAACAGTTCGACGAGGTCGGCGCGCTTCATGCGGCGATGCGCGCGTCGCCGGCGGCCTCGAGCGCCAGCAGCGCGCGCTTGCGCTCGAGCCCGCCGGCGTAGCCGGTCAGGCTGCCGTCGCTGCCGAGCACGCGGTGGCAGGGCACGATCACCGACACCGGGTTGCGGCCCACCGCCGCGCCGACGGCGCGCACCGCCTGCGGCCGGCCCACGCGCGCGGCGATGTCGGCGTAGCGGCAGGTGCGCCCGGGCGGGATCTGCAGCAGCGCCTGCCAGACCGCGCGCTGGAAGGGCGTGCCACGCAGGTCCAGCGGCAGGTCGAAACGGCGGAGGCGCCCGGCGCAGTGGTCGAGCAGCTGCGCGGCGGCGCGGCGCAGCAGCGGGTCGTCGGGCGCCTCGGGCGCGGGCAGGGCGCCGGGGTGGGCCTTCTGGCCGTCGAACCAGGCGCCGAGCAGGCCGGTCTCGCTGCGCGCCAGGCGCATCGGGCCGAGCGGCGTGGCCACCGCGAGCTGGGCGGTGCAGGCGGCACGGATGGCATCGAGACAGGCGTTCATGGGGCGCGGCCCTCCAGGCTGTTCCACAGGCGCAGCACGGCGTACGAGCGCCAGGGCTGCCAGGCGGCCGCGCGCTGCGACGCGGCGCGGTCGTTCGAGGTGTCGAAGAGGTGGTGCATCGCCTTCAGCACGGCCACGTCGCCGGGCAGCCAGGCGTCGGGCCAGCCGAGCGCACGCATCGCGACGTAGTGCGCCGTCCAGGGGCCGATGCCGGGCAGGGCGCACAGGGCCTCGACCAGCGGCGCCGGCTCGCGCCGGTCGACCTGCGCCTGCAGGGCCGGCCAGTGCGCGGCCAGCGCGACGATGGCCGCGCTGCGCGTGCGCAGGATGCCCAGCGCGCCCAGCGCGTCGGCGGGCGCGGCGGCGAGCGCGGCCGGCGACGGGAAGACCCGGTCCACCCCGGCCCAGGGCGTGGCCAGCGGCGTGCCGAAACGCTCGACGAGGCGGTGGGCGAGCGTGCGCGCCGCGGCCACCGTGACCTGCTGGCCCAGCACCGCACGCACCGCGAGTTCGAAGGCGTCCGGCCCGCCCGGCAGGCGCAGGCCGGGGGCGCCGGGCAGCTCGTGCAGCGCGGCGTCGATGCGCTGCGGCGTCGCGTCCAGGTCGAGCCAGCGGCGCACGGCGCCGACGAGGCGCGCGCTCGACGCCGCCAGCCCCGCGGCGTAGCGCAGCTCGACGCGGCCGGGCCCCTGGTCGAAACGCACCTCGAGCCAGCCGTCCGCGTCGCCGACCGTGCCGGCGCGCAGGCTGCGCCGCACGCCGCGGCCCTCGACCTGCTCGATGCCGGGGATCGCCCGCAGCGCGATGAAGCGCAGCAGCGCCTCGACGTCGCAGGGTTCACGGTAGGCCAGCGTCACGCGCACCTCGGGCGTGGCCTGGCCGCGGGCCGCGGTGGCATCGGCGCCGTCGGCGGCACGGGCGCGCAGCCGGCTCGGGCTCATGCGGTAGTCGCGCGCGAAGGCGTCGTTGAAGCGCCGCAGGCTGCGAAAGCCGCTGGCCAGCGCGACCTGCGCCACCGGCAGCGTCGAGTCGGTGAGCAACTGCTTGGCCAGCAGCAGGCGGCGCGTCTGCAGGTACTGCAGCGGCGTCACGCCGTGCTCGGCGGCGAAGATGCGGCGCAGGTGGCGGTCGCTGACGCCCAGGCGCGCGGCCAGCGCCGCCAGGCCCGGCGCGTCGCCCTGCGCGGCGTGCTCGTCGAGCAGCGCCGCCGCCTGGCGCGCCAGCGTGCGCGACGCGTCCATCGTCGTCCACGCCAGGCCGGCGCCCGGGGCGATCTCCGGGCGGCACTTCAGGCAGGGCCGGAACGCCGCCGCCTCGGCCTGCGCCGCGCTCGCGAAGAAGCGGCAGTTCTCGCGTCGGGGCGTGCGCACGCGGCACACCGGCCGGCAGTACACGCCGGTGGTCGTGACGCCGACGAACCAGTGCCCGTCGAAGCGCGCGTCGCGGGCGGCGAGGGCGCGGTAGGCGGCGTCGGCATCGAGGTCCATGCGGTCGATGATAGCCAGCGGGCGGCGGCCGACTCGCCGTTTCCGGACACGGCATTCGCCGTCGCCGCCGCCCCGCCGCGTCATGGTTTTCGCGGCCGCGCGGGGCCGGGGCCCGCGGGTATGCTCGCGCGGCGTCGCACCCCCCGGAGGACCGCGCCCTTGCAGGCCTTGCAGATCATCGTCAGCGGCATCGCCCAGGGCTGCATCTACGGCCTGATCGCGCTCGGCTTCGTGCTGATCTACAAGGCGACCGAGACGGTCAGCTTCGCCCAAGGCGAGCTGATGATGCTCGGTGCCTTCGCGGCGCTGGCGCTGATGACCGTGCTGGGCTTTCCGTACTGGCTCGCCGTGCCCAGCGCGATCGGCGCGATGGCGCTGCTCGGCCTGGCGGTCGAGCGCGTCGTGATCCGGCCCATCCTCGGCCAGCCGGCGTTCTCGATCGTCATGCTGACCATCGGCATCGGCTACGTGGCGCGCGGCGCGGTGACGATGATCCCGGGCATCGGCACCGACACGCACGCGCTGCCCGTGCCCTACAAGGACGAGGTGCGCCGGCTCGGCGCGCTGGTGCTCAACGTCGAGCAGCTCGTGGTGATCGTCGCGACGGCGGCCCTGAGCGCCTTGCTGTACGCGCTGTTCCGCTACACGCGGATCGGCGTCGCGATGCAGGCGGCGTCGCAGAACCAGTTCGCGGCGTACTGCATGGGCATCCCGGTGCGGCGGCTGAACGGCCTGGTGTGGGCGCTGGCGGCGGCGGTCGCGGCGCTCGCCGGCCTGCTGCTCGCGCCGATCACCTTCGTGCACGCGAACATGGGTTTCATCGGCCTGAAGGCCTTCCCGGCGGCGGTGGTCGGCGGCTTCGGCAGCCTGCCCGGCGC
>Ga0116176_10003039_pt1 | contig 12504 bp, 7 predicted proteins | sample AD_STIC08_MetaG_FD_89803 | JGI IMG/M metagenome (GOLD analysis project Ga0116176, IMG submission 89803) | Active sludge microbial communities of municipal wastewater-treating anaerobic digesters from USA - AD_STIC08_MetaG | ecosystem: Engineered > Bioreactor > Anaerobic > Digestate | place: USA... | reverse complement strand
GTTTAACCACAAGCATGGCGCCGACCATCATGGCGCCGGTGCTGCCGGCACTTGCAAAACCATCGATTGCTCCCGCAGCAAGAGCCGAGAACCCTCTCACGATGCTGGAATCGGTCTTTTTAGAAAAAGATTTTGATGGATTATCGCCCATGGCAATAACCTCGGAGCACGGCTCTATATCAAAGCAGTTGACGCTACCACCCTCCAGCGAATTAATCAGCTCCTCAATTTTTGCCTTGTCGCCAAACAAAACAATCCTTTCATCAGCCTTAAGCTGTTTGCAGGCTAGAATAGAACCCCTTACAACAGCTTCGGGGGCAAAATCACCGCCCATCGCATCAACGCCAATTCTCATCGTTGTGGTTTTGGTTGAATACGAGATGACTACTAGGCGCTGACAGATTTTTCAATTGCCAGCTTGCCACGGTAGTATCCACACTCCGGGCATACCCTGTGGTACTCCACAGCTGCACCACAGTTTGAACAAGTAGAAAGAGTTGGCAATTCTGCCTTGTAGTGGGTTCTACGCTTATTCCTCCTCTGTTTGGAAATTTTTGATTTAGGATGTGCCATTTTGTGAAATATTTAAGTTACTGTTGTTGATACTTAGTTACTTGTTAAGCTTTTGAGCTTGTCCCAACGAGGATCAACCTCCTGATTTTCGTGCCCATGAGAACCAAGCAATGATACCATATCGCTATCGCAGTCGGAAGCGCTTGTTCCGTTCATCCCGTGGTATCGTTCTATTGGCATACTCAGGTATATACTCTCGTAAAGATATTGTGCCAGGTTAACCTCAAAGTCATTTTCGGAAAGGTAGATAATCTCATCGGAATCTGATTCCTGGCTGGCGTCAATCTTTACAATTAGCTTGCCGTCAAATTCAACAGGAAAATTAAACTGTTCAAGGCACCTATCGCAGGCAATCTCCACCATACCCTCAATGTGGGTGCTAAACTCAAGTAATCTCGATTGCTTGTTGAGGCTTACCCTGGCAACCAGCTCGCCGTTATGGATTTCCCCCTCCTCAAATGCGCTGAAAAAACTCCTTCCCAGCTGGAAACTAAACAGATGCTTTCCCAGCTTAAGTCCCTTAAAATTAATTGAATATGCATCAAGCACGTTTGCCACCTTACCCAATAAAATTAGGTTGCAAATTTATAAAATTAAATATCAAACGTATAAATAATGGCTGAAAATTAGGTTGGTGGCTTCACCTAAAGGGAAAGTTCGGGTTATCAGAAATTATGCAACCCTGGCGATACGCTTGCGCTGGGTTTCGTCAAGAATAATTTTGCGTAGCCGCATGGCTTTCGGGGTTACCTCAACGTACTCATCTTCCTGAATGTATTCTAATGCTTCCTCAAGGCTAAACCGAATGGGGGGAGCCAGGAAGATTTTTTCGTCCGAACCGGCAGCTCGCATGTTGGTGAGCTTCTTCGACTTGGTAACATTCACAACCAAATCGCCAGAGCGGTTGTGCTCTCCAACTACCTGTCCGGCATAAACCTCCTCATGGTCATCAATGAAAAACCTACCCCTATCCTGTAGCTTGTTAAGGGCATAGGCGTATGAAATTCCGCTCTCCATTGCCACCAGGGAGCCGTTAGTACGGGTCTCGAAATCACCCCGGTAGGGTTCAAACCCTTTCACCCGGTGGGCAATAACAGCCTCACCGGCAGTGGCTGTAAGCAGGATGCTTCGTAGTCCAATGATGCCACGTGAAGGAATTTCAAACTCAAGGTGAATCCTGTCGCCTCGTCGCTCCATAAGCAACAGGGCGCCCTTCCTGCGGGTAACCTGTTCTATTGCCTTGCCCGACACATCCTCCGGTAGGTCGATAGTCAGGTACTCAATGGGTTCGCACTTCTCACCACCAACCATTTTGATGATAACCTTCGGCTGACCAACCTGAAGCTCGTATCCTTCCCGGCGCATGGTCTCAATAAGCACCGATAGGTGTAGCACTCCCCGTCCAAACACCATGAATGAATCGGCCGAGTCGGTTTTCTCAACCCTTAGGGCGAGATTTTTTTCCAGCTCCCTGTCGAGCCGCTCTTTCAAATGGCGGGAGGTTACAAACTTGCCATCCCTGCCAAAGAAAGGAGAGTTGTTGATGGTGAAGAGCATGCTCATGGTTGGCTCGTCAATGGCAATGGTTGGAAGTGGCTCAGGATTCTCATAATCGGCAATGGTATCGCCAATATCAAAGCCCTCAATGCCTACAAGAGCACAGATGTCGCCGCATTCCACCCGTTCGACACTATTTTTTTCAAGTCCCTCAAAAACCAACAGGTCCTTGATTTTAGTTCGAACTACCTCACCGTTCCTCTTAACCAGCGATATCGGCTGCCCTGCCTGCAGGCTGCCCCGGTGTAGCTTCCCTATGGCAATTCGGCCCACATAGCTAGAGTAGTCAAGCGATGTAACCAGAAGCTGGGTTGTTCCTTCGGTCACTTTTGGCGCAGGCACGTAGTCAATAATGCAGTCGAGCAGCGGGGTAATATCTTTCGAGGGTTTTTGCCAGTCGTTGCTCATCCATCCCTGCTTGGCGCTCCCGTAAATAGTTGGAAAGTTGAGCTGCTCCTCGGTGGCATCAAGGTTGTACATCAGCTCAAAAACCTGTTCCTGTACCTCTGCCGGACGGCAGTTGGGTTTGTCAACCTTGTTTATCACCACTATTGGCTTAAGCCCTATGGCCAGCGCTTTCTGAAGCACAAAACGGGTTTGGGGCATGGTTCCCTCAAAAGCATCAACCAGCAGCAAAACCCCATCGGCCATGTTGAGCACCCGCTCCACCTCACCCCCAAAATCGGAGTGCCCAGGCGTATCAATGATGTTTATCTTGTAACCCTTGTAGTTTACCGAAAGATTTTTTGCCAGAATGGTGATGCCCCGCTCCCGCTCCAGATCGTTGCTGTCCAGTATCAGCTCGCCTGGCCTTTCGTAATCCTTAAAAAGTTTCCCCTGAAAAATCATTTTGTCCACCAGCGTGGTCTTCCCATGATCCACATGCGCAATTATCGCAATGTTTCGTATCTTCTGCATCTAAAAAATTTTAACCGGCAAAATTAATTCTATTTATTTAATTTTTCCCCCACGCTGAATATAAAAAGTAAGGCATGTAGTTGTTTTGAAAGTTTTACCCACTAATTTTGGTTATTTGTCAAATAGTTCATTTTTTCTGAATGGTTAAGCGTATCAATAAATAAAAGGAAAAAATAAGATTTTATTTTGAAACATAATTTGACAATTAATCTAGCGTAACGTAACTTGTATTTTTTAAATCTTTAAGTATCAACCTGCACTAAAAAGAGATGTGGCTGGAAGATTTCTACTTTCTTGTTTCTTGATATATATAGACAATTTGTTAGTATCAGGCCTTACATATTTTACCAAATAACGCACTAAACAGAAGCTATGAGTATAACTTTTAGTAACCTTTTGGTATAGGCAGGTTCTGCTCATGGCTAATTCCTAACCCTAATTAAACCCAGACAAATAAATTTAAGCAGATGAAAACAAAACTTTTATGCTTTATCCTTTTGTTAGCCGTAATTCCTGTCCTTGGACAGGTAACACCTCAAGCGCCGCAGAAATTTTCCTACCAGGCTGTTCTGCGAAATGCCGATGGTACGGTTATTGGCAATCAAAGCGTTGAGGTGCAGGTGAAGCTTCATGCGCAAGCTGCCGACGGGGCAGTGGTGTACACTCAAACTCAAACCGTTGAGACCAACCAGTTTGGCCTGGTAGCTTTTGCTGTTGGCGGTAGCAGCGGATTTGAAACCATTCCTTGGACCGATCCAATATTCATGGAGATCCTTGTAAAGAGATCGGGCGAATCCAGCTTTTCCTCCATGGGAACTACCCAGATTATCTCGGTTCCCTATGCCCTTGTTGCCAACAACGGTATTCAGGGGCCTTACATTCAGGGTCAAACCGTTTTCAGCAATGGCGGGGGTTGGGTCGGCACTAACCGAGTGATGGTGGCCGACAGCTCGGTGGTTGTTACTACACCCCTTGGCCACGACTCATCAAAGCCAATTTTTGCCGTTACCAACGCCAATGGAGAAATGGTGATGGCGGTTTACGAATCGGGCGTGAGGTTTTATGTTGAAGAGGAAACTACCAAGGGAGTAAAGGGTGGATTTGCCGTGGGCGGTCTCACCAACCAGGTGAAAGAAACAAAAAGCGGTGAGCCTATTTACTACATGAACATTCAGCCAACACAGGTTCAGTTCCTGGTAGAGGAACCAGCTGTCAAGGGAGTAAAGGGTGGATTTGCCGTTGGCGGGCTCACCAACCAGGGAAAGACGTTAACTCCTACTGAAAACTACTTTGAGGTTAACAGGGACTCCGCCCAATTCCTTACTCCATCGCTGGTATCTCAGGGTAACATAACCACTCAGGGTAACATTACTGTTAGCGGAAACATTACCACCAACGTTGGACAAGCTGATTCCACACTGACCGATGTTGACGGCAACACCTATCAGACAGTTCGCATTGGATTCCAGCAGTGGATGGCCGAAAATCTTAAAACAACGCACTATTCTGATGGAACGCCGATTGACACCGCCGTCCATGTCTATAACGACTGGGCTTACCCCGACTCCATCAACATATACGGCAGGCTCTACAGCGGACTGGCTATTAGCAGCGGTAATAACGTTTGCCCCGATGGTTGGCATGTTCCAACTCCTGACGACTGGAATGAGCTGTTTACATTCATTGCCGGTCCTGCAGGGATTTCGGATATGCAATCCAGGGTTCTTGTTCTCAAAAAATTGTTAGAGCCAGGCACCATGATGGAAGGAAACGGCTACTGGAATTACCCCATATACCCCACCAACGAAACGGGGTTCACTGCCAGGCCTGCAGGACAAAGAGACTACCTGACCTACTATTCCGAACTACACGACTATGCCAACTTCTGGTCATACGTTGTGGGTGTTGGGTTGCAACAGGTTTCCATGACAACAATGGATGGAGGTAATCTAGAAATTATGCCACCATCAGATTCTAATTACTCATTCTCAGTTAGATGCTTGCAAAATCCTTAAAAAGAGAATTTTTAGCAACAGGCTAGCTCTTCTAACTTAGAACAACTTGCGCTCTATAAAGTATAGCTAACTTGCTGCTCAGCTGGCAAAGATCAAGGGTCGGAGCAAGGTTTACTCCGACCCTTATTTTTCGCCCTGCTAAATTTTCGCCAGAATCCCACTTGCCACATCCATGCTACATATTCAGTAATCCCCAAACGCCGGCCAGGTTTAACAAGCAAAAACTCTTGCCTACCCGTTTCATCCGACATTATGTACAGACTCAACAAAATTGTTCAACCCATGTTACACATAGAGTTGAAAATTTAGCGCATTTTTGTCGTTGATTTTTAAACTATAACTAAGGGGCAGGCCTGCTAAACACTTTAGGTTTCAGCTGTAAGCTGGTGGTGAACAGGCTGCCATGCGGATACAAAATAAGCACCCACAGGATGAACAAAAAAAAGGTTATTATAGCTGGTGGGGGGTTTGCCGGAATTCAGCTTGCCCGAAAGCTCGACCAGCGGCTATTCGACGTGTTGTTGGTAGATAAAATCAACCACCACCAGTTTCAGCCGCTTTTCTACCAGGTTGCCACCTCGCAACTTGAACCATCAAGTATTTCCTTCCCATTAAGGAACATCTTTAGCAGGAAAAAAAATGTTCAGATTAGACTAGCTGAAATCCTCTCCATTGATCGAAATGAGAGCAAAATCATTACCAGTATAGGCGAATTTAGCTACGATTACCTGGTGCTGGCCATGGGCTGCACCAACAACTTTTTCGGAAATGAAAACATTAAAAAAAATGCTTTCACTCTAAAAACAACCTACGATGCCATTACCATCAGAAACCACATCATTCTAACATTCGAAAAAATTGTATCGGCTAAGGAGGACGAGCTCGAAGCGCTTAACAACCTTGCAATAGTTGGTGCCGGCCCAACAGGAGTTGAACTTGCCGGCGCATTTGCCGAAATAAAAAAGAATATCCTGCCAAAGGATTACGCAGGTGTTGACTTTTCAAAATTCAACATAATTCTAATCGAGGGTACCCGAAACACGCTTGGCAGCATGAGCGATGCCTCAAAGGTGGAGTCAAGAAGGTACCTACAGCAAATGGGCGTTACAATACTGACAGAAACTTTCGTAGCCGACTACGACGGATATCTATTAAAGCTGAGCAACGGAGAAACCATAAAAACAAAAACGGTTATCTGGGTTGCAGGAGTTACCGGAAACAACATCAAAGGGCTCCCGGAAGCTGCAAGGGCTCCCGGAAACAGGATAAGCGTTGACAGGTTTAACCGGGTTAACGGATGCGATAATGTATTCGCAGTAGGCGACATAGCCTACATGGTAACCCCCAAGTACCCCAAAGGGCACCCACAGGTTGCCAACGTGGCCATTAACCAGGCAAAACTTCTGGCAAAAAATCTAAAATCCATTCAAACAGGCAAAAAGCTAAAGGCGTATGAGTATAAAAATTTGGGGACCATGGCCACAATCGGCCGGAATAAGGCTGTGGTTGACCTACCCCACATTCATCTTAAGGGTTATTTTGCATGGTTCATCTGGATGTCGCTTCACCTCATGCTCATTCTTAGCGTGAGAAACAAGCTGATAATTTTTATCAACTGGGCATGGTCGTACCTGACCAAAGATACCTCGCTCCGATTAATCCTCAAGGAAGATAAGCCCCGAACCAATACATAGCTAAGTAGAATTCATATTCTCACTAAACCTTCAGGAACACTATTGCATTTCCGCCAACCGTTCAAAAACACTACTGTAGAAACTCAAATCCACAAGATACCCGTGGCCGATGCTCTAAATTAATCTATAGAACATCTTAAGCGCATGCGAAGGGGAAAAGGAATTTTCTGGATGAAAAATCATTCCCTCTAACCTAGAGCGGTCAACTAAAAATCCTGCCGCCATATTTAATCATGCTGAATATCTGCAACATACAGCACGGATAACATCAAAAGATATTTCAATTCCTTTAAAATTTGTTGCCGTTACCTGCCAATTGATTTACTTTGTGCAAATTTTTTCATCCATATATTATTAAGGTATGATTCAAAACCTGGTAATAGTTGAGTCCCCCGCAAAGGCCAAAACCATTGAGAAGTTTTTGGGCAAGGAGTACGTGGTAAAATCGAGCTTTGGGCATATTCGCGACCTATCCAAAAAGAATTTAGGTGTAGATATCGCCAAAAACTACGCTCCGGAGTACATTGTAAGCGACGACAAGAAAAAAGTTGTTGATGAGCTTAAAAAAGCCACTTCCGAAGCACAGATGGTTTGGCTAGCTTCCGATGAGGACCGTGAGGGAGAGGCAATTGCCTGGCACCTGGCTGAGGTTTTAAACCTCAACCCTAAGAAAACCAAGCGGATTGTGTTTCATGAAATCACAAAAAGCGCCATACTAAATGCCATTGAAACACCCCGCAGCATAGACCTGGACCTTGTGAATTCGCAACAAGCCCGAAGGGTGCTGGACCGGCTGGTAGGCTTTGAACTTTCGCCAATTCTCTGGAAAAAGGTTAAGCCCGCCCTTTCAGCCGGAAGGGTGCAATCGGTTGCCGTAAGGCTAATTGTGGAACGTGAACGCGAGATAATTGCCTTCACACCAACACCATACTACAGAGTAACAGCCATATTCATGGCCGACTCGGAATTTAACGCCGAACTATCGGTTAGGCTATCAACTTTCGAGGAAGCATTATCCCTGCTGGAGCATTGCAAAAATGCCACCTTCACAGTGCAGGATGTTACCAAAAAACCCTCAAAAAAGGCACCCGCTCCACCATTCACCACCTCCACCTTGCAACAGGAGGCTAGTCGTAAATATGGTTTTTCTGTTGCGCAAACAATGTCGATAGCCCAGAAACTTTACGAAGCAGGCCACATAACCTACATGCGTACCGACTCTGTAAACCTTTCTTCAACAGCTATTGCTGCCGCAAGAGATGTAATAGTAGCAGAATACGGTGAGAAATACCATCAACCCAGACAGTACAAAACCAAAACCAAAGGTGCCCAGGAAGCGCATGAAGCCATAAGGCCAACCTACCTCGACAGGGTTAAGATAAGCGGAACCAGCACCGAGCAAAAACTCTACGATTTAATCAGGAAACGAACCATAGCCTCCCAGATGAGCGATGCCCAAATTGAGAAAACTACTATAAACATTGATATATCGGGATCGCATTACAAATTTGTTGCTTCCGGCGAAGTAATCGTGTTCGACGGATTTCTCAAGGTTTACCTTGAATCGTCCGATGACGAAGCCGAGGAAAACGGACGTGAAATTCTTCCCCCGGTAAAGGCCGGCCAAACCCTAGCGGTAATGGAAATTGTTGCCAACGAACGTTTTACCCAACGTCCCCCAAGGTACACCGAGGCCAGCTTGGTTAAGAAGCTCGAAGAGCTGGGTATTGGCAGACCATCAACCTACGCACCAACTATTTCCACAATCATTTCCCGCGGCTATGTGGCCAAGGAAGACAGACCGGGAGTTGAGCGAAACTATAAGTCCATAATCCTTAAAAATGGTAAAATAACCCGGCAGGAAAAGGTTGAAAACTCCGGTGCCGAAAAAGCCAAACTTTTTCCAAGTGATATCGGTATGGTGGTTACAGATTTCCTACTTGAGTACTTCAGGGATATCCTCAGCTACGATTTTACCGCCCACATCGAGGAGAAGTTTGATGAGGTTGCCCTTGGCAAACTCGAGTGGACAAGAATGATCGACGAATTCTATAAACCCTTTCACTCCCTTGTTGAAAAAACTATCAAGGAGTCGGATTACACTAAGGGTGAACGTGTGCTTGGCATTGATCCGGTTAGCGGTAAACCTGTGAGCGTCCGTATAGGCCGATATGGCCCGGTGGTTCAGCTGGGAGAGGCTGACGCTTCAAAAAAAACAAAACCACAGTTCGCCAGCTTACTAAAAGGACAGCTGATAGAAACTATTACCCTTGAGGAAGCATTGTCGCTCTTCAAGCTGCCTCGTTCCCTTGGAAACTACGAAAACTCTGAGGTTGTTGTTGGCGTTGGAAGATTTGGTCCCTATGTTCGACATCAATCCAAATTTTACTCGCTCAAAAAGGACGATAACCCCCTCACCATTGATCTCAATAGAGCGGTTGAGCTGATTGAAGAAGGACGTAAAAAAGAACGCGAAAGGGTTATCAAAAAGTTCGAATCCCCTCAAGTAGTTGAAATCCTAAATGGTAGATGGGGCCCATACATTTCATCCAACAAGCAGAACTACAAAATACCCAAGGACAAAGATCCGAAATTGCTTACCTTCGATGACTGCATGAAGCTCATTGACGAACAGGCTGAAAAAGGAAGTAAAAGGAATTCTACTGCCAAAAAAACTTTGCCCAAGCGACAGGGGAAAAAAGGAAACACAAAATAGTTTGCCATTTGGCGCCACCATATAACTTTTAAAACCATGGACGAGCTGCTGTCATTTTTAACACCCACAGCCATTAAGGGGGTTAACTTTAGCTCCCAAAACAGCCGTATGCTCCAGCAACAAGTAGTCCCGCTTAACAAAACTAACTACAAGCACCTAAAAAAAAATGATATAGTTGTAATCGGCGTAAATGAAAGCCGTAACTCCCCAAATCCATCTATCAAAAACTCCCCTGAAACCATTAGAAAGTACCTTTATGGGCTTTCGACCATAAAGCTAGCCGGTAAAATATATGATGCAGGCGATCTGGTGGAAACCAGCACCCCCTTAAAAACCTATGAGGCCTTAAATCGAGTTGTAGAAATTCTATTCCAGACCGGAGCAGCAACAGTGGTATTGGGCGGAACCCAGGAGTTAACTTACTGCCTTTACGAAGGCGTAAAGTCTAACAAATCGCTGGTAACAATTTCCATTATTGATTGCCTTATTGATGCCGACGAAGACTTGTCTGATTTTCATTCACGTAACTATGTCAACAGGCTGCTGGGCGAAAAGCTGCGCTCGCTTTTCGAATTAAGCATTGTTGGCTACCAGGGCTACTATGTTGGCGGAGATATGGTTAACCTGTTTCAGAAAAACAATCACGAACTTTTACGGCTTGGCTATGTCAGGAGTAGCTATCGCGAGGTTGAGCCAACCCTTCGAAATGCCGACATTGTAAGCTTCGACATGGAAGCCATAAGGGCCTGCGACTCTCCTGCCAACGCCATTCCCTCTCCTAATGGGCTCTACGCTGAGGAAGCTTGTCAACTTGCCCATTATGCAGGTGTTGGAGAACGAGCTAGCCTTTTCGGAATTTTCAACTACAATCCTGATACGGACAACACAGAACAGTCGGCCTTACTTGCAGCCCAGCTAGCATGGCACTTCATTGAGGGTTATTCAAAAAGGAAAAACGTTCCCAAAACCCTAAATACACCTGACTACCTGAAGTTTATCGTAGAAACTGGCACATCAGGAGTTGACATGGTTTTCTACTGCGACGAAGTGCTCGATCGCTGGTGGATGGAGATTCCTATTTCCCCTGAAATGGGCATTCCCACCAATAGAATTATTATCCCATGCTCCCATAGCGATTACACCCTGGCAAGCCGACAGGAGCTGCCCGACCGGTGGCTCCGAATATTTCAGAAAATACAGCAGCTCTAGTGCAGCTCATCTTTTGCTTTAGGGTTAAGCTGTAGCTGCTATTGTTAAACTTGACCCTACTTTTCTATATTTTTGAATTATACGGTAACCCTTTTGGTCAAAAATCTGTATAACATTCTGCCTTCGGTTAAAATTTTATCATATTTGTTGATAAATTTGTATGCCTCTAATTTTTTTGCTTACTTTACTATCTAATTGAAAAGAACGTTGAATATTTTTTATGCTTTTTATATATAGCTATGCATAGCTCATCCCGAAAATTTCTGTTATTCCAGCTGTTTCTCCCTTTTGCGGGCATTCTAATGGCTCAGCAGGATCCACAATTTAGCCAAATTCTGTATAATCCAATGAGCATCAACCCCGGATATGCTGGCAGCCAGGAAATGATAGGAATAGGGGCATTTAACAAGCTTCAATGGACTGGTTTTGGCGATGGGGCTCCTGTTAGCACTACTGTTAGCATTAATGCCCCCATCGCACCATTTGGTTTTAAAAGCGGTTTGGGGTTGAGCATACTAAACGACCAGTACGGATTTAACAGCGACCTGGGCATCAGCTTAGCCTATGCCGCACGGTTCAAACCAAAACTCATAAACGGTAGCCTTGGAATTGGAGTAAGCGGAGGTTTCGTAAACAACACCATTGATCCAAAGTGGAACTATCCGGTTGCAGGAAACGACCAGGCAATTCCCCAACAGAAAGAAAGTTCTGTGAACCTTGACCTTGGGCTAGGCCTTTTCTACACCACCGACTACATGTTCTTCGGCGTTTCGGCAACCCATATTAACCGGGCTAAAATCAACAAAAGCCCCATACCTGCACGCTATACCCCTCAGTACTACATTTCCGGAGGTTACATCGTTATGTTCCCATCTAAAACCTGGCAATTTGAACCCTCAGTACTGATAGTAACCGACATTAAATCGTCAAGATTATCCCTAAATTCAATTGTTCGGTACAATAAAAAGTTTTGGGGCGGCGTTTCATACCGTATAAATGAGGCAGTTACCGGAATGATTGGATTTGAACTCTTCAACGGATTCCGAATAGGTTATGCCTACGACTTCAGCCTTAGCCGGATAAGTAAGTATAATGACGGATCGCACGAGTTCATGCTGGGTTACAGTTTTCAGCTTAAGAAGGAGAAACCGCCCCAGCAGTATAAAAGTATAAGATTTTTATAATTTTTTTTTCATGAGTTTAAAAAATTTGCGTTATTTGCTAAATAAATATGGCAGTATGAAAAAACTCCTTCCTATAGGCATTGCAGTAATTCTGCTTTCCAGCTGTTCTCCAGGAGGAAATGGCGAGTTAACGGGAGTACCCGGTCGTAGAGGTTTCTCTGAACCAACCCCCTATGGCATGGTATTTATCCCAATGGGATCGTTTACAATTGGTAGTAACGACCAGGATGTTGCGTGGGCCATCAATTCACCCACCAAAACCGTGTCGGTTGATGCATTTTGGATGGACCAAACCGAAATAACCAACAACCAGTACCGCCAGTTTGTGTACTATGTTCGCGACTCAATAGCCAGGCGTATGCTGGCAGAGGTTAACGATGAATTTGTCATCACCGAGGATGAATTTGGCAACCCCATAGATCCTCCTGTTCTAAACTGGGAAGTACCAATTGACCCCAACGACGAGGAGCAAATGGAAGTGCTGAATAACATGTACTACTCTAAAGAGGATGCCTTTTACGGAAGAAAGGAAATCGATACCCGCAAGCTCTTTTACGAGTACTACTGGATTGACTTGAAGCAGGCCGGTCAGAAAAACAACCGGTATAACTTTGAAACATTAAGCTACGATAAAGGAG
>Ga0116176_10003032_pt1 | contig 12517 bp, 10 predicted proteins | sample AD_STIC08_MetaG_FD_89803 | JGI IMG/M metagenome (GOLD analysis project Ga0116176, IMG submission 89803) | Active sludge microbial communities of municipal wastewater-treating anaerobic digesters from USA - AD_STIC08_MetaG | ecosystem: Engineered > Bioreactor > Anaerobic > Digestate | place: USA... | reverse complement strand
TGGACCAGGGGATAGGTCTGGACGGCCAGCGACTTGACCAGGCTCTCGCGCACGCCGGGCCGGTCGCGGAAGAGGTAGAGGGCGTCCACGGCGGCCAGACGGACGTTGGGATTGGGATCGCCGTCGACGGCCTTGAAGAGGGCGGCCAGGGTCGTCTCGTTCGGGTTCTTGACGGCGGCGCTGTAGCCGACGCCCTGGATGCGCTCGGTCGCCGAGGGCCGGCTCAGGAGCGACAGGGCGACCTGCTGGCGCATGTCCTGGAGCTCGCGCGAGAGGGTGGCCCGCTTCAGGGCGCTCCCGCCGCCGGCGAGCCAGCCGGCCGCGGCCCCGGCGACGAGCAGGACGGCCGAGAACGACGCGGCGAACGCGGGGCGCTGGAAGGTGAGCCAGGCCCGCCGGCCGCGCCCGGCCTCGGCCCGGGCGGCCTTCCGCTCCGCGACGAGCCCGTCCTTGTACTCCTCGAGCATGGTGTAGAAGCGGTGGCGCAGGCCTCCGCCGGGCTGCTCCTCGGGCAGGACGCCGAGCTTGGCCCAGATGACGGTCAGGTCCTCGAGGTCCTGGCGGCAGGCGGCGCAGCCGAGGATGTGCTCCCGCACGTCACGGCGGCCGGTTTCGTCGAGGTCCCCGGTCAAATAATCGGCGAACTTTTCCTGGATCTTGTCGCAGGTCATGACGCTCTCCCTTGCCGGAGCTCGAGGTAGATCCGGCCGAGGTCCTTGAGGGCCCGGTGGACCTGGGCCTTGACCGTGCCCACCTGGACGCCGGTGATCTCGGCGATCTCCCGGAGCTTGAGGTCCTGGAAGCGGAAGAGGACCAGGATCTCCCGTTTCGGGGCCGGTAGGCGATCGAGGGCCCGGCGGACGAGTTCGGCCTCCCGGCCGTCCTCGTAGACGGTCTCGGGCCGCGGCTCCCGGCCCGGCGTTTCGGCGAACCGCTCGTCGAGGGGGAGGGCCGCTTTCCGCTTCCTCAGGTGGTCGACGTGCGCGTTGCGGGCGATCTGGAAGAGCCAGACGTTGAACCGGCTGTCGCCCATGTACCCCGCCCGGTACTTCAGGACGCGCATGAAGACCTCCTGGACGAGGTCTTCGCTGGCGGCCCGGTCGCCCGTCAGGCGGAGGAAGAAGTTGTAGAGCATGGTCTGATATCTCTCGAAGAGGACGGCCAGCCTCTCGACCCGGCCGTCCCGGACCTGTTCCATGAGCTCGTTGTCCGTCGGCGACATGTGTCCGGTCTTCCCTCGTCTCGGCTCTTCGGCGTCCATGGGTATCTACCGCCCTTTGTCAAAAAGGTTACACCCGGAGAAAGAGAGGGTCAAACCCCCGGCGCCCGGCCCGGCCGTCGCGGGCGGGTTCCCCGAGAGGCCGGGCGGTCAAGGCCGGATGATGTCGTTCAGCTTGCAGAAATATTCGATCTTCTCGGCGAGCTTCTCGGCCCTCGTGATCGCCGCCGGTTCGGTCAGCCTCTTCCGGAGCTCGGCCAGCTCCTTGCGGATGTCCTCGATCTGCCTGACGGCCGTTTCGGTGTCGAAGGTCGTGTCCATGCCGATGGCGCCCGAGCGGCCGGCGGCGCCGGTGAACTTGTTGAGGGCCAGGGAGAAACGCTGCTGGATGTTCTTGACCTGGAAGACCTCTTCGGACTGGCCCACCTGGGACCGGTTGTAGATGTAATACCCGGCCCCGCCGATGAGGATCAAGACGATCAAGACTCTGCGCATGGCGTCCCTCCTCCCAGCATTTTAGGCCGGGCCTCCGATCAAGACAAGGGATCGGATATCCCGGCTCATCCGAGCCGCCCGTGACCGGCCGTTTCACGCGCCTCTCCCGAAGGGCGAGCCACCTTGCCCCTCGGAAGATATCCCCGCCCCCCCCGAGCGTGTCAAGGGCCTGCGCAGGTCTGTAAAGGCGACATGAAAACTACCGGTCCATTCACTGTGGGCGGCTATGGGATCAGTTGCCAGGTGCTCGAGGCGCGTGTCGGGACATGTACCGCCCCGGTACGTGTCCCGTTTGCCCGAAAGAGGACACGTGCTGGAGTACATGTCCCCATTTGCCGGCCCATCTGACACACACAACGTGGAAGAGAACCACAACTTCCATGCAGGAGCCTCTCGACCATGTTCCTGGTGGAGGTCCACCGTCCGATGGCGGCGCGAAGCCGCTCGAGAGGCGTCTTGTCCCTGAACACGGCGGCCATGTCCTCGTCGACGATATCGGGATCTCTGTTATCGGTCCGCATGGGAACTGGGCTCATGTTCGCATATGCCTGGATGGCCGTCAATCGGCGGTTGAAGGCCCGGGGCCGTTCTGCTATCATGAGGAGGCTTTCCAAGGGCCGGGAACGGTCGATGGGTTCAACACAGGCCTTGGAAAAGTTGGATAATAAATAGATTACGAGCGAGAACCGTGGGCGGTTAGCTCAGCTGGGAGAGCGCGGCGTTCGCAACGCTGAGGTCGGGAGTTCGAATCTCCTACCGTCCACCATTTTCTTCCCTGGCCCGGGCTGCCCGCGAACCGGGGACACGTACCCGAGGTACATGTCCCCAACGGGCGGAACGGGGACACGTACCCGGTACGTGTCCCCGACGGGGTTGCGGCGGGGCTCGGCCTCTAGGGGGTCCGCGGTGACCTTCGTCGCCGACTGCATGCTCGGCCGCCTGGCCAAGTGGCTCAAGATTCTCGGCTTCGACGTCCTCTATTTCTCCAAGGCCGAGGACCCCGATCTCGTCGCGATCGCCCGCCGCGAGGGCCGCGTCCTCCTGACCCGCGACACCGGGCTCATCGAGAAGGAGGCCAAGCGGCCGAACCGCCTGTTCGTCCGCGGCGACGACTGGGAGGACCAGGTCGTCCAGGTGCTCGACGACCTGGGGCTCTGGGACGAGGTCCGGCCGAACACGCGCTGCATCGCCTGCAATCTCCCGCTCAAGGCGCTGAGCCGGGAGCGGGCCCGCAATCTCGTCACCCCCTACGTCGGCGAACATGCCGCTTCGTTCGCCATCTGCCCCGGTTGCGAGCGCGTCTTCTGGCAGGGGACGCACCACGGCGACATGGAAAAAAAGATCGCCCGGCTCCTGGCCCGGCGCCCCGTGCTCCCTTCCGGCGATTGACATCCGGCCCCCGTTCTTTTAGAAAGGAGGACAGGCGTCACGCCATCCCCGTCCAGGAGGGCCGTCCATGAACGCTCCCGCCCGCTCCGTCCTCGCCGCCGCGCTCGCCGCCGCGGTCCTCGTCCCGCCGGGCGGCGCCGACGACGGCCTCTTCCGCTCCGGCCCCGTCCGGACCTTCGAGGGGCGGGCCCTCTCGGAAGTCGCCTTCCCGCTCGGCGGAATCGGCACCGGCACGGTCTCCCTCGGCGGCCGCGGCAACCTCCGCGACTGGGAGGTCTTCAACCGCCCCGGCAAGGGCGTCCACATGCCCTTCACCTTTTTCGCCCTCTTCGTCGAGGCGGGCGGCGCGAAGCGCGTCCGCGTCCTCGAGGGCCCGCTCGAGCCGCCGTTCACGACCGGCTTCGGCTACAACCGGGTCTTCGTCCCCGGCCTGCCGCGGATGGAGAAGGCCGTCTTCAAGGGCGAGTACCCCTTCGCCGAGGTCGCCCTCTCGGACCGCGACATCCCGCTCGAGATCACCCTCGAGGCCTTCAACCCGATGGTCCCGCTCGAGCCCGAGGACTCCGGCATCCCCGCCTTCGTCCTGCGCTACCGGATCAAGAACACGGGCGCCGCCCCGGCCAAGGTCACCGTGGCCGGCTCGGTCGTCAATCCGATCGGCTACGACGGCGAGGGCCATGTCGAAGGCCTCGGCAGCGACAAGTTCGGCCAGAACGTCAACGAGATCAAGCGGACCGCCGCCCTCCGCGGCCTGGCCATGTCCTCGCACAAGGTCAAGCCCGAGGCGCCGGCCTTCGGCACCCTGGCCCTGACGACGCCCTGGCCCGACGTCACCTACCTCACCCACTGGGTCCGGGGCGACTGGTGGGACGACCTCCAGATCTTCTGGGACGATCTCGAAGACGACGGCCGTCTCCAGGACCTCGACGAGGTCTCGCCCTCGCCCGACAAGCGGACCGACGTCGGGACGCTCGGCCTCATGGCCACGCTCGCTCCCGGCCAGGAGGTCACCCTGCCGTTCATCCTGTCCTGGTGCTTCCCCAATTTCCTCAATTATTTCGACGTCGTCCCCGAGCAGCGCGGCCGGATCTTCAAGAACCATTACGCCGGGCGCTTCGCCGACGCCTGGGCCGCGGCCGAATACCTGCAGGCGAACCTGCCGCGCCTCGAGGCCGAAAGCCGGGCCTTCCACGACGCCTTCTTCTCCCAGACCCTGCCGCCCTGCGTCCTCGACGCCGTCTCCAGCCAGGCGTCCATCATCCGCACGACGACCGGGCTGTGGCTCGAGGGCGGGAACTTCTTCGGCTTCGAGGGCTGCGGCGACCAGTCCGGCTGCTGCCCGCTCAACTGCGCCCACGTCTGGAACTACGCCCAGTCGCTGGCCTTCCTCTATCCCTCGCTCGAGCGGACCATGCGCGAGACCGACTTCCTCAACAACGTCAAGCCCGACGGCGCGATGATGTTCCGGACCTCGCTCCCGCTCGGGAGAGGCGTCCTCTGGGACTTCAAGCCGGCCGCCGACGGCCAGATGGGCCGCGTCATCAGCCTCTACCGCGACTGGCAGATCTCGGGCGACACCGAGTGGCTCAAGAAGCTCTGGCCCCAGGCCAAGAAGGCCCTCGACTACGTCTGGACGTCGTGGGACGCCGACCGCGACGGCCTGATGGAGGGCGAGCAGCACAACACCTACGACATCGAGTTCTACGGCCCGAACAGCATGACGGGCGCCTTCTATCTCGGCGCCCTCAAGGCCGGCGCGGCCATGGCCACGGTCGTCGGCGACCTCGTCTCGGCCAAGGCCTACCTGGCCATGTACAAGAAGGGCCAAGCGGCCTTCGACGCGACGCTCTGGAACGGCGAGTTCTACGTCCAGAAGCGCGCCCAGGCGGCGGAGAAGAAATATCAGTACGGCGAGGGCTGCCTGTCCGACATGCTCCTGGGCCAGTGGCTGGGCATGGTGGCCGGCCTCGGGCGCTATCTCCCGGCCGAGCGCGTCCGGTCGTCGCTCAAGGCCATCTACGACCACAATTTCCGGGCCGATTTCCGGGACTTCTCCAACGTCCAGCGGACCTACGCTCTCAACGACGAGAAGGGGCTGCTGCTCTGCTCCTGGCCCAAGGGCGGCCGGCCGCCGCTGCCCTTTCCCTACTCGGACGAGGTCTGGACGGGCATCGAATACCAGGTCGCCTCCCACCTCATCTACGAGGGCCTCGTCGAGGAAGGCTTGAGCATCGTCAAGGGCGTCCGCGACCGCTACGACGGGCTGCGCCGCAATCCCTGGGACGAGGTCGAGTGCGGCCACCACTACGCCCGGGCCATGTCCTCGTGGGGCGTGCTCACGGCCCTGGCCGGATACTCCTATTCGGGCCCGGAGATGCGCATGGACTTCGACCCGAAGCTCGCCGCCGAGGATTTCAGGACCATCTGGACGGCCGGGCCGGGCTGGGGCGTGTACTCGCAAAAGGCCGCCGCCGGAGGGCCGTTCACGGCCGCGATCGAGGCCCGGAGCGGGGCGGTCGAGCTCAAGAACGTCAGCGTCGTCCTGCCGCCGGCGCTCGCCGGGAAGCGGGTCCGCGGGGTCGAGGCGACCGCCGGCGGCGAGGCGGCGAGGCCGGGCCTCCTCCAGACGGAGAACACCGTCCTCCTGACCTGGCCGCGGCCCGTCCGCGTCGAGCCCGGGAAGCCGCTGGCCCTAACGTTCCGGTTTTAAATCGGGGACATGATACCTATTCCCCGAATTCCCGTGCGCCCTCGCCGAAAATAGGTGAATAGGTATCATGTCCCCGTTTTTCTGATAATATTGACCCCCACGGGATGCCTACGGCGCGGAGGACAGGCATGAGCAAAACGCGGGTCGTCGCCTCGATCGTCGTTCCGGCCGCCGCCGCCCTGGCCGCCGCGGGCCTCCTCGCGGCCTGCGCCCCGAAGGCGCCGGCCCCGGCGGCCGCCGTCCGGCCCAAGGGCCATCTCTTCATCGTCGGCGGCGGCGACCGCGACGAGCCCCTGATGCGCCGGTATGTCGGGCTGGCCCGGCGCCGCGGCCCGGCCAAGATCGTTGTCTTCACCATGGCCAGCGGCGTCCCCCTCGAGACCGGGCCGGAGATCGCGGCCGAGTTCAAGGGCTACGGCGTCGAGGACGTCGCCTGCTTCCACCTGACCCGCGATGAGGCCCTGGACCCGGCCAGCCTCGGGGTCCTCGACGGCGCGACCGGGGTCTGGTTCTCCGGCGGCGACCAGGCCAAGCTGACCGCGGTCCTCCTCGACACGCCGCTCCACCGGCGCATGCTCGAGCTCTACGACGGGGGCGGCCTCGTCGGCGGCACCAGCGCCGGGGCGGCGGTCATGAGCGAGTTCATGATCACCGGCGACGAACGCCGGACAGGGAACGAGGAAGGGACCTGGGAGGTCATCTGGGCCGACGACGTCCTCCATTCCCGGGGCTTCGGGTTCGTCAAGGACGCCGTCATCGACCAGCACTTCGTCACCCGGCGGCGCCACAACCGCCTCATGGCCGTCGTCCTCCAGTATCCGGCGCTCGTCGGCGTCGGCATCGAGGAATCGACGGCCGTCCTGGTCCGCCCCGACGGGAAATACGAGGTCCTCGGCGAGGGCCAGGTCGTCGTCTACGACGCGCGGCGCGCCGTCACCGCCCGGTCGCCCGACGGCCGCCTCGGCGGCCGCGACCTCCGGATGCACGTCCTCCTCGCCGGCGACGTCTACGACCTCGGGACCGGGCGGGTGGAGGCCGCGGCGAGATGAAGACGCCCAAGCTCCGCCTGCCGCACACGCTTCTCCTCATCTACGCCATGGTCGTCCTGACCGTCGTCGCCACCTGGCTCATCCCCGGCGGCGAGTACCAGCGCGTGGAGAAGGACGGCCGGACCGTGCCCGTGGCCGGGTCCTACGCCCGGGCCGAGAGCCGGCCGCAGGGGCTCGACGGCCTGTTCGTCTCGCCGGCCAAGGGCTTCGTCGCCGCGGCCATGATCATCGCCATCGTCTTCATCTGCGGCGGGGCCTTCAACGTCGTCCAGAGGACGGGGGCCGTCACGGCCGTCATCCACAACCTGTCGCTCGACTTCGGGCGGAAGAAAGCCTTGCGCATCCTGTTCATCCCGGTGACCATGACCGTCTTCTCCCTGGGCGGGGCCGTCTGGGGCATGTGCGAGGAGACCATGCCCTTCATCCTCATCTTCGTGCCGCTGGCCCTGTCGCTCGGCTACGACACGATCGTCGGCGTCGCCCTGCCGTTCATCGGGGCGGCCGCGGGCTTCGCCGGGGCCTTCTTCAATCCCTTCACCGTCGGCATCGCCCAGGGCATCGCCGGGCTGCCGCTCTACTCGGGCCTGGGCTACCGGCTCGCCGTCTGGGCCGGCGGCACGGCCATCGCCGTCGCCGTGGTCATGCGCTACGCCGCCCGGGTCCGCAAGGACCCCGGGACCAGCCCGACCTACGAGGAGGACCGGGAGAAGCGGCGCAAGCTCCGGGTGGACACGCCCGCGGTCGAGAGGATCCCGGTCACCGGGGCCCACAAGCGCGTCCTGTTCGTCTTCGCGGCCGGATTCGCGGTCATGATCTTCGGCATCCTGAAGCACCGCTGGGGGATCGGCCCGATCGCCGGCGTCTTCCTGGCCATCGGCATCTTCGCCGGCATCGCCGGCCGGCTCGGCGGCGACGAGATCGGCAAGGCCTTCGTCGAGGGGGCCAAGGACATGGTCAACGCGGCCCTGATCATCGGCACCGCCCGGGCCATCCTCATCGTGGCCCAGGACGGCAGGATCCTCGACACCATCCTGGCCGGGATGGCCGGGGCCATCGCCCGTTTCCATCCGCTCGTCTCGGCCGAGATCATGTTCGCCTCCCAGTGCGTCATCAACTTCTTCGTCCACTCGGGGACGGCCCAGGCGGCCCTGACGATCCCCATCATGGCCCCGCTCGGCGACCTCGTCGGCATCACCCGCCAGACGGCCGTGTTCGCTTTTCAGTTGGCCGAGTACATCAATCCGGTCCTGCCGACCTCGGGCGTCACCATGGGAGTGCTGGGCCTGGCCGGGCTGCGCTGGGAGAAATGGGCCAAGTGGCTGGCGCCGCTGCTCATCCTCTGGGTCCTTTTCGCCGCCCTGGCCCTCATCCCGCCGGTGCTGGCGAAGTGGGGCCCGGCCTGAGGGCGGCGCCCGTTCAGAGGTGCTTGAGCTCGTCGTCCTCCCCGTCCCCGTCCTTTTTGAGGCGCTTCTCCAAAAGCCTCCGGGCCAGGTCCCGGCCCCCCAGGCCGAAGGCCAGGGCCAGCGCCAAGACCGCCCCGCCGAGCACGATCGTGAACGCGGCGATCACCGTGCTCCGGCCGATGCCGAGCTGTTCGAGGGCCATGGCGAAGGCGAAGAGCATGATGAATGCCCTGACGCCCCGGCTCGCCAGGCCGGCGGGCCGGACGCCGGCGTTAACGAAGGCGATGAGGGCGGCCCGTCCGAGGAAATTGCCGAGGAAGTAGCCGAAGATCATGATGATCAAGGCGACGAGGACGTTGGGCAGGTAGAGCAGGAACTTTTCGAGGAGCTGGTCGATCACGGGGACCCTCATCGCGCTCAGGGCCAGGACGAAGAAGAGGACGGCGACGAGCCAGAAGAACATCCGCCCGATCAGTTTGTCCGGCGTGTCCTTGACGGCCATCCTCTGCAGGGCCTCGGTCAGGCCCGAGCGCGCGAACGCCGCCTCGAGCTTCAGGAGCCGGACGATCCTGGCCGCCAGGATCTTGATGAGCCAGGCGACGGCGAGGCCGATGGCGAAGACGAGGATCCCGGTGAGGAGGCCCGGCAAGAACGCCAAGAGCTTCTGCAAAACGTCCCGCAGCGGCTGGACGACGACCTTGTCTAAGAAATCCGTCATGGCGACCTCCTCGGCGGGACCGGGTCCCCGTCGGTCCCGTCCCACCTCTCGATCAAGTGGCCTTTTTCCCGTTCGAAGGAAAGGCAGAGCTCCTCGAGCCGCCCTTCGACCTCGGCCGCCGTGCTGTCCCGCGTTTCGATGACGAACGAAGCGACCTTGCCGAGGTAGAGGGGCGTGAGGGACCTGATGATGTGCTCACGGCTCATGACCCTCCGGCGGCAGGCCAAGGCGAAATGGAACAGGGTCCGGACCCATTCGCGGTCCGGATAGACGAAGGACCGGCGGGGCCGGCCGGCGAGATCGCCCAGGAAAGACAGGAGGTCCTCCGGCAGGAACGACCGGTAGAGCGGGGCGAGCTCCCGGACCCCCGTCTGGAACTTCCCCAGCATCTTGGCCAGATTGACGTTGATGGCTTCCAGGCCGACGGAGTAGGCGAAGCCGAGGGTCGGGACGGGCTCCGACCCCCGGACCGTCCGCCAAACCTCCGCGTAGTCCTCCATGAGGCCGAAGACGGTGCCGACCACCTGATGGAGCATGGCGCTGAGGTCGGCCCCGGGGTCCTTGGCGTCGTGGATCTTCGCCCCGAGGAAGGCCTGGCAGATCCCGAAGCCGTTGGCGACCGCCGTCGTCGTCATCCAGATATCGATGCCGAAGCGGGCCACGTCGGTCTCCCAGACGTCCTTGCCGAGGTAGAAGGACGCGAGCCGCCCCGAGAAGCCGAAATCCCCGCCGATCGGCTGGCGGATCCTCTTCCCGTAAAGGGCCCGCGTCAGAGGATAGACGATCGTGTTGGTGATGGTCCCGTCGTACTTGTGCCTCATATAGTAGGGGGCCACGTAGTCGTAGCCTTCGTCCAGGACCGGCTTGATCAGCAGCTCGATCCATTCCGGCGTGATGCTCCTCAGATCGGAATCCACGACGGCGCAGGCCTTGACCTCGAGCGCCCGGGCGATCTCGAAGATCGTCCGGAAGGCGCTGCCTTTGCCGGGAATGCCGTCGTAGGGGGTGACGAGCTTGTGGAAGCCGCCGCTCCTGTTCCTGTGGTCGAGCAGGACGGCGGCGAAATCGACGCCGGCCTGCCGCACGGCCTCCGCCGTCCCGTCGGACGACCCCCCGTCGGAGTTCACGAGCAGAGAGCGGCGGTCGGGGAAATACTTGGACAGGCCCGCCTCGACGGCCTGGACGACGTGGGCGATCGTCTTGGCGCTGTTGAAACTCGGGATGCCGACGAGGATATCCGCCTCTCGGATGTCGGCGATCCTGGCCCGAACGCCTTCCGGAAGGTCCGTCTTCTTGCCCCTCATTCTCCGGGATCCGCGGCCCGTGTTTCATTATACCCGGGGGCGGGGGATTATCAACGCGGCGCCGTTTTTCTTTGACAAGTCCGGCCCGGCCTTCTATCATGAAGCCAAGGCCTTCTCGCGCCTTCGCCCGCGGTTCAGGGATAAACGCAGGGAGAACGACATGGAAAGGACCCGCTTGGTCGTCTTCACCGACCTCGACGGGACCCTGCTCGAGCACGCCACGTATTCCTTCGAGCCGGCCCGGCCGGCGCTCGAGGCGCTGCTCGAGGCCGGCATCCCCCTGATCTTCTGCACCAGCAAGACCCGCCTCGAGACCGAGCGCTGGCGCCGGGCCCTGGCCAACGTCCACCCCTTCATCGTCGAGAACGGCGGGGCCGCCTTCGTCCCGGAGGGGTATTTCGGCGCCGCGGCGCGCTTCGACAAGCGGGACGGCGGCTACGGGGTGCTGGAGTTCGGCCGGCCTTACGCCGACCTCCGGCAGGCGCTCGAGAGGATCCGGGCCGCGTCCGGGCTGCCGCTGCGGGGCTTCGGCGACATGGCGGTCGAGGAGATCGCCGCGCGCTGCGGCTTCACGCGCGAGGACGCCGCCCTGGCGGCCATGCGGGAATACGACGAGCCTTTCGTCGGCGCGGACGGGCCGGCGCTGGCCGAGGTCGAACGGGCCGCGCGGAAGGCCGGGCTGACGGTCGCGAGCGGCGGCCGCTTCCATCACCTCGTCGGCGGGAGCGACAAGGGGCGCGCCGTCCGGGCCCTCCGGGACCTCTACTCCCGGAGCCGCGGCCCGGTCCGGACGGCCGGCCTCGGCGACAGCCTCAACGACGAGACCATGCTCCGGGAGGTCGACGTCCCCGTCCTCGTCCGCAAGCCCGACGGCGGGCACGCCGACATGGCCGGCCTCCCGGAGCTCGTCATCGCCCCCTACGCGGGGCCCGAGGGCTGGCGAGAGGCCGTCCTCGGGCTCCTTCAGGGCCGGGCCTGACCCGCGCGGGCGGAGCGGGCCCGGCCGGACATCGACGGTCAAGGAGGGCACGATGGCCGATTTCTATCAGACCGGCGTGCTGGCGACCTTCCACCGGCTCGGCGGCCTGGACATCGGGCGGCTGGAGGGCGACCTCACGAAGTTCAACAAGCACCGTCCCATCGCCCTGGTCCTGCCCACGACGCCCAAGGAGCTCGACGCGCCGGCCCTGCGGGGCATCCTGGACAACATCAAGGACATCCCCTATCTCAACGAGATCGTCGTCACCTTGGGCCGGACGGACGACCCGGCCCGCTTCGCCCAGGCGCGCAAGCTCTTCTCCGTCCTGCCCCAGAGGCACAGGGTCATCTGGGCCTCCGGGCCGCGCTTCCTCGAGCTCTACAGGCTTCTCGAGGCCAACGCCCTCTCGGCCGGCGAGGACGGCAAGGGCCGCTCGGCCTGGACGGCCTACGGCTACATCCTGGCCCGCGAGCAGAGCAAGGTCATCGGCCTCCACGACTGCGACATCGTCAACCACTCGCGGGAGATGGTCGGCCGGCTCTTCTACCCCGTGGCCTCGCCCCACATCGACTACGCCTTCTGCAAGGGCTACTACGCCCGGGTGACGGACCGGATGCACGGCCGGGTGACCCGGCTCTTCGTCACCCCGCTCGTCCGCAGCCTGATCAAGCTGTTCGGGCACCTGCCGTTCCTCGTTTACCTCGACAGCTTCCGCTACGCCCTGGCCGGCGAGTTCGCCATGATCACCGATCTCGCCCGGATGAACCGCATCCCCGGCGACTGGGGCCTCGAGGTCGAGACCCTGGCCGAGGTCTACCGGAACTATTCCCTGCGGCGGATCTGCCAGGCCGAGATCTGCGAGACCTACGAGCACAAGCACCAGCCCCTGTCGGCCGAGGACCCCCGGACCGGCCTGATGAAGATGGCCGTGGACATCGCCAAGTCGGTCTTCCGCAACCTGGCCATAGAGAGCGTCGTCCTCAGCGACAGCGCCCTGCGGACCTTGATCATCAACTTCCAGCGCACGGCCAAGGACGCCGTCAAGCGCCACCGCGACGACGCCGACTTCAACGGCCTGGTCTTCGACTACCACCAGGAGACGGTCATGGTCGAGGCCTTCACCCGGGCCCTCCGGATCGCGGGCGAAGCGTTCATGGACGACCCTCTCTATTCCCCCCTGATCCCGAGCTGGAACCGGGTCGCCTCGGCCGTCCCGGGCTTCCTGGACAGGCTTCGGGACGCGGTCGAGGC
>Ga0116176_10002982_pt1 | contig 12602 bp, 12 predicted proteins | sample AD_STIC08_MetaG_FD_89803 | JGI IMG/M metagenome (GOLD analysis project Ga0116176, IMG submission 89803) | Active sludge microbial communities of municipal wastewater-treating anaerobic digesters from USA - AD_STIC08_MetaG | ecosystem: Engineered > Bioreactor > Anaerobic > Digestate | place: USA... | reverse complement strand
TCTCTCGGTGATGCCGAGCGACTCGGCGATCTGTACTTCCGTCAGCCCGGCGAAATAGCGCAACTCGACCACCTGGACCAGCCGTGGATCGTGCTGCGAGAGACCATCGAGCGCATCGTGTACCTGCAGGATCTCGGCGCTCGCGTCAGCGCCGGGCGCTGCGATCTGGCTGTCGAGCGTGACCGCAAGCTGATCGCCGCCGCGGCGCTGCGACTGGCGTTCGCGCACGGTATCGACGATCACCGATCGCATGATCTTGCCGGTGTAGCCGAGGAAATGGATGCGATCGGCGAGCTGCAGGCGACCTGCTTCGACAAAGCGCAGGTAGGACTCATGCACCAGCGCCGTGGTGTCGAGCAGCGTGCTGCGCGGCGATTTGCGCAGACGCGCCCGGGCCATGCGTCGCAGCTCCGGATACACGGCGGCAAACAGCTGATCGACGGCGACATGCTCGCCGCGCTGGGCGCGGTGGATCAGATCGGTCAGGTCGCCGGTGTCCGTCATTCAGACCCCGAATGTACCCGCGCCGATGGTCGGCCGACTACCTTGTCCGGTTTTCCGCGCCGATTCCGTATCCCTGCTCCGAGCCCCGTACACCGCGCTGAATCCGGCGCCAAAGGAATGCCCATGAAGATGATGACGACACTGGCGACCGCGATGCTCTTTTGCAGCGCGGCCATCGCCGCGGCGGGCGAGCCGCTGCTGCCGATCGAAAAGAAGCCGGCTCTGATGCTGTATCTGCAGAAGTCCTTCGGCGAGGCGAGCCGCAAGGAACGCCAGCCGTTGGCCCTTGGTCTGCGGCTGCAGCGCGATCTGCCGATGGCCGAGCGGGGCCAGGCTGAACTGCGGATCGGCCAGCCGGTGGCGCTGCTCGACCTGCGCTATTCGCTGTCCGGCCGATCGACGCTATCCGGTGGCGGTGCGCTGATGTGGGACTCGAGCGAATCCTCGGCTGCGTCCTCGGGTGAGGGGTCGCTGAAGAACCCATGGATGGTGGCGGCCGGCGTAGCGGCGATCGTTGGCCTCTTGTGTGCGACCAAGACGGGCATCTGCAAGAGCAGTTCGAGCCGCGAATACAATCCAGAAGCCCCCCCGGGAACGTGATCGATGCGCGGCGCTTCCGTCGGGCGGCGCTGCCTGCACGCAGGCGCCGCGCTCGCCACGTCTTGCGTGCTGGCGCTGTGCGCAGGCTGTGTACACCTGCCGCCGGAACTTGCGCGTGAGCTCGAACCCGCGCCCCCCGACGTCGTGGATCACTATCGTCCAGTCGCTCCGGCCGCGGCCGCTGGGCAAGGCCGCGGTGTCGCCCATCATGCCCGGCCCTAGTCAGCCCCGACGGGCGCGGTTCGCTGCGCTGCTCGCAGTCTGGGCGCTTGCCGGCTGCGAAAGTTTCGAGCCCGCGCGGTATGCGACGGTCGAATCAGTGCGCGTCGGGCCTCCGGAACTGTTCCACGGATTGCCCGTGGAGACGGGACAGATCGTCGTCAATGAAAAGCCCGGCGGCATCAGTCTGTTCCTGTCGCTGGTCGGCGAGCGCTTCGAACCCTGGATCCATGCGGGCATCGTCGTCGTCGAGGATGGCCGCCCCTGGGTCTACGAGGCCTTCGGCTTGATGATGCCGAACCTCTCCGGCAATCCGAATGACGGCATGCGGGGTGGTGTGCGCCGCGTGTCGCTCGAATCGCTGATCGTCCGCGGCGGCTATGTGGAAATCCATGATCCACCCGCGGGTGTGGATCGACAGCAGCTCGCTGCGTTCGCGCGGCAGCACCATCGCGCCCGGACGCGCTTCGATGCCTATTTCGACGCGAGCGACCCGAGCCGGCTTTATTGCGTGGAGTTCGTGGCGCGCGCAGTGGAAGCATCCGGTGGGATGCCGGTAGCTGCGAGCGGCGTGAACCGCAACGCGTCGCTGCGCGTGGCACTCGACTGGCTGAAGATCGATGCCGATTCGCTGTTGCTGGCCGGCACGCTCGTGGCGCCGCAACGTCGCGTGATCCGCATCAGTCGCGAGGACACGCCGGAGCAGATGGAATTCTACTTCGCGATGAAGCGCGAACTGCACCGGCGCTTCACCACCGAGCAGAAGCTCGGCAGCCTGCTGCAGTGGAAGCGACAGAACCTGCGTTTGCGCGCCGCGGTGGCTGCGTACTACGACGCGGGCATGGCTGCGCTGGCCGCCGACGCCGGCGCGATCCGCCTCGACATGAACGATGCCGCCGTGGAACTCGCCGCGAGCATGTTCGGGTCCGTGCGCATCCCGGGCGCGAACTCAGCCAGCGATAAAGTCGCGCAGCGCCGCGAGTGACGCCGCGGCACCTTCTTCGTGCGCGAGGTGCCCGACGCCGGGCAGCCGCACGATCCGTGCATTCGGCAGTACGCGCAGGTAATCCTCCGCGTTCGCGATCGGGATCATCGCGTCCTGCTCGCCCCACAGCAGGAGCACTGGCATGCGGATACTCGCGAGAATCGGTTCAGGATCCTCGAGCACCGTCTGCTGCAGGCGCCGCAGCATCGCGTCGCGTGCACCCGGAGCGAGCATCAGGTCGTGGTAGCGCGTGACGAGTGCGTCGCTGACGAAGTCCGGATCTGCATAACCCGGCAACAGGTTCATTTTGAGCAGGGACTTCGGCAGCGCGTAGCGCATCAGGCCGAGCGTCGCTGGCACTTCGGCGGCCTTGCCATACTCGAAACCCGGGCTGGCAAAGCCATCGGGTGAGATCAGCACGAGGCGGGCGACGCGCTCGGGATGCGCGGCGGCAAATTTCCAGGCGATGCGCCCGCCGATCGAATGCCCTGCCAGCGTCGCCCGCTCGATGTTCATCGAGTCCATCAAGGCGAGCAGCACCTGCAGGCTGCGCGTATCGGTGTAGTCATCGGTCGGATCGACTGCGCTGAGCCCGAACCCCGGCAGATCGAAGCGGATGACCCTGTAGTCCGGCAGCCCGCGGCTCCAGGCGTCGAAGCTCTGCAGGCTCGCACCGAAGCCGTGCACGAGGATCACGACGGGCGCGTTCGCGGGGCCTTCGACCCGCACGTGCAGCCGCATGCCCTCGATCTCGCGAAAATCGGCGATGCCATGCGAGTACCGCGATTCGAGTTCGACCCGCGGCAGGTCCGGTGTCCACAACCATGCGCCGAGCCCCCCCAGCAGGACGACCAGCAGCGCGAGCCCGACTTTCATCACGTGAACCTCAAAGAATCCGTTCAGGCGGAGTTCATCATATTCGTGAATACTGCGCCCGCTCGAATTTCTCATCATCCATCAGGAATATCTTTGATCATGAATTTCCGACGCTCTCTTCTGACGGCCGTGCTGCTCGTGTCTGCCATTCCCGCCCACGCCGAATGGAAAGGCAAGGGCGAACTGGGCGTCGTGCTCGCCCGCGGCAACAGCGAAACCGAGACCGCCAACGTCAAGCTCGACATGGCGACCGAACGTGACCGCTGGAAGCACTCCTTCGGTATCGCCGCCCTGCGCAGCAGCAACGACGGCACGCTGAACGCGGAGCGTTACGGTGCGTTCGGCCAGACGGACTACAAGATCAACGATCGCAGCTTCTGGTTTGGCGGCCTGCGCTATGAACAGGACGAGTTCAGCGGCTTCGACTATCAGGCGAGCCTGACGACGGGTTATGGACGCAAGTTCATCGACACCGCCGAAACGAAGTTCAACGGCCAGCTCGGTGCCGGTTATCGCCGCAGCAAGAACGCGCTGACGGGCGCGACGGATGGCGAGGGCATCATCACGGGTCAGCTCGCCTATGAACACGCGTTCAACGCCAGCACGAGCCTGATCGACAAGCTGGTCGTGGAGTCCGGCTCGGACAACACGTTTGCGTCGAACGACCTCGCGCTGCAGGTGAAGATGAGCGAGCGCCTCGCGCTGTCTTTCGGCATCGGCGTCCGCTACAACTCGGATCCGCCGGCGGGCCTGAAGAGCACGGACACGCTGACCACGGTGAATCTCGTCGTCGCGCTGTAATCCATGGCGCGACCGCGGCGCTCTCCCCTGCGCGCCGGATCTTGAGTTAGGCTGACCCCCGCCTCTTCGTTCCCATGAAGAGGCGGGAGGTCTCGCCATGTCACGTTTCCCGCGGGTGCGTTCGTTCACCTGGCTCGCGTTGCTGCTGCTGAATCCCGTCGTGTTGCCTGCGGCTGACGCAGCCGATACCTCGGCGCCCGCGCCGACTGCAGCCACCCAGCGTGCCGTCCTCGTCACGGGCGCGAGCACCGGCATCGGCCGGCGCATCACCGAAGTGCTCGCCGCCGACGGGCACTTCGTCTACGCCGGTGCGCGCAAGGCCGCAGATCTCGCCGCCCTGTCGAAGATCCGGAACGTGCAGGCGATCCGCCTCGACGTGACGAGCGATGCGGACGTCGCGGCGGCCGTCGAGACCATCACGCGCGCAGGTCGCGGACTGTACGGTCTCGTCAACAACGCGGGTGTCGCGCTGATCGCTCCGCTACGTGAGATGAAGCCCGAAGACTTCGACTTCGTCATGCAGGCGAACGTCTACGGCCCCTACCGCGTCACGCGCGCGTTCGCGCCGCTTATCGTCGAGTCGAAAGGGCGCATCACGAACATCAGTTCGATCTCCGGCGTGCTTTCGACGGTGCCGCTCGGCGCCTACAGCATGAGCAAGCACGCGCTCGAGGCCTTCGGCGATTCGCTGGCCGCCGATCTAGCGCCGCTCGGCGTGCACGTGAGCCTGGTCGAACCGGGCAACTACAATTCCGAGATCGGCGCGAGTGCGGCGAAGCGCACGTCCGCGCCGCAGCGATTCACCGATCGCAGCCGCTTCAAGGATCCGGTCGAAGTCGCGCGTACCGTGCGGCAGGCCCTGTTCGAGGAGAAGCCGAAGCGGCGCTATCTCGTGGTGCCCGATGCCGCTGAGGGCGAAATGACGATCCGGACGGCGATCCAGGAACTCGTGCAGCTGAACGAGCGCCATGCCTACAGCTACGACCGCGACAGCCTGGTCCGCATGCTCGATGCCGCACTGGCCCAGTCGCCGCCGGCGCCGCTGCAATACCTGAACTCGGGGCGCGTGCTGCCGGCCGCGGATCTGCCGTTCTCCGAAGGCGTGCGGCATGGCGACACGATCTATCTGTCCGGCCAGCTCGGCGTGAAGCCCGGCACGCTCGAACTCGTGCCGGGCGGCATCGATGCGGAAGCACGTCAGGTGATGACCAACATCCGCAGCAGTCTCGAAGCGCATGGCCTGTCGATGGCGCGCGTGATCAAGTGCACCGTCATGCTCGCCGACATGAAAGAGTGGGGGCGATTCAACGCCATCTACACGACGTTCTTCGAAGGCCCGAAACCGGCGCGCAGCGCGCTGGGTGCGAACGGCCTCGCGCTCGGTGCGCGCGTCGAGGTGGAGTGCATCGCGGCAGCGCGCTAGGGCGCGCGACGGCGAGCTACAGAAAAACGTCGCCGCCGTTCGGGCTCAGCGTCTGACCCTGGAAGTGGCGGGCATCGTCCGAAGCGAGGAACACGTACGCCGGCACGATCTCGTCGACTTCGGCGATCCGTCCGCGCGGAATGCCGGCGCGGACCCTGGCCATGATGTCGTCCGGCACGCCGGCCAGGATCGGCGTGTGCGTCGCACCGGGCGCAACGCTGTTGATGGTGACGTTGCGCGGGCCGATCTCGAGCGCGACCGAGCGCGTCATCGAGATGATCGCGCCCTTCGCGGCCGTGTAATGCGCGAAGCCGGCGGAGCCCTTGTAGGCCAGCTGCGAAGCCGTGTTGATGATGCGGCCGAAATCCTGCGCGTACATCAGCGGCAGCACCTTGCGTGTGAGCAGGAACGTGCCGCGCAGGTGTACGGCGAGGGTGCGATCCCACAGATCGACCGGGGTAGCCTCGATCGGCGACGCGGCAGCGATGCCGGCATTGTTGACGAGGATGTCGAGACCGCCGAGGCATTGCACGGCGCCGTCGACGAGGCGATCGACGTCCGCCTCCAGCGCGACGTCGGCCGGGATCGCGATGGCGCGACGACCGAGCGCGACCACCGCGGCGACGACCTCTGCGGCATTCGCGGCCTGGCTCGCATCCGGATAGTTCACGACGACGTCCGCGCCTTCGGCGGCGAACGCGATCGCAACGCCGCGGCCGATCCCGGAACTGCTGCCGGTGATCAGCGCGCGTCGACCCTGCAGACGGCCGCCGCGGGCGGTCATGGTGCTGCCTCTGCATGCAGATGATGCCAGTAAGTCTCGCGCAGCTTCGACTTCAGGATCTTGCCGGTGGCCGTCAGCGGCAGTTCGCGCACGAACACCACGTCATCCGGCAGCCACCACTTCGCCATGCGCGGTTCGAGGAATGCGAGGATCTCCTCGCGGGTCGGTGCCTGACCGTCGCGCGGCACGATGACCAGCACGGGCCGCTCGTCCCATTTCGGGTGATAAGTGGCAACGGTTGCGGCGAGCGCCACTTTCGGATGCGACATCGCCGCATTTTCGACATCGATCGAGCTGATCCACTCACCGCCGGACTTGATCACGTCCTTGGTGCGGTCCGTGATCTTCATGAAGCCGAGCGCATCCCAGGTGGCGACGTCGCCGGTCGGGAACCAGCCGTCGGCATCGAGCACCGCGCCGCCTTCGCCTTTGAAATAGCCGGACGCGACCCAGGGACCGCGGATCCACAATGGCCCGAAAGTGCTGCCGTCCTTCGGCGCGACGGCGCCAGTCGAGTCGCGGATCTGGATCTCGGCCCCGAAAGGCACGCGGCCCTGTTTCAACAGTGCGTCGATTCGTGCCGTCTCGGGCAGCGCGGCGACTTCGGGAGTCGGTGTACTCATCGTGCCGATCGGACTGGTCTCGGTCATGCCCCAGGCGTGGATCGCGCGGATGCCGAATTCGTCGTGCAGCGTCTTCTGCACGGCGGGCGGCAGCGCCGTGCCGGCGACGAGGCAGCGCTCGAGATCCGGCAGCGCCTTGTGATGTTCGCGCAGCCAGCCGATCAGCATCGTCCAGATCGTCGGCACGCCGACGGCGAAGCTCACGCGCTCGCCCGCCAGCAGCTCGAACAGACTCGCCGCATCCATGCGGTTGCCCGGCAGCACCAGCTTCGCACCGACCATCGGCGTGCAGTACGGCAGCGACCAGGCATTGGCATGGAACATCGGTGCGATCGGCATCACCGTATCGAGCGATGACAGTGCGAAGCAGTCCGGCTGCACCGAGGCGAGCGCGTGCAGCAGCGTCGAGCGGTGCGTGTATAGCACGCCCTTCGGGTTGCCCGTCGTGCCGGACGTGTAACACAGCGAACAGGCGCTGCGCTCGTCGAGCATCGGCCAGGCCCAGTCCTCGCGGCCCGTATCGATCCAGTCTTCATAGGACTGCAGCGCGAGGCGGCTCGACGCGGGCAGCGCCGCGCGCTCCACGAGCACGACGAAATGCTCGACGCAGCCGAGCTCATCGGCAATCGCTTCGACCAGCGGCAGCTGATCGACATCGAACATCAGCACGCGATCTTCCGCGTGCCGGATGATGTACGCGATCTGCTCGCGGAACAGCCGCGGGTTCACGGTGTGCAGTACGCCGCCCATGCCGGAAACGCCGTAGAAGCACTCGAGATGGCGGAACGTGTTCCAGGCGAGCGTGCCGATCCGGTCGCCCGGCTTCAGGCCACGGGATTCTAGGGATTGCGCGAGACGGCGCGCACGCCGCTCGACGGTGGCGTAGTCGGTGCGGTGGATGCTGCCGTCGACGAGCCGCGATACGACTGCGCGGCTGCCGTGGTTCTGCGCCGCGTGACGGATCAACGACGAAATCAGCAGCGGATGATCCTGCATCAATCCCAGCATGTCGGTTCCCCCTTCAAATCGAGTGTGGCACGCGGTTCCGGGGCGCGGAAGCGCCCGCGACCACTCAGCCGCGGCAAACCCGTATATCCGCCATGTTTGCCTGCATGCTCGAATCCGGGTATGGATTCGGTATTGCGTCCCGGCGCCCGTTGGCGCGCGGCCTTTCTGGGCTGCGCGGCGCTGCTGTGCGCCGGCTGGGCCGGAGCATGGTGGGATGAATACAGTCGCGCTGGCTGGTCGACCTGGATGTCGATGTGCAGCATCGGCAGGCCCGGCTTCCTGACGGTCCTGCAGCTCTATGCGGCGCTGCTTCCGACGTCGCTGATCGCGATGCTGGTTGCGGGCCTCGCGCTGCTGGGCGCGACGGCGGTGAGACGCGAAGACCCGCAGCTTGCGCTGGGCGGGCTTGCCAGCCACGGTGCCTGCCTCGTGGCCATGCCGCTGGCGATCTATGCCTGTGCCCGGGGGCTGAACGCCGCCGCGGGTGCCGATGCGCAACTGCTCACGATGCTCGCGCTCGATCTCGGGCTGACGCTGCTGTTCGTGCCGGCGCTGATGTGGTTGCTGCAGGCGTTGAGCCCCGACGCGCTGCCAGCCTGCTGCGCGCCGACGGCGCGCACCGGCACCTGATCAGTCTCGCGTCCTCTCGGTCCGCAGCAGCCGCCAGGTTCCCGCCTCATCGACGAGTTCGATCGTGAAGCGCTCACCCTCGATGTTGCGGCGACCGCCGACCTGCACGATCCGCAACGCGATGCGTGCGCGATTCACGTCCGGAAACTCGATCGATTCCTCGTGGACGATCAGCTCGACCCGCGGATTCAGGGCGAAATAGCCGCGCAGGTATTGCCGCAGCTGCGCCGGATCCCGGCCCTCTGCATCGCGATAGTCCGGGGACACGAGATCCATGGCTGCACTGACATCGCTGGTTTCTGCGGCCTTCTCGGCCGCGACCAGCATGGCGCGCACGGCCTGCTCAGGGTCTGACGGCTTGGCGCAGGCGACGAGCGACAGGAGGCAGATCATCGACAGCGCATGACGCATGTTCAGTCCGGGATTTGAATGAGCTTGAGCCGCGAGCCGGCGCCGCTGCGCAGTGTGACATCCGCGCGCCGCACGCCAAAGTGCTCGGCGACCAGGCGGATCAGTTCCTCGTTCGCCTTGCCGTCGACGGGCGGTGCCTTGAGGCGCACGAGCCAGACACCGTCATCGCCTGGCAGGATCTCGCTGCTTCGGGCATTCGGCTTCACCTTCATGCGCAGGGTTCGCATGGAATGGATGATCGCACGTTGCTTCGCATCCGACTTGCACCGCAGTTCGCTGCGTCCTAGTGTGCCTGCGCACCATGCCTGCCAGGAGTGTCCTGTGAACGATCCGATCGCCGTTACCCGCCCGCTCGCCCGCTATGCGTCGGCGATGAAATTCCGCGACCTGCCTCCCGAAGTCGTCGCGATCGCCAAGACCTCGGTGTTGAATATCCTGGCAGCCGCCCTCGGTGGTGCACAGACACGCATCGGCGGGCTGCACCTGCAACTCGCCAAGGAGATGGGCGGCGGCGTGCGGCAGTCGACGCTGCTCGGTGACGGCACGCGCGTGTCGCGCGCGGCGGCCGCCTATGCGAACGGCAGTCTCGCGTTCGCACTCGACTACGAAGACGTCTGCCAATACGTCATTCATCCGGGACCCATCGTCGTGCCGGCCGTGCTCGCGGTGGCCGAGTCGCTGCGCGCCAATGGCCGGCGCATGCTCGCCAGCATCGTGTCGGGCTATGAGGTCGGCACGCGCATCGGCTGGGCGATGCAGCCCTCGCCCGAGCGCGGCGCGCAGGTCTGGGGTCAGCAGTACACGCCATTCGCTTCCTGCGCCGCGATCGGCAATCTGCTGGGGCTGAAACCCGAGCAGATGGATGCAGCCTTCGGCGTCGCCGGCACGTATGCGCCGGTTCCGTCCGCGTACAAGTACTTCGGCATCGTCGAGGAAACCCGGCCGATGCGCGAAGCCAAGCTCGGCTGGGGCTGGATGTCGATGGCCGGCACCATGGGCGCGCTATCGGCTGCCGCCGGCTTTCGCGGTGGGCACGGCATTCTCGACGGCCGCGAAGGTTTCTGGATCATGGCCGGTTCGGACCAATGCGATTTTCCGAAGATGCTGCAGGGTCTCGGCACGGAATGGCTGATCCTCGGCACCGATTTCAAGCTGCATCCCTCGATCGCCTGGAGTCACCCGCCGTTCGTCGCGCTGCATAAGCTGATCGCCGAGCACCGCATCAAGCCAGCGCAGGTCGCGAAGGTGCGCGTGTGGAACGTCGGCGTCTCGCGGATTGCGGATTTCAAGCCGGCCGGCGCCGTCGACGCGCAGTTTTCCCTGCCCTATGCCGTCGCCACGACGCTGCTCGGCCTGCCGCTGAGCCCGTCGCTGTATTCGGACCGCACGCTGCGCAGCGCGAAGGTGCGCGCAATGTTGGGTCGCATCGAATGCCTCGCCGATCCGCAGATGGATCTCGACTGGTTCCAGGGCAACAAGATGCGGACACGCGTCGAGATCACGCTGACCGATGGCCGCTGCGTTGAAGCGAGTGCGACCTTCCCCGGCGACAAGCCGACGTACGGGCGCGAGCAGGTCATCGCCAAGCTCGAAGCGATGTCCGACGGCCTGCTGAGCGCGGCGCGCGTGCAGCAGATCATCGCGACGGTGGACAAGCTCGAGAAGCTCGACGATGTCGGGACGCTCGCGCGACTGCTGGTGCCGGCGAAGGCGAGAGCAAAGGCGAAGCCGCGCGCGAAGCGGCGACGCTCAGGGAATTGACGCAGCCGTTTTCGCGGCGCGGATCTTCGCGATCTCCGCTTCGATCCACGCCTGCACTTCGGCGTTGATTTCGCGCACGTCGCGACCGGTCGCATCTATCGGTTTGCCCACCACCACCTGGATCGTGCCGCGCTTCTTCAGGAGGCCGCGGCGCTGCCAGTAGAAGCCGGCGTCGTGGGCCACCGGCACGACAAGACAACCGGCGCGGGTTGCGAGCAGCGCGCCGCTGACGCCGTACTTGCGCGTCTCACCCGGCGCCATGCGCGTGCCTTCGGGAAAAATCAGCACGGACAGGCCATCCTGCAGACGCTTCTGACCCGCCCCCACGACGAGGTTGACCGCCGACGTGCCGGAGCTGCGATCGATCGGGATCGAGCGCAGCTGTGCGAGTCCCCAGCCGAAGAACGGCAACCAGATCAATTCGCGCTTCAGCACCAGCGCCTTCGCGGGGCCGACCAGGAACTGGCCGATCGTCTCCCAGGCCGACGCATGCTTCCACAGCTGGACGTGCGGTACCGCCGGGAAATTCTCGGCACCGCGGACCTCGAAGCGAAGGCCGCACAGCAGCGCCAGTCCGCCGAGGATCGAGCGCGCGTATACGCGCGTCAGCGCATAGCGACCGCGAATGGGCAGCACTGAACAGGCGATCACGAAGAAGATCGCGTATAGAAACGTCCAGACGAACAGGAAGATCGTGAAGACGAAGGACAGGATCAGCTGCATGCGAGGTCCGCCGTGTGCATCAGCCCGGCAGCCGTGACAGATCGGCGATACCGGTGAACAGCCCGCGCAGTTCTGCCAGCAGCGCGAGACGATTGTTGCGCAGCGCAGCGTCCGGATCGTTGACCATCACGGCGTCGAAGAACTGGTCGACTTCGGGCTTGAGTGTTGCCAGTTCGCCGAGCGCGCCGGCGTAGTCGCGACGGGCGATCGCGGCTCGCACCGGCTCGCGATGCGCGGCGAGAGCGGCGCCGAGTGCCTTCTCTGCCGGTTCGCGGAACAGGGCGGCGTCGATGGCGCCGGGGGCCGCACCCGTTGCGGAGCCTTCCGATTTCTTCAGGATGTTGGCGATGCGCTTGTTGGCCGCAGCAAGGCTCGCGGCTTCCGGCCTGGCCAGAAAGGCCGCGAGCGCGTGCAGCCGCGCGTCGATGTCGAGGGGCGAGCGCGGCGAGGTCGCGAGCACGGCGTCGAGCTGTTCGCCGGTGACCTTCACGGCGCCGGTGCCCTCGCCGCCGCTGCCTTCAAGATAGTAGGCGCGCAGCCGCTCCTGCACGTACTGCAGGACATCGGCCGCGGCGGTCGCGCTCTTCACCGGCTGGGCCGCGACGGCGGCGTCGATCAGCGCCGGCAGGTCGAGGTCGAGACGCTGCTCGATGCACAGTCGCAGCACGCCGATCGCGGCGCGACGCAGGCCAAAGGGGTCCTTCGTGCCGCTCGGCTTCTGGCCAATCGCAAAGATGCCGGCGAGGGTGTCGAGGCGATCCGCGAGCGCGACCGCCAGACCCACGCGGGTTGCCGGCAGCGCATCGCCGGCACCGCGCGGCATGTAGTGCTCGCGGATACCGGCGCTGACATCGCCCGGCTCGCCATCGGCGGCGGCGTAGTACGCGCCCATGACGCCCTGCAATTCCGGAAACTCACCGACCATCGAGCTGATCAGATCGCATTTGGCGAGTTCGGCTGATCGCCTCGCCTGCGAAACGTCCGCACCGATTATTGATGCGATTGTTCCAGAAAGAGCGGTAATTCGACGGGTCTTGTCGCCGACTGAGCCGAGCTTGGCCTGGAAGGTGACGGTCTCGAGGCCGGCCAGACGCGCGGCGAGAGGCGTCCTGCGGTCCTGCAGAAAGAAGAATTCGGCATCCGACAGCCGCGGCCGCACGACGCGCTCGTTGCCGGCGCGGACCTTGGCCGGATCCCGACTCTCTATATTGCTGACGGTGATGAACACCGGCTGCAGCCGCCCGGCACCGTCCT
>Ga0116176_10002977_pt1 | contig 12620 bp, 13 predicted proteins | sample AD_STIC08_MetaG_FD_89803 | JGI IMG/M metagenome (GOLD analysis project Ga0116176, IMG submission 89803) | Active sludge microbial communities of municipal wastewater-treating anaerobic digesters from USA - AD_STIC08_MetaG | ecosystem: Engineered > Bioreactor > Anaerobic > Digestate | place: USA... | reverse complement strand
GGCGCGCCACGGCCGGGCCGCCGCCGGGGGGAAGGGGGCTGCGCTAGACTGCGCGCCGTCTCCCACCCCCCTGTGCAGTCCCCTTCATGGCCGTCACCGAATCCGCGCTCCTCGAGGCCCTGACGGCCGTCACCGACCCGAACACGGGCCGCGACTTCGTCTCGACCCGGCAGCTCAGGAACCTGAAGGTCGACGGCGGTGACGTCGCCTTCGACATCGAGCTCGGCTACCCCGCGAAGAGCCAGATCGCAGGGCTGCGCAAGGCGCTGATCGCCGCGGCACGCAGCGTCGCCGGCGTCGAGAACGTCAGCGCCAACATCGCCACGAAGATCATCCCGCACGCCGTGCAGCGCGGCGTGCAGCTGCTGCCGAAGGTGAAGAACATCATCGCCGTGGCCTCGGGCAAGGGCGGCGTGGGCAAGAGCACGACGGCGGTCAACCTCGCGCTGGCGCTGGCCGCCGAGGGCGCGTCCGTCGGCCTGCTCGACGCCGACATCTACGGGCCCAGCCAGCCGATGATGATGGGCATCGAAGGCCGGCCCGAGAGCAGCGACGGCAAGACCATGGAGCCGCTCGAGAACTACGGCGTGCAGGTGATGTCGATCGGCTTCCTGGTCGACGCCGACAACCCGATGATCTGGCGCGGCCCGATGGCCACGCAGGCGCTCGAACAGCTGCTGCGCCAGACCAACTGGGCCGAACTCGACTACCTGATCGTCGACATGCCGCCGGGCACCGGCGACATCCAGCTCACGCTCAGCCAGCGCGTGCCGCTGACCGGCGCGGTGATCGTGACCACGCCGCAGGACATCGCGCTGCTCGACGCGCGCAAGGGCATCAAGATGTTCGAGAAGGTCGGCGTGCCGATCCTCGGCATCGTCGAGAACATGGCCGTGCACGTCTGCGAGAAATGCGGCCACGTCGAGCACATCTTCGGCGAGGACGGCGGCAAGCGCATGGCCGCCGAATACCAGATGGACTACCTCGGCGCGCTGCCGCTGAACCTGTCGATCCGCGTCGACGCCGACGGCGGGCGGCCCAGCGTGGTCAGCAACCCCGACGGCGAGATCGCCGGCCTGTACAAGAGCGTCGCGCGCCAGGTCGCGGTGAAAGTCGCGCAGCGGGCCAAGGACTTCAGCGCGAAGTTCCCGACGATCTCGATCTCCAAGGACACCTGAGGTCGCCGCGATGTCCGAGCCACGCCCTTCGGTCCGCGTGGCGGTGGTCATGGCGCGCGAGACGCGGCCCAACCGCTGGGAGGACTGGCGCCACCGTGTCGCCGAGGTCGTGCCGCACGAAGACGCCTTCGGCACCGAGCCGCGCGTGCTGCGCGACGACGGCCGGGTGCGCAGCACGCTGTTCCCGGGCTTCACGCTCGAGCTCTTCCGCGACGAGGCCGAGGGCTACTACCTCAACCTCAGCTCGGGCGCGCCGGTGTGGTTCGTGGTCTGGCGGCGCGACGACGACGATCCGGCGTCGGCGCGGCCCGAGACGGTGAGCCTGTCGTACCACGAGGCCGGGCGCTGGCTCGACGCACAGGAACAGGTCGACAACGTGCCGCTGCCCGACGCGCACCGCGCCTGGCTGCAGGCCTACGTCGACCTGCATTACCGGCCCGAGCCGAAGCAGCGGCGCCGGCCTCAGTCCTTCCTGCCGCCGGACCAGCGGCGCTGAGACCCGCTGCCGTGGCCGACGACGACGGTTTCCTCGCGCGCTGGGCGCGTCGCAAGGCGCAGGCCCGGGCCGGCGTGCCATCGCCGGTGGATCCCCCGCCGAGCGGGGCGCCACCGGCGATGGCCACGCCGCCCGTGCCGCCGGCGCCGGCTGCGGACGCCGGGCCGGCCGCCCCGGCCGAGCCCGCGCCGACGCTGGAAGACGTCGCGAGGCTGCTGCCCGGCGAGGAGGTCCGGCGCTTCGTCGCGCCGGGCGTCGACCCGGCCGTCCAGCGTGCGGCCCTGAAGAAGCTCTTCGCCGACCCCCACTTCAACGTGATGGACGGGCTGGACACCTACATCGACGACTACGGCCGGCCCGACCCGATCCCGCTGTCGATGCTGCGGCGCCTGAACCAGTCGCGCGCGCTCGGCCTGTTCGACGACGAGGGCCGGGCGCTGCCGCCCCACGGCTCCGAGCCGCCCGGGCCGGCCGCGACCGATGCCGCCGAACCGGCGGCGACTCCCGATGGCGCGGTGCCCGCGGGCCTGCCAGAGTCGGGACCGGACCACGCCTGCGACCCCGAGACCCATGAAGACGCTGATCTGCACCTGCAACCGGACGATGCCGCTGGACGGCCCGGCCCTGGCGCGGGCCCTCGGGCCTGAGGCCGCCGACGGGCTGCAGACCGTCCACACCTCGCTGTGCCGACGCGAGGCCGGCGCCTTCCAGCGTGCGGCCAAGTCCGGCGACGACCTGCTCGTGGCCTGCACGCAGGAAAGCGCGCTGTTCGTGCAGCTCAATGCCGAGACCGAGGGCGCGCCAGGGTTGGCCGAGCGGCCGATCCGCTTCGTCAACCTGCGTGAAACCGGCGGCTGGAGCCGTGACGCCGGTGCGGCCATGCCCAAGCTCGCGGCGCTGATCGCCGCGGCGCAGCGACCCGAGCCCGAACCGGTGCCGACGGTGGGCTACCGCTCGCAGGGGCGGGTGCTGGTGGTCGGCGACGCCGACGCGGCGCTGCGTGCGGCCTCGCTGCTGGCCGACGCGCTGGACGTCAGCCTGCTGCTGACCTCGCCCGGCGGCACGCTGCCGCAGGAGCGCACGATGGCCGTGCACGCCGGCCGCGTGCAGCGCGTGTCGGGCTGGCTCGGGGCCTTCGAGGTGACCTGGGTCGCCGACAACCCGATCGACGCCGACCTGTGCACGCGCTGCAATGCCTGCATCGCCGCCTGCCCCGAAGGCGCCATCGACTTCAGCTACCGGGTCGACCTGTCGCGCTGCGCAACGCACCGCGACTGCGTGCGCGTGTGCGAGGCCGTCGGCGCCATCGATTTCGACCGCCCGGCCGCCGAACTCACCGAAACCTTCGACCTCGTGCTGGACCTCGGCGCCGCGCCGCTGCTCGCGCTGCACCAGCCGCCGCAGGGCTACTTCCACGCCCGGGACGACGCGGCGCTGGTCCGCGCGATCGTCGAGCTGCGCGGCGCGGTCGGCGACTTCGAGAAGCCGAAGTTCTTCCAGTACCGACAGAAGGTCTGCGCGCACAGCCGCAACCAGCAGGTCGGCTGCCAGGCCTGCATCGACGTCTGCTCCGCGCAGGCGATCCGCAGCGATGCCTCGCTGAAAGGCAAGGCCTCCGGCGGCGGCGGCATCGTCGTCGAGCCGCACCTGTGCGTGGGCTGCGGCGCGTGCACGACGGTCTGCCCGAGTGGCGCGCTGAGCTACGCCACGCCGCGGCCCGACGAGCTCGGCGCGCGATGGCGCACGATGCTCTCGACCTACGCCCGCGCCGGCGGACGCGACGCGGCGCTGCTGCTGCACAGCCGCGGCGCCGGCGCCGCGCTGATCGGCGCGCTCGGCCGCCTGGCGCGCACCGACCCGACGGTGCAGGGCGTGCCCGCGCGCGTGCTGCCGGTCGAGCTGTGGCACACGGCGTCGGTCGGCATCGACCTGTGGCTCGCGGCGCTGGCCCAGGGCGCGTCGCAGGTGCTGGTGCTGATGACCGACGAAGAGGCCCCCGCGTACCGGCGTGCGGTCGGCGAGCAGATGGCGATCGCCCAGGCCCTGATGACCGGGCTGGGCTACGCCGGACGGCACCTGCACCTGATCGCCGCCGCCGACGCCCGCGCGCTCGATGCGGCCCTGCGCCTGGCCCCGGCCCAGGCGGTGGCGGCGCCGGCGGCGTTTGCGGTGCAGGCCGACAAGCGCGCCACGCTCGACCTCGCGCTCGGCCACCTGGCGCGCCAGGCCGCGACAGTGCCCGACGTGGTCGCGTTGCCCGCGGCCGGCAGCCCCTACGGCGCGGTGCGCGTCGACACCGGGCGCTGCACGCTGTGCCTGAGCTGCGTCGGGGCCTGCCCCGAAGGCGCGCTGGTCGACAACCCCGAACGGCCGCAGCTGCGCTTCGTCGAATCGAACTGCGTGCAGTGCGGGCTGTGCGTGACGACCTGTCCCGAATCGGCGATCACGCTCGAGCCCCGGCTGCTGCTTGCCGACGGCGGCAAGGCGCGGCGCGAGAAGCGCGTGCTGCACGAGGTCGAGCCCTTCCGCTGCGTGCGCTGCGGCAAGCCCTTCGGCACGGTCGCGGCGATCGAGGCGATGGTCGGCAAGCTCGCCGGCCATGCGATGTTCCAGGGCGCCGCGGCGCAGCGGCTGAAGATGTGCGGCGACTGTCGCGTCATCGACCTGCACACCGATCCCGGCGAAGTGAGGATCACCGACCTATGAATCCCTCGGCCGACACCCGTCCCGTCCGGTTCACCGCCGCCGCCGCGGACGAAGCCGACGAACTCGCCCGCGCCGACCTCTACGGCCTGCTCGCGCGGCTGTGGATCGCGCCGCCCGATGCCGCGCTGCTGCAGCAGTTCGCGGTGGCCGTGACCGAGGCCGAAGGCGGCCTGCTCGAGGCGCCCTGGCACGACCTGGTGGCCGCGATGCGCGCCACCGACCCGGCCGCGGCCGCCGACGAGTACGAGGCGCTGTTCCTCGGGGTCGGCCGACCGGAGGTGTTCCTCTACGGCTCGTACCACCTGGCGGGCTTCCTCAACGAGCGGCCGCTGGCCCGGTTGCGCGAGGACCTCGCCCGCCTCGGCCTCGAACGCGACCCGTCGCGTGGCGAGACCGAAGACCACGTCGCCTGCCTCGCCGAGGTGATGCGCTGGCTCATCGCCGGCGACGACCCTGCCGTGTGCACGCTCGAGCAGCAGCGCCGCTTCTTCCGCGGCCACCTGCAGCCCTGGGCCGAGGCGCTGTGCGATGCCGTCGAGGCCCACCCGCGAGCCCGCGCGTACCGCGCGGTGGCCGCGTTCACGCGCGCCTTCGTCCAGGTCGAGACCCAGGGATTCGACATGCTCGAATGAGTTCCGAGTCGCGCAGGCGACAGCAGGTCGGGACTGACCCTGATGACGGTATGCAAGATGCTGCATACATTCCCGCAGGAGGGCGTTTGTCGACGTCCGCGGTCGGGCATTCCCGACACCCTGGCGTGGCCGTCCTCGCCGACACCGTCACGGGTGGCTCTGCCGGCCGGTCTTCACGGAGCATTCGATGTCGTCCCCCACCCGCACCCTCCCGCCCACCCCCCCGGCCTCGTCACCCCTGAAGCGTCGCGGCCTGATCCTCGGCGCGGGCGTGGCCGGCGCGGCTGCGCTGGCCGTCCGGGCGGTTCCCGACGTCGCGGCTCCGGCCGCCGCGTCGACCGCCACCGCCGACCCCGCCGAGGGCGGCTATCGCCTGACGCCGCACGTGCAACGCTATTACCAGACGGCCAAGGTCTGACCGGCCGGACGGAGGCTCCATGCTGCTCACTCGCAAGTCCACGGCATCCGGTGCGGCCGGCTCCTCGTCCCTGGTGTCGAGCCTGGCGCGGGGCGTGTCGCGCGCCATTCCGACGATCGACCGGCGCGCCTTCCTGCGCCGGTCCGGGCTGGGCGTGGGCGCCGGTCTGGCGGCCTCGCAGCTCACGCTGATGCGCCGGGCGCAGGCCGCCGACCCGAAGGCCGCGCCGACCGGCGGCGCGAAGATCGAGGTCAAGCGCACCGTGTGCGGCCACTGTTCGGTGGGTTGCGCGGTCGACGCCGTGGTCGAGAACGGGGTCTGGGTGCGGCAGGAGCCGGTGTTCGACTCGCCGATCAACCTCGGTGCGCACTGCGCCAAGGGCGCGGCGCTGCGCGAGCACGGCCACGGCGAGTTCCGGCTGAAGTACCCGATGAAGCTGGTGAACGGCAAGTACCAGCGCATCTCCTGGGACGAGGCGCTCGACGGCATCGTGCGCAAGATGAAGGAATTGCGCGAGCAGAGCGGGCCGGACTCGGTCTTCGTCGTCGGCTCGTCCAAGCACAACAACGAACAGGCCTACCTGCTGCGCAAGTGGGTCAGCTTCTGGGGGTCGAACAACTGCGACCACCAGGCACGCATCTGCCACTCCACCACCGTCGCGGGCGTCGCGAACACGTGGGGCTACGGCGCGATGACGAATTCGTACAACGACATGCAGAACGCGAAGGTGGCGATCTACATCGGCAGCAATGCCGCCGAGGCGCACCCGGTGTCGATGCTGCACATGCTGCACGCCAAGGAGAACGGCTGCAAGATGATCGTCGTCGACCCGCGATTCACGCGCACCGCCGCCAAGGCCGACGAGTACGTGCGCATCCGCTCGGGCAGCGACATCCCGTTCCTGTTCGGCGTGATGCACCACATCTTCAAGAACGGCTGGGAGGACAAGAAGTACCTCGCCGACCGCGTCTACGGCATGGACAAGGTGCGCGACGAGGTGCTCGCGAAGTGGACGCCCGACAAGGTGCAGGACGCCTGCGGTGTCGACGAGGCCACGACCTTCAAGGTCGCGAAGATGCTGGCCGACAACCGCCCCGGCACGATCGTCTGGTGCATGGGCCAGACCCAGCACACGATCGGCAACGCGATCGTGCGCGCCTCGTGCCTGCTGCAGCTGGCGCTGGGCAACGTCGGCACCAGCGGCGGTGGCACGAACATCTTCCGCGGGCACGACAACGTGCAGGGCGCCACCGACGTCGGCCCGAACCCCGACTCGCTGCCCGGCTACTACGGTCTGGCCGACGGCTCGTGGAAGCACTTCGCGAAGGCCTGGGGCGTCGACTACGAGTGGATCAAGAAGCAGTACGCGCCGGGCATGATGACCAAGCCCGGCATGACGGTGTCGCGCTGGGTCGACGGCGTGCTCGAGAAGAACGACCTGATCGACCAGGACAGCAACCTGCGCGGCCTGTTCTTCTGGGGCCACGCGCCGAACTCGCAGACCCGTGGCCTCGAGATGAAGCGGGCGATGGACCGGCTCGACCTGCTGGTCGTCGTCGACCCGTTCCCGTCGGCGACGGCGGCGATGGCCGCGATGCCCGGCAAGCCCGAGGACCAGAACAAGGCGCGCGAGGTCTACCTGCTGCCGGCGTGCACGCAGTTCGAGACGAGTGGGTCGTGCACCGCGAGCAACCGCTCGATCCAGTGGCGCGAGAAGGTCATCGAGCCGCTGTGGGAGAGCCGCACCGACCACATGATCATGTACCAGCTCGCGCAGAGGCTGGGCTTCGACAAGGAACTCGTCGCCAACACGAAGCTCGTGCCCGGCAAGGCCGGGATGATGGAGCCTGAGGTCGAGTCGATCCTGCGCGAGATCAACCGCTGCGTCTGGACCATCGGCTACACGGGCCAGAGCCCCGAGCGGCTGAAGGCGCACATGCGCAACATGAACGTCTTCGACGTGAAGACGCTCAAGGCCAAGGGCGGCGTCGACAAGGAGACCGGCTACTCGCTCGACGGCGACTACTTCGGACTGCCGTGGCCCTGCTACGGCACGCCCGAGCTGAAGCACCCGGGCTCGCCGAACCTGTACGACACCAGCAAGCACGTCATGGAAGGCGGCGGCAACTTCCGCGCGAACTTCGGCGTCGAGCGCGACGGCGTCTCGCTGCTGGCCGAGGACGGGTCGCACTCGAAGGGCGCCGACCTGAGCACCGGCTACCCCGAGTTCGACCACCTGCTGCTGAAGAAGCTCGGCTGGTGGGGCGACCTGAGCGAGGCCGAGCAGAAGGCCGCCGAGGGCAAGAACTGGAAGACCGACCCGTCGGGCGGCATCATCCGCGTGGCGATGAAGGTGCATGGCTGCCACCCCTTCGGCAACGCCAAGGCCCGCGCGGTGGTCTGGAACTTCCCCGATCCCATTCCCCAGCACCGCGAGCCGCTGTACAGCACCCGCCCGGACCTGATCGACCAGTACCCGACGCACGACGACAAGAAGGCGTTCTGGCGCCTGCCGACGCTGTACAAGAGCGTGCAGCAGCAGAACAAGGACATCGGCAAGACCTTCCCGCTGATCATGACCAGCGGCCGGCTGGTCGAGTACGAGGGCGGCGGCGAGGAAACGCGATCGAACCCCTGGCTGGCCGAACTGCAGCAGGAGATGTTCGTCGAGATCAACCCGGCGGCCGCCAACGACCGCGGCATCCGCAACGGCGAGTCGGTCTGGGTGACCACGCCGACCGGCGCGCGCATCGAGGTCAAGGCGCTCGTCACCGAGCGGGTGGGCCGCGACACGGTGTTCATGCCGTTCCACTTCTCGGGCCGGTGGCAGGGTGTCGACCTGAAGCCGTACTACCCCGACGGCGCCGCGCCGGTGGTTCGCGGCGAGGCGGTCAACACGGCGACGACCTATGGCTACGACAGCGTGACGATGATGCAGGAAACGAAGACGACGCTGTGCCAGGTGGCCCGCGCCTGACCGAGACGGAGACACCGACATGGCGAGAATGAAGTTCATCTGCGATGCCGAGCGTTGCATCGAGTGCAACGGATGCGTCACCGCCTGCAAGGCCGAGCACGACGTGCCCTGGGGCGTGAACCGCCGCCGCGTCGTCACGCTCAACGACGGCGTGCCCGGCGAGAAGTCGATCTCGGTCGCCTGCATGCACTGCTCCGACGCACCGTGCATGGCGGTGTGCCCGGTCGACTGCTTCTATCGCACCGACGAAGGCGTGGTGCTGCACGACAAGGACGTCTGCATCGGCTGCGGCTATTGCTCGTACGCCTGCCCCTTCGGCGCGCCGCAGTTCCCGACCAACGGCACCTTCGGGCTGCGCGGCAAGATGGACAAGTGCACCTTCTGCGCCGGTGGCCCCGAGGCCAACGGCAGCGAGGCCGAGAACGAGAAGTACGGCCGCAACCGCCTGTCGGAAGGCAAGCTGCCGGCCTGCGCCGAGATGTGTTCGACCAAGGCGCTGCTCGGCGGCGACGGCGACGTGGTGGCCGACATCTTCCGCACGCGCGTGCTGCACCGGGGCAAGGGCAGCGAGGTCTGGGGCTGGGGCACCGCCTACGGCCAGCCGGCCCAGGGGGGCGCCAAGCCGGCCGAAGGGACCAAGTCGTGAGCACCGCCGTCCGCGTCCTGGGCCTGCTGGCCTGCGTGCTGGCTCTGGGCGGCTGCGAGCGTGCCCAGACGGCCCGTCCGGCGGCCAAGAAGAGCGATGGCAAACCCTGGGAGACAAGCCAGGCCGGTTTCGCGGCGCCGGGCTTCCAGGCCGGCGATGCGGCGCGCTGGGAGGCGCAGCTGCGCCAGCGCGCGCAGTCGCAGAACGAGTACCTGCGCTGAGGCGCCCGGGGAGCCGCCGATGACGCGCCTGTCTCGCTTGCTGGCCACCGCCGCGTTGGCGCTTGGCCTGGTCGCGCCGATCCAGGCGCAGGACGGGGCGTCGCCGGCCGCGCCGCTGGCCGCGCCGCCCGCCGGCTTCGTGGCGCCTGCGCTGCCCAAGCCCGAAGACACGAACGCCGAGCGCGCGAAGAGCCAGCCGGGCAACAACGCGCCGTTCTGGCGCGCGGTGCGCGAGTCCGGCGAGCAGGCGGGCTACAGCAGCCTGCCCGGGGTCGAGAAGGGCGTGCTGATCCAGTCCATGACGCAGTACCCGGGCTCGGCGCGCACGAACGCCGGCGAGGCGTGGCGGCAGGTGCGCAACCAGTGGATCATCCCGTACGGGGGGGCGCTGCTGGTGATCGTGCTCGGCGCCCTGGCCCTGTTCTACTGGCGCAAGGGGCCGCTGGGCGGGCACGTCGCCGACACCGGCCGCGTCGTCGAGCGCTTCACGCCGCTGGAGCGCAGTGCGCACTGGTCGAACGCGATCGCGTTCACGATCCTGGCGGTGTCGGGCCTGGTGATGGCTTTCGGCAAGTTCGTCGTCCTGCCGGTGATCGGCACGACGCTGTTCGGGTGGCTGACCTACGCCCTGAAGACCGCGCACAACTTCGCCGGGCCGCTGTTCGCGGTGTCCTTGCTGATCGTGATCGTGACCTTCGTGCGCGACAACCTGCCCGGCCGCGGCGACCTGACCTGGCTGCTCAAGGGCGGCGGCATGTTCGGCGGCGACGAACTGCCCTCGCACCGCTTCAATGCCGGCGAGAAGATCGTGTTCTGGGGCGGCGTGTTCGCGCTCGGGCTGGTCGTCGTCGGTTCGGGGCTGGTGCTCGACAAGCTGCTGCCCGGCCTGCTCTACACCCGGGGCCAGATGCAGGTGGCCCATATGATCCACGCCGTCGCCACGGTGCTGATGATGGCGCTCTTCCTGGGCCACATCTACATGGGCACCGTCGGCACCCGCGGCGCCTTCCGGGCCATGCGCACCGGCTGGGTCGACGAGGCCTGGGCACGCGAACACCACGCGCTGTGGCTCGCCGACATCCAGGCCGGCAAGATTCCGGTGCAGCGCTCGGCGCCCTCGGGCGACGCCGCCGTGGCGCCGGCCGTTCCGCACTGAACCTTCGAGACGACCATGGCCCAGCCCTTCAAGACTTTCGCCGCGATGGCCCTGCTCGGCGCCTGTGCCGCCCCGCTGTGGGCCAAGCTGCCGCCCCCGAGCGACGAGGCCAAGGCGAAGGCCGCCGAGGCGGCCGCCCGGACGGCCTGGGGCAACAAGGTCGCCGACTACCAGCTGTGCAAGGCGATGGACCGAACCGCCGCACGCTACCAGGCCGCCATGAAGCAGGCGGGCAAGGACCTCAAGCCGCCGGTCGAGACGCCGGCGTGCGCCGATCCGGGGCCTTTCGCCGCCCCGGCACCTGCGCCGGCCGCGGCGTCGGCGCCCAAGGGCTGAGTCCGAGCCGCGATCTCACGCCGAGCGGCCGAGCCTGCCGGCGCGCCACGGTCGGTGCGCCCGGTGCTGGGTACAGTGCGATCCATGACCGACCGCCCCCGCCTCACCGATGCCCGTGCGCCCTTGACGCAGCGCGTGACCGTGCTCGACGAGTACGGCGCGCACCGCGAGGTCTCGATCCCCGCCGAGCGCGCGCTGACGGTGTTCGTCGACCGGCGTGAACTGGTCACGCTGATGACGCTGGGCGCCGCGCCGGAACTGCTGGTGCTGGGCTACCTGCGCAACCAGCGGCTCGTCACGAGCCTCGACCAGGTCGAGTCGGTCACGGTCGACTGGGACGTCCAGGCCGCGGCCGTGAAGACGCGTGGCGGCATCGCCGACCTCGAGCGCAAGACCGCCCGGCGCGTGGTGACCACCGGCTGCGGCCAGGGCACGGTGTTCGGCGACCTGATGGACGACCTCGACGCGGTGCGCCTGCCGCTGCCCGACCAGCCTTCGGCGCGGCTCAGCCAGGCTGCGCTGTACGGCCTGCTCGACGCGGTGCGCCTGCAGGAGAGCACCTACAAGTCGGCCGGCTCGGTCCATGGCTGCGCGCTCTTCCGGCAGGACGAGATGCTGCGTTTCGTCGAGGACGTGGGGCGCCACAACGCCATCGACACGCTTGCCGGCTGGATGTGGATGAACGGCGTGGACGGGGCCGACAAGGTCTTCTACACGACCGGCCGGCTGACGAGCGAGATGGTCATCAAGTCGGCGCAGATGGGGGTGCCGATCGTCGTGTCGCGCAGCGGCATCACGCAGATGGGACACGAACTCGCGGCGCGCCTGGGCCTGGCGCTGTTCGGGCGCGCGACGAACCGGCACTTCATCTGCTACTGCGGCTTCGAGCGCTTCGACTCGCAGCCCGAGCCGCGGCGCGAACCGACACCGGCGGCCTGAAGCGCGCGGGCGGTGCGGCTCAGGCGATGCGGGCCAGGTCGCGCAGCTGGGTCGGGCCGACGCGGCGCTCGATCTCGGCCAGCAGGCCTTTGCCCCAGCCGAGCGCGAACATCGCCTCGGCGGTGACGAACATCGGGCCGACCAGCAGACCGACCAAGTCGTCGACGAAGGCCGGCTTGCGGCCTTCGTACCAATGGCCGACGAACTGGATCGCCCAGCCGACGACGAACAGGCCGAATCCCCAGCCCAGCCAGCCCAGCACGCCGCCCGCCGCCAGCGGCTCGGCAAGGTGCAGCAGCCCGGCCACGGCCAGCGACACGGCCAGACCGAGCACCGGCGCTCCGCGGGTGAGGTACCACGCCGCCACCGGCGCGAAGACCACCCAGGCCGGCGTGAGCACGACCGAGCCGAGCACGAACGTGGGTCGCGCGAGCAGCACGCCGATCGCGAACACGATCATCGGCACCCCGAGGAAGTGGCTCGCGATGTTGCGGCGGTCCCGGTGGTAGGCGGCGTACTGGGCAAGCAGGTCGATGGCGGGGCGCATGGTGGCTCCCGAGGATGCGCTGAACGCATATTAGGCCAATCGCCGTGACCGGGCCATGCGCAAGGGTGTCGGTCGGCAGTGCATCCCTACAATCGGGCGGCAATTTTCCGCAGGGGCGCCGATGAGCATCAAGAGTGACCGATGGATCCGCCGCATGGCGCAGCAGCACGGGATGATCGATCCGTTCGAGCCCGGCCAGGTGCGCCAAGCGCCGGACGGCCACAAGATCGTCAGCTACGGCACCAGCAGCTACGGCTACGACATCCGCTGCGCGCCGGAGTTCAAGGTGTTCACCAACATCCACTCGACGGTCGTCGACCCGAAGAACTTCGACGAGAAGAGCTTCGTCGACATCGAGGCCGACGTCT
>Ga0116176_10002973_pt1 | contig 12626 bp, 8 predicted proteins | sample AD_STIC08_MetaG_FD_89803 | JGI IMG/M metagenome (GOLD analysis project Ga0116176, IMG submission 89803) | Active sludge microbial communities of municipal wastewater-treating anaerobic digesters from USA - AD_STIC08_MetaG | ecosystem: Engineered > Bioreactor > Anaerobic > Digestate | place: USA... | reverse complement strand
GGCGGGTGGCGCGGCATGCGTCGCCTGCTGGGCAAGCAGCGCGCGCCATTGCTCAAGCTCGTGCGCGGGGCGCTCCCCTCGGGGGCGCTGGGTGCGGTCATCGATGCGGTGGGGATCGAGCAGATCATCGGTGCCCTGCTCGGCACCGTGCCCGCCGAGCGCCGACCGGTAGCGGCCAAGAAGCGCCGGCGGCAGCGGGCGCGCGATCTGGATGAGTACGAGGTGGACGACGTGGAGCGCGCCGCGGCCGGACTGGATGACGACGACGAGGAGTCGGCGCCGCCCGCGCGGGCGCACGTCGGTGACGACGCGTTTCCGGACGAGGACGACGAGGACGCGGAGGACGACATCGTCGACCCGGAGTCGCCGGAGGCGATCGAGGAGGCGGTGCTCGCCGCCTTTAGGCGCCACGCGGTGCTGCGACAGCGGGCGCTGGAGATCGCCGTCGACGACGACGGTGTGCTCGAGCTGACCGGCCGGGTGCGCACGGAGCGCGAACTTCGCATCGCGCGCCGGGTCGCCAGCCGAGTGGAAGGGGTGGAGCGGGTGGTCGTCGATGTCGCGGTCCGTGACGCGGGGCGTGGGGCGGTACGCGCCGGCGCCCGCACGGGGTCAGACGCGCCGTAGGGGTTCCCGCGCACGCCGTTCGCGAAGGGCCGCCCCGGGTGGGCGGCCCTTGCTGCTTCCACGTTAGATTTCGCGCCATGTCGACCTCCGAACTTCCCCCGCAATACGACCACGCCGCCACCGAGCGCGACCTGTACGCGCGCTGGCAGGAGGCGGGAGTCTTTACCGCCCATGCCGATCGTTCCCGCCGCGCCGCGGGCGATCGTGATCCGTATACCATCGTCATCCCGCCGCCTAACGTGACCGCGGTGCTCCACATGGGGCACGGGCTCAACAACACGGTGCAGGACGTCGTGATCCGCTGGCGCCGCATGAGCGGCGACGAGGCGCTCTGGGTCCCCGGGACCGACCACGCCGGCATCGCCACGCAAAACGTGGTGGAGAAGGCGCTGGCCAAGGAGGGGAAGACGCGCTTCGACCTGGGGCGTGAGGCCTTCGTGGCGCGCACGGCGCAGCACGTGAACGAGACGGGGGGGACGATCCTCTCGCAGCTGCGCGCCATCGGGGCGTCGGCCGACTGGACACGCACCGCGTACACGCTCTCCCCGGCGCTGTCGCGCGCCGTGCGCGAGGCGTTCGTGCGCCTGTTCGAGCGCGGGCTCATCTACCGCGGCCACCGCGTCATTCATTGGTGCCCCCGATGCCTCACGTCGCTGTCGGATGAAGAGGCGGAGCATCATGACGCGAACGGGAAGCTGTACCACATCAGCTATCCCATCACGCAGGTGAATGCGAGCGAGGAGCGACGTTACATCGTCGTGGCCACCACGCGCCCCGAGACGATGCTGGGCGACGTGGCGGTGGCGGTGAACCCGAACGATGAACGCTATCAGGATCTCATCGGGCGCACGGTGATGCTCCCGATCGCCAACATGGAGATCCCGATCATCGCCGACGACTACACCGATCCGGCCTTCGGCTCGGGGGCGGTGAAGATCACGCCGGCGCACGACGCCAACGACTTCGACGTCGGGCAGCGCCATAACCTGGCGATGCCGGTGATCCTCACCCCCACGGGTGAGTTGCGTGAGGTGATGGATGCGGGCGGTCGCGTCCCCGAGGACATGACCGGGATGGACCGGTTTGCCGCGCGCGAGGAGATCGTGAAGCGGCTGCAGGCGCTGGGGCGCCTCGAGAAGATCGAGCCGCACGCGCACTCCATCCGCCGCTGCTATCGCTGCGACACCGTGGTGGAGCCGCGCCTGTCGGAGCAGTGGTTCGTGAAGATGAAGCCGCTCGCCGAGCCGGCGCTGCGAGCGGTGCGCGAGAAGGAGATCCGCATCCTCCCCGAGCGATGGGAGGCGGTCTATATCAACTGGCTGGAGGGGATCCGCGACTGGAACATCTCGCGCCAGCTCTGGTGGGGGCATCGCGTCCCGGTCTGGTACTGCGACGCCTGCGGCAAGGTGACGGCGTCGCGCGAGGACGTGCAGCACTGCCCCGCCTGTTCGGGGGCGGTGCGGCAGGACGAGGACGTGCTCGACACCTGGTTCTCGTCCGGGCTGTGGCCATTCTCCACGTTAGGCTGGCCCGACGACACCGCCGACCTCAAGGCGTTCTACCCCACCGACCTGCTGGTCACCGCCCCGGAGATCCTCTTCTTCTGGGTGGCGCGCATGATCATGACCGGCTTTGCCTTCATGGGCGAGGCGCCGTTCCACACGGTCTACCTGCATGGGACGGTGCGCGACACCAACCACGTGAAGATGTCCAAGTCGCTGGGGAACGGGATCGATCCCCTCGACGTGGTCGGACTCTACGGCGCCGACGCGCTGCGCTACACCGTGGTCGCCGGCATGGGACTCGGGGCCGACACGATCCTCGACCCGAAGGACCTGGAGCGCTCGTTTGCCCCGGGGCGCAACTTCGTCACCAAGCTGTGGAACATCGGACGCTTCCTGCTCACCAACGTCGGCGACGACCATGTGCTGGCGCTGGACAACATCCCGGTGAACGACTTCACGCGGGCCGACGCCTGGATCCTCGGGCGCCTGAACGCGGCGATCGAGGCCTGCAACACCGCGCTTGGTCCCACGCGGCCTAACGGGACCCGGTGGCGCGACGAGGAGCGCTACGCCGGGCTCCGCCTCAACGAGTACACCGAGGCGGCGCGCAACTTCGTCTGGAACGAACTCGCCGACTGGTACCTCGAGTCGGTGAAGGGGCGCCTCTCCACGCCGGGCGACGATCGCAACGTGGCGCGCGCGGTGCTGGTGTATGCCTTCGACCAGGCGCTGCGACTGCTGCACCCGATCGTCCCGTTCGTGACCGAGGCGCTGTGGCAGAAGCTCCCCGTGCACGTCGACGGGACCTTCGTCGCGACGGCCAGCTGGCCGACTCGGCGAAACTACCCCGGGCGTCCCGACGAGTTCGCCCGTGTCATCGAGGCGGTGTCGGCCATCCGGCAGCTGCGTGGCGAGTACGGGATCACCCCCGGCAAGCAGCTGTCGGGGATCGTCATCCCGGCCCCCGCCTCACAGGCGATCTACGCCGGTGAAGGGGCGTTGATCGAGCGCCTCACGCGGTGCGCCCTGACCCGCGCCGACGCCGCGCCGAGCGGGGCGGCGGCACATCAGGTGCTCTCCGATGGTACAGAGATCGTGCTCCCACTGGCGGGAGCCATCGACCTCGACAAGGAATGCGCGCGACTCAAGGGAGAGCTGGAAGGGCTGGAGAAGCAGCTCACGGGACTGCGCGGCCGGCTGCAGAACGAGAACTTCATCGCCCGTGCCAAGCCCGACGTGGTGGAGACGGAGCGTCGCAAGGAACAGGAATGGACGGCGCGGCGCGAGCAGCTCGCCGCCAAGGTAGCCGCGCTGTGCGGCCACTAGCCCGCCTCGCCGTGGTGGCCGCCGCGTGGAGCTGCGCGTCGGCCAGCATCCCCCCGGGAGGGCCGGAAACGTACGATCCCCCCAAGGTCCTGCGTGCACGCCCCGACACCAATGCGGTGAACGTGCGCGCCGGGGGGGTGACGTACAGCTTCGACAAGGTGGTGAGCGAGCGTCCGGTCGGCGCGGCCGACCTCGGGGCGCTCTTCCTCATCTCGCCGAGCCACGGGGCGCCTAACGTGTCGTGGCGACGGACGACGATTTCCGTGAGCCCCAAGGGTGGCTTCCGCCCCAACACCACCTATCGCGTGCGCATGCTCAGCGGGCTCGCGGACCTGGAAGGAAACGTCGACTCGACCGGGTCGGTGATCGTCTTCTCCACAGGGGCCACGATCGCACGGGGGAACCTGCGCGGGATCGTCTTCGACTGGATGGCGGAAAAGGTCGCGCCACAAGCGTTCATCGAGGCCTTCCCCCTCCCCACCGACCGCGATTCCACGCGCTACATCGCACAGGCCGACTCGATGGGGCGCTTCGACCTCGGCAACGTCCCCGCGGGCCGCTACGTCCTGCGCGCCTCGGTGGACCAGAACAAGAACCGTTACCTCGATCCGCGCGAACTGTACGACACGATGACGGTCACGCTCGCCGACTCGCTGCGGCGCGAGATCCTGACGTTCGTGCACGACACCATCGGCGCCGGCATCCAGACGGTCACCATCGTCGATTCGCTCACGCTGCGCGTCCAGATGGATCGCGCCCTCGACACGACGTTCGTGATCGACACGACGCACTTCACGCTCCGAGCCAAGGACTCGACCCTGGTGCGCATCGCGCGCGCCCTGTCGCGCCGCGCCGACGATGCGCGCCGTGAGGACTCGCTGCGCACCAAGGCGATCCAGGACTCGGTCCAGAAGGCGGCCAAGGCCGACAGTGCAAAGGCCGACAGCGCCAAGGGCGATACGGCCCGCGCGCCTCGCCCCGCCCTCCCCCCGCCGACTCGGCGTTCCGTGGACTCGGTCGTCGCGCGCCTGACGGGGCGCGACACGGCCAGGAAGGAGCCGCCACCCAAGCCGAGCATTCCGGCCCCGGTCAACGAGATCATCTTGCGCCTGGCGACGCCGCTGCAGCCGTCGACCAGCTACCGACTGCGGGCGATCGACATGCGCACGCTGCTCAAGCGCACGCGAACGAGTGAACGCGTCTTCAACACCCCCAAGCCCCGAAAGGCGGCCGACTCGACCGCGAAGGACTCCTCGCGCGCCCGGCGCGACACGAGCGCCGCGCGTGACAGCAGCGCGCGACGCGACACGACCGGCCGAGACACGAGCGCCACCGGGCGCGATGCCTCCGCCGGCGCGTCGACCGCGATGCGCCCGCAACCAGCATCACCGGGACGGCGGCCCGTGACGCCGATCGCCGACGACCGGGTGCGGTGGCTGGCCGTGGCCCGAGCGCCCTCGCGTTAGGCGCATGCCCGACACGCGCCGCACGCTACCGGCCATCGGGACCCTGCTCGCGCGCGACGGGGTCAAGGCGCTGAGTGCGTCATCGCCGCGCCAACTGGTGACCGAAGCGGCACGTCGCGTGGTCGCCGCCGTGCGCGACGGGCATGCCGCGCTCCCGCGCGACGACGCCGAGTGGGATGCGCGCGTGGCCGCCGCGCTGGCGGCCCTCGAACGGCCGTCGCTGCGCCCTGTCTTCAACGCGACGGGGGTCGTGCTGCATACCAACCTCGGGCGCGCCCCACTCGCTCCCGCCGCCCTCGACGCGATCGTCCGCACCGCGAGCGGTGCGTGCAACCTCGAGTACGACATCGAGGCGGGGGCACGGGGATCGCGCTACGGACACTGCGTTGCCCTCCTGCGCGAGCTCACCGGGGCGGAAGACGCGATCGTGGTGAACAACTGCGCGGCCGCGCTCGTCCTCGCCCTCAACACCTTCAGTCGCGACCGCGAGGCGGTGATCTCCCGCGGCGAGCTGGTCGAGATCGGCGGGAGCTTCCGCGTTCCCGAGATCATGGCCCGCAGCGGGGCGGTCCTGCGCGAGGTTGGGACGACCAACCGGACACACGCCGACGACTATCGTGCGGCGTTAGGCGCGCAGAGCGGAGCGCTCGTCAAGGTGCACCGCTCCAACTTCGAGATCACCGGCTTCGTCGCCGAGGCGACGCTGCGCGACCTCGCCCCGATCGCCGCCGAGCAGGCGATCCCGCTGCTCTACGACTTCGGCAGCGGGCTCCTCGTCGACCTGGGCGAATTCGGATTGCGCGGGGAACCGCTGGCGCGGGACGCGGTGCGCGACGGGGCGACGCTGACCCTCATGAGCGGTGACAAGCTGCTCGGCGGGCCGCAGGCCGGGATCATCGTCGGGACGGCCGCCGCCGTCGCCGCCTGTCGGCGCAACCCGCTGTGCCGCGCGATGCGCGTGGACAAGCTCACGCTCGCCGCGCTCGAGGCGACCCTGGCGCTGTACCGCGACCCTGCGCGCGCGTTGCGCGAGGTGCCGGCGCTCGCCATGCTCACCGCCCCGCCCTCCGCGGTGCGCGAACGGGCCGAGTCGTTAGGCGCGGCGCTCGCGACCGCGGGGATCGCGCATGACGTCGTGGCGAGCGAGGCCACGGTCGGCGGCGGCGCCTTTCCGTCGGCGCGCATCCCGTCGACCGCGGTGGCGCTGGCGGGGAGCGCCAGCCGGCTCGACGAGCGGTTGCGTCACGGGGAGGCGGCGATCGTGGGGCGCATCGAGCACGAGCGCTTGCTGCTGGACCTGCGGTCGATCCCGGCGATGCGGGACGACGACTTTCGGGGGGCACTGCTCAGGACCCTGGCGCCGTCCCTCGCATGAAGACGAAGCGTCCAGCCGCCTTCCTCGATCGCGACGGCACGCTTATCGAGGACGCGCACTACCTCGCCGATCCGGCGCGCGTGCATGTCCTCCCTGACGTCGCCCCGTCGATCATCGCGCTCAACGAGCGCGACCTGCTGGCCATCGTCATCACCAACCAGAGCGGGATCGCGCAGGGGTTGGTGACCGAGGCGCAGTACGACGCCACGCGTCGGCGCCTGGCGCAGCTCCTGGCCGAGGCGGGGGCGCGCATCGACGCCACCTATCACTGCCCGCACCATCCCAGCGTCTCCGGCGCCTGCGATTGTCGCAAGCCGGGGACGGGAATGTACCTGCAGGCCGCGCGCGAGCATGCCATCGACCTGCAGCGCTCGCTCTTCGTCGGGGATCGGCGGCGCGACGTCGAGCCGGCGCTGGAGCTGGGCGGCATCGGCATCCTCGTCCCCTCGCCCGCGACCCCACCCAACGAGGTGCACTGGGCGCGGACGCATGCGGGTGTGGCACATTCGCTGGCCGAGGCGATCAATCGCTGGATTGCCGCGATCGACGGCTGACACGCCACCTTACTCCGCGGGCGCCGACTGGGTACAATGCGGCGCCATGCGCAAGCAGATCGCGGTACTCGCCTCGGGGGGCGGGTCGAACTTCCAGTCCATCCAGGCGCACCTCACGTCGCTGGGTGTCGACTGCCCGGGCGAGATCGTCCTCGTCGCGGCAGACCGCCCGTCGGCCGGGGCGCTCGAGCGGGCGGCGGGGCACGGTATCGCGGCCGTGGCGATGGACCGCGAGCAGCGCACCAGCGGCATGCTCGCCCTGCTCGCGCATCACGCCATCGACCTCGTCGTCCTGGCGGGCTACCTGCGCATGGTCCCGGCCGAGGTCACGCGCAGCTTTCGCGGGCGCATCGTGAATGTGCACCCCGCCCTGCTCCCCGCCTTTGGGGGGAGCGGCATGTACGGGCACCACGTGCACGAGGCAGTCATCGCCCACGGCGCGCGCCTCAGCGGGGCGACGGTGCACTTCGTGGACGAGGTGTACGACCGCGGGCCGATCATCGCGCAATGGCCGGTGCCGGTCTTTCCGTTCGACGACGCCGTCACGCTCGCTCGGCGCGTGCTGGCGGTGGAGCACGCCCTCTACCCGCGGGTGGTGCAGCAGCTGGCGGCGGGCGTCATCTCGTTAGGTGACGATGGGCGCGTGCACGGGGCCCCCGGCCACCTCGCCCCCACCCACTTCGCCCTGCGCGCCGATCCCGGCGCGGCCGCCGAAGGGATCAACGCCCTCCTCGGCTAGCCCGCACCATATCACGCTGATTTCATCCACGACTCTCCCGTCGTTTCTCCCATGCCTACCGCCCTGCTCTCCGTCTCCGACAAGTCCGGCCTGGTCGACTTCGCCCGCGCCCTCGTGGCCGCGGGGTGGGACCTGGTCTCCACCGGCGGCACCTCCCGCGCACTGCGCGATGCCGGGCTCACCGTCCGCGACGTGTCGGATGTGACACAGTTCCCGGAGATGCTCGACGGGCGCGTCAAGACGTTGCACCCGGCGGTGCACGGCGGGCTCCTGGCCCGGCGCGACCTCCCCGAGCACATGGCGGCGATCGCCGAGCATAAGATCAGCCCGATCGACCTCGTCTGCGTGAACCTCTATCCCTTCCGCGAGACGGCGGCAAAGCCCGGCGTGCATCCCGAGGAGGTCATCGAGAACATCGACATCGGCGGACCGTCGATGCTGCGTTCGGCCGCCAAGAACTTCGCCGCCGTCTGGGTCGTGGTCGACCCTGCCGATTATGCACCGGTGCTCACCGCGATTGCGTCTGGCGACGATGACCCGACGCTGCGCCGCCGGCTGGCGGAGAAGGTCTACGCGCACACCGCCGCGTACGACGCGGCCATCACCACCTGGTTCGCCCAGCAACGCGGCGACCGCTTTCCCGACACCATTCCCGTCGCCCTCACGCGCGGACAGTCGCTGCGCTACGGCGAGAATCCCGGGCAGGAAGCGGCCTTCTATCTCGAGCGCGCTGGTGAAGGACTCTCCGGGCTCGTGCAGAAGGGGGGAAAGGAACTCTCGTTCAACAACTTCCTCGATCTCGAGGGGGCGCTGCTGGCGACCGACCCGTTCGCCGGCGAGCCGGCGTGTGCGATCATCAAGCACACCACGCCGTGCGGGCTGGCCACCGGGACGAGTGCGCTCGAGGCCTACAAGAAGGCGCTCGCCTGCGACCCGGTCTCAGCATTCGGGAGCGTGATCTCGTTCACCGTGCCGGTGGACGGTGAAACGGCCGAAGCCATCGCCTCGCTCTTCGTGGAGTGCATCGTGGCCCCGTCGTTCAGCGAGGAGGCGGTGGAGATCCTCGGGCGCAAGAAGAACCTGCGCGTGCTCGAAGGGACGGCGACGTGGCGCCCCGGGGCGCTCGACTTCAAGCGGGTGCGCGGCGGCTTCCTGCTGCAGGACCGCCCGCCGACGTCGTTAGGCGACGGCGAATGGAAGGTCGTCACCAAGCGTGCGCCGACCGAGAAGGAACAGACCGACCTCCTGTTCGCGTGGCGTTCGGTGAGTTCGGTCAAGTCGAACGCGATCGTCCTCGCCCGTGACGGCGCCACGATCGGGATCGGCGCCGGCCAGATGTCGCGCGTCGATGCCTCGTTCATGGCGGTCCACAAGGCGCGCACCATCGGCCACGCCACCGAGGGGTGCGCCCTGGGCTCCGACGCCTTCTTCCCCTTCCGCGACTCGATCGACCAGGTGGCCGAAGCCGGGGTGACGGCGATCGTGCAGCCGGGGGGTTCGGTGCGCGACGCCGAGGTGATTGCAGCAGCCGACGAAAAGGGGATCGCGATGGTCTTCACGGGGCAGCGGATGTTTCGGCACTAAGGCCTGGAAGACGGGAAGACGGGAAGACGAGAGGGGGTGGCGGCCGGACGCAGGTCGTCCCCTTCTCCTCAGCGCATCGAGAATTCCGGGGAGGCGCCATCGCCTCGTCTCGAACAGGACGTGTTCGGCCGGTCGCCCAGTGACCAACGATCCGGATTCGACACGGGGGCGAGAGCCTTCCGTCGACCAGTGTTCCCATGAATCCGACGAGGCGCGCCACATCGCGTGCGCGAGAATGGTCCGGGATGCAGGGAAATGGTGAGGCCGTCGCTTGGGCCAGTGGCCAGCGTTCGTGCCATGACTCCAGCAAAGCGGTGGCAACAACGGGTCGAATCGCCCGACCCACCTGAGCGCCGCCAAGAGGGTGCCGCCTCCCTCGCGCCGCCGTCGGGTACGGCGATGCATGCGGCGGCGAGGGAGTGCGTGCAGCCGGGGCGTGCGAAGACCCCGTCGGAATGGTTGGCGGCCACACGAAGCGCGCTGCGGCTGCGGCACTACAGTGCGCGTACCGAGGAGGCGTATCTGGGCTGGCTACGGCGCTTTCTCGCGTTCCGGAAGGCGCGTGCACCCGCGGCCGGTGGCGCAGAGGCCGTACGACAGTTTCTCTCGTACCTGGTTGAGCGGCGTCGAGTGAGTGGCGGGACGCAGCAGCAGGCGTTGGCGGCGCTGCGATTCGCCTTCGACCACGGGCTCGGCGTACCGTTGTCGTGGGTGGAGGTGTCTCCCGTGCATCGCCCACCGCGCCTCCCCGTGGTGCTCTCCGGCACCGAAGTCGCGGCCGTACTCGAGCGATTGCGTGGGGCCAAGCAGCTTGTGGCGATGCTGCTGTACGGGTCCGGGCTCCGGTTGATGGAGGCGCTGACGCTGCGGGTCAAGGACCTCGACTTCGAGCGAAGCACGCTGATCGTGCGGAGAGGCAAGGGGGACAAGGACCGCGCCACCGTCCTGCCGCCCGCCCTGCATGGCCCGTTGCAGGCGCATCTGCAGCGCGTGAAGCGCGTGCATGATCGTGACCTGGCGCGCGGCCTGGGATGTGTGGTCCTGCCAGATGCCCTCGGGCGCAAACTCCCGAATGCGGCGCGCGCGTGGGAGTGGCAGTGGGTCTTTCCGGCGACGAGCCACTATCGGGATCGGCTGACCGGGGAGTACCGGCGGCGCCATCTGCACGAGACGGCGGTACAGCGGGACGTGAAGGTGGCGGTTGCACTGGCGGGCATCGCAAAGCGAGCCAGTTGCCACACGTTTCGGCACTCCTTCGCGACGCACCTGCTCGAGCAGGGATACGATATCCGCACGGTGCAGGTGTTGCTGGGGCATTCGGACGTGAGTGCGACCATGATCTACACGCATGTGTTGGCGCGGGGGCCTGGGGCGGTGCGCAGTCCGTTGGAATTGGTGAAGCTGACGGAGGGGGCGCGCGAGTAGCGTGGTTGGTTTTGCGGGCGGGGCCCGCGCGAAGGGCCCCAGGGCCCGCGCGGCCCGCAGGGCCCGCCCGTAGGGCCCCAGGGTGACCGGTGTGGCTGGCGAGCGCGGGGAAGCGGTGGTAAGGTGAGAGAGGTATCAGTTCGGCTGGGCAGTACCGAAGGACTTATGCTGACCAGTGCGACGCGACTACGCGTGTTGTCGAACGGACCGGATACTGACCGACCTGATGGGAGTATTGCGGGCGGTCGAATCTTCGTTATGGCGACGGAAACCACCACCCCATTCACTCCAAAGGTTCGCGTGCTTCGCCTGCTACCAACGATGGTCATGGCCCTCGCCCTACCCTGCGCTGCGGCGAGTGGACAGCAGGCCGCCAGTCGTCTGATCGGGACGTGGCGCCTCGTGGAGTTCTGCACTGTCGATCGACCGGGTGACACGACGTACTCGCTCGGACGGCATCCGATCGGCTTCTACATCTACGATGCTGCGGGCAATATGTCGCTACAGGCCATGCGAGCCACGCCGCTCGCTGCCTTCACCAAGGATTCAGTGGCGCTAAGCGGCATGGCCGAAGTCCGCCGTTCGTACTATGGCTACTTCGGCACGTACACCGTAACGTCCGACTCCACCCTAGTGCATCACGTCCGAGGCGGCACGATCCCGTCGTACATCGGAACGGACCAGCGGCGCAATTTCAGGTTTCGCGGTGATACGCTGTCGTTGAGTGAGCACGAGCCGTGGGGATGTCGACAGCTCGTTCGCGCGCGTTAGCGTCAAGTCTTCCACGCGCCATAACGATGCTTGCTGCAGTCGGGCGTCTTCGGAAGCGCGCTGCGCGCGCATTATATTTGATCGCCCGCTGCAGAAGCCGGCGTTATCCGTACCGGTTCGTGACCTAGCATGAGCACACTCACGGGCGACGAACCGTTCCACGCCGATGGTCAGCCCCTGCCATTTACGGTCGCCGACTTCTGGCGCTGGGGCGTCGCGAATCTCGCCGGCAACGCACTCCGGGGGCTGGTCGCGGAGTTCCTGGTCGCGCGCGCCGTCCAGGCGCCGGACGCAACGCGCGTGGAGTGGGATGCGGTCGATCTGCGCACGCCGCAGGGGACCGCGATTGAGGTAAAGTGCTCGGGGTACATCCAGACGTGGGTGCAGGCCGCGCTGTCCCGGCCCTCGTTTGACGTCGCCCAGAAGCGCAGCTGGCACGCCGCCACCAACATCTACTCCGCGACGCCGACTCGCCCCGCGAGCATCTACGTCTTCGCCTTGCACCATCATCAGGACCGCCCGACGCTCGACGTCCGCGATCTCACGCAGTGGTCGTTCTTCGTCGTGGCCACGCGACGACTGAATGAAGCGTTTCCGACGACCAAACGTCTGGCGCTTGGCACGCTCCAGGCGCTGGCCGGTCCGCCCCTCGGGTATGCGCAGCTCGCAGAGCGCGTGCGGGATCTTGAGCTCCAGCTCCTGCAGGACGTATAACATGTGGTTGCAGCGGACGAAGGCTCGAGGGAGGGCGGCTTCGCCGCCGTCTATTGCATGCCTTCGCCGCTGAACCTCAACGTTAGCCAGCAGTGGCGTCCCTGAACACGCTAGGAGTCGATGTGACCGACCCGAACGCGGAGCCTGAGACACCTCCAGAGCCAGCCACGGGAGTCGTGCGAACTGGTCAGGTAGCTGGAGACGCAGTCCACCATCGACCGGTTGGCATTCCGACGACTTCGGGCTTCGGCGAATACCCCGACATACTCCTACAGGGGGCTCGCGATGCGCAGCATTCCGAGCTGACGTGGAAGCTTATCTCGAAGTACGCGAGTGTTGCCGAAGACGAAAAGGACCGGTTGCGCGAAGAGCGCGATGCTGCACGTCGCGACACCGAGACGTGGAGGGGCAGAGCCACCGCGCTTTCGGAGGAGCTTGTTGCGCTGAAGGCTCGTTGGGAATCCGTCAGCACCCTCACTAACGTGCAGGCGCTACTGTACGTGGTCGGCGGTCTACTTCTCGGTCCCGCACTACAGGATC
>Ga0116176_10002962_pt1 | contig 12651 bp, 12 predicted proteins | sample AD_STIC08_MetaG_FD_89803 | JGI IMG/M metagenome (GOLD analysis project Ga0116176, IMG submission 89803) | Active sludge microbial communities of municipal wastewater-treating anaerobic digesters from USA - AD_STIC08_MetaG | ecosystem: Engineered > Bioreactor > Anaerobic > Digestate | place: USA... | reverse complement strand
TCTTGTATTGGGTGAGTGAAGTCTTGGCGCCGCCAGGCTGCGGGTGTTCCGCACGGGCGGGTGCACCTGCCAGCACGAGCACCACCACCAAGGTGGCACTGCACAACAGCCGGGTCAGGTACCAAGACAGCGTCATGGCGGGCGGGGCTGGGCCGTTTTCAGTTCAGCGCCATGCTGAGCTTGCGCCGGTAGCTGGCGACCATCTGGGCTTGCGGGTCCTGCACGGCGGCGGCCTTGCCGGCAATCTCGATGCCACCCGCACTCTTGCCCGTTGCCAGTGGGTCCACCTTGGGTTTGGGCGGCGTCAGCAGTTCCAGAATAGCCACATAGGTCTTGCGCGGCAGCGCGTCGTTCCAAGCCTTGTCGCGCATGATGATTTCCAGTAGCTCATCCATGGCAGCGGTCCAGTCGCCGTTGACCAGCAGCACCCGGGCCTTGGCCAGGCGGGTGTCAAAGTCGCGCTTGTTGGTGGCAATCAGGAGGTCAAACTGCTCGGCCGACCAGGTGCCACGCGGGTCGCCCATGACGAACTGAATGGAGGCCAGAAATTGCCCCAGCGCTTCAAAGCGCAGCTGGCGAGGAATCTCGGCCAGTGCAGGGGCCAGCGCCGCTTCGGCATCTTCGAACATGTCATTCTCGATCAGGAGCTTCACATAGTCGTAGCGCGCGTCGTCGTTTCCAGGGTTGATGGTCAGCGCCTCATGCAGCTTGTGCAGGGCCGCTTTCGGGTCGCCTGCGGCGATGAGTGCTTGCGCATCTTCGGCGTCGGACTGCGCTTCCAGCGCTTCGGGTGAGGGCACGTGCTTGTCCAGAAACGCCTTGATTTCGCTTTCAGGTTTGGCGCCCATAAAACCATCCACGGGCTTGCCGTCCACCATCAGCACACAAGTGGGGATGGAGCGGATGCCAAACGCCTGGCTAAGTTCCTGTTGCTCGTCAGAGTCGATTTTGACCAGCTTGAAGCGGCCTGCGTAGTCGGTTTCGACCTTCTCCAGGATGGGTCCTATGACCTTGCATGGGCCGCACCAGGGTGCCCAGAAATCGACCAGAACAGGTACCTGGCTGGAAGCGGCAACCACTTCGGTCTCGAAGTTTTCTACAGTAACGTTGATCATGTGGTCCGGCTCAGGGGAAAAAGTAAAATTGTGAAACATTGCGGGACAGACCTCTAGCTCCGTCCTCAACCATTCAAGTTTATGACCAATATTCAAATCGGCGTCGTCATGGGCTCCAACTCCGACTGGGACACCATGCAGCATGCAGTCCAGATTCTCCAACAGTTTGGTGTCAGCCATGAGGCAAAAGTCGTATCAGCTCACCGCATGCCGGATGATATGTTCGCTTATGCTGAAGCCGCCGTGGGGCGTGGCCTGCGCGCCATCATCGCCGGCGCCGGTGGTGCCGCCCATCTGCCGGGCATGCTGGCAGCCAAGACCACGGTGCCCGTGCTGGGTGTGCCGGTGCAAAGCAAGGCTTTGTCGGGCGTCGATTCGCTGCACAGCATTGTGCAAATGCCCAAGGGCATTCCAGTGGCGACCTTTGCGATTGGCGCCGCCGGTGCAGCCAACGCTGCCCTGTTTGCAGTGGCCATGCTGGCAGCCGACCACCCCACATTGCGCAAGAAACTCGACGAATTCCGAGCCCACCAGACTGAGGTGGCACGCAACATGACCGTGCCTCCTGTTTTATGAAGGAAATCACACTGGGCGTGATGGGCGGCGGCCAGTTGGGGCGCATGTTTGTGCACGCTGCCCAGCAGATGGGCTACTTTACGGCCGTGCTGGACCCGGATCCGCTGAGCCCGGCTGGGCGCGTCAGCCACCACCATATCCAGACGGCGTATACCGACCCCGTGGGCCTGCAACAGTTGTCTGAGCGTTGCGTGGCGGTCACTACGGAGTTTGAGAACGTACCGGCACGCGCGCTTGCGCAACTGGCACAAACGCGCACCGTTTCGCCCGGCGCAGACAGTGTGGCCATTGCCCAGGACCGCGCCCGCGAAAAAGCCCACTTTGAAGACTGTGGCGTGCCGGTAGCGCCGTACGCAGTGATCGAAACCCCGGTTCAGCTGGCGGCCGTGCCTGATGAGTTGCTGCCGGGAATCGTAAAGACCGCCAGCATGGGCTACGACGGCAAAGGCCAGGTGCGGGTGCGCAACCGTGCCGAGTTGGCCGCCGCGTGGGACGGCCTTAAGCAGGTGCCCTGCGTGCTGGAAAAGATGCTGCCGCTGCAGCTGGAGTGCTCGGTCATCGTCGCCCGCGGTGCGGACGGCAGCTGCGTGAATCTGCCAGTGCAACGCAACCTGCACCGCGACGGCATTTTGGCCGTAACCGAAGTTTATGAAGGAAATCTGCCTTCAGCCCTCGTGGAGCGTGCGGTAGCCGCTGCAAAATCCATAGCAAACGGCTTGCGCTATGTAGGCGTGCTGTGCGTGGAGTTCTTCGTGCTGGAGCCGGACTCGGATGCGGCGCAAGCCTTGGGTGGTCTGATAGTGAACGAGATGGCCCCGCGCCCGCACAACAGCGGCCACTACAGCATGGACGCCTGCGACGTGTCGCAGTTCGAACTGCAGGTGCGTACCCTGGCCGGCCTGCCGCTCACCCAGCCGCGCCAGCACAGTCCGTCCATCATGCTCAACCTGCTGGGCGATATCTGGCCGCAAGGGGGCACGCCGCCCTGGGCGCAAGTGCTGGCCCTGCCCGGCACCCACCTGCATCTCTATGGCAAAGCCACAGCCAGCAAGGGCCGCAAGATGGGCCACCTGACGGTGACCGGTGACACGGAGGAGCTGGTGCGCGCAACCGCATTGCAGGCTGCGGCCATCCTCGGCATCGCCGCATTTTGAGCGGCCATGATCCTGCCTGCATCCGATCCTGAATCAATCGCGCAATGTGTAACAACGACGAGGGCTGGCGGCCTTATTGGTCTGCCGACCGAGACGGTGTATGGGCTGGGGGCTGATGCCGACAACGACGCTGCAGTGGCCCAAATTTTTGCCGCGAAGGGACGCCCGGCCGATCATCCGCTGATCGTGCATGTGTCGTCCCAGGACGGGGGCATGTCCGGCGCCGCCCACTATGCTGCCCAGGTACCACCCTTTGCCCAGCAGCTGATGTCGGCCTTTTGGCCCGGGCCTTTGACCCTGATCCTGCCGCGCCGTGCAGGCGTGGGTGCTGCCTCGGCTGGCGGACAGAACTCCATCGGCCTGCGTTGCCCGGCCCATCCGGCGGCACAGGCTGTGCTGCGCGCTTTGCGCGACACGTCGGGCGGCCAGGCTCCGGTGTGGGGCATTGCCGCACCCAGTGCCAACCGGTTTGGCCGTGTGAGCCCGACCACCGCCGCCCATGTTGAAGGCGAGTTAGGCCCCGATCTGCTGATACTGGATGGCGGCCCCTGCGATCTGGGAATTGAGTCCACCATCATTGATTGCACCCGTGGCGAACCGGTGCTGCTGCGCCCAGGATCCATCAGTCGCTTGCAGGTGGAGCAGGCATGCGGACGCAAATTGCTATCGAATGATGAGCTACTTAGCCAGCAAACACGGGGGCCTGAGGCTCCAAAGGCATCTGGAACGCTGGAGTCGCACTACGCGCCCAACGCCAAAGTGCGGCTGATGGACGCCCAGTCGCTGCAAGCTGCCGTGGATCTGCTGGGCGGTGTGATGTACCCGGCCGGATCGGACACCAAACCATCGATTGCCATCTATGCCCGTGCTGCCCTGAAAAAAGTGCCAATGGCCATCGCGCTGCGGCGCATGCCCGACGACGCGGCTGCCACCGCGCACCAGCTGTTTGCGGTGCTGCGCGCGATGGACGACACCGGCGTCAAGCTGATCTGGGTGGAAACCCCGCCGGACGCGATGGAGTGGGATGGCGTGCGCGATCGCTTGCAACGCGCCAGTGCAGATCGCTGATGTATTGACCCCGGGCAACTTGGCAGAGACCATTTGGTCTATCCTTGACCGACATGTCCACGTGAAATGAAATGGCTAAGGGGGGTGGGTTCCTGTGATGTATTTCGCCGTTGGTGTATTCGTTCTCATTGCTGGGGGTGGTCTCTTTTGGCTACTCAAGAGACCCGGCAAGACCCGGGTGTCCTGTGGCGACACGTCGGCTCCAGGCGAGTCGCTCAACCCGGGGCAGGCTTCGCCCTTGCTTCCGCTCCCGCCGACTTCGGACGGCGTACAGACCATGCCCGTTGAACGGCGGGCCTGGCGTCCCACTCCCGTGGCATTGAAAGAGTTCCGCTTCGTCCGAAAGGCTGAATTGGAAGCCGCGAAACTGCGGGAACTGACCGCCCGATTGCGCGCATTGCCCAGGCCGCCCACGGCGTTGCACAAGCTGGTATCTGCGGATTTCCTGTCCCGTGCTACGTCTGCTGAACTCGGTGAGATCGTGTTGGGTGAGCCAGAAGTAGCAGCCAAAGTGCTCGCCATTGCCAACTCGCCGCTTTACGGGCTGCAGCAATTGGTGGGCAACATTGATCAGGCGGTGAAGTTTCTCGGCATGTCGACGGTTCGCAGTATTTGTTTGCAGTACATCCTAAGCGAATCGATTCAGACCAGCAGCCCGGCATTGAAGATGGTTTATGAGCGCCTCTGGAATGAAAGTGCCTTGGCATGCGAACTGTGTGTCCGGCTGGCACAACGGCTCAAACTGGATGAGCCCGGAACTTTCGTCACCCAGATCGTGCTCGCAAGCCTGGGCAGACAGGCCACTTATTCCTTGATGGCCGTTGAGGACGCACTGGCCGTCGCATCAAAAGGCCTGCTCGAACGATCCAGACAGGAACAGCAACAGCTGGGGCTTGCCAGTTCAGAAATCGGTGCCCTGTTGATGGAAGACTGGGCCCTGCCACCGAACATCATTCATATCGTCAAGGAGATCGACGCCACCCTGGTGGCACCGATTTCAGAGACAAGTACCAGCCGCCGAACCCGCAACGCCTTGTGCTACCTGTGCTGCCGCATCGCGGAAGAGTTGCTGGGCGGCGATTTGGACAATCTGGAAACCGTTGACATCCTGCAATGGGAGGCCGTTGAGTACTTCCATCTGCAGTCTTATCTTGAGCTGCCGGCGCTGGCGCAGACCGCCGACTTCATTCGCGCACCGGATGTGGCATTGCCCGTTCAGCGGATGGTGGATGCCATGCGGGTTGCACAGCGTACCTAATGCGCGACCCGAAAGCGGGTACCCCTGAAACCGAATTCCGAGATGTTGGCTCCGATGCGTTCGAGCGTCAGGTCGGGCCCGACCAGGCTTCCCTGTGTCATCACCTGACCATTCACCAGCAGGAGCCTCTGGGCCGGGTTCTCCGAGTACACCGCGCCGTTGACCGTCATCGCTTGAATCTGCTGGCGGATGTCCTGTGGCAACTCAGCCAGGAGGGGCGCGGCGTGTGTAGCACTATTGCTGATTCCAGACACATGTGCCACGGGCGGTGGCGTGACCGGTTCAGGCCGGGTGGCCATACCGACGGCGGATGCTGCTGGCGCAGGCTTGGGGGCCATCACGCGGGCGACCGGTGCTGCCGCCACTGATGTGGCGGCCAGCGGAACCACAGGCGCGGGCATGGTGCTGGGTGGTGCGCTGGCCTGGCGGGCAGGATCATCCACTGGCACCGCAACCGGCGAGCGCCAGGCCCACAGGCCCGCCGCAGCTACAGCCATCAGAGCAATGCCTAAGGTTGCCAACACCGCGAGCCGGCGGGTCGATGGCCGAACAGCTGCGTTGGGCAGCGCCGGGTGCGCATGCAGGCCGGGCACGTTGCCGCGCTCGCGTTCGGATTCGGCGCGTTGAAGGGCATCAAGGATGTAGGACATGGTCAGGGCGATGCAGTTGGCAGCCCGGGCGTGGACTCACCCAGGGCACTTTCGATTTGCATGAAGGTCAGGGGTCCGGGCAATCCGTCGGCCTGCAGGCCATGGGCACGCTGAAAGCTGCGCACCCGCTCCTTCAGGACGGCGTCCAGTGTGGCTGTGGCGCCGGACAGCACCGGCGCGCCGTCCAGCCGGGACAGCTGCTGCGCCAGATGCTCGAACAAGGCGGGCCCATTGCCGGGTGACCCCGGTGCGCTGTAGCCCGGTGGCGCTCGCCAGTAGGTTGCATAGTCGCCGTTCCACCACTGGCCCAGTGCGGTCAGGCGTACCCGAAACTGTCGCGTACCTGTACTGAGTGTGGCGCTGTGATCATCCAGTGCCGCCAACACGGCGTAGACCGGCGGGCCCGCTTCGGTGCGCAAACCCAACATTCCGGGGCGGCCCAACTGACGCAGTTGGGGCAAGGTCAGCTGGCTCGTCCGAAAACACTGCAGCTGTCGTTTTGCAGCCACTTCACATGGGCTGGTTGTGTCAGCAGGCAGTTGCCAGTGGGGCGCCAGGGTGTTCCACGCGCGGTTGATATCGGCTGGCATCTGCACCAGCACGGTGTCCAGATTGTCGATCGCAGCAGAAACAGATGCACCAGTTAGTGCCGTTGTTTCGGGGGTGCGCAATGACGTCGCCCCAGGCAGTGTTGGCTTGGCAGAGACCGTCGAACCGGGCTGCCACGACATCGCAGCCCACCATGCCAGCGCCGCGCCGGCCAGCAAGCAGATTCCGCCTAGCAGGGCATTGCGCAGCTGGGGCGGGAGGTGAGCTGCCGATGTGGCACCTTTGCCAAACACCTCGGTTGCGGCCTGGCTGACCACGGTGGAATCAACCTGGCGCAGGCCGTTGGCCCAGGCGCCCAGCAGCGCACGACCACACAGCAAGTTGATGCGCCGTGGCACCCCCTGTGTGAGCTGGTGGATGCGCCGCAATGCCCGACGGTCGAATGGCAGGGGGCCAGCCAGACCGCCTACTGCCATGCGGTGGGCAACGTACTGGGCAGTCTCACCTTCGCTCAGAGCGTCCAGGTGAAAACGCGCAATGACGCGCTGGGCCAGCTGTTCCAGTTCCGGACGGTCCAGCATGGTGCGCAGTTCGGGTTGACCAATCAGCACAATTTGCAGCAACTTGCGCGCGCTGGTTTCCAGGTTGGTCAGCAACCGCAGCTGCTCCAGCACGTCGGCCTGCAGGTTTTGCGCCTCGTCGATGATCAGCACGCAGTTGCGGCCTTCGGCGTGGCTTTGCAACAAGAATGCGTTGAGTGCGTCGATGTGGTTTTTCAGCGTGGGCGCCAGGCCGGGCGTGGCGATGACGCGCACGTGGAACTCCTCGCACACCGTTTGCAGCAGTTCGATGACTGTGAGTTTGGGGTTGAAGATGTAGGCAACATGGCACAACGCGGGCACCTGCTCCAGAAAGCAGCGGCAAATGGTGGTTTTGCCCGCCCCGATGTCGCCGGTCAGCAGCACAAAACCGCCACCTGCTCCGTGGGCTGGCGTGGTGCCATGGCCACTAACCCCGTACAACAGGTGTGCCAGGGCTTCGCGGTGACGCTCACTCATGAAGAGGTAGCGCGGGTCCGGAGCGATGGAAAAAGGGTCCTGGTTCAGACCGAAATACTGGGCGTACATAGGCTCCAAGCATCCCACAAAAAAAAGCAGCCGGGAGGCTGCTTTTTTGAATCGTTGAGGACAGGCTCAGTATTTGAATCCAATCGTCAGGCTGACCGCGCTGGGGTCCAGCTTGGCGTCCAGTGTCTGACCGGTTGACAGTGTGGTGCGGGTGCTCAAGGGGCTGTAAACGTAGTTGGCATCAATGAACCAGCCGCCACCCATCTGGATGCTGGCACCCAGCTGGAATGACGCGGCCCACTTGGATTCGACCTCCAGCGTAGTGGGGTTGGCGGGTGTGCCACCCGATATTGCGGTCAGCGTGGACGTCGAGCGGGCGCCATAAAACTTGGCGTAGGTCACGCCCGCGCCGATATAGGGCCGAATCGTGGAGTTGTAATCCATGAAACGCCATTGGGCCAGCAGGGTGGCAGGCAAAGCCTTGACGGAACCAATCTTGCCCGCGCCGGCAATGGCACCATCACCGGTGATGTCGTGTTCAAACGGCACGGCCAGCGGCAGGTCAATGGCAATGTTGTCATTCAGCATATAGGTCAGTCCGCCCGACAGACGGGTGGACGCGCCAATGGCTGACTTGGTGCCAAACAGGCTCGGTGGGGTCAGGTCGCCGCTGGAAACGCTGGGCGTGATGGTAGTTACGCCGCCACGAATCAGAAAGGAGCCGCCGGACTGGGCCTGGGCCGCCGCTGCGCAAGCCAACAGGGCTGGAATCAACAGGAGTTTTGCTGTGTTTTTCATGATGGTGTGCTCCTAGATTTACAGCCAGCCCGCTTTGGCGACTTGCAGGTTGATGGATTGGCCGATCAGCTGGTGCAGAGCCGGAGTGGGGTGGAAATTGTCCGAGTAGGCATAAGACTTCCACCAGTTGGCTGATGTCTCACCCACTGGAATATTGGCCGACATGCTGGCCGAATTGCAGGCCACAACGGTAGCTGGCTGGCTCAGGCTGGCCTGGCCGGTCGTGCTGTCAAGGCCACCCGCCACTTTGGGGCAAGCCGGTGTCGTGACATTGGTCATAGAGAACTGCGCAGGCGCTGCAACAATTCGGGCGCCTTCAGCATTCAGGTCAAACACCTGGACGCCGGTACCGGCCAGTCCGGCGGCCAGGCTGGCGTTGAACGCGGCAGTCCAGGCGCGCACGGCACCTTGAACGGCATCACGCTGTGCAGTGCCGCCTGCGGCCGCCACAGCGGACAACACGGCTGCAAAACGGGGTGTCACGGTGATGTCAGGCGAGTTGACGACGATGACCTTGCTCACGCCTTTGGCAACCACATTGGTTTTGACCGATGCGGCCAGTGTTGAGCCGATGGCTTGTGCATAGGCACCTGCGGCGGTTCCCATGCTGGTAGCAGTTGGTGTGCTGCCGATGATGGCGGACACGGTAGCGGGCGGCAACAGGGTGCCCAGCAGGCTCATGTAGGTCGCAATTCCAGCGGGTGTGGTCGCACCGAGGTAGGCGCCCGTCAGGTCTGCTAGGTCGTTACCACCGCCGTCAACAATGACGACATCGGTTGGAGCCAAGGTCGCTGATCCAACCGTCATCTGGTAGGTAATGGAGAACGGAACGCTGTTGCTAGGAGCCGATGCGTTGGTCAGGTTGTTGACCCGGCCGCCGCCCACCGCGAAGCTGGTGCATGCGGTGTTGGGCACAAACGTGGTGCCGTTGAAGCGGAAGAAGGAACACAGGTTGCTGACGCCAAAGTTGGCTGCCACGATTTCCGGAAAGATCAGGAACGGTTTGGTCGCGTCGGCGCTCTGGATCGTGAACTTGTAACCAAAGGTGCCGCTGTCCATGATGCTGTCGCCAAACACCTTGACCGACGGCGCAACGGTCTTGGGTGTGGTGTTGGAGCCGTCGCTTGCTCCGCCGCAACCCGCCAAGACTACCGCGCAGCTTGCTGCGACCGCTGCCCATTTCCATTGCTTCATTGTTCTCTCCAGTTAATAGAACGACCGTTCGTTTTTGAACGCTAAATCATAGAGTCGGAGGGCCGTGCGACCTATGGGGTAAACACTGACCCGGATTGGGTGCATCTCCTTACGCGGCCTGCAAAAAGGCGGCTGGACAGGGTTCCTTGATAATCAGGCGCATGCTCCCGTCACCGAAAAATCCACTGGCCGCTCTGTCACCCAAGGCCGTGGGCGTGCTGGCGGCTGTGGTGACGGTGGTGATATGGACCTCGTTCATCGTGATCGCCCGTGCTTCTGCCGACCCGGCACGCGGCGGGGTGCTCAATCCGTTTGACATCGTCTATGCGCGCATTGTGGGCGCCAGCCTGATCTTGGCGCCCTGGGGCTGGTGGCTGGTGCGCCGCGACCGCGCGACCCAACCATGGGCAGGGTCGTTGTTGGGCTTGTCGCCCTTGCCACTGCGCCAGACGCTGGCTGCAGGTTTTTTTGGCGGACTGCTGTATGCCATGCTGGCCTACAGCGGTTTTGTGTATGCCCCCGCCGGCCATGCTTCGGTGCTGATGCCTGGCAGTCTGCCGCTGTGGACTGCGCTGCTCGCCATGGCATTTCTGGGGGAACGCATCACGCTGGCGCGGGCGATCGGCCTGGCCCTGATCGTGGTGGGAGACCTCTTGGTTGGCGGCACCAGTCTGCTGCACGCGCTGGACGGCAGCGGGGTCTGGCGCGGTGATCTGCTATTCATCCTGGCCGCCATGGTCTGGTCCGCCTACAGTGTGCTGGTGCTCAAGTGGGCTTTGCATGCGGTGCGTGCCACCATAGCCATCACCATGCTGGCGCTGCTGACCTATGTGCCGGTTTATACGGCGCTGTTGTTGCTGCAGTGGGTGCCCGGCCAGGTGTTGGTGGCACCTTGGCGCGATGTGGTGTTCCAGATGTTTTTCCAGGGGATAGGCTCGGTCGTGGTATCTGGCATGACGTTTACCAAAATGATCCAGCACTTTGGCCCGGTGCGATCCACCATGATCACGGCCCTGGTGCCCGGACTCTCTGCCATCTCGGCGGTGATTTTCCTGGGCGAGCCGCTGGGCTGGAATGTGCTGGCGGGGCTGACCCTGGTGACGCTGGGCATTGTGTTCGGGGTCTGGAGAGCGGCAAAGGTTGCTTTGCCAAGCACTACCAATACGATAGCTGTTCACGCAATAAATACGAGGCCTGCAGGCCGATTTGACTAATATTTTGATGACACCATGAATCTGCTGGCTTTTGACACAGGAACCGATGTGATGTCCGTCGTCGTTGCGCGTATGGTGGACGGGCAGGCGCGGCAATGGCAGCACACTGCTACCGGCGGTGCCAAGGCATCGACCGACCTGATTCCCGCCATCTTGGACTTGCTGCGTCAAGCCGATTTGAAATTGGCCGACTTGCAGGCCATCTGTTTTGGCGCGGGGCCGGGTTCGTTTACCGGCCTTCGCACGGCCTGCTCTGTCGCTCAGGGACTGGCATTTGGCGTTGGCGTGCCGGTACTACCAGTGGACTCCCTGCTGGCCGTGGCGGAAGACGCGCGTTACTCGGCGCTGGACGGGCGCTCATCGTTGGTGGTGACCGCCGCGCTGGATGCGCGCATGGACGAGCTGTACACCGCTACCTACGCCTATGAATCCGGGGTGTGGTCTGAACTGCTAGGCAGTGCGCTGGTGCGTCCGGAAGATCTGCAACGGTTTCCACCTGCCGACAAAGGCCAGAGTGCGACCTGGTTGATTGCGGGCAATGTTTTTGCAGTCTATGGCGAGCGTGTGGCCTCTGGCGATCCTGCGAGCGCACAGGCCCAGCGTGTGCCCGCGCTGTCCACAGCCGCTGCCATGTTGCGCCTGGCGCCCCAATTGCTGGCCGCGGGCAAGGCTGTGGCCGCGCAGGACGCCTTGCCGAGTTACATCCGCGACAAGGTCGCCAAGACCACCGCCGAGCGAGCGGCTGAAAAGGCTGCCGCCCAATCGGCTGTGGGTGCTTGAATATGGTGGAAGTCCAACCCGCGGTGGAAGTGCATTTTGAGCCCATGCTGGCCGAGCGTCTGGACGCGGTGGTGGCCGTTGAGCAGCGTGCCTACGCCCACCCCTGGAACCACACCAACTTTCTCGATGCCCTGCAGTCCGGCAACCAGGCGCAGATGCTGATGGCCGGTGATGTGCTGCTGGGCTACTTTGTGGCCATGCCGGGTGTGGACGAGGTGCATTTGCTCAACATCACCGTGGCGCCTGAGTACCAGGGTCAGGGCTGGGCCCGCATCCTGCTCGATGCGATGGATTTGTGGGCGCGAGGCCAGTCGGCCGCGTGGCTTTGGCTGGAAGTGCGCGTGGGCAACCTGCGGGCCATGCGTGTCTACGAAGCCCATGGCTACCAGCGGGTCGGTCAGCGCAAGGATTACTATCCTGCTGGAGAAGGCCAGCGCGAAGACGCGGTGGTCATGTGCCTGCGTTTGTGAGCCCACCTACAAATTAAAGCAATGGAACTTGAACTCGACGACCGCCAACGTGCCATGCTGCGTGAGATGGGTGTGCACGTCTGGTTGCCGCCGAGCGAAGCGCGCGAAGCCGTGGTCGCCGAGCGCTCTGCGCAGGCAGTAGGAGTGGGCCAGGGACCGCTTGTTACCGAGCAGAAAGCTCAGGCATCGCAGCCCATGGTAGAAAAAAAAGCACCAGCGGAGGTGTCAACTCTTGCCGATAAATTACCAACTGCGACTGTGGCTTTGCAAGGCCTGCATTGGCCTGCGTTGGCCCAAGCCGCAGCTACTTGTCAGGCCTGTGGTCTGTGCACAGGCCGCAAGAACTCCACGCTGCAGGCGCCCGAGACTCCAGTTCAATGCGATTGGCTGGTGCTGGGCGATCCGCCGGATGAAGACGAAGACCGTTTGGGCCAGCCTTTTTCCGAGCAGGCGGGCGTGTTGCTGGACAACATGCTCAAGTCTGTGGGCGCGCGCCGGGGTGGTGCGGCCAAAGCGGGCGCCTACGTGAGCAATGTCGTCAAATGCCGACCGTCCAACGCACGCATCCCGCAGTTGGCAGAGATGCAAGTGTGCGCACAATTTCTGCAGCGCGAAATTGCCCTGGTGCAGCCCAAGCTGATTCTGGCGATGGGTCGGTTTGCCACCCAGCTGTTATTGCAGGAGCACCCGCAGCAAGCTGCTTTGCCGCTGGGTAAGCAGCGAGGCACCGTGTACCGCTACCAAGGCGTCCCGGTGGT
>Ga0116176_10002960_pt1 | contig 12660 bp, 11 predicted proteins | sample AD_STIC08_MetaG_FD_89803 | JGI IMG/M metagenome (GOLD analysis project Ga0116176, IMG submission 89803) | Active sludge microbial communities of municipal wastewater-treating anaerobic digesters from USA - AD_STIC08_MetaG | ecosystem: Engineered > Bioreactor > Anaerobic > Digestate | place: USA... | reverse complement strand
TGTTTTGAATAAGGCTACTGGCCAGATCAGGTGCAAGAAACAGAAGGTCATTCCCGAAATCAGCAGCAAAGGGGTTCGCTGTTCCTGCTAGGACTGCGGCACGAAGACCGGCAAAATCCACATTCCGGGTTGTCGTTGTTTCGGTGTCGGTGCGGGAGTAATTTCCGGTCACAGTCCACCGCCAACCACCGATCAAATGGTTCAACGTACCGCCGGTTTGGAACAGATGCGTTTCGCTTTCCCGCTCCAAAGGTCGCGGGCTATCGAAATAGCGGCTAACCGTCACATCCGTTCCAAATGGTGAAAAGGCACTGCTTCCGGGCAGAACGAAGCTTGCACCGGGCAGGCCAAGCAGTGATCGGCTACCGTTCAAGGCGTAATTTGCATTGATCGAGACGACAGATTGCGGGCCTAATGACCTGCTCCATGTCCCGTTGACTTCTAGTCGTTCCGTTTCGGGCAATAGCGTTCGGAAATCGCTGATATCGCCATTATTTAGCTGTCCCGCGGTCGATGCAAATTGCGCTAGCGTTGGGTTTGATACTCCGACAGGGACACCTGCCTGGCTTACAATTGCTCCCGAAAGTGCCGACAATGCTGGGGATATCTCGCCATTTGCACCCAGCCCGCTAATATTGCCGTCCCGTGCAAGCAGGGAGCTGTCGGCGGAAATCAGGTCACGTTCACTTTCAGTCAAGCGCGTCTGGCGTTCAATTTGCACGTCAAGATTAATGCGGGTCTTGGCGCCGATCCGAGTTAGCGTGGCCTCGAACTCATTGGTTGCAAAGCCGCCGTCTTCTGGTTGGGCGTGCTCGAATTCGGTGGCGAATGACGAGAAATTATCTTTCAGGATGAAATTTATGACCCGCTGGTCGGGGCGGAAGCCATATTTGAGTGCGACCTCTTCCGGGAAAATCTGAACCTGCTTCACAGCTTCGGGTGGAAGGTCGCGCAGCTCACGGAATCCTGAAATACGTTGGCCATTTAGCAAAATGACAGGCTGCCCGCCACCACGGCCACGACCTGAATTTGTTTGAGGGGAGACAGCCGCCACAAGATCGGTCAGCGAGGAAGCGCCTACCGCGGCAATATCCGCTTCATTCAACTGTTCGACGGGAGGAACGTCGGTGTCGACCGACCCACGGATCCGTTCGGCGATTACGACGATTTCGTTTGATGCATTTTCTTCGCTTTGTTCTTCGTCGGCAACATCCATGCCGGCTGTGCTGCCAACAGGTTGTTCTTCCGTGACTGCAATCGCAGGCATTGCGGTAGATGCAAGTAATAAGGCGCTAAGGGGGATTATACGCATGGGGGAGAAACTCTATTCTTGATTTTGTTATGTGCGTTAATAGACACTTGAATGCTGCACGAAAGCTGAACTTTGTAGCATTTTGTCGCAATACCGCTTTTGTGCGGTGCCTCTTCCCTTTTCTGCGCAGACAAGCTAAGGGCGCTGCAACATTAGATTTTCAAGCATTTTAAGGGGCCGAATGGCAAAAGAAGAATTACTCGAAATGCGTGGCACGGTGCGCGAATTGTTGCCCAACGCCATGTTTCGTGTCGAGCTGGAAAATGGCCACGAAGTATTGGGCCATACCGCAGGCAAAATGCGCAAAAACCGCATCCGCGTTTTGGTGGGTGATGAGGTTTTGTGCGAACTTACACCTTATGATCTGACCAAGGGCCGGATCACTTACCGCTTCAAATAAGGCGGCGCAGACCTTGGGTCTGGACCCCAAACTTGTTCTGGCATCCTCCAGCCCGCGTCGGCGGGACTTGCTCGCTCGTCTTGGCGTGGTGCCAGATCGGATCGCGTCTCCCGACATCGATGAAAATCCGCGCAAAGGTGAAGTGCCGCGCGTTTACGCACTGCGGATGGCGGAGGAAAAGGCCGTTGCTGTGGCACGCCATGATGGTGAGATAGTCGTTGCAGGAGATACGACCGTGGCGGTGGGGCGCCGAATTTTGCCACAGGCTGCCGATGCTGAAATGCAGCGTGGCTTTCTGGAACTTCTCAGTGGTCGACGCCACCATGTGCTGAGCGCCGTTGCGGTGATTGATGCCGAAGGCCGGATGCGTAGCCGGATTTGCGACAGTATCGTGCGGTTCAAACGTCTCGGTAATGACGAAATTCAGAGCTACATTGATTGTGGCGAAGGTCTTGGCAAGGCGGGCGGCTACGCAATTCAGGGCAGGGCAGAGGCCCTCATCGACTGGATGGCAGGAAGCCATTCAGGCGTAATTGGTTTGCCCCTCTACGAAACACGCGCACTGTTGCGGGCATCAGGGTATCACCTTGATTGAAATCTGGACTGATAGCGCCCCCGGCGAACAGCGGGCGGCTTTGGTCGAGAATGGCAAGATTGTTGAAATTCATCTCCAGCGCGACCTCCGGCCACTTCTGGGCCAACATGGGACTGGCCGGATCGATCGAAAAACGCCTGCAGGGGCCTATGTGGTGGATGGCTCTGGCCGGGAACTCCTCATACGCGGACATATTGACGTAAATGAAGGTGCTTATCTAAACTTTGAGGTGAGCCGCGAGGAAATTGCCGAACCTGGGCGGTTGAAAATCGCGGAAGCAAAAGCCATCGAGGCCGTATCACCCGATGTTGACGTAGAATGGCTTTGGCAATTGCGGTTGCAGAGTCTTGCCACCGGAGTTGATCCTGTACCTAAGCCCATGGATGATCTCTTTGATGTGGCGCGTGCGGGCTTTTCAGTTGTCAAAAGCGCTATAGTGCATTTTCAACGCACGAAGGCCGGTCTTGTGTTCGACATCGATGGAACCGGCGATCCCTTTGCCATCAATAGCGCTGCCGCGGATGAAATAGCCCGGCTTTTGCGACTGCTTCAAATCGGAGGTATGGTGATGATCGATTTTGTAGCGATGGAATCAAAAGCAAAGCGCCAGCAAATCGCCGAATTATTCGACGCAGCGGCTAGCGCTGATGGTCGGCCATTTGAACGTAGTGCCATCAATGGCTTCGGCTTGATGCAAGTGGTGCGCAGCCGGCCTCGTCCCTCTGTGCTGGATCATCTCTTTGGCACCAATGTAGGCGCGCTTTCGGACGAAACGAAGGCTTTCTGGCTCTATCGGGAAGCTGCACGGTCGAATGGTTATGGCTTGCGCACCATTACCACCAGCACGAAGGTAGCGACCCTTATGCTTTCTCCGGAATGGCGGTCAATCCGGACCCAGTGTGAACGACTGGCCGGGGCCGCGCTTACCGTCGTTGCGGATGAAAAGTGCAGCGGCTATGGACATGTACATGTCGCGCAGAGCTAATCAATGCCCCCTATGCAACAAGCAGCAAAGCCCCGATTTCCGGCCTTTTTGTAGTCAGGGCTGTAAAGATCGGGATCTGCTGAAATGGCTGGATGAAGGCTATCGAGTGCCGGGTCCGCCTGCCGATTATGAAGATAGTGTCGATAGCTTTTCACAAGACTGATTTTGCGCTTGCCAAGGGGTATATCGCCTCTCTATAGGCTGCGCTCCCACGCGGTTTTTGCCGTGTAGCCCGAGTAGCTCAGGGGTAGAGCAGCGGATTGAAAATCCGCGTGTCGGTGGTTCAAATCCGCCCTCGGGCACCACTTTTCTGGTGTCATTCCAAATCGATCGTCTGCGCTGAATCAAACATGTGGTTCGGCTGTTCTGATTGATAATGTTACGGGCAAAGAAAAAGCCGGAGCAGCATGGCTGCCCCGGCATTCTCCCCTCCAGAATTAAGCTTTAGAACTTGAACTTGGCCGACGCGCCGTAGAAACGTGGCGGCGGCGGATAGCCCGAAAGGCTGCCCGATTGTGCCACAGAGGCAAAGATAACCGGGTTGTATTTCGGTTCGGTCAAGTTGCGGCCCCACAGGCTGAGCTCAAGTCCGTTTTCCATCGCGAACGACACCGATGCGTTAAGCGATTCGATGGCTGCCTTGAAAGGTAGACCTTGTGCAATCTGATAGGCGCTGTTGAGTTGGTAATCCGTGTGTAGGATCAGCTTGTTACCACCGCCGACTTCGATGTTGTAGGTTCCGCCGACGGAGACACTGTGCTTCGAAATGCCGGTTGGTGTACGTCCGGTTAAGTCGGTCGGCGCGATATTGTTGGTCGCGTTAAAGGCCGAGCCTCCGGTGAACTTGTCAAACTTCGGATCCAGATAGGTATAGGAAACCGTGAAGTTCAAATCACGTGTCGGCGAGATTGTTGCATCGATTTCCATACCTGTGGTGGATTGCTTTTCAGCATTCCCAAGCACAAACCCGGTTCCCGAGAAGACGTTGCTCTGGAAGCCCTTCAGGACCTGCTTGAACAGGGCCAGATTAAATCCAAATCCGTCGAATTGGCCTTTCAGGCCGAGCTCGTACACAACCGCATCTTCAGGACCGGCGAAACGTGTGCCTGTGGTAAGGTTGTTGAGAGCCAGTCCTGCGCCCCGGATTGGCGATGCCGCAGGTGCAGGGACCTGAGCAGGCGAGCCGGCAATGAAGTCGGTAGGGAATGGGCGGCTGTCGGTGGACAGGTTAAAGGACGTTGCCTTAAAACCTGTTGCATAGGTCAGATAGCCGCTGATCTGGTCGCTGAACTTGTAGTTTGCACGAAGTGTGTACGACAGGTCGCTATCACGCGTCTTGCCGCTTTCCACCGCGTTGGGAAAATTCAGGAACCCTGGCAAAAATTGCAAGGGGCGGAAACCGAGAAACGGGTTGCAAGTCCCTGCAGGTGCGCCTGTTGTACAAGCCGTGGTCCGTGGGAAAAGAGCCGCAGTCTGGCCCGGGAATGTACCGGCGGGTATTGTTCCAGGAATACCCGCATTGGCAGCTGTCTGGATCAAATCGATCGTCGAAAACGTATCGGTTGTGGAGTTGTTGGAAGCAACAGCCTTCCGGTCTTTCGTATAGTTGAACCCAGCGGTCAAAGTCAGGCCGTCGGTAAGCTCCAGATCAACTTGTCCGAAGATGGACCAGGCTGTGTTCTTGTAAGCGAAATTTTCGAAACGGCCCAAGCCCTGTGATCCGAACGGTGCGACCGTGGCGGGAATGCCGTTGAGAAGACGCAGAAGCGGTTCATTTGCAACTTAGGCCCCGCCGCTGAGCAGGTTGGCGTAGTTGCGGAAGTCACGGCCAAACAGCAGTTGCGACGCGATGTCGATATCTTCCTTGAAGTAGAAACCGCCGAGCAGGAAGTTGAACATCCCGTCAAAATCTGACGCGATGCGCAGTTCCTGCGTATAAGTGTTGATCGCGGTATCGGCTTGGTTGTTGCCAATCAGGTCGGCGCTGGTGAAATCCGAATCCTGGTTTGTGAACGAACGGACCGCGCGGTAGGCGCTGATGCTGGTGAGCGACAGGCCATCGGTTAGGTCCCAGTCGACTTGACCGGAGAAACCATAGTTTTTGATATCGTTGACCGACTCAAAATTCTGGAAGGTATCAAGGCTGAATGGGTCGTTGCGGTCGATATTGCCGCCCAGCGCACCGATAGCTGCGCCAGTGGGGCCATTGAACACGTTGGCAACGCCGCAGCAGATTTCATTAATTTTGTCATAGTCCGCAATCAGGCGGACTTTTACAAGGTCGCTTGGTTCCCAAAGGATCTGGCCGCGTACGCCCCAACGGTCACGGTCGTTTGACTTGGTGCCGAGATTGACCACGTTCACGTAGCCATCACGCTTGTTGTAATTACCTTCAAGGCTCACCGCGAGCGTGTCGGCAATAGGCCCGGTGACATTGGCCTTCACAACCATGGCATCATAATTGCCGTACGAAACTTCAACGCCGCCGCCGAACTCGAATTGCGGTTCTTTCGTGACGATGCTGATAATACCTGCCGACGCGTTCTTGCCGAACAACGTCGACTGCGGTCCGCGCAAGACCTCAACGCGCTGGATGTTGGCTAAGTCGCCAATCTGAGCGGCGGAGCGCGAACGATAGACGCCGTCGATGAAAACGCCGACTGAAGGCTCAATGCCCGAGTTGTTAGCGCCATTGCCAAAACCGCGAATGATGAAATTGGTGTTTGCCGAGCTCTGCAACTGCCCAACCTTCAATGAAGGTACAAGGGTTTGCAGATCGATCAGGTCGCGTACTTGCGAACGCTCGATTGTTTCCGCGCTGGTAACCGAAACCGAAATCGGCACATCCTGCAACGTTTGCTCCCGCTTTGTCGCAGTCACGATAATGACATTATCTTCCGAAGCTTCTTCTTCGGCTTGTGGCGCAGCATCCTGCGCATGAGCGACGGTCCCCAACCCGAGCGAAGCGATGCTGATGGTGGACAGCATGGTCGCTTTGATCAACCTATTTCCCAATTTCATAATCTCTCTCCTGTTAAACTTATCTGCCGGTTTTCCGGCTTTTCTTGGGGATGTTTTTATTTTATCGCCCCCAGCATCCCACTGAGCTGCTAAGAAGCATTGGTGATTTAATAACCGCACAAATGCTGCGCAGCAATTATTAGTTTGCGGCGTGAAAATATTGTTGAAAGTGCGATAAAAATGATACGCCGACATTAACCATAAGCCCCGAAAAGGCCGCATCTGCATGCCGAAAATGGTACGAAAATCTGACCTGCCCCAAAAGATATGCGCTGCGTGTCAAAAGCCATTTGCCTGGCGCAAAAAATGGGCGAAGGATTGGGAAAATGTTCGCTATTGTTCGGACAGATGTCGACGGGCGCGATAGCATTGTAGGTGGAGTGGTGCCGGCTACAGGATTCGAACCCGTGGCCCCCTGATTACAAATCAGGTGCTCTACCAACTGAGCTAAGCCGGCACGCTGAGCGCCCCTTAGCCTCAAACAACGCCAAAGGTCCAGCCCTCAGTTTGCGCAATGTGCGGATTCAGAGGTTCAGGCTCCCAAAACAACGCATTTCCAGCGTTATGGCGTAGCCAAGCCGCCGTCAGGATCGCGTCCGTAGCGTGATCGGTGTAGCGCGATAGTGGCTCATGAGGACCGCATCCGAGGTTCGCTAGCGCCATATCCAGCGCGTTGGCGTCCCTAATCTTGCTCAAACCCTTTCGGAGCCCCGATGCGCGCGCTGCTATCTGGGTATATATCTCGACGATTTGCGGGCCGCTTTGGGATAGAGGATCAAATGGCCACACCGGATGCCGCTCACCGACCAATTTTAATAGACGCATGCCGGCAAAGCTTGCTTTGGCAACCTGCGCCGCTCCAATCGCGTCATATACAGTCGAAGGCTTTCCGCCGCCTTGGGCATTATAACGGACTTCGCATCTGCGCAGGTGCATATAGGCCGCCTTCGGGCCGTCTGCCGCGCCAAGATAAAAGTGCCGCCGATGATGGGTTTCCAGAAAAGACGCAGCACCCAAATCAGGATCGGCGCATGTAGAGTCGACATAATCCCAGAATGCACGCCCTGTTTCCGGCACTTTGTCGCCGGGGAGATAGCTGCCGCGCTCTACAAGGGGCGGTGCGAAGCTGAAGTCGAAGCCAATGAGGAGATCGTCCTCCTGTGCTAGAAGCCATTGGGCCATGCCGGTTCGCGACCAGTGTTTTCCCGGCGGAGCAACAAGAACGGGTGCATCGGAACCAATTCCGCACACGGCGAGCGCAATTCCCGGGTGGGATAAACCCTTCGCACCTGACCAATCGACACAAGCGAAGCGGGTGAATTTTCGCTGCTGTGTTGCACCGATGTTGCGCAACAATTCGCCCTTATCAGCCATTACCTTTAATGCTTTTCCTCAAATTATCCCAATAGATAAGGCGCTCGTTGACCTTGCGTTCAAAACCGCGCTCGACGGGCTGGTAAAGAGAGGCAGGAGGAACTTCATCTGGCCAATAATTTGCGCCTGAAAAACCATCATCAGCGTCATGGTCATAGGCATAGCCTTTGCCATATCCAATATCCTTCATCAATTTCGTCGGAGCGTTCAGGATATGGGCAGGGGGCATGAGAGACCCTGTCTCCCGCGCCAATTTCCAGGCAGCCTTTTGCGCTTTATATGCAGCATTGGATTTGGGTGCGGTCGCGAGATACAGACAGGCTTGAACGATCGCCAGCTCGCCTTCCGGGCTGCCGAGAAACTCATAGGCGTCTTTTGCGGCCAGGCATTGGACAAGTGCCTGTGGATCGGCCAGACCAATATCTTCGCTCGCAAAGCGGACAAGACGGCGCAGGACGTATAGGGGCTCTTCGCCGGCAACGAGCATACGTGCCATCCAATAAAGAGCAGCCTGAGGGTCTGATCCGCGCAGGCTTTTGTGGAGCGCGGAGATGAGGTTATAGTGACCCTCACGATCCTTGTCGTAAACTGGCATGCGCTTCTGCAGGAGCGCGGCCATCGCCGGAGGATCAAGGGGGTTTTCCAGAGCAATGGAAAACAAGGTAGCTGCTTGATTCAGCAAAAATCGTCCATCGCCATCGGCACTGGAGATCAAGGCAGAGCGTGCGTCTGCGGTAATCGGAAGCTCCCGTTGTTCAGCGGCTTCGGCGCGGTCGAGCAATGTTCCCAGTGCTGCGTCGTCGAGGCGCCTCAAGACCATGACTTGCGTGCGGGACAACAAGGCAGCGTTAAGTTCAAAGGACGGGTTTTCAGTAGTCGCGCCAACCAATGTCACGACCCCGCTTTCGACGAAAGGTAAAAACCCATCCTGTTGGGCGCGATTAAAGCGGTGTATCTCGTCGACAAATAACAGCGTTTGTTTGCCGGTGCGAGCCATCGTCTCGGCTTCGGCAAAGGCTTTCTTCAGATCGGCGACACCCGAAAATACCGCTGAAATAGGCTTGTAATGCATGCCAACGGCGTCTGCGAGCAAGCGAGCAATACTTGTTTTGCCGGTTCCGGGTGGACCCCATAATATCATGGACGACAATGTACCTGCCGCAACCATGCGCCCGATTGCGCCATCCGGGCCAGTGAGATGCTCCTGTCCGATGACCTCATCGAGCGATACGGGGCGCAGACGGTCGGCAAGCGGCGCATTAGCCTTGGGAATATCTTGTTGTTCCTGTGATCCGAACAAATCGGTCATCAAGCGGCCATGGCGCGTGCAGCCCGTTGCCGTATCAGGCGCACATAGGTGTCCGCAACGGTCTGGTTTATGGCGTCCCAACTATATTCCAAGGATCGCTGCTCGCCGACCGACCCATGTTTCTGGCGCAGATTTTCGTCGGTGCAGTAGATTTGCAGAACATCGGCAAATTGGTTGATTGCACCGGGGATGATGAGGCGCCCGGACATTTTATCTTCGACCAGACTTTGGCTGCCGGTGGCTTTTGCTGCAACGACAGGCAGAGCACAGGCCATGGCTTCCAGCGTCACATTGCCGAATGTTTCGGTCACGCTGGGGTTAAACAGCACATCCATCGCTGCGACCGCGCGACCTAGATCGGCGCCCCCTTGGAAGCCCACAAAGCGGGCGTGTGGCAAACGACTTTCAAACCATCCGCGTGCTGGACCTTCGCCGATCACCATTACCTGATGGGAAACCTGACGCCGGTTCAACTGGTCGATAGTATCGGAAAAAACGTCCAGGCCCTTTTCCATCACAAGTCTGCCGAGGAAACCGATTACTGGTAGTTCATCGGTCAAACCTTGCGACCGCCTCCATCCAAGATCACGGCGTTGCGGATTGAAAATGTCCCGGTCCACGCCTCTCGACCAGATGTCGATGTCGTAATTCATGCGCTGCTCGCGCAAAACCTGAGCAAAACTCTCTGACGGTGCCACCAGGGCATCACATTTGCGGTAGAGCCTTCGCAACCAGGCTTCGACAAGAGGTTCCGCGAACGACATGTTGTAATAGCGGAAATATGTCTCGAACCGCGTGTGTACCGAGCATAGCACAGGCAGGTTTCGTTTTTGCGCCCATTTCACGGCTTGTCGCGCAACGCGGTCAGGGCTCGAGATATGGACAACGTTAGGCGCAAATTGCGCAAGGTCGCGCTTCACTTTTGGCGAAAGCGACAATGGAATGCGATATTCGGGCCGGTTAGGAATTGCCATCGATGGAACGCTGACGAGATCGCCGGTCGGAGGAAATGCCGGGTTTTCGACTGTCGGTGAATAGATGCGCACATGAGCGCCTTGACGCAGAAGATAGCCAACCAGACGGTTTAAGGCCTGATTTGCGCCGTCGCGGACATAATTGTAATTGCCGCTGAAAAGCGCAATGCGAAGATTGCTTGTATGCATCGTTGGGCTTTTAGCCAGCGCTTTCCGGATTGCCAATGTGCAAGATTATTTTCCTTCACGCGCCCGAAACGTTCGAATGGAGTTTTGGTTTGTTTAATTGCACGCTATCTTGAGCCATGATTTTAAGCCAGATAGACACTCTGCTTATCGGCGGGCCGAAAGACTTTCGATCAGACGGCACAAAAAGCGCCATGGCGCGCGATCCGGTCGACCGTCCAGTAATGTTACGCAAATTGGGCTTTGAAGGTGATCAAGTGGCGGATCCTACGGTGCATGGCGGCATAGACAAAGCAGTGCACTTTTATCCTGCAGAGCATTATCCCAAATGGATAGCCCATTTCGCCGCGCAGGACATGGCGCATTCGTTGTTGGAAAAAGCAGGTGCTTTTGGCGAGAATATCAGCGCTTCTGGACTTACCGAAGAAAAGGTTCGGATCGGCGACCGTTACCGCATAGGCAGCGCTTTGGTGGAAATTGCGCAAGGGCGTCAGCCATGTTGGAAGATCGACCATCATTTTTCTGTGCTGGGACTGTCGGCATTAGTCATCAAAACGGGACGGTGCGGTGGCTATTTTCGAGTCATCGAAGAAGGGGAAGTCGCCCCTGCAGACCGGATCGAGCAAGTCGAACAAGCGCCACATGATTGGACGATTCAACGCGTCTTTCATTTGCTGATCGGAGGCGGGCACCGTGCGCCCGATGCCGCCGCGGATTTAAAGGCACTTCGGGATTTATCGACACTTGCCGAGAGTTGGCGGGGCAGGGCGGCGAAACTTCTGCGGTAGGAACTCCGCAATGTTATGCGTTTTCGTCTTCTTCCGGAGACGTGGGGGCGAATAGCCGGATTTTGAAGACTCGTTTGTCGTCGGCCTCTATGATTTCCAGCCGCCAGCCGCTTGCTTCGTGCAGCAGCATCTGTCCTGTATTCGGAACCTGACCCGCGATAACAAAGGCAAGGCCGCCAAGGGTGTCGACATCTTCGTCGACCTCAGCAAGCTTTGCATCAATAGCTTCGGCGAGGTCGTCGAGTTCGACGCGGGCATCTGCTTCCCACATGCCGGGGCTGATTTGGAAGAGCATCTCTTCAGGTTCGTCGTCATGCTCGTCTTCAATTTCGCCGACAATCTCTTCAACGAGATCCTCGATCGTCACCAGACCTTCGGTGCCCGAATATTCATCGAGCACGATGGCAAGATGTGTACGTGTGCGGCGCATTTCATCAAGAAGCGCGAGAACGCTCATATTCTGGGGAACAAAGCGCGGTTGACGGATGAACGCTTCGAGGTTGTCAGGAGTTTCTCGGCCTTCGGCAAGAACCGCAAATATATCCTTGATATGGATCATCCCCGTAATGCTATCTAGACTGTCACGGTAAACGGGCAGGCGACTATGGCCATGTTCTGCAAATGCGGCGACGCATTCGGCGAAACTCGCGCTTTCGTCGATGGCAATGATATCGCTGCGTGTGACCATCACGTCATCGACGCGGTGCTCTGAAAAATGCAGTAAGTTGCGCAGCATGGTGCGCTCAACGGCCGTCAGGTCACCGTCATTATCCGGCTCCCCGCGATCGTCGCTGTCTTCTTCATGTTCGGCAATCGCTTCTTCAAGCTGCTCGCGTAGTGTCGGTTCGTGGTCGCGGCCGAAGAACATCGTCTTTAACCGCTGCCATATTCGTCCGTCGCTATCGTCGTCGCTGGCGGTTTTGACACCGCTAAAACTGTCACCCTCTGGCATTGGGGAAAATCGGTACCTCTTTTTGCCCTGAATTAGTCGCTATATGGATTGTGAAGGCCCATCGATGCAAGCGCTTTTACCTCCAGCGCTTCCATCGCTTCAGCCTCATCGTCCTCGATATGGTCGTAGCCGAGCAGATGCAGCATACCATGGATCACGAGATGGGTCGCATGATGCGCAACCGGAATACCCCTCTCTGCCGCCTCCGCCTTGCAAATTCCAAACGCAAGAATGATATCGCCCAGCATGATCTCCGGCGCATCATAGGTGCCCTCCATCAAAGCATCCAGTTCGTCATCGTCGAGCATCGGGAACGAGAGCACGTTAGTCGGCTTGTCCTTCTCCCGCCATTCACGGTTCAGTGCGTGCACCTCTTCATTATCGGATAGTTTAATACTGACGCTGACCGGAACAACCGGGTCCGCAAGTTCGGGCAAGGCAGCAAAGCGGACAGCTACATCTACCGCTTTCTCAACTTCAACCTGCCCGAAATCGCTATTGCCCCATTCCAGTCCGATCGTCAGATCGACATCAATCATTCCCGCCCTCATAGGCATCGACAATTCGCCCGACGAGGGGATGTCGCACGACGTCGCTGCTGTTGAACCGGATGGTCTGGATGCCTTCGACGCCTTCAAGACGCTGGACGGCATCGTTCAGGCCGGACATGCGCTCGCCACCGGGAATATCGACCTGATGGGGATCGCCGCAGATTACCATACGGCTGTTCATGCCAAAACGGGTCAGGAACATCTTCATTTGCG
>Ga0116176_10002951_pt1 | contig 12680 bp, 14 predicted proteins | sample AD_STIC08_MetaG_FD_89803 | JGI IMG/M metagenome (GOLD analysis project Ga0116176, IMG submission 89803) | Active sludge microbial communities of municipal wastewater-treating anaerobic digesters from USA - AD_STIC08_MetaG | ecosystem: Engineered > Bioreactor > Anaerobic > Digestate | place: USA... | reverse complement strand
GTACTCGAGGAAGGCGGCCTTCATCTCCTCGGCGACGTCGATGTCGACGATCCGCTCGACGACGTCCTCGCCATCGGGGGGCTGGGTGGTGGTGCGACGGGCCATGCCGGGCTGGGCTCCTGCGAGTGGGTCGGCGGATCAACGCCCCATCCTCTCCCACGACGCCCACGCGGCATACCTGCGACACGAGGGTTCCCGCGCCCGGTCCTCTCACGGCCCCCACGCGCCCCCTGACACGGAGATAGCGCTCGCACGGTCATGTGTGGGGGGTTTGAGGCCGCGGAAGGACGGAAAAGTGGCCATGCGAGCGCTATCTCCGTGCAGGGCGGGAGGGGGTCAGGCGCGCCGGAGTCAGGGGAGTGGGTCGTGGACCCCGAACCGGCCCCAGTGCGCGACCTCGTCCAGGCCGCGGCGCCCGCGGGCCAGGCTGGGGCTCGCCGGGTGGGGCACGGCATACCCGAGGCTGATGACCCCGACGAAGCGGCGGTCATCGGGGATCCCCAGGGCAGAACGGACCTCGGTATGCCGCGTCGGCGGCACCCCGAAGAAGCAGGCTCCCAGCCCTGCATCGACCGCGGTGAGCAGGGCGAGCATCGCCGCCATGCCGGTGTCGACGTCCCAATAGGGGACCGGCCAGCGCGCCGGGTCGCGGTCGGTCCAGCCCTTGTCGGGCTGCGCGTAACGCTCGAGGTATCGCTCGGGGTCGGACAGACACAGGATGAGGGCGGGCGCGGTCGCCATCCCGGCCAGCCATGTGTCCGGCGGTTGATCGCCCGTCGTCGCCGACCAGAAGGTCGCCCGTTCCTCGGGGGAGCGCAGCACGAGGAAATCCCAGCCCTGGCTGAAACCGGCACTGGGAGCTCGGATGGCGGCCCCCAGGCAGGCGAGCACGGCCTCGTCCGGCACGGGCCGGTCAGGGTCGTAGCGACGGATCATCCGGCGGCCACGGATCGCGCGAGAAAGCTCCATGACCTCGCATGCTGCCACCCCGCAGGGAACCCGTGACCCCTTGGCGTGGGAACATGTGGGCGTGTCCAGCAAGCACGGCCAACACCGGCACCCGTTGCCGGACGAGCCGACCTCGCCCGAACCCGTCGGTGGCGGCGACGAACACCCACCCGGCTATCCGTTCGAGTGGGAGGCGGATGTCGTCCTCAGTGACGGCTCGGTGGCGCATGTGCGGCCGATCAGGCCGTCCGACGACGAGCGCATCCGGGTCTTTCATGCCGGGCAGAGCGAGGAGTCGATTTACCTGCGCTTCTTCGCACCGTTGCGCGAGTTGTCCGACCGTGACGTCCAACGGTTCACCGTCGTCGACTACGACGAACGGGTCGCCCTCGTCGTGATGCATCGGGACCTGATCATCGGGATCGGGCGTTACGACAAGATCGACGACACCAGGGCCGAGGTCGCCTTCAACGTGTCGGATGCCTTCCAGGGCAAGGGAATTGGCTCGATCCTATTGGAACACCTGGCGCTGGTCGGCCTCGACGGCGGGGTCACCCGCTTCGTCGCCGAAGTGCTCCCGCAGAACCGTCGGATGATCAACGTCTTCAAGGAGGCCGGCTACAACGTCAAGCACCGGCTCGAGGACGGGGTCATCTCGCTGTCGTTCGACATCAGCCCGACGGCCACGTCGACGGCCGTGCGTTATGCCCGCGAGCACCGTTCGGAGGCGATCAGCGTCGGGGGCATCCTCACGCCGCGTTCGGTCGCCGTCGTCGGTGCGAGCAGGCGCGAGTTCTCCATCGGACACACCTTCCTCAAGAACCTCGTCGAGGGGGGTTTCACTGGGCAGGTGTATGCCGTCAACCCCAACGCCAAGCGCGTGATGGGGCTCAAGTCCTACCGCACGCTGGCCGACGTCCCCGGCCTGGTCGACCTCGTCGTCGTCGCTGTGGCCGCGCCCGACGTCATCAACCTCGTCGACGAGTGCGCGGCGAAGGGCGCCCGAGCGATCGTCGTGCCGTCGGCTCACTTCGCTGAGGACGGCGAACAGGGGTGGAAACTCCAGACCAAGTTGCGCAAGAAGGCCCGTCGGGCCGGGCTGCGGGTCATCGGGCCCAACTCCTTCGGCATCATCAACAACCACCCCGACGTGCGGCTCAACGCGTCGCTCGCGCCGCAACTACCGCCGCGCGGCTCCTTCGGGCTCTTCGCCCAGAGCGGTGCCCTCGGCATCGCGGTTCTCGCCTCAGCCGCCCGTCGGGGGTTGGGCGTCTCGGTGTTCGCCTCTGCAGGCAACCGGGTGGACCTTTCGGGCAACGACCTTATGCAGTACTGGATCGAGGACGCGTCCACCGATGCTGTGGGTCTCTACGTCGAATCCATCGGCAATCCGCGCAAATTCGTCCGCATCGCCCGCTCGCTGGCGGCCGCAAAACCGGTCATCGTCGTCAAGTCCGCAGGCAGTCGACTCGGGTCGGCACCGGGTCACCTCACCCGCAAGATGAGTGTCGGCACGGAGGCGTTCGACGCGCTGTTGCGCCAGTCGGGCGTCATCCGCACCGAGAACATCCATCAACTGTTCGACGTCGCCCAACTCGTCGTTCACCAGGAGCTTCCGGCCGGTGATCGCGTCGCTGTGGTCACCAATTCCGACGCACTGGGTTCGCTGACGACGCAGGCTGCCCAGAGTTGGGACCTCAAGGTCACCCACGGGCCGGTCTCCGTTGCCCCCGAGGCGGGCGCCGAGGAGTTCGCGCTCGCGTTGCGGGCGGCCTTCGATGACCCCGGGGTCGACTCGGTGATCGCCTCGTTCATCCCCCCCATCTACACCGACGACGAGTTGGTCGCCGCGGCGGTCCGGGATGAGGCCGGACGCAGCACCAAGACCTGCACGGCCACGTTCCTCGGCATGCGCGGCGTCACAGAGCAACTGACCTTGAACACCCCCGGCGAGCGCCCTCGGGTGGTCCCGGCATACCCCATGCCTGAAGACGCCGTGCGAGCGGTGGCGGCGGCAACTCGCTACGCGCAGTGGCGGGCTCGCGACAAGGGCACGCTCGTGGCCCCCTCGGGGATCGAGAAGGGTGTCGTCGAGGAGCTCATCGACAATGTCCTCACCGACAGCCCCGACGGGAGGGCACTGACCGAGGATGAGTGCATCCAGGTGCTCGCGGCATACGGCATCGGCTTGTGGCCCGCCGACTTGGTTCACAACGCCGACGAGGCGGTCGAGGCGGCCGAGCGGCTCGGATATCCCGTCATCCTCAAGGTGATTGCGCCGGCGCTGCGCCACCAGGTGGGCGTGACCGGAGTCCGTCCCGACCTCTCCTCACCCGAGGCAGTGCGCGATGCCCATGCGTCGCTGACCAACCGGCTGGGCGCCTTCGTGGCCGACCGGTTCGCCGTCCAGCGGATGTCACCTCCGGGAGTGTCCTGCGTCGTCGGCAGCACCGAGGACCCGCTCTTCGGCCCCGTCGTGTCGTTCTCGATCGCCGGCCCGCCCACTGATCTGCTCGGCGACATCGGCTACCGCATCCCGCCGTTGACCAACGTCGATGTCGACGACCTGATCTTTTCGGTCAAGGCTGCCCCGCTGCTCACTGGCCATGGCGGCAAGGAACCGATCTACCTCGATGACCTGCGTGATCTCATCGCCCGAGTGTCGACGCTCGCCGATAACCACTCGACGCTGGCGTCGGTGTCGTTGCAACCGGTGAACTGTTGGGGCGCAGGGGTCGACGTCCTCGGGGCCGAGATCTTCGTGGCCCCGGCCATGACCCGCAAGGACGCCAGTCGCCGCGCGATGACCTGACCGAGGCGGCCATGGGAGAGAATGGCCATCATGCGTAAGGTTCCCCGTGAGGTGCCCGGTTTCAGCCTGCCCGTCGAGCTGAGGTCGGACATCCAGCACGCCGGTTACTACCCGGCCCTCGTGGCCGACGTGGTCGGCGCCACCCTTGCCGGTGATGTCGTCCAGGCCCACTTGGTCCACCAGGAGACGACCTTCGACCAGGACTCCGTCCGCCGGCACATCACCGTTCTCGTCCTCACGGCGACCAAACTCGTCGTCGTCCATGCCGACGATCACGACGACCACCACGAGCGCGCCGTCGCGACGGCGACGAGTGAGAGCATCCCGTTGGCTGCGGTGCGCGGGGTCATGCTCGCCCACGTTGTGGCCAATCCCGATGCCTACGTGCCGGGTTCGCTCGGTCGGGAGATCACCCTGACACTGGGCTGGGGGGCCGTGAGCCGCCTGGACGTCATGCCTGCTTCGTGCGGTGACCCGCAGTGTGAGGCCGACCATGGCTTCGAGGGGACACTCGCGGCCGACGACATCTCGCTGCGCATCAGCGCCGACGCCGATGGCGACGCGGCCCTGGCCCGCGCGCTCCACTTCGCCTCGGCGCTGTCGGCGACGATCGGCCGCTGAGGTGGGTTCTGCGCCGCCGGCCCTCCCGGTCGGGGCCGGGACCCTGTCGGCGGTCCTTCCGTCGGTCTTGGCCTCCCTCGGGTCGCCCCGGTATGCCGCCCGCCCCCTGATCCCGCTGACCCCCGCCCGTCGCGCTGTCGTCGTCCTGGTCGACGGCTTGGGTGACACGCTCGTCCGCCGCCGGGCCGGTCACGCGCCGTTCCTGCGGTCCGGGCTCGCCGCGGCATACCGATTGACGTGTGGGTTCCCATCGACGACGGCGACGTCGATGGGCAGTTTCGGGACCGGGCTGCCTCCGGGGGCGCACGGCCTGGTCGGTTACGAAGTGCTCGTCCCGGGCGCGACGCCCGAGACCGACCGCATCCTCAACGAGCTCAGTTGGGACGACGGGCCCGACCCGTTCACCTGGCAGCCCGAGCCGACGGTCTTCGAGGCCGCTGAGGCCGAAGGAGTGGCCGTCACGCGGGTCGGTCCCGGCTTCTTCGACGGTTCGGGGCTGACCAACGCGGCGCTACGCGGGGGCCGGTTCCGCGCGGCATACCAACTCGCGACCCGCGTCGACGAAGCCCTCGCCGCGGTCCGAGCGACCCCGCGCGCTTTGGTTTACCTCTACTGGGGCGACGTCGACAAGCTCGGCCACGTCCATGGCCCGAGCTCGCCGGAGTGGGGCGCGGAGGTCGAGCGGGTTGACGCCGAGTTGCGCCGGCTGGTGGCCTCCGTCCCCTCCGATACGGCCGTCTATGTCACCGCCGACCACGGGATGGTCGAGGTTCCGTTCGCGGACCGGATCGATCTCGCGGTCGAGCCGCGGCTGCTTGACGGGGTCCGGCACGTCGGGGGCGAACCCCGTTCGGTGCAGCTCTATTGCGCGCCAGGCGCCGCCCAGGACGTGTCTGAGACATGGCGGGAGCGCCTCGGGGAGAACGCCACGGTGATCAGCCGGTCCGAGGCCATCGAGGCTGGGCTCTTCGGCCCAGCGGGGTCCGTGGCCGATCGGGTGTTGCCACGCATCGGCGATGTCTTGGTCAACTGCCTGGGCAGCATGGCCGTCGTCGATTCGGTTCGGATGCGACCGGAGCTCATCGCCCTGTTGGGGCTGCACGGCTCGGTCAGCGAGGACGAAATCGCGATCCCGCTGTTCCAGTGGCCCGCCCGCACGGCATAGGGTCGGGCGTCGTGGCCGAGTTGGTGTTCTTTTCCGGGACGATGGATTCCGGCAAGTCGACCCTCGCCCTGCAGATGGAGCACAACCACCGGGCGCGGGGTAAGGGCGGGTTGATCTTCACCAAGCACGACCGTGCGGGTGAGGCGGTCGTGTCCTCGCGCCTGGGGTTGTCCCGGCGGGCCATCGAGGTCACCGACACCCTGGACTTCTGGGACACCGTCGTCGGCTTCGTGACCGAGGGTCACCGGGTGGACTTCGTCGTGTGCGACGAGGCGCAGTTCTACACGCCCCGGCAGATCGAGCAACTGGCGAGGATCGTCGACGAGATGGGCGTGGACGTCTTCGCCTTCGGCATCATGGCGGACTTCCGGACGGAGCTCTTCCCCGGGTCGCGCCGCTTGGTTGAGCTTGCCGACCGAGTCCAGGTGCTGCAGGTCGAGGCGTTGTGCTGGTGCGGCGTCCGCGCGACCCACAATGCCCGCGTCATCGACGGGGAGATGGTCATCGAAGGTGACCAGGTGGTGGTCGGCGACACGGCCAAGGGCAGTGGGGTCGTGGAGTACGAAGTGCTCTGCCGGCGCCACTACATGCGTCGGATGACCTCGCACGCGGCCCGCGCCGCCGCGCTCTCACCGGACGTTCTGCCCTTCGACGTCGCGCGCCAGGACGGCTGACCCGCGCTCTGCGCCGACGGCGTTACGCGTTGGGGTCCTTCGGCTTGGTCCCGAAGACGATGTCGTCCCAACTCGGCACCGAGGGTCGACCGGAGCGCCGAGGGGTATGCCGTGCCACCGCCGGTTCCGGGGAAACTTCCTCGACCTCTACCTCAGGCTTGGGGTCCTGGCGAGGTTCGAAGGCCGGTTCGTGCTTGGGCTCGGAGTCCGGCTCGGTGTTGGAGTCGGTACTGGCGGCGGTGCTGGATTCGGTAATTGAGTCGGGACCGGGCGCGATGGCAAGCTCCGGCTCGGCCTCGCGAGTGACGGCGGCGGTCACCGCGACGGGCCGGCGCTCTTCGGCGGCGGCGACGTCGCTCGGGATGGTTTCAACGGTGTCGACGTGGTCGTCGGGGGGCGACTGCACGGCATCGCCCAAGGGCAGGGCAGCCACCGGCTCCAACCCGCGACGGCGGGACCCGCGGCGAGACCGGGCCGCCGAACGCTCACGCATCGCCGTGACGAGGTCGACCGGGTCGTCGGCCCGAGAGCGGCGTCCGGCCGCATCCAGTCCGCCGTCGGCTTCGACGTCGTAGACCGGTGCTTCACGCGGGACCGGGGTTGCCGCAGGTTCGTCCTCGCTGAGCCAGCGGGCCTCATCGTCCTTGGCATGCAGCGAACGGCTGGCGACATCGAAGGCCCAGGTGCCCTGGCGCACCCGCCCACCGGCGCTGAAGTTGACCGCGACCGTCCACTCGGGTCCTTCGCGGCGCCAGGCGTCCCACTCGATCGAGTCGGCCTCGACGCCGCGGGCGGTGAGTCGATCGGCGACGCGTTGGCCCAGCGTGGTCGAGGGGCCGGATCCGCCGCGTTGCCGCAACCGCACCGCCCGGCCGAGGCCGGCGACATACTCCCGCTCGGCGAGGATCGGGCCTTCGTACTTGTGGACCTTCTCGACCGTCCACCCGGAGCGCTCGGCGACCTCATCGGCGGACATCCCCGCCCGGACCATCGCCTGCACGTCGCGTGGTCGCATGCCGCCCTCGATCTCGATCTGCAGTTGTCCCAGCCGAGGACGGTCACGGCGGGCCGCAGCCCGCAACGACTCGTCGAGCGGGACCCGGAATCGGGCGCCGTCGACGCTGGCGAGCAAGAGGTGCCCGCCGTCGTCGTCAACGCCGATCAACCGCAGGTCCTGCATGCTCACTCCATGGGTCGGCTGGGGACGTGTCGTCACGACTCTCTCATTCGAACCGAGGTCTGCGAAGCGGCCACGCCGGACCGTTACCGTGGACCTCACCATGACGCCGATCCCAGACACGACCGGGCACCTGCCCGTCCCATCCATTGACGACCTGTCCGTTTTGGAGGTATTGGCGCTCACCCTGGCTCACGAAACCGGTCAACTGGTCCACGAGGGGCGACCGGCCGACCTGGCCAACACGACAGGGACCAAGACGTCGGACACCGATCCGGTGACCGTCATGGACACCCGTGCCGAGGAGCACCTCCGGCGCCGGTTGAGGGCGGCACGTCCCGACGACGGTCTGCAGGGGGAGGAGGGCAGCTCGATCCCGTCCCGCAGCGGGCTCACCTGGGTGGTCGATCCCATCGACGGCACCACCAACTACCTCTACGACCTTCCCCTGTATGCCGTGTCCGTCGCCGTCGTCGTGGGCGACCCCACCACGCCGGGCGCCTGGCGTCCGGTCGCTGGAGCAGTCCGAGCCCCTGCCCTGGACATCACCTGGTCGGCCCGGGCCGGCGGGGGAGCGTGGCGGCGCGGACCTGCGCGGCCGTGGGATGTCGCCGGGCCCGGGGGCGAGCCGCCGGCGGTCCCGGCGCGGGTGGGCCGCCAGAGCCACCTCGGCCCCGCGCTCGTCGGCACCGGCTTCGGCTACCAGCCCGAACGCCGAGCCCAACAGGCCGAGGTGCTCACCCGCGTCCTGCCGGCCGTGCGCGACCTGCGCCGGATGGGCAGTGCCGCCATTGACCTGTGCCTCGTCGGCGATGGCCGACTGGACGGCTTCTTCGAGGTCGGTCTCAACCCGTGGGACCTCGCAGCCGGGTGGTTGGTCGTCACCGAGGCCGGAGGATCTGTCTCCGGGGTCGGCGGTGGCGCGCCTGGTGTGGACCTGGTCGTCGCGGCCAACCCGGCCCTGCACCCTCGGCTGCTGGCGCTGCTGGAGTCACCGGCTTAGGGCGCAGGTCGACCCTCGGAGCGATCGGAGGTAAGACCGCTTGCAGGGGCGACCCGTCCTGTGTGACCCAATCGATATGCGAAACGCATGTGCGCTCGGCCTCTGAATAGGGCACAATCACGCCCCGCAGGCAGTGACGTGTCGTTGGCCCCGGTGCAGCCGGGCACAAATTCGACGATCTGAGCGTTAGCCGCGACGAGCCACCGCAGGCCGACAGTGATGGAGGAGACCGAACGGGCATGGCGACCGACTACGACGCACCACGCAAGACCGACGACGATCTGTCAGAAGACTCCCTTGAGGAGCTCAAAGCCCGACGTGTGGACAAGGCGTCCTCGACCGTTGACGTTGACGAGACCGAGCAGGCCGAAGGCTTCGAACTTCCCGGCGCCGACCTGTCCGGTGAGGAGTTGTCCTACCGGGTGATTCCGCGCCAGGCCGACGAATTCACGTGTTCCCGCTGCTTCCTCGTGCACCACCGGTCCCAGTTGGCCAAGAACGTCGGTGGGCAGATGGTCTGCCGGGAGTGCGTCGCCTGATGCCCGGCGTGCCGGTCCAGGTGCACCGACTCGACCCGGACCTGCCCCTCCCGGCCTACGCCCATCCGGGCGACGCTGGCATCGACCTGTTCGCGCGTGTCGACGTGCTCCTTGCCCCCGGGCAGCGAGCGCTCGTGCCCACCGGCATCGCGATCGCCCTCCCCGAGGGGTATGCCGCGTTCGGCCACCCCCGCTCGGGGCTGGCGATCCGTCACGGCATCACCATCCTCAACGCGCCCGGAACCATCGACTCGGGCTATCGCGGTGAGATCTTCGTCAACCTGGTCAACCTTGATGCCTCCGAGAGCTTTCAGGTCAGCCGCGGCGATCGAATCGCCCAGTTGGTCGTCCAACGCGTCGAAGCGGTGCAGTGGGTGGAGGTCGATTCGCTCCCGGACAGCCCCCGGGGGGACACTGGACACGGAGCCAGTGGCGGCTTCGGGGCCTGACCCCGCCGCCGCAGGCCGAACGACCTCTGCCCAACAGGACTGGATGACGCAACGTGGGACTTTTCGGGCGCAAGCGCGCCAAGGACGAGACGGAACGGCCGGTGGCCGAGACCGGAGCGGACGGCATACCGGCGTCCCTGCCGAGTGACGCTGAGGCGACTGCCGCGACGGTCGCCGAGTCCGATGACTGGGAGCCGGAGACGCCGTTCAGCCGGCTGCGCGGCCCCTTCGATCGTGCCGAGGTGACCCGCGACGACACACGGGTCGAGTTGGGCAGCCTGTGGGTGGCGATCACGGACGGAGTCCAGGTCGCGTTGCAGGTGGACGAGTCGACGCAGACCCCGGTCGGCATCCAACTCTCCTTGGGCACGTCAGGCGCCTACCTGCAGGCGTATGCCGCGCCCCGCACCGAGGGCATCTGGCCTGAGATCCGCACCGAGGTGGCTCAATCGGTTGTCGCGGCAGGCGGTCGCGCGGAGCTCGTGAGCGGCCCGCTCGGCAAGGAGTTGCGGCTGCACCAGCGCGGCGGCGTCCCGATCCGGCTGCTCGGGGTGGACGGCCCCCGTTGGTTCCTTCGGGCCCTCGTCACCGGCCCCGCCGCCGTCGACGAGCAGGCTGGCGACGCGCTCATCGAGGTCATCCGCAAGACGGTGGTCGACCGGGGCACCCAGGCGATGGCGCCGCGCGAGCAACTGCCCCTTCGGCTGCCCCAGGCCGACGGCCCCGAAGCCGCGCGTCCCGACGCATCGCCTGGGGGAGAGCCGACCCCGGCGGGGTTCGATGACCTGCAGCCCTTCGAACGGGGCCCTGAGATCACCGAGGTCCACTAGCCATGTCTGACGAGGGCAGCCCGGGTCGTTCCGAGTCGAGCACATGGAGCCGGCTCATGGGTCGGCTGACCAAGTCGTCGGCCGAGTTGCAGGCTGACGAGCTCCACGACGCCAGCCTTCGCCTGGGAGCGACCCCCATCTCAGCGTTGGTCCCTCGGCAGCGGGTGACCGTGAGCGGCGAGGTTCGCTCAGTGGCGCTGCGGCCTCAGGTGCAGGTCCCGGCCCTGGTCGCAGAGGTCTTCGACGGAACGGGCACGCTCATCCTTGTCTGGCTCGGTCGTCGGGCAGTGGCGGGGATCGTCCCCGGGGTCATGCTGCGGATCCACGGAAGGGTCACTGACCTGCGCGCCGGGCCGACGATCTACAACCCCGCCTACGAGATCCTGCCGCAGCATGGCTGATCAGACCGATGCGGGTCGTCCGGCCGCCCAGGAGTCGTTCGTCACCGTCGAAGAGGTGTTGCGGGCCCGCCTCGGGACCGTGTTCGGAGGCTGGCGCGGCGCCGTCGAGTCGGCCGTGCCGACCGTCCTCTTCGTCGTCGTATGGAACGTCACCAGCGACATCCCCCTCGCTGCCCTGTCGGCCCTCGCAGCGGCCGTCGTCATCGCCGGGATCCGCCTGGCCCAGGGTCAGACGTTGCGCTATGTCGGGTGGGCGGTGATCGCTGTCGTCATTTCGGGAGTGGTGGCCACGCGCACCGGGCGGGCCCAGGATGCCTTCTTGCCGGGGATGCTCCAGACCGGGTTCTCCCTGCTGGTCTTCACCATCTCCAACCTCGTGCGCTGGCCGGTCATCGGCTTCCTCATCGCGGCGGGCGACCCGGAGCTCATGCAGACCAGTGCCCGGGTCCGGTTCGCCGGTTCCCGCGAGGGACGGGCCGCGATGGCCCGGATGGCCGATGAGCAGCGGGCCGCGGCGGAGCAGGCCGCCGAGGCCGACGCGCAGGCCATGAGCCACGCGTTCACGTCCTGGCGCCGTCACGACGGGATCGTCAAGGTGGCCAGCCGGCTCGGCTGGGTGCTCGTGGGGCTGGCCGTGCTGCGCCTCTCGATCCAGATCCCGCTCTATCTGCAGGGTGCGGTGGAAGCGCTCGGGGTGGCCAAACTCGTGCTCGGCTGGCCGGCATACCTGCTGGCGGTAGGGGCGGGAGCGCTCCTGCTGCTGCGTGGACACACTCCGCTGGACGCCCCCAGCAGCGCAGCGGCGGACGCCACCGACGACTGAGCCGCGTGCGGCGAGGTCCTTCCCTCGACCGTGCGGCGGGTGTCGTCACTCGTCGTCGTCGTCCTCATCCTTGCCGCGCGGCAGGTGGCCGGGGGAGAGCAGGTTCTCGAGGTTGTCTTCCATGGTGCGCGCCGCGATGAACAGCAGTTCATCTTGCGGCTCGAGCGCATCGTCGCGGCTGGGCGCGATGGGCCGACCCTCCCGGATGATGCCCACGAGAACGGTGTCCTCGGGCCAGGGGATGTCGCCCACCCGCGCGCCGGCGTAGGGGCTGGTCGGCGGCAAGGTCATCTCGACCATGGCCGACTTGGCCTGGCGGAACTCGAACACCCGCACGAGGTCACCGATGCTGACGGCCTCCTCGACGAGCGCGGTCATCAGACGAGGGGTCGACACGGCGACGTCCACGCCCCAGGCCTCATCGAACATCCACTCGTTCCGGGGATTGTTGACGCGGGCGACGGTCCGGGGGACGCCGAACTCCGTCTTGGCCAGCAGCGAGACGACGAGGTTGGCCTTGTCGTCACCGGTTGCGGCGACGACGACGTCACAGGCCTCCAGGTGGGCTTCCTCGAGGGCAGAGATCTCACAGGCGTCGGCGAGCAGCCAGGTGGCGTCGGGGACGCGGGAGGCCGACATCGTCGGCGTCACGGTCGATGAGCAACACCTGATGGCCGTTGTGCAGGAGCTCGCGAGCGATGGATCGCCCGACGCTGCCGGCTCCGACGATGGCGACGCGCATGGGATGTCCTTGGCTGGGCTGGAGATGGCGGGGTGGTTATTCGTGCGGCGGGCGCGCGGCGAAGACGCGCTCCAACCGGTCGAGCTCGGTCGCGGGCGCGCAGACGTGCATGAGATCGCCGTCCTGCAAGACCGTGTCGGCGTCCGGCACCATGCCTTCGCCGAGCCGGGTGAGGAAGGCGACCCGCGTCGAGGCCAGCCGTTCGATCGTCGTGACGCGACGACCGACCCAGGCCGCGGCCACGGGGACCTCGGCGAGGACCACCTGGCCGCTGGGGTCGGTGAACGCAGGCACCGAGCCGGTCGGCAGCAGGCGGTGGATGATCTGATCGGCCGTCCAGCGCACCGTCGCGACGGTCGGGATGCCGAGGCGCTGATAGACCGCGGCGCGGCGCGGGTCATAGATGCGCGCGGCGACGTGCTCGACCCCGAAGGTCTCGCGGGCGACCCGGGCGGCCAGGATGTTGGAGTTGTCACCGCTGGAGACCGCCGCGAAG
>Ga0116176_10002949_pt1 | contig 12686 bp, 16 predicted proteins | sample AD_STIC08_MetaG_FD_89803 | JGI IMG/M metagenome (GOLD analysis project Ga0116176, IMG submission 89803) | Active sludge microbial communities of municipal wastewater-treating anaerobic digesters from USA - AD_STIC08_MetaG | ecosystem: Engineered > Bioreactor > Anaerobic > Digestate | place: USA... | reverse complement strand
TTGGTAGCAGATGCACGGCTTCCCTCTCGCCATTGCCTCTATCGAGAAGTACGCGTACCAACCTATGACCAACTGATCCGCGACGACATAACATGTTTCAATCGCTTTCAGTATCTCCTCGTTTGGCATTCTCTCTATCATATTCAATCTGACTGGGTATCCTTTCTGTTTTAGTTTCTCGACCGCTTTTGTGTATATCTCCGTTCCTTTGATGTTCCTGTGATTTGGTGCGTGCAACACCACATACTCTTTTGGATTTAGGTCGAGCTTTGGCACTTTCACATTCTTCGTATCGTAGGCAAAGTGCGCTGATATTATAGTGTTCCAGAACGGTATGTATTCAATCCAGTCACAACCTGATATAATGTGGTCGGCGTGCCTTGTCCACTTGTCTATGTCTCGCCTGACATCAGATATGTTGTACCTGTAAATGTAGTTGTTCGGGTAGTCCTTCGATGCCCTGTCCTTGAACAAGAAGTTACCGCTCCTCTCGAATATCTGGACATCACTGCCGTATTGTATCGCTATCAGTTTTGTGTTGGACAGTTTCAGCAAGTACGGCTCCAATCTGCCGACTAAAGGCGTCCTCAAAGTGAAAATACCATTGTAGTAGAACAATAAACATTTGTAATGGTATAACGAGTGAAAGAATGCGCGGTACACCCCGAGTGCTTTCTTGACGGGATTCTTATTGTTGTTGCAGAAGTTTATGTCAAAATCGTTTGTGATGAACCACGAGTAGGAAACGAATGTTTGTGCGGTGTGCCCGTACAACTCAAACGCTTTCTTGTGGCACGGCGAGTTTATCAACGGTACGCTCCCGATGCCGACGTCAAACTCCTTCTTCTTGTACCTGCCATAGAGCGCTGTTAGTGTTAATGGGACTACGGCGACCAAATCAATGCCTGTGAATATGATTGCACGGACGACCTTCATTTTCCATATATTGTAAATCTTCATTTCTTCATACCCCACATCGTTATCCCGTACGCGTCCACGTGTTGATGTGTTATCTCCAATCCCTCTTCCTTGAACCACTCTGCGACTTCAACTACTGTGTGCTTGGAGCTGATTGTTGGATGATACCAGTCAAAGTTTATCGCGTTGCTCCCTTCCATCCCGAGTTCCGAATTATAGTAGCACTTACAGAAAAAATTATAGATGAAATCGTGAATGGTGTATGTACCTTTTGGTATTTCTAGTATGGGTATCTCTGGCACTATTATGTTGCCTTCTATCCGTTGCAACTCCTTGCCTAAAGTGGTAAGCGCCGATACCTTCTCCATCGCTTTTTTATAATCAAGACTTTTTACTTTCTCGCGTATCGCCTCATCTATCAATTCCCTTGCCATTGCCTTCTTCTTGTAAACATATATTGCTATCTCGCCGTTCTCCTCTAGCATTTCACATAGATTGTGGAAAGTGTTTTTGGGATTCTTCAAGTGGTGTAGCACTTCCTGGCAGTAAATGAAATCAAATGTTTCTGGTGCATCAAGCTCCTTGTCCAAATCCGCTTTCAGGACAACTACATTCTTGTAATTTTTTAGATTCTCCTTCGCGACATCAGTGAACAAATCCATACCGATTATCTTCGCGTTTTGGTTGTGTTTCGCCATCAATGCCGTCACGCGCCCGTTACCGCACCCCGCGTCTAATATCCTGTTCTTGCACCGGATAAATCCCTTGAACTCGTTTAGATTTGAAAATCCGTTCCGCTCGAGTATCCAGTTCTGTATCCTTGATCCTTCCCTTAAAGTCTCGCCAAAAGCAAGGTCTTTATTGTTTTTCCATTTCTCCTCGAATGTATTCAATTATAATCACCTACGAACATTGGTATCCATCTCGATAAATGAAATACCTTCCAGAGGGTATATTGGTAGTCTTTCTTACCACTATAATACTTCTCAAAATAAGGTCGTGCGTCGAATAGTTTAAACTCGTCAACTGCACATTCCACATCATCTCTGAGTTCGTTCATCCAAAGCTTATGTGGCGTCCAGAAACCTATCTTGTCCTTTCTCTGCCGTATCTTTTCCGGCAATACTCCTTTCATACTCTCCCGTAAGATATATTTTGTCCACTCATTATTAATCTTCCATTTGTCCGGCATACAAAAACAATAATGGACTAAATCAAAGTCCAAGAACGGAACTCTCGCCTCTATGCCATGTGCCATTGAGTTCCTGTCTTCGTACCTAAGTAATCGTGGTAGCGACATAACAACATCTTCGTGCAACTTGTTCTCAAGCCGTGAAAATCCTTCCCTTTGCATATCTGGATATTCTGTGTACTGCCAAATCTCTTTTGGGACATCCCACTCACGCAGTTTTCGGTACTCGCTTCTTATCTTGGTACTCTTCCATAATAATCCCCGTACCATGTCCTGTGGTCTGTTCGACACGAGCCATTTATAACGGATATACCCTGCAAGGATTTCATCGGCACCCTGCCCGTCAAGCAGGACTTTTATCCCGTGCCTCTTTGCTTCCTTCATTACACACCACTGCGCCAGGATTGTCGTTGTCTCAAAAGGTTCATCTTGGTAGTAGATTAGTTTATCCATTTCTTTCCGTAGTGTCTCTATTGTCGGGAATACTTGATGGGGGATTATCTTGTCGTCACCAATTATCTCGTTCATAAACGGTCGCTCGTCTATCGTGTCATCATAGTAGCACGCGGAGAATGTATGCATCTTCTCTATGTTTTCATTTTTAATCAGAGAGCATACTATCGAACTTGAATCCAACCCACCTGAAAGGCAACTACCTATCTCAACGTCCGAGCGCATTCTTATGTTTAATGCGTCATCAAAACGTTTCTTGAATCCTTCAGGGGTTATATCGTACCTAAATCTTGGCAATTTATAATAAGTCGGGAGTTTGTATATGCCTTCTATAAAGGTTTCTTTGGTGTGCTCCATCTTAATGTTTGCAAAGAAGTTCGCAACTTTCATCATATTCAATCTTAATTCTTTTCCTGTAAGTTGCTCGTACACTTTTACGAGTGCCTTTACTTCCGAAGCAAACGCTATATCGTCTTTTCCAAATGTGAAATAGTATAATGGTTTTATTCCGAACTGATCCCTTGATAAGGTGAGTTTCTTATGTTTTGAGTCCCAAATTGCGTATGCCCACATACCATTGCACATGCTGTCGTCGCCTACCCTTTTCCATGATTTTAATAAGACCTCGGTGTCGGTACTCGAATTGAAACGCTCACCTTGTTGCACTAATGTTTCTTTTATTTCCAAGTAATTGTAAATCTCGCCGTTGAAGATTATTGTGTGGTCGCCATCAGTCATTGGCTGTTTTCCCCTTTCCGACAAATCCAATATTGCCAATCTTGTGTGCCCAAGCCCTATGCCATCATCTATGAAAATCCCTTTGCCATCCGGTCCACGGTGGGCGAGTTCCTTCATCATTGTTTTGATGTCCCTCTTATCAACGCCTTCTGTACTTTTTATACCGCAAATACCACAAATATTATCTACCTCCACATGTCACAATTCTTACATACCCTGTCCGTTATTTTAAGTTCCCTGTGCTGTCGCCTGATTGAGTTATACTTGGCACCGTTCCATATTCTTTCTATCGTGCTGTCCGAAACGCTTCCGATCTCTTTTGGCTTCCTGTCCCAGTCGTAGCAACATAGCCCCACCGTGCCGTCAAAATAAATCACCATGTCGGTGTCTAGCTTACTGCAATAATGCCTTCCTTCTTTCTTGTATTTTGTCTTTCCATACTTCATCTCGATTGTGTGTTGATCAAAGACCTTTACCTTGTCCACTATCCCCTTCCAATGGTCATTGAACTTTCTTATATTTTCCATATCTTGCCCGGCGTCGACGGTGGATACTTGAAGGAACATGCTGTCTTTTTTATAAGATGCCATACACCCAATAACATTCTCAACATTCTTGTTCAGGAAGTCGTGATTCTTTCTATCCCCCGTGTCCACGCTTATCGAGAAGAAATCTATGTCAAGCTCGCAAAGGACTGCGACATCACCCATTGTAATCAATGTTCCGTTCGACGCTATCTCTATTCGCGCCCACGGCAACTTTGCCATTATGTACTGCAAACGCTTGATGAACTTCGGGTCACAGAACGGTTCGCCACGAAAGAATGGCACGATCGTCTTTACTTTATGCACCGCACACTCGTTAACCACTTTTGTAAAAATCTCATCCGTCATTGTCCCTTTAGGGCATGATTTTGTATAGCACATAACACAGTTTAGATTACATTGACTTGTCGTTTCTATGGTGACTCTTTCTGGAAAATCAGAACCCATACTCATCGTCCACCTTTATAATTTTTAATGTATTGAGTATCGCAAGAAATATTATTAAAATCAATCCAAATACGAACCATCCGACTTGCTTAATCATCGTGATGCAACTCCCACTCGTCCAAATACTTTGACCACTGCCCGCCACATACTTCACATAAAGCTAAAAACAATATAGTAAATACCATCAAACCTAATGCGAACGGCAACAGCAACGCACGCCATAATATATCCAGCACTCTATTCATTCAAATCCCTCAAAATAATCAATCATGTACCGCGTCACGTCAATCTTGTCCTTCAACATGTTCTTCTGGTGCGACCTCCAAAGCGAGCGTGGCGTGGCGAAAATCTTTTCAAAGAACTCCTCATTCGGCAACTGCTTCAAAGAATAGAGCAAACTATGTTTTTCTAATTCATTGTGATTTCCCATATTTCCTGCAAGTGGTGAAATATATACTGCCGGCACACCTAGCAAAGCCGATTCGGTAGCCATTGTCGCACCGTCGCCAACATACAATACTGCGTTCTTCATTATCGCGTGCAACTGCCACGGTTCGTAAAGCTTACCGCAGAGCGTCATTCTTATCCCTTCCTCCCGCGAGTTGACCACATTTCCATACACGGCGAGCTTCTTTGAAAGGTGGCTGAATACTATGTCCTCTATCACCTGACGCCCTTTGTCGTGCGATGCGTCCCATGACGACAAACGGATTATTATGTTCCGCTTCCCGATGCCTTTCTCCTTGAATCTATTTGGGTGTAGGTAAGCGAGCTCGTGATACCCGTCGTACCTGACGTGCTTGCTTCCGAAGTCGTTTAAGAAACAGCTCGGCGTCAGGACTTTTGTGGCGAACGGCACGGCTAATCTATTGATGAGCGTTGCGTGCTCGGTGTCGGTAAAAATGAGCGACGGCTTTCGGATTAGCTTCCCGGTCTGCGCGACATATGGACTGCCGATGCCCGTAAGGATGTCCGGCTTGAACTCCCGAGCAATCTTCAGCAACTTTGCATCGTTTGCCGGCAATCTGATCGCTTTGTTGAACGTGCCTGACGGCGGACTGCCTATATTCGTGAATGGGATTTGGTAGTGCTCGAGAAGTTCTTTCATTGGGTTCTTTTCCCTGACGGCAACGCAGAACTCGTGCCCCTTCTTTTCCATTTCCCATATGAAGTTCTTCCAGAAGTGGACATGCGCCGGATGTCCCATATCAATCAATATTCTCGTGCTTTTTCCCCCTTTTTTTGGAATCTCCTTTCAATATCCTTGCACGCTCTTCTTTCGGGAGCTGTGCGAACTTGACGAATGCGTCCTCGTCCTTAAAGAATGATTTATTCACTTTGGTTCACCTTCATAAAATTGTCCAACATCATATTTTCTTTTACATCTAAAACAAGATACTTCTTTTATGTTATATGCTTCGTGGTTAAGTATAATGTTTGTAAAATCACATACTGGGCAATCCCACACCCACATACGATAAACATCAACTTCATCGGACCTCATAAGGTCGCCTCTTTTTCTTTATGTATTGTTTTAATAAAATCTTGACGAATATTCCTCTCTCTTGTAAATTTAGCAATTAATCCGCCATGTTGTCGATTTGGATTTTTCTCACCGTTTAGTTTTGCCAAGATTTTATTTTTAATCTGAATTTGTCTTTCAAAGTCTTCATCATCATCTGTCAAAATATCAATTCCACCATCTAACAATTCACGAAGCCAGTATAATTCATCAAATGTTAAACTAATTTGTGTCATGGTTTAGCCTCTTTTATTATGTTTGCATCTTTTTGGAAAAAACAGAAACACTTACAACAACACACCCAATCGGCATCGTCTGTCGTTTCTTCCATAAATCTAAAAACTGCTTTACATATTGGACATTTAACAAAGGTCATGATTTAGCCTCTTTAAAAAGGTTCATCTACTTCTAACAACTCCACTTGTAAATCGTGTCTTGGTGCATTTTTAATTGCATTGCTCTCGATTTCTTCAAGAATTTCTTTCATTTGGATTTTTCTAATATCGTATTGATATTTATACACCATATCTATTCTTTCAAGAAAATCCTCAAATTCTTCATCTTCCATTTAATCACCTCTGGTTTCTTCCTTGAACATCTTGACTTTTTTACAATTCCATATTGCTTTGGTATATGAATTGAATCTCTTACAATATCCATCAAAAAGTATTGATTCATTTATCTCTAAATCACTTATGTCTTTGTAGTGTGGGCAATCTTTTCCACATTCATCCCCATTCCAATCCACCATTTATCCACCACCTTATTTATTGCGTTATTTTTTCTCCTTTAATCATCTTTTTTACAAACTTTTCGTCGTTCAACAGCGAGTTCGGATCGCCCTTCGTCTTCTTCAAGTGCTCGCAGATAAGCTCGTCCTTGCGCTTCCGGTCTTTCGCAGTGCCTTCCTTCTTCTGCTCCTTGTAGCTCTCAAGCCATGACAATCTCCGCTCGTTGCAGACTATCAAATGCTTGCATGGTATTTTCCCGATTGGTGTTGGCTCCTTCGTCTTAAACGCCTCACACGTACAGTGCCCGGTCACACCATTGGTGGACGCCACGTTCTTTGTCGCGGAGTGTATGCAGTAGTTGTCCCGCTCCTTCCAGCCGGACTCATGCACGTTGTAGAACCACCCTTCCCACACTATCCTGACCGTATGCACGTACTTCTTGAACTCCGTGTCGCTCCAGTTTATTGTGAAGTTATCTTCTTCGTATGCCAAAATTATCACTCCTCTATCTGTATCTTGCCGTTGTCGATGTCCCTGTTGTCTATCCAGACGATGTGCTTGCTCGGCAACATCACGTTCATACCACGCTTTGATACGCTCGTTATCTCGACCTTCATTATTATCTTGATCGTGTCTCCCTCTTTTGATAGCATGTTCAATTACCTCCTAATTTACTAATGTCAACTTCAACCTGTCCGGTCTCGGTTCGTAAACATCCCCCTTCTGTTTTAACTCGTCAATTATCTTTCTCGTGAATGAATCAGGTATGTTCTCGGCGCGAGTGTCCTCGTACACTTCTTTCACCATTGCACCCTCGTCATTGTTCTTCTTGTCTAATTTAGATATAATGTCCATTATTATCGTCATTTTGTCTTGTTGCGACTTGGGTCTCCCCATTTCTATCATATCCACGTCAAACTCGTTCGTCTCTGGATCAATCATTATCTTCCGTGCTTCTTCGTAAAGCTTTACTACATCAACATAATCTCTCATCTCAACTTTATTGGAAAGGCGCATCCTTGCATTGGCATATATCAATCTCTGCAGTGCATCTATCTGCCTTGTCGTCGCACTCATTGGTTTGCCCTTGCCACCCTGTTGCCTTATTTGGACATACCATTTATTCATCGCATCAAGAACTTCCTTATTAAATTCGGGAAACACGTTCTTTCTCGCATACATTATATATTTTCTCATCGTTTGTACTGGTATACCGCCGTTGCCTTCCAAAGCCTTCTCACCGAATGCACGGACGGACGTTATATGGTCTGCAATCATCAAATCTTTATTTACATCGGGGTCGTCGGTGAAACAAAAAATAAAATCAAATCTCGTTAGAATTGTCACTGGCATGCTGAACTGCTCGGCGAATGGTTTGTTCCTGTCAAATCTATCATGTGTTGGATTTGCCGATGCCACCACCGCACATCTCGCCTGTAATGTTACCTTCAATCCTGCTTTGTGTTGCGGTATCTCCTGCTGTTCTAATGCTGTATGGATGGCTTCTCTGTCGTTCTCTTCCATACGGCCCATTTCATCGATTCCGGCTATGCCACCATCTGTGAGTGATAATACCCCAGGTTGAATCGTCCAACGCCTGTCTGATAACTGCGTCGCTGAACCAGTGAGCCCCGCACCCGTTACACCCCTTCCCGTGCAGAATATTCCTCTCGGTGAAAGTTTAGTTGCAAAATAAGTTAGTTGTGATTTTCCTGTTGATGGGTCTCCTATCAGTAATATATGGGAGTCCCCCCTTAGTTTTGTCCCGTCTGGAAAAACTTTCTGTGGGCACCCAAACGCTTGTAAGATTAGTGCATATTTTATATTCTCATACCCTTTTATCGTCGGTGCGAATGATGATATCAGAATATCCTTCAAGTTCTCTTTTTTGGATAACTCTAGTATCTCTTCCTCTTCCTCTTCCGTTATGTGGGATAACTCCTGCTCAATTCCTATTACCTTTAGATTTACTCCTTTCAAATATTTTGTAAAGATTGGGGACTTCGCGTCGCCTTTTGCCGATGCTGTTTGCTTTAGGAAAATCATCCCAACTACTTCAACTTTATTTCCTGGTAAAACTTTTCCCACCAAATCGCTTTCCACAATACAATCAAAATCTTCAGGCATCTCCCCGTTTTTAAGATCCTCGGGAAAGTCATTGATTTTTAAAGTTTGGATAAGAACTGGTTTGGAATAATTAGTTACTAATGTGAAGGGGCCGTTCCGTTTGCATGCTGGATTTGTGCATGTTATAGGTTTTTTTGCAATAAAGTAATTATCATTTGTAATCGTGTGGTATTCCCCGCACCTATCGCATGTATACACGGCTTCTTTCATAAAAAAATCCCTATAACTTGCGAGAGTTATGATGCCCGTTATCTGGACCATTTTGCGCACGTGCTCATCGGTAATGTCTTTGACCTTACATATCTGCGTTTTTGGAAGATTGTAAATCCTGAAAAAATAATCTTTTTCCTTTCTAGGATTGCACTGCAACTTTACAACTGCTTTTAATGCTAAACAAGAAGAAGAAAAAACAATATCTGGTTCTTGGAGATACATCTCCGCCACATCAGGGTCAAATTCTATCAAATCATCAAAATCAACTTCTAATGACACTTCCCCTTTGGAGTGCATCTCATCTATCAAAGGGTGGTATTTTGGTTCCGCGACATCACGGAATGATTGGAGAAAGCTAGTAAATTTTTCAATTAATTCATCGTTGCTGTATTTCACCTACCGCCCCCCTTATATAATTTGAATACATCCGCTTAGTATATTGGTTTTAATACGCCGGCATGTATTTCGGCTACCTGACCGTCTTCTTTTAACTTCTCGATTGTTGATAATAAGAATCGTCTGTCTATTGCATAAACTTGCACTGTGTGTAGTAGTGCTTCAAAAGAAACTCCTTTTCCATCATTCATTTTATCTTTTTCTATTAATGCGTTCCATATTTCCGTTCTTTTGTCTAATGGTTTTTGTAATTCGTCTATCTTTAATTGTGTTCTTATTAGTATATCTTCTGTCGCTGATAATTCATTTTTTAATTTATATATTTTTTTTGTATATTCTTCCTCTAAAGCTTCTAGAATTTTTACCTCTTTATACCGTTCCATGTTATCACTCCTGCTCCTCAAACTTTTTTGAAAACTCCCCGTTGGCACCAAATGCTAACATTGACGATGTGGTCGGATCTAATTCCCATTCCCCTCGCACTATGTCACCACTTTCATTCATTCGCTCATAGATGTGCCCTCTTGCTTTTAGATAATTCAATCTCCGGTATAACGTCGGACGGGTGAGCTTTGTTTTTATTAATAGTTCGTTTGTGGTCGCCACCCCTTCATTCACCATGAAAACTTTTAAAATATATTTATACTCTTCGTCCAATCCTTGTATGTCGAGTTCTTCCAACTTCACCGACGCTACTGCATTCAGCACTTGGAATCCCGTTATTCCGTTTGTTTTATTACATGGGTTATCTGAAAGATGATAATCAAAAAGTATCCTGCACGCCTTCATAATTGCACGGGGTATTCCATTTAAAGAATCAACTATTTTTTTTATTTGCTCGTTTGTTAAAAACTCAATATTTTCCATACCAGAAAAAGCAAGTCGTTTGTTTATCATCTCAAATGCTTGTTCAAACGACATAGGAGATAATGTGATTACTAGATTAAATCTATCAAAAAATCCATCGTGATCCTTATTACCCCGCCATAGATAATAAGCTTTAGGCGTCATAAACAAACCCCATTTAATGTCCATTTCGTGACCAGTTGATGTTATCAAATCTAATATATTGTTGTATTTAAAAATACCTTGGGCACTATCTATAAAAATCGTCGTTTTGTTGTTATGCAATTCTTTTAATAAAAAATCTGTTGAGAATGACCGGTACATCATATTATTCTCATTCTCTTCCACCATTAATGTTTCTTGATTGTTTTTGTTGGGTTTTGCTTTCAACATCTCTAAGTATATCCGCCCTAAAAACTCTTTTATAGAATTGCCAGTCAAAGGGGGGGAAATAACAATGGGATTGTTCGATTCCAACGACAAATTCTTTTTCAAGTGAGACATAAACGAAGATTTACCTGATCCTCGTGTCCCGATAACTATAAAATTCCTAGATGATACCATAATCCTATTATTAATACCTTTTACCACACTTGATTCAGACAAATATGGCATGACTTGTTTCTCTTCATCCCTGTTGACATATAAGATGTCTACATTCCATTCACTCAATGGCTCAGTTATAAATGGATTTGTGTTCATATGTTTGCCTCACCCCTTATTTTGTTTCATAATATATAAATCTTTCTATTAAATATGTGTTATATACTATCTTTGTTTGTTTCAACTTTGTATCAAATATGGTGTCTCAAAAATTGTTCCCTGATATCGATTTTTTATTTTCTATATATCTACTAAATGCGTGGATTTATATACTATACAATATATGTTCATAAGATTATTGCAAAATGACAATATTGCTATCCAAACAAACGTCTATTTTATCTTTGATTAATTAGAGGTAAGTTTGATATTTTAATTAATTTATTTCTATTTGAACAAAACGATTTTTTCGTTCGGTGTCCGTTCTTCAGCTTCTAATTCGATATCACAGGAAGAAAGTTGAGACACCATAAATGATACATATTTGATAACAAGTAGAAATTATCAATCAACGATAAATCACACAACAGATATAGTTTATTGCCGACCTACGATTTTCGTAATGAGACAAACTCATATATACTCTACCATATATATGTAAAATTATTGCAAAACACTAACAAAAACACCTATAAGTAAATCTAAAATAGTGGTGGTGGGGTGTATACAAAGTCTATTTTTATAATTTATGGAGGAAACTATATGGACCTACCACCCCACCATTTCAAAAAATCTATTCCTTCTCTTTCTTGACCATCCAATAATGTATCTTACCGTGGACTACACCGATACGCATAGATTCGTTAGGCCCGTCCAGGACGTACATATCGCCCTCTTTCAAGACGATGGTCTTCACATCTTCAATCATAAAATCACCTTCCAGTTAAATTTTCGCGGGAAAACCCACTAATCAGAAAAGTTTTTAATCAACTAATATCGGCCTAAAACAACGAATCGCTTTTGGAACAGCATATGAGGGTCTTCATGCACACGAGTCTTGTAAATCGCTCGTTGTTCTCAAGATGCCGTCTCTCGACAAATTGCTTCAGACCCTCATCCTGCCTTTTGTCTTTTTTGCCCTGCATAGTAACCACTTGTTCAATGTTAGGTGCTTTTAGTTTAAATAGTTTGTTGTAAGGTGTAAATCCACTCGGCAAAGTGCTTTTCCCTATTGTACCGCTTCACACGGCACAGCATCTTCTTCATGTAGAGCTTCACCAGGATGGAGCGCAACCACCGTTGCTCCGTGTCGCCGTCAAGCCGTCCTTTAAGCTCGGACTCGGTAAGCTCACACCCGTTGGTGAACAATCCGAGCACTTTAACTTCGAGGGCAGTCATATCGCACATTCTACCCTTCTTGAAAGCAGTGAACGCGTCGATAAAGTAGAACTCCCACTGATTGTTCGGCGCAACGATAAGCACGGTCAGGTCGGCCTCAGAGTAGTGCCGGCACTCGGGATTGTACTCGTTGCCGTCTATGTCTATCCACGCGAAGCAGTATTTCTCGGTCAGGTACGTGGCGATCAGTTTAGCCTGTTGCTCGGTGACCATAGTGTCGATATTCACTGTGATTTTTTCTGTCATTTTAACCCCTCTCCTTCATACGGTCAATAAATGCGCTTATCTCCGTGGCATCCAACTTGTCAATGGTGGGCTTTCCCATATCTTTCAAGACTATCTTTGCCTTATCCGTGTTCTGTTTTGCGAGACTCAAAGCAAAACCCATCTGCCCAGCCGTCGGTTTGTTTCCAGACATCCTGTCGTTTGTTTCGAGGCACACCAAGACCTCTGCGCAAGCCTGGAGTTTTCGGGTAGCATACATCTCGCCCGTCTTTATGTAACTACCGTTCTCCCCAAGGCTTTTCAATATTTCGTCCTCAAACAATTCAACAACACGCAACGCCTCTTTTATATTATTCTCATTTATCAGCATTGTTATCACCCTCCAAATAAAC
>Ga0116176_10002940_pt1 | contig 12711 bp, 10 predicted proteins | sample AD_STIC08_MetaG_FD_89803 | JGI IMG/M metagenome (GOLD analysis project Ga0116176, IMG submission 89803) | Active sludge microbial communities of municipal wastewater-treating anaerobic digesters from USA - AD_STIC08_MetaG | ecosystem: Engineered > Bioreactor > Anaerobic > Digestate | place: USA... | reverse complement strand
TATCTCCATCCAATGAGGTTACAAATAGTGATTTTGGTAGGTGAGATACTTTCTTGTTCAACGGTAATTCGCTTTATCTCTGACAACCGAGTAATTTCATCCTTTGCACTACCAACCAATGGAAATAATTCAATATCAATAAAAAAAACCTTTTCATCAATCTTGCCAACAATTCTGACCCCACTAGTGCCATCAGCGTGTTTAATTGTAATAACATTTTCACCACAAGGATAATTAAAGATAAAGTCTTTTCCAGTATAAGTTGAAAGGTTATCAGATATTTGATGCTTTTCCATTGTCAATGTTCCTTATTATGCATAATTACTATAATTAGTGGTAGTAATAGGATACAAATTAATTTGTATTTCACCAATCCTGCTATCATAATAGACATCAACTGTATAGTTTGGATACAATGTTTCATTTAACTGATTTTCGTAAATACTCTCATATCCTTGATCTATTATAATATTTTGAATTTCAGTCGAGGATGTGATACCATCATCTATGTATTGGGTTCCATCAATTACATTTTCGAACCGTTCAAATGCACGAACTTCAGAACCAATACGAGTAAGTGTTCGTTGCTCTAGGAATTCTTCCAGAAGTTGGGGATCGGTGATATCTTTATATCCCGAATAATCTAGAAGAAGCCCGGCTTTGCGATCTATCGCATGTTGCATCTCGTGTGCTAATATTCCTCCCATTACATCAACCCCTTTATACTTAACATCTAAAGAATCACTAATAATGATCTTGTTTTCTACCTGGTAACCGAGACCTTCACCAGTATCCCCAAATTCGATATAGATTTTCTCACCTTCTGGGTTCCCAATAGTCGAACCATCCGGTAACACAAAACAAATATCGTATATTTTTGCTAACTCCTCTAATTCCTTCCCTGTCTGAGTACCGATCAAAAAATCCCACGTTTCATTAAGTGTGTATTCCTTGATAACTGCACGTAATGTATATAAACTGTATAGTGAAGAGGTAAAGTTAAATATACTGTCAGAAATCCCTTTTATAGATCTCTGTCCGCTAGAATCTATATCTATCCATTCATCAATTTCTCGATTTACTCTAATAACTAATTTTGTAAGTTCATTATTTTTCGTTTCGAGTTGAACTATACATCTGTTTAATTCAGAAAGGAAGTTTGCTGATTTTTTACCACAATACCAAGAATTAGCCAGCTTTTGGGTAAATTTCTGTAGATCTTCGACCTTGAGCATAATTTCATATGCTTGTTGATCGAGAGTTCTCGCAAGTTGCCTGGATATTTCAACATCCATGTGTATGGTAGGCATTTTCTCATCACTCTCAGTCTGGTTTTTTTGAGCATTTACCAAAATACGGTATCTGCACTAATGTAGGCTTTCCTTTAGAGACATAGAAGCCTCGCCCGGCAGGAAGTTCAATTCTACGGAACTCCAATGGAATTTGTGCCCCGAGCCAGTCAACCTCACCTGAATCTTTGGAGAAGACAAGACCTGTGCGACTCTGTCTCAGCGTTTGGATGATCGGAGATGCAGTACGCATGCGTAGTTCATCCACCAGTCCTGCTGCCATTAGGTGAACATCCTGGCGTGAGCTGACCATTGGCGCAAATGTATTCATGAGGTTCGCCAATTCCTCATTACCGGGTTCAAAAGCTGTACCCAGGTCATCCAGCAGTACCATGTGGCGTTTGCCTTCCTGTTCTTTCTCTGTTTCTAGCTTTACGGTCAGCTCTTTTAATATCTCCAAAGCTTTCGACGCGGTTCCACCATAACGGAAATAATCAGACTCGCCACTTACTTCTGCCAAAGGTGAACGGCGTAATGAAATTGCTGTGATATCCCAGCTATTGCTTCCGCTTTGCAACAGGTTGGAAGCGACACAAGCCAGGAAGTTACTCTTACCACTCTCGCGCGGGCCGATAATAAGCCAGTTGCGCAATTCTCTCACGAGATCGGGATAAACAATTTCGAGGTTATCGTATGCGACGCCCACGGCAATCCGGTTTGTAGTTTTCGACTTAATCCCTTCGAGTCGTTTTAATACTTCTTCGAGTGATATGCAGGAGGGGATGATATCTATCTTTTGAGGCCGTTTTCCCATCCAGTTTTTATCCATTTCTTTGACCAGGTTCTTGATGTTGATCTCTGCTGTGGAACCCACCTGACATTCGTTAGGTCGATCCGCTACCCAGTATCCGCGCCCTTCGGATCGAATAAACAGCGGGTGAACAATTTTACCGATCACATCCAAATATTCATCGCGATTGGAAAGTTGCAGCACCAGTTTGCGCGCGATATTACTTGAAATATTACGGCTTAATTCAGCACCTCGGTTGGTGGTGATTACCAGATGAATTCCGGCTGCTTTGCCGTCGCGTACATATCGTGAAAGCCTTTCAGCTTCGTCCGGGTAAATAGCACGCATCTCGGCGTAATTGTTTACGATGACAAAAATCTGGGCATATTGCAAAATACTTCCCTCGCTCATCGTCTCATGAGAAGAACGCCGTTCCAGTTCTCCATCTAGGAATGTTAGTAATCGCTGTACCTTTTCCTTTTCCTGCAAGCGGATAACTGCACCAGTGTGTGGCAGACCCTCCATTAATCTCAGCGATCCGGAGCCAAATTCTAAAACATAGAACTGAACTTCTTCTGGGGTGTGGGTGAGCGCCAGGGATAACAGCATTGTGGTGAGGGCCATTGCCTTGCCGCTCCCTGGAGCACCGACGATCCATAAGTGCCCATCCTGGCGTAGAAAATCAATCTCCAACACTTCCTGTAAGCATTCGCTAGGTATATCCACGTACCCGAGAGGAATGGTAAGTTCTAAGGATTGAGTGGTCTTGTCCATCCAAGTATTATTGGAAAATCGAAAAGGAACACTTGATTTTTCGATGACCTCGTGTAAATGGATCACCTCTGGTAGCGGGTCAAGGTAAATGCGGTTGACACAATTGACACCCATTTCCTTAGTTGCTGATCTTACCGAAGCAATCACTTGTTCTTCTTCGCTAACCGTTGGCCCTTTGTGCTCTTCACTTAACTGATGAGTTACCATGGCCCGATGACGGTAAAGAGCGGACAAGCTGCCATTGTTCTCAACAGACGAGATAGTAAATTCCTCGTTGTCAGCATCTTTGCTAGCCACCACCGGGAGTCCGGCGTAACCCGCCTGGAATTTGGTAATGATGCCTTTGAGTGAACGCAGATATCCTTGCCCTGCACGAATGGGCATTGCACCAGGTGTGTTCATAAGGGAACGGTCGATCATGGCGATTTCATCGTCCTTACCAACTTTCAGAGCAATACGCCAGCCGACATTGTTCAGCAACCGGTCAACTTCCGAGTTGGTATCCTGGTTAGCCAGAATAAGGTACATTCCAAGCGATCGTCCCTGCCTGACGAGCAGGTCAAGTGTTTCACGCAGTGTGTCAAAATCAGCTAGTCCACGCGCAAATTCATCCAGTAGCAAGACCAGGTGAGGCATGGGTTCGTTATTATGGATTTGGTTGTAACCCCAGATATTCTGCGCACCAGCCTGGGCAAATTTCTCCTGGCGGCGATCAATCTCACTGCGGATCGATTCCAAACCGCGAATCACCAGCTCTGGTTTAAGATTGGTAACAATTCCGCTGACATGTGGCAATGATTCAAATACGTTGAAAGCTGCGCCTCCTTTGAAATCAAGAAAAAAGAAGTTGAGCAGGTTGGGTGGGTAGCGCACTGCAGCTCCCATCACCAGGGATTTCATGAATTCACTCTTACCGCTGCCCGTGGTGCCGATAAGAATAGTGTGATATGCGTCCACACCGCCGCGTGATTCCGGCAGCAGGTTGATTGTTACCACATCAAGCCGGTCGCGGTTGGCGCATATGCCAATGGGAAACTGCAGCAAATCTTCCGGTCTAAATTGCCTCGCCCAGGCTTGCTGGATTGTTTCCGCTTCAAGATAGGCGGGGTTGATCACCTGCGACAGGCGAACATTTTCTGGCAATTGGGCACTCAACTGCCCTCCTACCACTTCCAAACTTGCAAGTGAACGGGTTACCCGGTCACACAACTCTTGAGATACCACTTCAAGGCTTCCTTCGAAATGGACCGCCTTATTACCGAGCTCATAAGTTTCAACGTAATTGAACGAGTGACTACCGGCCACATCTATGCGTGAACGGCACTCGCGAGGCCAATTCCTCCCGCCAACGAAGATCAGATAAATGCCGACCTCGTGTCCGCACTCGGCGATACGCGCCACCTCAGGTGATTGCCTGGCAGAACCGCAATCGTCAAAAAAGACGACGATGCTCACTCGGTTGCCTTTGCGCTTGCCGCTGGAGCTTAAATTGCTATCCTGTAATGAACGGGCTGTGTATTCTTCTGACAGCCATTTTAAAAATGTGTCGATCTGGTTTTCAACGTAGTTCAACCTGCGCGGTTTTGTTTCTGAATTGATTGCGCCTGTATGCGGCAGCCACTTAAGCCAACCCCAGCGCGACTCAGCACCGCTTGAATCTGCAAGCAAAGCAATGTTCAAATCTAACGGTGAGTGATGCACCATCAAATCCAGCAGCAGACGACGCGCCACCTCGTATGCGGCGGTGAATGTCTTGGCTGCGATCGCCACGCTCCCAGTGGTTGCCAGATTAATGAGCAATGGCAGGTTAGGATTCTTCTGGAATTCCTCAGCCATTGGCACAGCAAGCATTGGCAATGGGTCATTGACATCGTTCACGCGCGCAGGGGTTACTTTAAACGATGTATCACCTAATCCAGTACCAACTCTCAAACTGAGGTAGTCGTTATCCATGGGTCTGCGCCACCATAAGCGCTTGCTGTGGCTGATCGCGATACGCGTGCATTCTTCCACGGAGGGGTATTCGCATTGCATGGTAGTACGCTGTTCCTGCATCAAGCCGGTGATGCGTGCGCGTTCACTTTCAAGTACAGTGCGGTAAGCGGCTTCGCGCTCCTGCATGGCTGCGGTAAATTTCTTTTTCTGAGAGAAGTAAGTGGCGACAGACGATATCGGGAAACCAATCGCCATCACAGCCATGGGAATTATAAGTGCTATCTGGAGTTTACTGTCCTTTGATAGCAGTTGTGAAAGTATCATGCCGGTTACCATAAGCAGCGGCATCATCAATGTGCCCAGCAGGTTGAGAGTTGGAGGAGCACCTGGTGCTTGCTTGGGTATAGGCAATTCGATCGGGTCTTCCGGCAGGCTCCACGGTTCACGCTGCGCGATGACATATCTCTTGGTCGGGTTAAAGGAATAACTCGACATGGCCTGCGGAGCTTTGCTGTCGGGAGAGGATTGTCTGGGCATTTTATTGACTTGATTTCCAATACTAACCCATCCCGGCTCTTAAGGCAGGGATGGGTTGGGACTATAAAGTTGTAGGGAAAATCTAAGCAAGCTTGCTGGACATCGCTTCCCATTCTGCAATTTCATTCTGCAGACGGGCGCCTAAGGTGTTCAATTGTTCCAATAGACCGGTCATTTGTCCACGCCACTGGTCATAGGTGGCGTAGAATTCGGTGGCGGAATTGCCCAGCCATGATGGTTGCAAGTTATTAACCGCGCCTGTCATTGATTGGAGCATTCCTGTCAGTTGCCCATGCGTGTTCAAGATGTTTGATTGTGTGCTGCGGGCGATATCGGTTTCCATGTGCAGAGTTGCCATATTATTTCCCTCCTTTAGGAAAATAGAAAAGTTTTATGAAATTATTATATAATTTTGCATATAGCATGTCAATTAGTTTTTTGACATTAGTGTGACAATAGTTTTTTGAATTAATTGCAATTCTTCATTTGCATTTAGAAAATAATATTGGGGTTAATCTCATCTGTTACAAAAGGTATAGCTTGGTCAATAAAATACTCAATAAAGATCGTATATAATTTGGATATATAAAAAGGAGGGAAAACTATATGGCTGGCACAATCTCAATGCAAACGGAACAGGCAATAGCACTTGCTTCGATCTTGAATCAGAATGCCAAACAGCTCGATGAGCTTTCTACAGAATTATCATCAAGAATGAACAGGTTGGAGATCAACTGGCAGGGTGGGGCTTCCAGAGAAATGTTTTTTATTGAGACTTCCCAGCTCAGATCCCGGTTAGCATCCCTGACAGGAGACTTGTTTGAGTTATATGATCGTTTGATCCTTGAGATCAAAGAGTGGGAAACAGCCGCCAGTCGCCTTGCTGGTCACAATAATCTGAGCATTTCAGGCATCGGACTTATCGGTGCAACAGGAATATTAATGGGTAAGGCAAGTGCTGGCGGAGGAGAGGTTTTGGGGGTCTCAACATCAACCTCTGGGGTCACAACCCAGACTTATCAGCAGATGAGCTGGAGTGATAAATTTGCTGAGGAAGCTGCAATCAACGCTCAAATCGGAGAGCTGGAGCAGCAACTCTACAATTTACCAGCAGACCGCGCCACGGCTCTCGAGCAAATTGACAAGGATATCGCATACTGGGAAGCGATGAAAACCAGGTACGAAGAAGAATCCAGAAAACTCATTAATAAAATTCCGGTCAATCTACAGGGCGATTCCGCCAGTAATATATACAAAGATCTGGCCGAGGATGCAGATGCCATGTTAGCTAAATTACACGAGCGAAAGGAATTGCTTCAAAGCGATGCCTATTGGGCGCAAAGAGAAGCTCAAATTAATTCTCAAATCACAAACCTCAAGGCACAGCAAGCTGCCCTTAATGAGGTTATCAATGCGGGTATTCCGCCCAGCGGACCCACAAAGGGAATTCGCTTGGCTGGTTGCAGTAAGTTTGTTGCTGAGAAAAGGGATATATCCTCTTTTGCTGTCCCTGGTGATATGGATGCTGCACGTTGGGATGACCATGCAATTGCTGCCGGTCTCGAAGTTGGATCCAGACCTGTAAAAGGATCAATCATGGTGATTGATCAGAATAATAGTGTATTCCCTAAGATTGATGAAGTAGGACATGTCGTTTTTGTTGAAAAAGTGACCCGCGTTGATGGTGGTTATCAGGTTACCTATAGCCAGGCTAGTACGCCTAGAGATGCAAACAATCACTGGACCGGTTCCTACACTTATGTAAATCCTCGAACAACAACGCATTTTATCCCAGATGGGTCCACTGGAATCAACTATATTTATGATTAAGGTCTCTCTTAAGAAAAACTTAACGAAAATCTTATTCTATGATTAAACGAGAAATTTATTATGCCTGATCTCTCCGGAACTACAATAGAACGTTACCACCTCATTGAAAAGCTTGGCGAGGGTGGTATGGCTACTGTGTACAAAGCCTACGACACCCGACTTGAACGAGAAGTGGCAGTCAAGATCATCCGCACCGACCTGTTCGGCAGCGCGGTCATCGAGCGTATTCTTAAGCGTTTCGAACGTGAAGCCAAGACCATGGCCAAGCTCTCGCACGCCAACATCGTCAAGGTGTACGATTTTGGGGAATACAATGACTGCCCCTACTTGGTGATGGAGCTGCTACCGGGCGGAACATTGAAACAGTTGCTTGGCGTGCCAATGCCTTACTACCAGGCTGCCAGCCTGCTTTTACCAATCGCTCAGGCGCTGGAATACGCGCACGAGCAAAAAGTCATTCATCGGGATGTAAAGCCTTCCAATATCCTTCTCATCCACGCGGGTGAACCCGTGCTCACAGACTTTGGCATCGCCAAATTGCTTGAATTGGAGCAGGGGCAGACCCTCACCGGAGTGGGTGTAGGCGTAGGCACACCGGAGTACATGTCACCGGAGCAGGGGCTCGGCCGGGATGTGGACGGAAGGGCTGATATTTATGCAATGGGCGTGGTGCTGTACGAACTGATTATGGGGAGAAAACCTTACAGCGCAGATACCCCCATGGCGGTTCTTCTCAAACAGGTCAATGACCCTCTCCCCAGGCCGAGTGCAATTATCAGTAACCTGCCGGATGCGGTTGAACAAGTATTGTTCAAAGCGCTGGCGAAAAAGCCAGAAGACCGCTACCAGAGCATGGCGGAGTTCGCGGCGGCGCTGAAAGCCATCCTGGGCAGCGCCGCTACCTCTGCCCAGGAGCAAACCGTGCCCTCTCCGGACCTTACCCTCTTGCAAATGAGAGATCCTTACGCTACCGTGGAGCGGGAAATGATAGACTCTTTGCTTCATCCGGGAAAAAACGAGGACGACTTACAACAAAAACTCTCATCGAATTCTGACGATAATCTTGCGACTGTGATGCAGGCTGATCCTTCCGGAGGTCCATTGGGGACGGCTGATGAAGAAACATCAAATGCTGAAGAAAAACCTGTACTCCCTACTCAACTGACTGCGATGGAGTTTAGAACGGAACCGAAAACCAAGGTTCCAGTTGGCTGGGTTGTCATTGGTTTTGTTGCGCTTGCAATCGGGCTCATCATTGGCATTAGCAGTTGGACGCAGGCAAAAAATGCACGCGAATTGGCTTACAAGATTCAATCTACAGCTACTGCTCAGGCTCGTAATGCGAAAGCCACGGCCACCGCTCATGCAATTCAGGCAGAAGCCACGGCCACCGCTCAGGCTCGTAATGCGAAAGCCACAGCCACCGCTCATGCAATTCAGGCAGAAGCCACGGCCACCGCTCAGGCTCGAGAAAATAACATAATTAGCTTAACCAATAGGTCAGAGCTGGTTTTTGGACCAATGGATGGGTCTCTTGAGCATGAGGAAGATGAAAATATCGAAAAAGTTGGTTCCGCAGTTGATCTCAAGGATTTCATTGCTGAGGTTACTTTTTTCAATCCCTATTCCAGATACACAGCTGATTGGGATTATGGTTTTTTGTTTCGAGATATGTATCGTAACGATCAATATCGTCTCGTTATCTTTTCAGATGAAACGTGGATATTGTCAAATGCTATTCCTGATGACGAGGGAGATGGTTGGCAATCGGAATATATAGCTGATGGCGAAATTCCGAATCTTGATACAAGCGCAAATGGGCGAAATGAAATCAGACTGATTTGCTATGGTGTAAAAGGTTTTCTGTATATCAACCAGTCCTTTATCGCTGAACTCGATCTATCGGACCGTACCAATTCTGGAGATGTAATAGTTGCTACTGGTATTTATAACGGAGATGAGGTTGATGGTCAATTCACAAAATTCCAGGATTTTACAGTTTGGGAAATTCCTTGAACGCGTATGGTTTTTGTATAATCACCTTTTCGTTTTCGCACAGATTTCTCGCATAATTGACCCATTCCGGGGGACACAACCAGGGTAGGAAGCTACCCATATGGAGAGAGCCTGTATAGGCATACGTTATGGCAAATAACGTGTATGAATGGGTAGCGGATTGGTATGGAGATTATCCCTTCGGGACGGTGAGCAACCCGAAGGGTCCTTCATCAGGCGATTACCGCGTGCTGCGGGGTGGTTCATGGTACTACAATGGGGACGGCGTCCGCTCTGCCGACCGGAACGGGAACATTCCGACGTATTCGAGCATTGGCGACGGGTTCCGCTGTGCCCACTCGCTTCCCTAGTTCTGGACTGCTGAGTGCTGCACTTCTGATTTTCTGAGGGGAGAAGGTTCGGGGGAGGGGTGAAACCCCTTCCCCGTGGTGGTGGTTATAAAAGAGGTTTAATTGACTTCGAGTCCGCCCTCGTTGCGGTTATTCATCAAACATCAGCGGTGAATATGAATAGAAAACCCATATATCGATTCCGATAGGTATTTGGGTTCAAAAACCTATCGAAATTAACAGGTTGTGCCTATAGCCAGTCTCCGTTATCCTCTATGAAACAAAATCAATGAGGAATCAATGCATGTTTACACCAAAAACGACCATTTCCACGATCTTTGCGTCTATCGATCATCTCAGCCGCGGTTGAAGACGAACCTCACCCCGTTCTTCCCGAGCGTCACTTCGTCTCCATGATTGAGGGTGGCAGGAGTGTTCGCCTGTAACCGCCTGCCGTTAAGCCAGGTGCCATTATTACTGCCCAGGTCGGTGACCGTGTATGCTGTTTGATCGAACTCGATACAGGCATGGCGGCGTGAGGTAATGCGTTGTGTATCCAACCCGCTCACATCGATATCCGGGTGGATATTATGACGCTGGTCAATTCTACCCAGCAAGGTATACGCGCCAACCAGGGTGTAACTCTGCCCCATATCAGCGTGCAGCCAGGCGCCTCCCTGTGGTACTGAGCGGGCTTCTTTTGCGTATTCGCTGGTTAGCCGCAGGATGCGCCCGTTGAGGATGCCGGCACTCCCCAGCGTACTGTTAGCTGGCAGGTGGTAACCACCGGGGGTATCCGTTTCGGTAAGGGTGAACGCTTGCTCTACATCGCTTTCCATTTTTAAAGCTTTACCTATGCTGGCGGCCAGCAGACGGCAGGGTACATCCAATGGCAGAGCCAGGTCAGTGTGCTCATGATTACCGTATTCAATGGTGACAACAACATTGGTCATAAATCATCTCCCATACGAGGAAGAGAATTGAACAGGTCGCGGAATGCAGCCTGCCATATCAGATCGCTTTCCTCCCAACGTTCGCTATGTTGCGCCAATTTGATCGCCAGCAAGTACAATTCTGCCGTCAATTCATGCAGATGCTTTTGGCTAATTCGCAATTCTTCAATATATTCTACGGCACAATCGCCTGTCCACGCCATTTCAATGCGCGCCGCAGCCAGTTTCAAGCGGAATTCCTCATCCAATAAATAATGAACCTGCCTCTCCATTAGGCGGCTGAGATTGCGTAGAGCATCAGGTTCAACGTGGATTGGCTGCACTTTTAGACTCTACTTTGACCTTTTAAAAATTTAACTGATAAATTTCATGAATTTTTCATGAAATTCTTTTTTGCTTACCAATTTAATGTCTGCTATAGCTTCATCACCCGGAGAAGGAAATTCGAAATACCAGGTTCGTTTCCTCCCTTTTAATAGGAGTAAGGCTTGTTTGTCAGAATTCAATAATTCCTCATTATTCAAGCCTGATTTTGCATTTATGCGAATCAAGGTAACACGACTTACTTGGTTTTTCATATCTTCCGCTAATGCTTCAGTTAATTCCAGATGATCGAATGCAAGGGTTAACGAATCTACTGGCTCTCCTTTGCCTTCTGCTATTTTTGCTGCCATTGATAGTACTTTCATAGAAATTTTTGCATTCGATGGGATTTTGATATTTACTTCATCCCCATAATCTTCAAGAATATCCAGGAAATAGTCCCCTAATAATGATTCTTTTCCATATTCCAACAAATGTACCACACCAGCCTGAATGCTGTGAGAAGTGAAGTTTTTTCCGTTCTTAACATGGATATTCGCATTCAAAGGTCGTCCATCTTTTACTATACTCAGTTGAAAAGTTTTATCATAAATAACGAGTGTCAATAGTGCCTGTTCCAGAAGTGGATCTAAACGCGGTTTTAATTCATCTGTTAAGCCACAAAGGCGATGAGCAAGTAACGAATGACTTGCAGCAGTCATTCTTGAATCTACCTGTTCCGTTGTTAAATTATCATAAACCGATTTTAGTAACAATTGTCCAGTATCGGCTTTATTAATCATGGCTAATGCCATCGCTAACTCCTCTATACTCAATGAAAAACTTGCCATTTTTTCCTTATTCATATAACACTCTCCTGTCCGTTGAGTATATAATTTAAATAATAGATAATAGCGTAGACTTAAATCCGCCAAACGCGTTATCAATAAAATTCGCTGCCTGTTTCGTAGCACTGGCAAATTCATTTGCTGCGTTACCAATAGCGACGCCTGCTTGATCCAGTAGCTTGCCGCCGCCATGAACCAGGTCATCTTTGAAAGTTTCGAAACCAGTATCTAGAGCTTTGCCGCCAAAGTAACTGACTCCCCACCAAACCGCAATACCAGCTGCAGCTACAGCTACAGCCGGTGCTCCAACTGCCACTAGTGCACCCGTTGCAACTGTAGCTAATGCATATCCAGCATAATGTATTCCTACTGTTTTTATCGCGACAAATGCGGCATCCAATGCGATGGCGGTGGCTTTTTCTGTTCCTCTATCGTAATTGCCCCAATCTTCAACTGCTTTACCACCAAAATCCAGCACTGCCAGACCAATTTCCAGCGGTGTGACACCTTTTATAGCGCTTTTTAGGAAAGTATTAGGGATGTGATCGGCTCGAACGTGAGTCAGAGTGGGAAAAAAACCAACAGTTTCCTTTAGAGAATGGCTTCCTTTAATTATTACCTCGCCTGGGTAATAAGTACCTGCTGTTAACCCACTAATTATCATTAATGTGCCAGTTAATCGACTGACGTCTTCCACAGATACATCCAGAATGTTGTTAATATAATTTCGCAAAAAGTTATTCTTAGTGGTATTTGAATCACATTTTTCCCATTCGTCCACTTCGTGATAAACCCGGAGTGACAGAGCTTGCATTTCCTCCGCTTTAGCATCCAATTGCTTTAATATCGAATCGAATGAGCTCATGAAGCGTTTCTCACGTGACCCTCCTGACCAGGCATTGCCGAGTCGGCTGCGAGCACGTTTTAGGCTTCCAACTTTGTCGTCAAGATCATCTGCCTTCTGATCTAAAAACCTTGCCACCATACGCACATTTTCAGTTTCCATATGGATTTTGGCCATCTGTCCCACCTTTGCACTATTCTATAAATCGTAAAGAACCTAAGATCGTATTAAGGGTAATTTTGGCACGATTGTAATATGTTACT
>Ga0116176_10002929_pt1 | contig 12737 bp, 9 predicted proteins | sample AD_STIC08_MetaG_FD_89803 | JGI IMG/M metagenome (GOLD analysis project Ga0116176, IMG submission 89803) | Active sludge microbial communities of municipal wastewater-treating anaerobic digesters from USA - AD_STIC08_MetaG | ecosystem: Engineered > Bioreactor > Anaerobic > Digestate | place: USA... | reverse complement strand
GCAGGTGCTTTTTTCGCAGGAGTTTTAGCAACTACTTTTTTCACCGGGGCTTTTGCTTTCGCAGCAACTTTCTTTGCAGGTGCTTTTTTCGCTGGAGCAGCTTTTGCCTTCTTAGCAGGGGCTGATTTTGCTTTTTTCGCAGCAGCAGGCTTAGCTTTTGGCTTTGACGCTACTTTTGATTTTGATTTAATATTAGTCTTCTTACTCATATGAAAACGTATTGTAAATTGTTGTTTTGATGGCTAAAATCCGCCTTAATTAAGTCCGGATGTGTGTTTTTGAATGATAATCCGCGTTTGTATTTCGTCATCTACCTCTAGATTGACCACATCTTCGCCATCAAGACGGTCAACCAGATCTAATTTAGCTGCTAAAATTTCGGCGCAAATATAATCTTTATTATTTATCAGGGAGTTTCTAATTCCTGCATTCTCCAGTACTTTCAGGTCGATCCGGTCAGTCACCTCAAAACCGCGCTCTTTGCGGATATTCTGGATTCTGTTGATGAATTCCCTGGCAATTCCCTCCTCTTTCAGCTCCGGAGTCAAGGTAATATCGAGGGCAACGGTCAGTTTTCCCTCATTAGTAACCTGCCATCCAGGGATATCTTCCGAGCTGATCTCCACATCTTCATCGGTGATGATAATGGTCTGATCCAGCACTTCAAATTCGAATTTCTTCTCCGCTTCAAGCTCCTGGATCTGTTCCTGTGTCATTGCCGCAATACAGGCTGCAACATCTTTCATCAGTCCTCCGACCTTTTTGCCGAGAACTTTGAAATTCGCTTTTATCTTTTTAACGAGTACGCCTTTGGTGTCGTGGATATATTCGATCTCTTTTACATTGACTTCAGCAAGAATCAGATCCTTTACTGCTTCCACTTTTATTTTGAATGATTCATCCAAAACAGGAAGTAAGATTTTATTCAATGGCTGACGAACACGAATGTTTACTTTTTTGCGTAACGATAAAACCATCGAAGAAATTTGCTGTGCAAGTTCCATTCTCTCTTCAAGTGCTTTGTCGATAATTGCAATATTCAATTCAGGGAAATCTGCCAGATGTACCGATGTCGCTTTACGACGATTACTCACATCATTCAAGTCTCGGAATAAACGATCGCTGAAGAATGGAGCAATAGGTGACATTAAAATTGAAACTGTTTCAAGACACGTATACAATGTTTGATACGCGGCAATTTTATCTGATGTGTATTCGCCTTTCCAGAAACGTCGGCGACTTAAGCGAACGTACCAGTTGCTCAAATGCTCCGTCACGAAATCAGAGATCGCTCTTGCTGCACGTGTTGGCTCGTAATCATCGTAACTTTCATCCGCAATTTTTACGAGTGAATTCAATTCAGACAAGATCCATCGATCAAGTTCTGTTCTGTCAGCAACAGGGATTTCTGTTTCTGCAAAAGTAAATCCGTCGATGTTAGAATACAGAGCAAAGAATGAATAGGTGTTATATAATGTCCCAAAGAATTTCCGTTGTACTTCAGAAATTCCTTCGAGATTGAATTTAAGATTGTCCCACGGTTGTGCATTGCTGATCATATACCAACGCGTTGCATCTGCGCCATATTTCTCAAGTGTCTCGAATGGATCGACAGCATTTCCTAAACGCTTCGACATTTTATTTCCATTCTTATCGAGCACAAGTCCGTTACTCACAACATTTTTGTAAGCGACAGAATCAAAGAGCATCACAGCAATTGCATGCAATGTAAAAAACCATCCACGTGTTTGGTCGACACCTTCAGCAATGAAGTCTGCAGGAAACGCCTTTTGAAATTCATCCGCATTTTCGAATGGGAAATGCCATTGAGCATACGGCATGGCTCCTGAATCGAACCACACATCGATCAGATCCAGTTCACGCTGCATCTTTTTTCCTGAAGCAGAAACTAAAACAATTTCATCGACATACGGACGATGCAATTCGAATTGTCCTCCGCTAATGCGTGCTGCCTTTACAGGATTTGTTTTCATGAAACCTGCAGCGACAGATTTTTCTACTTCTTCTTCCAACTGAGCAACAGAACCAATGCAGATCTGTTCGCTGTAATCATCATTCGCCCAAAGCGGAAGTGGAATTCCCCAAAAACGGGAACGGGAAAGATTCCAATCAACAAGATTCTCCAGCCAGTTTCCGAAACGTCCGGTACCGGTTGATTCCGGTTTCCAGTTGATCGTTTTGTTCAATTCGACCATTCTTTCTTTCGCAGCAGTAGTGCGAATGAACCATGAGTCGAGCGGATAATATAGAATTGGTTTGTCTGTTCTCCAGCAATGCGGATACGTATGTTCGTAACGTTCAGACTTGAATGCTTTACCTTCTTTTTTTAATTTGATAACGAGACGTTCATCGACAGAAAGATATTTTTCGCCGCCTTGTTTTTTTATTTCGATTGCTTTTTCTTCATCGGTCAGATAAGCTTCCTTCACATATTCTCCTGCGAAATCTGTAACTTCATCAATGAATCTTCCTTGTTTATCTACCAGTGTAAGTGAACCGATTCCATTTTGTTTCGCAACACGAAAATCGTCTGCACCGAAACTTGGAGCGATGTGAACGATACCTGTTCCGTCTTCAGTTGTAACGAAGTCACCAACTAAAACCCGGAATGCATCGCCATCTGTTGGTTGTGCATAAGGAAGCAATTGTTCGTATGTTGTTCCTTCAAGTTCTTTCCCTGTTACTTCACCTAGTATTTCGAATGGAATTGCTTTATCACCGGCTTTATAATCTTCGAATGATAGTTCAGCATTTTTTTCGGGAAAATATTTGTTAAGTAAATCTTTCGCAAGAATTACGATCACACTATGATCAGTATTCGGCGTAAATGTTTTTACGGCGACATATTTTATTTTCGCCCCAACAGCCAAAGCAGTATTCGAGGGCAACGTCCAAGGCGTAGTCGTCCACGCCATAAAATAAACTTTGCCGGTTTTAATTGCCTCTTCAATTCCTGGAACTTTGCTTGTCCCTTTGGGGAACTTTAAACTTTGAACTCTAAACATCGCCACCGCCGAAGTATCCTTCACCATCTTATACGTCCCCGGCTGATTCAACTCATGCGAAGAAAGTCCGGTACCTGCAGCAGGTGAATACGGTTGAATTGTAAATCCTTTATACAAAAGTCCTTTATCATAAAACTTCTGCAATAAATTCCAGCACGATTCGATGTAATCATTTTCGAACGTCACATATGGATTATCGAGGTCGACCCAATAACCCATTTTACGAGTGAGGTCATCCCAGATATCTTTGTATTTCATTACCTCCTTACGGCAGGCTTTGTTGTAATCTTCGATAGAAATTGTTTTGCCGATATCGTCTTTGCGGATTCCCAGGGTCTTCTCAACAGAAAGTTCGATTGGTAACCCGTGAGTATCCCAACCACCTTTACGTTTTACTTGAAAACCTTTTAGTGTTTTGTAGCGACAAAAAATGTCTTTGATCGAACGCGCCATGACGTGATGAATTCCCGGTAATCCGTTAGCGGACGGTGGGCCTTCATAGAAATTGAATGCCGGTCGACCTTCACGGGAAGTGATGCTGGCTTCAAAAGTCTTCTCATTTTCCCAGGTTTTAAGGACATCCTTTCCTAGTTCGCTGAGGTTGAGCTGATTGTATTCAGGGTATTTAGACATAACTTCGTTCAAAATGGGGGCAAAAGTATGAAAAAAAAGGGAGAAAAATGGGATTTGGGGAGGTAGCCTAACCTGATAGTCAATATTTTAGGGTGAAAAACATTGAAATTGAATAAAAAGAAATATAATCACTTACAATTCTCTTCAATATCCTTTTTACATTCATCATAGCCATACTTAACCGCAAGATGCCAGTCAGCGCAGGCTTTTTCAAGGTCATTGATTTTCTGAAAACAAACGCCGCGTTCTGAATAGACATTGCCGAGGGTGGAATCGACTGTGAGAATAAGGCTGTAATCATCGATCGCACGCTGAAAGTTTTCGAGATAATAATTACAAATGGCGCGGTTTCTTAAATTTTCTGCTGATAAAATAGTGTCTTTTTCTATGACTTTTGAAAAGTAAGTTGCTGCAGAATCAAAATTATTGTTTACAAAGTAACTCAGTGCTAAAAATTTGTCAAGTTCATTTTCTTTGGAACCTGCAATATGTGCTTTTTGAAAGTTCTTCAATGCGTCAGCATTTTTTTGAATCTGATAATATGCTTTTCCTTTCATCATTAACAATTCCGAATTCTCCTCACCTGATTGCTCTGCTGCCTCTAGATAATTTGTTGCCATCTCTATATTGCCGGCATCAATTTCAATGTAAGCAGCAGAGAGTTGTGCATATGCAGAATTTGGGTTCATATCTGCAATATTTCTATTGATTGACTCGAGGTCTTTCCATTCATTTGTTCGAAGAAAAGTTAACACAATCAGAAATCCCGCGAAAATATAAAGGATAAGTTTGTGATTTCCGCTTATTGCTTTCGGCAATTGAATTTCCTTTTTATCAGCTAAAGAGATCAGATGAGCAAGTATGAATGCCAATCCGAAGTAGGGCAGATAAGAATACCGTTCAGCAACGATCGTATAACCTGAAGGAATGATCTGCAATACCAGTCCAATCGTAAAAAGATAGAACAGAAATCCAAACATGATCTCGCGGCCAAATTTCAAAGATCGGTATACTAAATATAAAATTGCCGCTGTAAATACAGGGGTGAAATAAAAATAAAACGGAATTTCTTTTGGCGCAAGATGGAGGGCGCTTAGTCCAAGCGGGAAAAAGAACTGATAGATGTAATAACAAAAAGTATAGTTAGCAACAAAAAAACGCTCCATCAATGAATAATCCGGCATGAGGTAAACAGAAAGTTTTGTATCAACATGCAAAGTGAAATAGGTGATGTATCCAAAAATACAAGCGAGAATGAAGAATGGAATTTTGTAAATAGCTTCTTTATTGAATTTCTTTCCGTAATAAAAGTCGATAAGAATCAGAATAAATGGAAATGCTATAGCAGCAGGCTTACAAAGTATTGAAAGTGCGAAATAAATAAAAGTCGGAACCAGCAATGCTCTTTTTCCGCTATGTATATATTTCAGATATGATAACATGCCAAGCAAAAAGAAGAATGTATAATACAGATCTGTTTTGTCGCTGATCCATGCAACCGACTCGACATGCATTGGATGTAAAGCGAAAATGGTGGCAACAATTGCTTTGAATTCAATTTTATTGAAAAACTTTCCTGCAAGAATAAATACGAGTACGCTATTGATAAGATGGGTAACTAAACTGACAAAATGATATGAAGATGCATTCATCTTGAAAAATTTGTACTCAATTGCTTCGATCAAAGTGGTGACCGGGTGGTAATTTCCGCCATAGGGCTGCGTAAAAATTGCGCGGATATTCTCTAACGAAAGGGATTTTATAAAGGGGTTGTTGGTAAAGTAAACATCATCGTCGATATTAAGAAAAAACTTCGTGATCAACCCTGAGAGAACGATCAATGAAATAAAAACAAGAGCTATAGGAAAAACTACCTCCGCTCTATTTCCGTTTGCAGGTACTTGCCCTTCATTTTTATTCTGTACTTTTTTCGATGACATATAGTGAATTTGATATTGTAGAAGTCTATTTCAAATTACGACAATATAAATATAAAAACCAATCATAAAAAAACGGGACCCTGAAATAGAAGTCCCGTTTCAAAAATAATCTTGACTCGCTTATTGTTTTGTATATGTTCTTGTAAAAACATAAGTAGTTGCACCTACTGTCAAGCTTTCATTAAGTGTTAGAGTAGTTGCATTTAAAGTAACAATGGTATGTTCTTTAGCAGAACCAACTGACGGTGTTCTTGTAATAGTTGTTTCACCACTGTTGAATGCCCATGTTCCTGATTCTTTTGTTTGAGGATCTCCTGCTGAACATTTTGAAGCGCCTTCATCAGTTGTATAAGTATTTGTTGTTGTATAAACCGTAATATCATCAAGTGAACATGGGGGAACGCAACCAAGTAGGTTTGTCATCGGTGTTCCACATAAATTATATGCAGGATTAACGGTATAAGCAGTAAGCTTCCAATTTTTGTCGATCAATAATGTCTTGTTTGTCGAAGTTGTCGGAGTAGTTGTTGGTTCTTCTTCATCCTTCTTACAACCGTTGAATAATGTAGTTGCCAAAAGACATACTAAGAGAAATTTGAGTTTCATAGCTGAGGGTTAGTTTTTTAGAGTGGCAAATGTAGGTTAATATCCATTCTGATTCAAATAAAAAGAGCCTTTGATCAGGGTAAAAACGTTGTTTTTTATCCTATTTTTGCATCATAAATAGAAAATTATGTCAGATCAGATCAATTCTTCAAAAGCACCGGAACCCGTAGGATTGTATCCGCATGCGCGTCGTGTCGGAAATTTACTTTTTTTGTCAGGAGTTGGTCCACGTGAACGAGGAACAAAAAAAATTCCGGGTGTTGAACTGGATTCGAATAACAATATTGTCAGTTATGATATAGCAGCACAGTGTCATTCTGTTTTCAAAAATGTCAAACATATCCTTGAAGATGCCGGCAGTTCGTGGTCACAGATCATCGACGTGACTGTTTATCTCACGAATATGAAAGATGATTTTCCAATCTACAATAAGATCTGGGCAGAATACTTCAGTGAAAATCCGCCGTGTAGAACGACGCTTGAAATTAATTGCTTACCGACTCCAATTGGAATTGAATTAAAAGTGATCGCTGAAATCAAATAATAGTGAAATAATGCCACGAATGCACGAATAATGATTCTTGGTAATAGTATAATTGCCACGAATGCACGAATGATGATTTGTGGTAATAGTTTGATTGCCACGAATGCACGAATGATGATTTGTGGCACTAGTAAAATTGCCACGAATACACGAATAATGATTCGTGTATTCGTGGCAATTATATTAGTGGCAATTATATTAGTGGCAATTAAACTATTCGTTAATTGTTAACTACGAGTTTCCCGGTGTATTCCTGCCTTCCATTCGATTGAAGCGAATAAAAATAAACTCCGGCTTCGACTGAAATAGAAAAATTGTTTTCTGTTGAAGAAACTTTTCTGGAGATGATTTCTTTTCCACTCACATCATAAAGAACAAACTGAAATTCATTGGTAAGATTTGATATCCTAATATTTTCTTTATTTAGAAATACAATTGGTTTTGCTTTTGTAATCAGGTCGACACCTGTACCTAATGAAACTGTAAACTGAAAATCAGCTGAATCAATTTTAAGAAACTCGGAACAATTTCCTAAGCTATCGTAAGTTCCTTGAAAAAGGTTTGCAGTAACATTGTAAGTACCTGCCGCTAAAACTCCTATTGGCAAGGTGTCTATACCAGGGCACATGACTGTAAGCATTCCCGGACAATGGTAGTGATTGGTAACGATATTATTTCCTGTCATTGTAAAATTTTGATTTACCACAGCACAAGGTCCACTGGTAAAAACATAGCTGCCAATTACAGATACTGTATCAGTATCTGTTGGTGGGTTTGGACTGACACCAACGTATTGAAATCCTTGTCCAAAAGAATGGTGACTTAAAATGAAAATCGCCGAGAAGAGTAGTAGTTTTTTCATGACATATTAGAGTTAGTAAAACGAAGTTAAAAAATTATTTTATAAAATAAAAGGGTGGGTCGATCACTGCTAATTCCTTGAAAAATATTGTAAAATCAAGCTAAATCAGGCAACCAATTCGTTAAAAAGTCGGTGTAAAGTAGCATCCAGATCATTAGAAAAACCGGGATGGGGTCGAGAAGTCTGCAATACGGAACTGCGTACTGCTGTCAGCCACCTAAAGCGTGAAGGAACATCCATCTTAGCAATAGGACCCGCGGTGATGTCGCCATTATTTATTTTTTCGAATGCATGCAGATAATTCTGAATTTGTTCAATGTCCAATTCATTTACAAAGCAATGAAGTTTTGCAACATCGAGATTACATTTTGATTTGAGGTAACCGGACTTTTTTGAAAAAAGTACGATACCAACATTGATAAATTCTTCGCGTTCCACTTTAGGGACGATCCGAATCACAGCATATTCATATAAGTGTTTTTCTTGCATCGTCTGCTTCTTTTATGAATATATCTGAATTAGTTTTTCTTATCAACAGAAATTTTAAATAGGTTGCTTTGATCTGTTCAGGAGTTTCATCTGTGTCTTTCCATTGCAACCATTCACCGGGAATAAGCTCAACAATATTCGCAAGTACTTCATCCGTCAATATTTTTTTGAATTCTGCATCCACAGATTGCAGCTCCGTAGCTTGTGATAAAAGAACATGGTCTTTAATGAGAGCGAATTGACTTCTCGCATGATTCTCCCAATTGGTCCATGTATGATGAAAATAAAATGACGCACCATGATCGATCAACCAAAGATCTTTGTGCCACATGAGCATGTTTGTATTCTTGAATGTTCGATCGACATTCGTGATGAATGCATCGAGCCATACAATTTGAGAAGCGAGTTTTGAATCGATCGTACTTACAACAGGATCATAAGTAAGTGCCCCCGACAGAAAATGCAAAGCAAGGTTCAATCCTTTACTTGCTTTCAATAAGTCCTGAATTTCTTCATCGCCTTCAGTTTGTCCGAAGGCCTCATCGATCGTTGCAAAAACCAATTCAGGTACGCGCAACTTAAGTACACGGGCAATCTCACCACCGAGTAATTCAGCGATCAAAGCTTTCACTCCATGGCCGGCACCTTTAAATTTCAGCACATACTTGAAATCGTCGTTGGCCTCCGCAAGTGCAGGCAATGATCCGCCTTCGCGAAGGGGCATCATGTAACGGGTGACAGCTACGGTGCGGAGATTTGGTACGGGATTCATGTTGCAATATTATCTTTTTTAATTGTCATCTTAATGGGGTAGAATATAAAGTTTTAATACTATTACATAAAACTCAGGTTCTAAAAAAATTAAAATGTTGTGACTTTTGTACTGCTTAGCCTTATTGACAGAGCGTTTTTCATAGGAACCATCTTCGAACCGAGATGCCGCCCCTACGGGGCTCGTGGGCGGCTTCGCTTTTGGGGGGTTACCTAGATGCCGTCCCTGACGGGACTCATAATTTCCTTGCCTTCTACTAGCAAATTATAAATTTTAATGCGATTGCTAAATTAGCATGTTTGCAACTAGCAGATATTTTCTCATAGCAACAACATTTTTACAATTTTATCGACAGCAAAAGTCGACCCCCAAAACCAAGTTCTACAATTTTTTGAAGTGTTGACAAACGAACTTCTTTAATATCATTCTCAATTTTTGAAATATATGACTTCGTAGTCCCGACTTTACCTGCAAGTTCTTCTTGTGTCATTCCCTTCTCCAATCTTGCTTCCAGTAATAGAACTCCTATTTTGAAATCCTCAAATCCTGATTCTAGTTGGTCGCGCTTTGGTGTGCCTTTTTTACCGTAATGCTTTTGCTTAAAACCTTCCAGAGTTAGTGTGTTGCCTTTTTTCGTTTTCATATTCTCTTTTTATTTTGGTAGCTCTTACAATTTCTTTTTTAGGTGTTTTTTGTGATTTCTTTTGAAAACCATTTGACAAAACCACTAACTTGTCTTGATCGAAAAAACAAAATATGCGGTAACTATTATTTCCAAATTGTATACGTAGCTCGAATAGCCCATCAGAATTTTCAATATGCTTTAAGTAAGTTTCAGGAACAATTGGTAAAATTTCAATTAAACTAATTGTCCAAAGAATCTTCCTCTTTACTTTTTCAGGTTGTTTAATAAAAAACACATTGAAATAGTCTTTATAAAAAACAATCTTCCTATACTGCATCAAAGATATATCAAGTTGCCCTAAAGTGCAACTATTTTAAGGGTTAAATTTTTTCAACAGTCAAATCCTAAATTAATTTCGCGCCATTCGATTTTAAATAATTAAGGCCTCCCTAAAGCCACAACACAAGTTGTTCGAAACACATTTGACCCATTGTCGAGGCTGAACGATTTTGCCCAAACTAAATACCGACCGGGAAGTGCGAGTTTTCCGCTGTCGGTGAAGCCATCCCAAAAAATCTGGCCTTCGGCGGATACAGTTTCATTAACTAAAAGGTCTCGGACCGGAATTCCGTCTTTGGTAAAAATTGCCAGACTTAAGATCACGCCGGGCTCATCGAAATGATAATTAATCGCCAGCAAATCTTCGTAGCCATTATTGTCGGGCGAAAAGACTTCGTTTGCCAGATCGATATTCCCGGCAACAGAATTCTCATTCGCACTTACCCGATGAGAATTCATGTATGCCGGAGTAGCAAAACCGACTGTCGATGCAGCTGAATGCCATTGAACATTTTCCATATCGCCGAAGTAGCCATTGAGTCGTTCCAATGAAACACCTTTCGGCGAATTCAAAAGGTAGAAATGCTGCTTTTCCGAATACCGGAATTCATCGAGTTGTGTTCCCAAATGATCTCGAAGAATAACTCTGCCTTCATCGGAATTGTAGTCGGGCAGATCCTCAAGTTGGATAATGCCCTGAGGATTCGGACATGCATAATTGTCCATCACAGTTTTCGACAAACGAGTAAAAGCAAGGTATTCGCCGGGAAAAAGAATTCGGTGTTCTGAACTCAAAAGTGTTTCTTCTTTTATAGAATTCTCGTCGTTATAATCTGCTTCCTGAATCGTCCAATTATGCAGGTCAATGATCTTCGAAGAGCAATTGAACAATTCAACAAAGTCCTCACCACCGTCATTTGGATTGAACAATAGTTCGTTGATGACGACGTCTCCGGCCTCCGCTTTTTCCGGTCTACCGAATTTGTAATTGCTGGAAATGTCAAGGTAATTATCCGAACAATCACCCAGGATTCCCAGAATTTTCAGATTGGAAATTCCTTCGCTAAACACATTTGCAAAACCAAGTAAATACGATTTCGGAGAATTTACATTCACAGAAATACAATCATTAACGACTCCTGCAATGTCAATTGAGTTGAAATCAGCCGGAATGATTGTAGAAAATACAGGTTCACTAAAATCAATTTGCAAATGAGTTGAATCAGCTACATAGACATTACTTACCCATGGGGCGATATTATCTGTGTGAATTCCGGTGACACTATTTTCAATTCCCGGTGTTCCATGGAAAGGGTTTTCTGAGGCTTTCCAATTCGATTCATCCGGACAAGTAAAATTTAAATCGACTCGTTCAACAGTCCAGCCGCCGTTTTTTTTGTTGGAGTCGTGATAACTATCGTCATTAAAATTCACTGATTCAATGATGTAATTTTGTTCATCGAACATCGTCAATGTGTCCCCTGAATCGTTGTTCAATCCAGGAAAACCCGACACTCCGATTCGATTCGGAAATGCAGAAAAGAGTGCATCATTTTGCACATCATGAACGATCAGATACTCTTTGGGCTTGAACAAAAATTTTGGGAAAACTGCATCAGAAGATCCATCAGAAATTGTCCAGCCGGACAAGTCGATTGCAGAATCAGATCGATTGTACAGCTCGACAAATTCAGCATTTGGTAATGGGCTGATCGACGACATTTCAAAATAGACTTCAGAAAAAACGATTTCATTTACATTTCCTGAGCCTAATGGATAGTACAAAATTCGAAGGGTTGTATCGTTCAGCAAATTTCCGGTTTCATCTTTCAGTCCTATTAAAGTCAAATCATATTCTATTCCAGTCACAAAATGCTGATTGAAAAAAAGAGTGATTGTATAATCATTAACAGAGTCAATTGTCAATTGAGATGGATTTCCAACCGTAATGATGTTATAATTCGCAAGATCAGTAACAGATGACCGTTGCAATTTCTCTGAAAACGAAAGCACAATTGTAGTATCAGTAGGAGTTTCGACCGAAATGCAACTTGGGAGAGTTCGATCAGGAATAAATTCTCCTGCATAGATATCGTCAAAATAAAACCGCTGCAGATTTCCGGAAGTGTAATTGCAATCGAGGAAAAAGAAATTCGCGGCCGGTGTTCCGGTATCAAATCCGGAAGCGATCTGAGAATAATTTCCGGTCAGATTTTCATCTGTAAAAACCTGCCAATCTCCTGAAGGGAATCGTAGGACTCTGATTTGAATTTCAAAAGCGGAGGCAATTTGCGCATCCGGTCCACGGCAAATTGTAGTGATGACCGTACCGGTTTGTCGGCATAATTCGATGGCATCATTGGACAAAGATTCACCGAGTTGGAGGAAATATCCATTGACGGCCGACTGGGGATTATTGGTATCCGCCAGTAAATAGATGCGGCAATAATTGGCCGATGAAGGTGCGAAATCGAGGCGAACAATAAGTCGCCATTCCAGCGTATCGGAATACGACAACATCAATGGAACGGCCAGGCAAGATGCGCCTGAAGCAGGAGCATTCAACTGAAGTGTCCCGGCAGCATTAACGATGAAATTTGCATCATCACCCTGCCACTGCGGATTTGCAGTAAAATCGCCATCGGTGAAACTGTCTGACAGTTGCGCTTTGCCCGTTGTAACCAGCAAAGAAAAAATGAGTAAGAAGAGATTCCGCATGACAGCTATTGCTTAATTTGCAGACAAAATTAGTGGGCCGAAAGCGGATTCGTTACCCCATAAAATAAGGATAATAAAAGAACCGTATGAAAGTAGCAGTTGTAGGTGCAACCGGCATGGTTGGCCAAGTTATGTTGAAAGTTTTGGAAGAGCGTGATTTTCCTGTCGACGAGTTGATTCCCG
>Ga0116176_10002924_pt1 | contig 12747 bp, 6 predicted proteins | sample AD_STIC08_MetaG_FD_89803 | JGI IMG/M metagenome (GOLD analysis project Ga0116176, IMG submission 89803) | Active sludge microbial communities of municipal wastewater-treating anaerobic digesters from USA - AD_STIC08_MetaG | ecosystem: Engineered > Bioreactor > Anaerobic > Digestate | place: USA... | reverse complement strand
TGACGGCGGAGGCGGTATTCCATTTCAAACGGCTCGTGCCGCGAGAAGTGCGCTTTGTAGACTCGCAGGTACTCGGCCTGATCGTCCGGATGAATGCCGGATGTCCATCCGCTGCCGAGCTCGTCTTCCAGGGGACGGCCTGTGTACTCAAGCCACGATCGATTCAGCCAGGTGCAGCGGGTGTCGGTGCCCGCCATCCAAACGAGCACCGGAGTGGCATCCGCCAACATGCGGAAATGGGCTTCGCTCTCCCGCAGCCCGGCCTCGGCCCGTTTGCGTTCGGTGATGTCGCGGACGATGGCATGCCAGCGTCTGTCGGGCTGGAGTTTGGCACTGATCTCCACGGACAGTGTCGCTCCGTCCCTCCTGCGCAACTTCCATTCACCGGAATGACGGTGTCCTTCCAGCAACTCGGCCTTGATCTCCCGCAGGCGTTTGTAGTCATGCGGATCGAGCAGGTCGGTCACGCCCATGCCGAGCAGTTCTTCGCGAGAATATCCCAGCATGTGACAAGCCCGACTATTCACATCCAGGTAATGGCCCGACATATCCGCCATGACGATACCGTCGGAAGCCTGCTCAAAAAGATGTCGAAACCGTTCTTCGCTTTCCCTCAGGGCCTGCTCTGTCCGTTTCCGGTCTGTGATGTTGGTGATGAGGACATAGAAGCCTTCGACTGTTCCCCCGGCTGTCCGTTCCGGGACATAGGTCGCCAGGAGCGTCTGTTCGTCGGTCTCACCAAGACTGGTAGTTTCGAATGAGATCTGCTCGCCCTCCAGTACCCGCTCGATGAAACGTTGTACTTGCGGATAATCCTGTTGCAGGAGTTCTTTGACAGAGCTTCCGACGATCTGCTCACGAGACCGTCCAAAATGCCGTTCATATCCGGCGTTCACAAAACGGTATCGTTCATCGCGGTCCACATAGGCGATGAGGCCGGGCAACGCATCGGTGACGACCCGCAGTTGTTCTTCGCTCTGTCGAAGCGCGGTTTCCGATCGTTTCCGTTCGGTAATGTCGAACATGACGCCGGTGATTTGTCGCGGATGCCCGGTCGAGTCGGGGAGCACCTGCCCGGTCACCGCAATCCAACTCTCACCGGGAGGGCTCGTGCGAAGGATCCGGCACTCAAGGTCGTAGGCGGTCCTGTTTTCAACCGCCTCGGCAACGGTCTGCTGCACCCGTTGTCGATCATCGGGATGAATCAGTTGTTGAAAGGCCGCGAAGGTGCTGGCGAAGCTCATGGGAGGGAGGCCGAAAATGGCCTCAAGTTCAGGGGAGAACACCAGCGACTCGTCGTCGAGGTCCTGGTGAAATGTGCCCATGCGGCCGGCTCTCAACGCCAGGCGATGCCGGGCTTCACGCTGTTGGAGAATTTGCATGATGTGTTTCTTCTGGCCGTCGGTGTGGTTCAGGCTTCCTGCCAGAAGCCAGAGGAACGCCAGCATGATCAGCATCACAGCGGCCACAGCCAGTGCCACGCCGAAATTGAAGTCGTACTTCCCCGACCGCTGGGCTGCAATGCGAATCCATCCGGCGAGTATCGGCAGCATGACGGCGAAGGGCAGGAGACGTCGCAACATCACCCCCCCGAGCTTCTCGCTGGTGAGGGTGGCCATCAGGCCCCTCGCCGGTCGCGCGCAGAGAATTCCCAGGCCCAATGTCACCAACAGGAGGGCGCTATAGACGGAGGTGGATGAGAAGGTCCCCACTTTGTAAAGGCTCTGAACCCCGTACAAATACCCGACCAGCCCGATGCAGCCGATCGTTCCTCCTATCAGTGCGGCAGACTGATCGAAGAAGTATGTCGCGAACGGTTTGGTATCAAGCCACAACAGTGTCAGTCCCAGCATCAGAATGGCGACGGCTGTGGCAGGAGCCGTGCGCCCAGGATGTGCATCGCTGGAGATTTCCGGGAGGGCAATGCGCCAGAGGTCGATTCCCAGGTCGAGAGCAAGGAGGTGTTCCGACAGGATCAGGCTGGCAAGCAGGCAGGCGACGATCGCGGAGCCCTGTGCAACATACCGCCGTGCGGTCGTGACGGCGCCCTCTTCAGCTTGCAACCAGAGGGATAGGCCGCAGAAGAGGACCGCCAACATGGTCGTGGGTTTCAGTGTGCGGAAAGACGTATGCAGATGGTACAGGATCGAATGGTCGTAGGCCCAGCAGAGCAATGTGAGGGCTGGGAACGCGATAGCCAGTCCGGCGGCCGATAGGACCACACGCTGCAATGTGAGGAGCATCGAGGTCATGCGAGAACAACATACCTTCGGTTGATGCCGTCACATCGTGCGATGAAGGCCTTTCGCAGGCTCTTCATCGAAGGACATACCCAGTGCAGGCACGAGAGTCGGTCAGGTCGGAACAGCAAGGCAAGCGGCGGTACACACGGGTACAAACAGCATACCGCGTCGGAAGACGATTGAGAACTGGGGGATACCCTAGTCCTCCTCCGTCAGGGGCGAAATCTCATATAGCGATCGCAGGGCAATGGCGGAGGATAATTTCGTAGAGTTGGCTGGCTGCGGATTCTTTCGGGAGGAATGCCACCGCTCCGGCTTCAGTCATGGCGACATGCACCTGGGGGTCGTTCCTCACCGAGATGCCGATGACGGCGATAGAGGGATATTCGCGCGACACGATGCGGGTGGCTTCGATGCCGTCGATGAGCGGCAGGTTCACGTCCATAATCACGACATCCGGGCGAAGCGAACGGACCATCACGACGGCGTCCTGGCCGTCGGCTCCCTCGCCGACAACGATCAGGTTCGCATAGCCATCCAGTATGCTGCGCAGTCCTTGCCGGACCATGGCGTGGTCGTCGACAAGCACGATTCTGATCCGTCGGGCAGGGTCTTTGGACGCGGCGGCCGGCGTATGCGAAGGAACCGTGGTGGGTGGCGTGGAAGGCGAGGCGGTGGCGCTCCCGGAGAGCGGCAGGCGGAGGATCGCGACGGTGCCGGCGCCGGGCGCGGCGGAGAGTTCGCATTCTCCTCCCAGCGTTTCCATCCGTTCCCGGATGCTGAGCAGGCCGAATTTTCCCCGGCTGTCCTCGCCGTCGGTCAGTTCCGTCACGTCGAATCCGACGCCTTCATCCTCGACGCAGATCCACAGCTCCCGTTGCTCATCGACGTTGATCGTGATGACAGCGCGATCTGTCTTGGCATGTTTGACGATGTTAAACAGCAATTCGCGGACCGATTGAAACAAGAGAACGGCCTGGTCGTCGGGCAGGGTAAACGACGTCGGACCCGTTTTGACCGTGACTTCAAGCGCGTGTTGCTTCATCCGCTCTCCCAGCCAGACCAGCGATTTGGAGAGGCCGAATTGGTAGAGGATGTGAGGGCTCAATTCGGCCACGAGCGATCGGGTGTAGGTCAAGGCCTGATCCAGCATCCCGTCCACGTTCGTCAGCGCGGCGGATGCGGTTTCATCCTGAACCTTGGAGATGGCTTGCGAAAGCCTGAGCCGGCTGGCCACGACGAGCTGCGCAAGATAGTCGTGCAATTCAACGGCGAGCCGTCGGCGCTCGCGTTGTTCAGTCAACGTCAGTTCCGAGGCCAGTGCCCGCAGCCGTTCCTGAGACAGGACGAGTTCATGCGTGCGTTCCTTGATGCGACGTTCGAGCTCAGCCGCGGACTCCTGCAGTTGGCGTTCCGCGCGTTTCCGTTCCGTGAGGTCCATGAGCACGTCCACCCCGCCGACCAATTCTCCGGCCGCGTTGCGAAGGGGGGTGGGGTGGGGTGCGACCGGGACCCGGGTTCCGTCCGGGCGTTCAATGATCGTTTCAAGTCCGCGTATCGGGCGATTGAGCCTGAGGCACTGGGCGAGCGGACAGGCTGCAAGCGGCATGGGGCGACCGTCTGGCCAGTAGACCCGCCATGAGCCGCACCATCTGGTGGTGCCGAGCACGGGTCTGGATCCCCAGAGATCCACAGCCGCCTGATTGTAGCGCGTGATTCGTCCCTCGGCATCGGTCGTGTAGACCGCGACCGGAAGGGCTTCGACCAGATTTGCCAGGTCACGCTCACCCTGTTTTCGTTCCGAAATCTCCCGGGCGACTTTTGAGGCGCCGACAATTCGGCCTCCCCGATCCTTGATCGGCGACACCGAAAGCGAAACGTCGATCATCGTTCCATCTTTGCGCTGCCGCACCGTTTCGTAATGGTCGATCCGTTGCCCCAGGCGGAGGCGTTCCAGAATTCTGGGTTCTTCATCGAGTCGGTCTTGGGGGATCAGGCGATGCACCGGCTGTCCGATCATTTCCTGTGCTGTGTATCCGAAGAGGCGTTGCGCCCCCTGATTCCAACTCATGATGCAGCCATTGAGGTCTTTGGAGATGATGGCGTCATCGGACGACTCCACGATCGCAGCCAGACGCGACAGGAGGAGATCAATCTGAAGCGGAATCTCGGAAGCAGTGGGGTTGTCTCCGTCTGTCGAATGCATCTCAGTGTGCCTCATTGTGCGCGAACAAAGACCGATCCGGGCGCGGACGTGATATTAGGATGTCGGGCCCGGGTGAACAACTAGGCAAACCGCTAGCGTCTTCCAGGTCTGGACCGCGGGAAAATCCTAGTGGTTTGCCCGACAGTATGCCGTAAGGTACCGGCAGGACACAGCGAGACTCCTTCAACATGATGGCATAACGATTGGAGCAAGTATGAAGCAGACATTGGGTGGCGAGATCGATGGAATGCGATTGAATGACTCCCGGCAAGCATCCGCACAGACAACTGCCGGTTCACTCGGTTCCTCTCGCGCTGTTCAGCAAGGCCCCTTGATTGAGGTGTCCGAGTCCGATGGCACGTTCAATGTCTATGCAGACTTTCGAGCGATGCCGGAGATGGCCAGTGCCGAGGAGATTGCCGTTGAGTTCGCCCGGCAGGGCATCATTCTCAGCAGCGGGTCGCATCAACGATACGTGCCGATCCCGACGGATGCCCAAATCGAACATGCCAGGGTGACCATCGACGCAGGCATCGTACGAATGTCCGTCCCGACCGCGGATTTGGGGCATCGCTGGCGCTCCATCGTCATGTGGTGACCGGCGACTCACCGTGGCACTCCCTCGTCTGCCAGCGCCTGTCGGATCGCGGCGTAGAGTTCGTCGACGGCCGACTCTTTCGAGAGCAAGGTGGTGGCGCCGGCCTGCAGCATGGCCTTCCGTGCCTCGGCAGTGTTGTGGACAGAGAGTCCGATGACGGCCACGTCCGGATGCCGTGCCTTGATTTCGACCGTCGCGTCGATCCCGTTCGTCTCCGGCATATTGATATCCATGACGATCACCGCAGGCCGCAGCCGTTCCACGAACTCGATGGCTTCGCGGCCGGTTGAAGCTTCGCCCACCACCGCGACGTCGTCATAATGTTCCAGCACGCTCCGCAATCCCTGGCGGACCATGGCGTGGTCGTCTACCAGCAGAATGCCGATTTTCGACGTGGGATGATGAGAATGGGAAAGGTGCTCCACGTCTGTGGACCGGGTCCGCAGCGAGGGTGCCCGTGATTCCGCCGGGGTCAGGGTGTCGTCGTCCTCCGGTTTCTCCCGGCTGTTCCAATAGGGCGTCGTGAGTGTGGCGCGTGTCCCGCCGCCCAGGACGGATTCGATGACCAATTGCCCACCCATCGCGGCCATGCGCTCTTGAATGCTGAACAACCCGAAGCGGTTGGCGGTGGTTCCGGGTCGATTCTTCGGCGCAGTGACAAACCCGCAGCCGTCATCGGCGACCACCACCTCCAACTGGCCGTCGGCTCTCACCGTGAGCACGATGGTCGCCTCTGTAGCCTTGGCATGTTTGAGCACGTTAAAAAGCAGTTCGCGCACGGATTGAAACAGGAGCACCGCCTGGTCTTCCGGCAGCGGCAGAGGCGCTGCGTCCTGTCGTACGGTGACGGTGAGCCCGTGGCGATGCATCTGTGTGGCCAGCCAGGTCAGCGCCTGGAGCAGGCCGAATTCCTTGAGGGTGGGGGGCGTCAACTCTGCGACGAGCGACCGGGTGTAGTCCAGGGATTGAGTCAGGGCATGGTCGGCGTCTTTCAACAGTTCGGGGATCCGTTCCCCCGTGACCAGAGGAATGGTCTGCCGTAATTTCATCCGCACGACCACAAGCAGTTGGGCCAGGTAGTCGTGGAGCTCCGTGGCCAGTCGTTTGCGTTCCCGTTGCTCGGTCAGGTTCAACTCCGTCGCCAACGCACGAAGCTGCTCCTGCGATTGCAGCAACTCCGATGTTTTTTGGCTGACGGCCCGTTCAAGGTCCACGCTCCATCGTTGCAGGCGTTTTTCGGCTTCCTTGCTTTCGGTGACGTCGAAACTCGCCCCGATATAACCCAGGACGCCTCCGTCGGCAGAGAGATTCGGCATGCCGACAGAACGAATCCATCGATAGGTGCCGTCCCGTCGACGACAGCGCAAAGAGGCCTCGAAACGGGTTCGGCCCTCGACCGCCTGCCGGTAGACCGCGGCCGCCTGGTCGCGATCGTCCGGATGGACGTGGCGAGCCCAGTCGAATATGTCGATCTGGCCCAGGTGGTCGATGCCCAGGAAATCGAGGCAGGTCTGGTTGACGAATTCGCAGCCGGCTGGTCCGTTCATCCAGATGATCACCGGCGCGCTGTCGGCCAATGTCCTGAAGCGCATTTCGCTTTCGCGCAGCCGACGATCGGCCTCGTCGCGTTCCCGCAGGAGGCGGGCCTTTTCTTCAGCGAGCGTGATGAATGTGTCACGCTGCCGGGCCAGCTCCTCCCGCTGCCGGTACAGGTCCAGGAAAATCCCGGTCTTGCTGCGCAACACGTCCGGCTCAATGGGCTTATAGAGAAAATCCACCGCACCGGCCTGGTAGCCGCGAAAGCGGCGCAGGTTGTCTTGAGGCCCTGCCGTCAGAAAAATAATCGGCACATGCTGGGTGCGCTGAGAGCCACGCATGAGTTCCGCCAGTTCAAAGCCGTCCATGATCGGCATCTGGACATCGATGACAGCCAGGGCGATGTCGTGTTGGAGCAACAGCTCAAGCGCTTCCCTCCCGGTCCTGGCGCGTAACATTTCGACGTCGTCACGGGACAGGACGGCGCTCAGGGCCACGAGGTTGGGCTCATGGTCGTCGACTAAAAGGAATTTGGCCGGTGAATCGGTCAGCACTGGACGGTGCCTCCACAGGCGCACAACAGCTCCGCGAGTGTATGCAGGTTCATCGCTCGCGCCTTCGGACAGGCCGTCAAGGCGGATTCCGGCATCATGCGGGCTTCGGCAGAATCCGGGCTTTGCACCACGACGATCCCGCCGGCTTCGCGGACTGCGCGAGCCCCCTTGGCGCCGTCCTCGTTCGCGCCGCTGAGAATGATCGCCAGTAAGTCCTTGCCGTACGCGTCCGCAGCCGATTCGAAGAGCACATCGACCGACGGGCGGGAGAAGTTCACCGGTTCCTCATTGGGCAGCGACAGGCGTCGATCCCGCTCCACGAGAAGATGATAGTCGGGCGGAGCGAAGTAGACGGTTCCGGGCACGATGGGCTCCTTATCCTCTGCTTCCTTGATCGCAATCCGGCACTTGGTCCGCAACAAGGCCGGAATACTGTTGGGCTTGTCGGCCGGCACGTGTACCGTCACCAGAATTGCCAGCGGAAAGTCTGCCGCCAGCGGGGGCAGGAGGCGCGAAAGCGCGGTGACCGCGCCGGCGGACGCGCCGATGACGATGGCGCGTGGTTCTCGCAGGCATCCATGCAGGGGGAGAGCCGTCACTCATCGCCTCGTTTCTGATAAATCCGCTCGCCGGGAAGTAACTCCGTGAACGCCTTGACGTGGGCGTTGAAACGGAGGCTCTCTCTGGCGCCGATACCGAGAAATCCTTTTCGGACGAGGGCCTCCTTGAACAGGCCGATCGCGCGGTCTTGCATCGGCCGATCGAAATAAATCAGCACGTTCCGGCAGGACACCAGATGCACCTCGGCAAAGACCGAATCCGAGACCAGACTATGGTCGGAAAAGACCGTCCGCCGCCGGAGCGTTTTATCGAACCTGGCCGCCCCGTACGCGGCCGTGTAGTAGTCCGATAGCGAACCTCTCCCACCGGCCAGACGGTGGTTCCTCGTAAAGAGCGCGATCCGCTGGAGATCGTAGACCCCGGCCTCTGCCTTGGCGAGCGCGCCGGCATTGATGTCGGTGGCATAAAACATGGTCTTACTCTCCAGCCCTTCCTCACGGAACAGAATGGCGAGGGAGTACAATTCTTCACCCGAACTGCAGCCGGCCACCCAGACCTTCAACGAGGGATAGGTCTTGAGGTGGGGAAGGATCTGTTCCCGTAGCGCGCGAAAATAGCCGGGATCGCGGAACATATCGCTGACCTGCACGGTCAGGTAGTCCAGCAACTGAGGAAGCACCGCATGATCGTGCAGCATCCTATCTTGTAGCCCGGAAAAGGTGGTGCACCCGATGCGTTCGCGTGCCAGCAGGAGCCGCCGTTTGATCGAGGCCTTGGAGTAGCCTCGAAAATCATAGTGATACCGTTGATACACGGCCTCAAGGAACAGCTGCAGTTCGATATTTTCTGTCTTCATCGCCGTGTCGGAGGTCATCGGGGCATCCATACGCGCACGAGCGACAGCAATTGATCGACATCGAGCGGTTTGGCCATGTAGTCGTTCGCCCCGGCGGCCAGCGCCTGCTCCTGGTCGTTTTTCATCGCCTTGGCCGTCAGGGCGATGATGGGAAGTGTGTCCCATTCGGGCCGTTCGCGGATGGCGCGCATGGCCGTGAGGCCGTCCATTTCAGGCATCATGATATCCATCAGCACCAGATCGATCAGCCGGTCGTCGTGTTGAAGCGATTCCTCCAGGATGCGCAGCGACTCGCGGCCGTTCCGCGCGATCTCGATCTTCGCCCCATGCGGTTCCAGGACCGCGCTCAAGGCAAAAATGTTCCGTACGTCGTCTTCGACGATGAGAATGCGCCGGCTTTCCAGCACGGCGTTCCGGCTGCGCGCCTTCTCCAACATCCGCTGTTGCTCCGGTGGAAGCGCCGTCACGACCTGGTGCAGAAACAGGGTCACTTCGTCCAACAACCGTTCCGGAGATTTCGCGCCCTTGATGATGATCGAACTCGAATATTTGCGCAGCCGCTGCTCCTCATCGGGAGAAAGCTCCCGGCCCGTATAGACGATCACCGGTGGAAACGCGAGGTGCTCCTCCCGGCTGAGGGTTTCGAGCAACGAAAAGCCCGACGCATCGGGCAGCGTGAGGTCGAGCACCATGCAATCGAAGGTTCGCTCGGCGAGATGGGCGAGACATTCCGCCGCGCTGTCCGCGCCGATCGTTTCGACTTCGTCCGAACCGAGCAGTAGACGCAGGCTCTCCCGCTGGGCGGGGTCGTCCTCCACGATCAGCACTCGCCGCGGTTTATCCGTCAGCCTGGTCTCGAATTGCCGGAAGGCCTCCACCAGCTGCTCCCGTTTCACCGGTTTGAGCATGTAGCCGACGGCGCCTAACGAGAGCGCGGTCCTCTCATAATCGTGACCCGAGACGACGTGAATCGGAATATGTCGCGTCCGGGGATCGGCTTTCAGGCGATCGATGACGGAGAGCCCGGAGTGGTCGGGAAGTCCGATATCGAGGATGATCGCGCTCGGCAGGTAGCGCGAGGCCAGCGCCAGGGCATCGGCCGCTGTCGTGGCGACCAGGACCTGAAAATTCAGTTCATGGGCCAGGTCCGCAAGAATCTTCGAAAAGGGTTCGTCATCCTCGACGATCAAAATCACCCGCCTGTTGGCGGCCAGCTGTTCCCGATCATCCTCGATGTGTGTCGTCGCCACCAGGCTCTCAGACGGGATTGCAGGGATGGGGGGAATGTCGCCGGGCCTCATCGGTTTGGGCGGCGATTGTGGATGGAGGGAACGGGCAGGCGTAGGAAATGGCGCGGACGATAAGCGTTGGGGGAGGAGCACGGTGAAGCTGCTGCCCTGGCCCGGGGTACTCGTCAGATGAATGTCTCCCCCCAGCAATCGAACGAATTCACGCGAGATGGAGAGTCCGAGTCCGGTTCCGCCGTATTTTCGGCTGGTGGTGCCGTCGGCCTGGCAGAAGGGTTCGAAAATCAGCTCATGCTGGTCTTGCGGAATGCCGATGCCGCTGTCTTGAACCGTGAACGCCAGACGCCCGTCCGAGAGGCGGGATACTTCCAGCGACACTTCGCCGACCTCGGTGAATTTGATGGCGTTCGACAGGAGATTCTTCAACACCTGTTCGAGCCGTTGCGAGTCGGTTTCGAACGAGTCGGGCGTGCCCGGCCGCTGTTGCATGGTGAGCCGGAGCCCCCGTTGTTCCGCGAGTGGTTTGAATATCGATCTCAAGCTGTCGAGCAGCCGCGGGATCGGCACTGGTTGCGGGGTGAGGTCGATACGTCCGGCCTCCACCTTGGCCAGGTCCAGGACGTCGTCGATCAGCGCCAGCAGGTCGTGGCCGGAGGATTCGATCGTTGTGAGGGACTTGATCTGGTCGGCGGTGAGGTTGCCCTGTGGATTGTCGGCCAACAGTTTCGTCAGGATCAGCGTCGAGTTCAGGGGGGTCCGCATTTCGTGCGACATGTTGGCCAAAAACTCGGACTTATAGCGACTGGCCCGCTCTAACTGTCTGGTTTGCGATTCGAGAATCGCCGTCGATTGATTGAGATCTTCCTTCTGAATTTCAAGGATTTGAGCCTGCTCTTCCAATTGGGAGTTGGTCTGTTCCAGTTCCGCCTGTTGCTGTTCGAGGCGGCTGTGCGATTCCTTCAGCGCCCGGCTCTGTTCCTCGAGTTCTTCGTTGGCGACGCGGAGTTCCTCACTTTGCACTTGCAACTCTTCGGCTTGCCGCTGGGTCTCCTCCAGGAGATCCTGAAGGCGAGTCCGGTATCGGGCCGACCGGACGGCGACGGCGATCGATTCCGCCACGCGATCGACAAACTCCCGGTCGGATTCCGTCACGCGAGTAAAGAATCCGAGTTCCAAAACGCTGTTGACGCGTCCATCGACGGTCAACGGCGCGATCATCAGGTGGCGCGGGGCACTCCGTCCCAAAGCGGAGCCGATGGTGAAATACCCTTCCGGCAAGTCATGCACCACGACTGTGTGTTTGTGCTGTAGCGCCTGGCCCAGGAGTCCGTCGCCCGCTGCGAACCGTTCCGGCATGGCAGTGCCTTCCGGGACGCCATAGGTCGCCGTGCGGTGAAAGCCGCGCCCGTCGTCGATGAAAATGGCGCCGGCCTCAGCTCCCAGGTATTTTGCGAGGCAATGCAACAGGTTTTCGCCCAGGCTGTTCAGCGCCAACTCTCCCATCATCCGTTCGCTGAGGAGCGTCTGGCCTGCCCGTATCCATTCTTCTTTGCGCACGGCGAGCCGGTTGCGGATGAAATGCGCGCCGAAGGCCGCCAGCGCCCAGGAGGTAATGATTCCAACCAGGCGATTGATGCGTGAAACGGAGGGGTCGATGCCAGGGGCGCTGAGCAAGAGGCCCGCTAGAGTGAGGATTGTCACCGCTCCTGCCACGGCCACCGGCGTGACAGGAAACCAGAAGAGATAGGCGAGCACGACCGGGATCAGGTAGAGCACCCACACGGTGATGCCGAGCGGCGTGTAAAAATCCAGCACGAAGACGGTTGCCAGAGAGAAGACGATTGCTCCGGACAGCAGGGGATTGGGGGATTGTTGGAATCGTCTCATGGGACCTGCAGCAGTTCCTTCCGGGCGACCTGGATGGTCTGGTACAAGTCTTCCACGGCGGCCTCTTTATTGAGAAAGGCCGCAGCCCCTGCTTCTCTCATCACGCGTCCCACATGGGCAGCGTTTTGGACGGAGAGCCCGATGACGATCGTCGCCGGAAGGACTTGCTTGATCCGCCTGGTGGCTTCGATTCCGTCCATTTGCGGCATGTTGACGTCCATGAGGACGACGTCGGGCTGTAGCTGTATCGTCAGGGTGACGGCCTCTTCACCATCGGCTGCCTCTCCCACGACCTGGATATTCCCATAGGCGGCCAGAAGTCCGCACAAGCCCTGTCGCACCATGGCATGGTCGTCGGCGATCAACACGCGGATGGGGCGATTGACAGGTTCACGTTCGTCGGCGAGGCCTTCCCGCACAGTCGCCGCGTGTGCCGTCTTGTGAGACAGAGCGCCCGGTACGCTCGCGTCGGCTCCTGCCTGTGGTTTCGCGCGAGGCTGTCTCGGTGCAAGCGGTGCGGTCAATGTGGCTTCGGTGCCTTGACCGGGATGGGATTGCAATTCAAAACGGCCGCCAAGCGCGAGCATACGCTCCCGTATGCTGAAAAGTCCAAAGCCGGAGATGCCCGAGGATCTCGTCGCAGGAATGGAATCGGGAGGGGAGAAGCCTCGGCCCTGGTCTGCGACGGTGATATGCAGCCATCCCTCCTCTTCCCTGACCGTGATCCGGGCCTGTTTGGCAGAGGCATGCTTCACGATGTTCATGAGCAGTTCGCGTACGGATTGGAACAGCAACATGGCCTGGTCCTCAGGCAGGGCGAGATGATCTGTTCCGAGCTCCAGGGATACCTGCAGGTCCCGTTGCATCATTTGTTCCGCCAACCACTTTAGGGCCATCGGCAATCCGAATTCTTTCAGAATCGGCGGGCTGAGTTGGGCCACAAGGGTGCGGGTATAGGTCAGGGCCTGATCCATCACGTCCTGCAACTCGCTCAGGATCTTTCCCAGGGCCGTCGTCATGGGTTGCTGTTTGGCCTGGGCCAGACGGATTCGGCTCAGG
>Ga0116176_10002913_pt1 | contig 12764 bp, 5 predicted proteins | sample AD_STIC08_MetaG_FD_89803 | JGI IMG/M metagenome (GOLD analysis project Ga0116176, IMG submission 89803) | Active sludge microbial communities of municipal wastewater-treating anaerobic digesters from USA - AD_STIC08_MetaG | ecosystem: Engineered > Bioreactor > Anaerobic > Digestate | place: USA... | reverse complement strand
TCGGATTCGCTGGTGATCCCATTTCTTTCCATCTTTCGTATGAATTACTGTGCGTCTGATCTATCCGGTATTCTGTGAGACGGGCATTGCCAATTGGCAATCCGCTCAAACTGATACTTACCTCTTCATTACCCTCTCTGATATCTTCATCGTGATAATTCCAGATCATGATAAATGCAGATCGCTCATTTTTTGTTGCCAGGGCACCAATGTCTGACTGTCCCCGCACACTAGAATCAGTGAACTGCTGCAGACTGTACATCCGGTTACCGGATACTTCGACTCTTTTTCCCTGCATTTTTCCGAACATCCGAAATACATTCAGTACCGGTTTATCAACGCCATTAGTGGCCAGGTCACGGAAGCCATAAAACCAGGGTTGGTTTTCGAATTCAAAGGACCAGGATACAGCGCCCATCAGGTTGGCCTGTAATGAATCAGCCAGTAAATATTTTCTTGCAAAAGAGGCTGCCGTATAACTTGAGTACATGGTTCCATTCCGATAAGCATTTTCCGGATTGGTACGCATACCACAGGCAGCACAGCCTTCCGGATCACTTTCTCCGATCACCTGTGGCAGGTCTTTAAGCTGGGGAAACCCTTTGATGGTGCGCATGGCATCCCTGATATTCCGCATTTGGGCCCCGACATTCATGATGACTCTTCCGTTAATTACCTTGGGAGAGCCCTTGGCATGATACAAAAGCAGGTGAAGGGGCGATCCTTTTTGGCCGGTGGCATAATTGGTGCTATCCAGACAATGCCGAATAAAGGATGTCAGGAATTTTGATCCCCCTCCTGTAATATCACAGCCTCCGATTTTGGCTGCGGGAATCGCTTTTAATAAACCGTCGGCAGCATAATCATACATTTTACAAAACTCTTCCACTGTGCCCTGCCAGTAACTGATATTGGGTTCGTTCCAAACTTCCCAGTACCAGCTTTCCACTTCTTTTTTTCCATAGCGTTGCAGGCAATGTAAGGCCCATTGGTAAATTAATTCCCGCCATTTATCATAGTCTTTGGGAGGATGGGCCCAGCCTGTATAAATATCTTTATACGGATCACCGGGTTTCCAAAAATGTCTGTATGGCTGTGGTTTTACAGATAGTGCTTCCGGCATAAAGCCGATTTGCACCAATGGTTTCACCTTTCTTTCCACATAACTGTCGAAAATGCTGTCCACGATATTCCAGTAATAAACAGGCCTTCCATTGGCATCTTCGGTATAGGCATTGGTACTTCCCCATTTTAATGCAGGGCTTCCATCACCGGTTGTTAATAAATTATGTGTACGAACAAACACAGGTACCGGACTCATTGCTGCCAACTCGCCCAGCAACTTCTTACCATCCTTCATGTAAGTATAGTTGGGCTCATCGTATCCAAACCAGGCCCATATCGGTTTCATTTCCCCGGTTTCCTTTTTAAAATTTACCTGCAGATGGGCTGACTGGGCTAGCGTTACCACCGGGAAAAGCATTGCCGCCCAAAAAATTATTTTTTTTATACAGTTCATTTTAATTTCCATCTGGTTTCATTCCGGTGACATAAGCGCCCATTGGCCAATTCCATTTCTCTACCGGATCGGGTTTGGCCGGATTGAAAGGAACCGGCTCCTTTTTCAGGAATTTGGCAATCCCTAATTTTCTATCCCTGATTCCTTTCACAATACATTTGGCAATTTGCCAGGCACCATAAGTATTGAAATGGGTATTGTCCTCCAGTTTTTTATCCTGTCCCGGAAATGTATTAGCGGGATAATGCACAAATGCTTTCAATGATTCAACGGGCCCCCAGGCCTCATACAATATTTTACTCATTGCATTCAGATCAATCAGGGCCGTACCGGTTTCCTGTGCAGCCTGCCTCACAGCCTCGGGATAATCGCCCAGGGTATTATTAATATGCCCGCTTGAATCAAAGCTTCTCCGGTGCATGGAGGTGACCAGTACGGGAATCCCTCCTTTATTTCTGATATCACTGATGTAGCGTAACAATTCTTTTTTATAAGATGTAAAAGGACCCACTCCTTCCCCTTTTTGTTTTTGGTCATTATGACCAAATTCGATGAAGAGGTAATCTCCTTTTTTCATCAGGCTCAGTATTTTTTCAAGTCTGCGCGCAGAGCGAAAAGAATTCAACGCCTCTCCGGATTCAGCATAATTGGCAATGGCTATTTTTTTTGCCTGGAAAAAAGCAGGAATCATTTGTCCCCAGGCAGCCCAGGGTTCTTTATCCTGGTCAACAACGGTAGAGTTGCCCGCCAGAAAAACAGTGGTAGCTGTTTTATTCGGCGTTATCTCCAGCGCACATATTTTAGGTTCAGCGCCATTAAATTCGATGGTCAGTTTATGATCCCAGTGCAGGTAGTTGAGCTCTCTCTCTTTGAGCCGCACTTTGCTTACTGTTGTACCGGCTGAATCACGGATCAGGCTGTCTTTTACATGAACTGTAAAATTCACGGTGGCAAATTTTCCTTTGGCCGTATTAACTTTTTCAACCATCCATCTTCTGCATTCAGCACGGATGGTCGCTGAAGAGGTTCCATTCGGGTCACCTATAATTACTTTTACATCATAATTACCTTCTGGGAGTTTGACAGAAAAATAAAAAGGTTTATTACTGGTTATATAATCGGAAGTGAGCGGATTACTGGTTCCGGCATCAACCGCTTCAAGACTGAGGGAATATTTATCGAAGCCATAACCGGTTTCATCTGAATAGCGGGTAGAAGCAGTAACGGGGGTATAACCTTTCATCACCCGACCCGGGCCGAAATCAAAACGGAATACCGGTTGCTGAGCGTTGCAGGTAATCCATGCAGCCAATCCAATTAGTATCCCGAAAATACTTTTCATCATTTTGCTTTTAATTCGTACTGCTGACCTGCAATGGTATTGAAACTGATCAGCCAGCCTTTGTCATCTTTTAAGATTGGTTTCAACTCTTTTCCGTTAAGCGTTACAGGCACAGAAGTCCTGATACGGCATGTTCCTCCTTTACGTGCACGAACAATCGACCGGGTTAGCAGACCATTTGACCACCAGATGTCGATTTCAAAATTTCCGCGGGCCATCAGGCCTTTTACATTTCCTTCTTTCCATGCGGCAGGAAGGGCCGGCAGAATTTGTATCTGATCCAAATGACTTTGCAGCAAGATTTCAGCGACACCCGCTGTGGCGCCAAAATTGCCATCAATCTGAAACGGCGGATGGGCATCAAATAAATTGGGGTATACTCCTCCGCCACCGGAATAAACTTCTTTGCTGTATTCTTTGGTGAGATGCAGCAGATTTCGATATAGTTTATAGGCATGATCGCCATCCAGTAATCTTGCCCAGAAATTAATTTTCCAGGCGATACTCCAACCAGTACCATCATCCCCTCTCAGCTCCAGTGTTTTCGTCACGGCCTTTGAGAAACCGGTATCGAGCAAGGGAGAAATCTGCCGGCCGGGATGCAGTGCGAATGCATGTGATACATGGCGATGGGTGGGCTCTTCATCTTCCCAGTCGTCATACCATTCCACCAGGTTTCCTTTTTTACCAATCTTTAATGGATTGAGCAATGCTCTTTTTTGCCGGAGCAGACTGGCAAATTCTTTGTCCGTATTTAATATTTCAGTGGCTTCTATCAGGTTGGTGAAAAGGTCCCAGATAATTTCCATATCCATCGCAGAAGCAATTGTGACAGTCCCTTTGAAACCACGGGGATGGAGGTATACGTTTTCAGGAGAAGTGGAAGGTACTGTAACCAGTACGCCGTTTTTTTCAACCAGCCAGTCGAGACAGAACTCAGCTGCAGATTTCATCAAAGGATAGGCAACTTCTTTCAAATACTTTTTATCGGCGGTAAAGCGATAATGCTCGTACAGATGCTGACTCAGCCAGGGGCTACCCAGGCTCCAGTTGGCCCATTTGGGGTCTCCATTGCCCTCTCCTACCGGATTGGTTTGTGCCCACATATCACTGTTGTGATGAACAGCCCATCCACGCATATTATAGTAGTTACGTGCTGTGGCTGTACCATTCTTTGCCATACGTTTGATATGTTCCACCAGGTTGGTATTCATTTCCGGCAGGTTGGTGGGCAGGGCCATCCAGTAATTCATCTGCAGGTTGATATTGGTGGTATAGTTACTGCGCCAGGATGGACGAATCAGCTGGTTCCAGATCCCCTGCAGGTTGGCAGGGAAGCCTCCAGGTCTGGATGAACATATCAACAGGTAGCGGCCATACTGAAAGAATAATTCCTCCAGAGCATAATCGGCTCCACCTTTCTGGTAATCCAATAATCGCTCATTGATTGGTTTGGCAGGTGCTGTGGCTTTATTTAAGGAAAGGCTGACCCGGTTAAAGTACTGCTGATAATCTTTTACATGTGAAGTGAGCAGTTGCTTCCAGCTTTTACTCAGGGCTTTTTGCAGGTAGGAAGCAGCAAGTGCCGCTTCATCTTTTCCATCTTTATCCGGACATTTATCAATGCCATTAAAACTGGTAGCAGCAGATACATACAAAAGCACTTCAGTAGCCCCGGTGATTACTAGAGAAGTATCAGTACTACTAACATTTCCAGTTGCGCTAACAGCTTTCACATTGAATTGAAATCTCATCCCATCACAACCCAGACTATCCTGATATATAAGCGGTTTTGGATTCCGTCTTTCATCATTGGTGATACGGGCTTTACCCTGAAGTACCAGTTCTTTATCACCGTTTACTTTTTTACGGTATTGTAATTCATGGGAGGCATGAACGGTAAAATTCAAAGCCCCGGGACTGCTGGCAGTAATCCTAAAAACGATTACCTGATCGGGTGCACTGGCAATTATTTCTTTCCGGTAAGTGGTGCCACCTGCTTCAATAGTGGTTGAAGCGATGGCTTTGCTGATATCAAGATCCCGGTGAATGCTGGTAACAGGTCCTGCATATTTTGAAATAATCTGAATATTGCCCAGTGGCTGGTACATTTCAGTATTGGGGCCCTGCATTTTTCTAAGGAGACGAACAGCTTTATTAATGCTGTCGCGAAAAATTTCTTCCCTTACCGGTTGAAGGTATTTCATCGCATCCGGATTGGGATTATTATTCACAGGACCGCCGGTCCAAAGTGTTTGTTCATTCAGCTGTATTAGTTCTGTATCCGAGCGACCGAAGATCATAGCACCTAAGCGGCCATTTCCAAGGGGTAATGCTTCATTCCAGTCGCGCGCAGGTTTATCGTACCATAGGGTCAGCTGTTGCTGGGCCCGGCTGGCAGCCGATCCTGCTAGAATCAGTACTACAATGAAGACTATCTTTCTCATTTCTTTTTATGCGGTACCGGCAATACTTTATACGGTATCGTAATTACAGTTACAGAAGAAGCTGGCAATTCATAAGTCAATTTTTTTGTATTGACCATGATGGATTTTACCTCCGGTTTTAAATTCTCCAAAGCACTCAGTTTATTAAATGCTGCCGGATTGCTGCTGTACAGTAACTGAACTGTTCCTGCTTTTTTGTCCGGCTGGAACCCTTTCAGATCAATGGCAGCCGTTTGAGAGGTACTGGCGGTATTCACCAGTTTAATGATCAATTCCTTTTTATTGCGATCTGTGACGGCGCTTGCATAAAGACTGTCTTTCCCGGCAATTGGTTTGCCGGCTTCTGAAATCCCTACCACATCAGTGCCCTTATTTACGGAAAAAAGTTGTTGCACGTAGTAGTTGGGCGTAGCCACGCTGTTCAGGTTATCAAACCAGATCAGGTCGGGCCGCCATTGCCATGCATCGGTATGGGCCAGTAAAGGTGCATAAGAACACATTTGCACGATATCTGCATTTCTTTCCAGGCCGGTCATGAAGGCGGCTTCGGCCAGGGCGCTTTCCCAGCAGTTCATGCCTTCTCCATCAGTGGGATTCCCCTTTACATGGGCAGCATATTCACCGGCAAAAATTTTGGGGCCCTTTCTTTCGTAATTGTCGTACCGGGCTGCATTATTCAGGAACCAGGATGGCGGTTTGTAATAATGTTCATCAATAAATGCTGCGTTGGAATTTTTGAGTTCTTTCCAGGCATAATTGAAATACTCCCCTTCTGCATAAGGGCCGGCACCGGATACAATTTTGATATTCGGATAAACATCGAGAATTGCTTTTTCAAATACACGATATCGCTCGATGTATTGCGGTTCCCATTGTTCATTTCCCACTCCGAGTAATTTCATATTGAAGGGAGCGGGATGTCCCATGTCACTGCGGAGCTTGCCCCAGCGGCTAGTAACAGGACCATTGGCAAATTCAATCAGGTCGAGGGCATCTTCAATATAAGGCTGCAATTCATCCATGGCAGCTACTTCCCCGCTGTTGAACTGACAGGCCATGCCACAGTTGAGAATGGGTAAGGGTTCTGCACCCAGATCTTCGGCCAGCTGGAAGTATTCAAAGAAACCAAGCCCGAAACTCTGGTAATAATCAGGAGCCGCTTTACGGGGAAATTCCACATTCCAGCGGTTCATTATCAATTTTCTTTCATCTACCCGGCCAACAGTAGTCTTCCATTGATAACGGTTGGTCAGGTCACGCCCTTCCACGATACATCCTCCGGGAAAACGGATAAAGCCGGGTTTGAGATCTGCGATTTTTTGTACCAGGTCCTTTCTCAGTCCGCCGGGTCTTTGTTTCCAGGTATCCTTTGGAAAAAGAGAGACCATATCAATATCCATTACACCGGCCCCTTCGAAAATCAGGTTCAGTTTTCCTCTTTGGGCTGAATCAGTACTGCTTATGGAAATTTTATAAGTAGCCCAGTCTTTTGAAAAACCATCCAGGTATGCATTTCCAATTTCTTTTCCGGCGCTATTCAGCAACTGAATCCTGAGTTTCATTCCATTTCCGGATTCCTGTCTGGCCATGATGGAAAAATCGTATTGCGCCCCTTTTTGAATTCCTATTCCTCTGTAGCCTTCATTGCTGAGGGAATAATTGCCTTCGGGCTGGTTGATGGTTACTCTTGCAAAGCGGGGATTGGAGGAACTGGCGGCCCGGTTGATGACGAGCATTCTTCCCTTCTGGTAATTCACCCTGTTTTCCCGCCATCCCATCATCGGAAGGGGAAATTCAAAGGAGCGGTTCTTCACCAGTTCGGCATACAGTCCGCCATCGGCACCAAAGTTGATGTCTTCAAAAAAAACACCCCACATGGTGGATGCCACTGGCGTAATGCTCTTATCTGCTTCAACTGTGAGTTGTCGCTGTCCCCTGCTAACCACGCTAAAGGCAATTAAAGCGATGATGATTACTGTTCTTCTCATTTATTTTTCTCCTTGAGTTGAAGTGCACTGTCGTTGATGTAAAAAGTAAAATTATTCAGCAGTTCATAGATTTCAGTCCCAGCCAGTAGGGCTGGTCCGTATCCATGTGCTGCAAAAACATTGACGGGACGGTGATAATAGAAAGCCGGATCAAATGCCATGCCTGTTCCAACACAGGTTCCTTCTACCTGTCCGCGTTCATTGATTTTAGTTGAAACCGCATTCCAGGCCAGGATGCTCATCGGGCCGTAGGTCATGGGATCAATCCAGCCTTTGTTACAGGCATGGGCAATGCAATAGGAATAAATGGCCGTAGCTGATGTTTCCAGATAAGAATCTTCTTTATCGAGCAGCTGGTGCCAGAATCCTGAACCGCTCTGGTAACGGGCAAGTCCTTTTACCAATTCCCGGAACTGAGATAAAACGGCTGGTCTTCCGGCGTGATTTTCCGGCAATACATCCAGCAATTCGCTCATGGCCAGTAAGGCCCATCCATTGGCACGGCCCCAGTGAAACTGCGGATGCACTTCCATGCTCTCCACCCAGCCATGCATGTATAAACCTTTCTCTTTATTAAACATTCTTTTGCTGTAAGCCAGCACCTGCTTTACACAATCGTCGTAATATTTTTTATCACCGGTTAACTTTCCCATTTGTGCCACCGCAGGAATATACATATACAGGTCATCCAGCCAGAGTGTATTTTTTTGTGGCCTGTTCCTGCCAATCGTACCATCCTTAAACCGGTATTCTTTACCAAATACATACTGGATATAATTATTGATTAGTGGACGCAGATTATTGGTCAGTCCGCTCCTTTCGGATTTAATCATGGCTGCACATACTGCTCCCGCATCATCCAATGCCCGGGGATCGATGGGTTGATTTAAGAACCTTTTCCGATCAATATATTCAATTGAAAATTTTTCTTTTACAGCCGGTACCCATTTCTGCAAAAAGTCAAAGCGGCTGCGCGCATATTCGCTGTACTTTTTATCTCCGGTTACTTCTGTGGCCCGCTGCATGGCGGAGTAGGTCACTCCCCATTCATAACTGGTCAGCCTGAAGTCGCCTTGTTTGACAGCGCTATTGGTATCCAGTTCTGCCGGGGAATTCAACACCGCACCAGTTTGTTTGTTTACCATCTGGGCCGGGGTTACTGCATCGAGGTAATTAAAAATCCGGTCGACTACTGATTTTACATTTTCCTTTGTGGGTGTCTCATAAGGAACAGGGTAGTCCACTTTCAGGGCATGGAGCGGAGTGGTTACATCATTTCCGGTTTTGGGCTGAGCAAAAATAATTTCGCTTACCAAAACAGCGCCGGTCAGTAAAAGGCAGTTCAACCTGTTTTGCATATGTCGTTAGTTTAGATATTGCAATTTCGTCGTATATAACCTGACTAAAAAAGAAAATGACCCCGAAAATGAATCCGGGGCCCTTTCTATCGATTGCTTGCGAAAAGAACTCAGTTTAAGTGGTTACCAGTTAAATGGCAGGTACCAGTTAGACGGATTCATCAGTTTTGCTCTGGTGGCGGCTGCATTTCCCGTACCGTCTTTCAACAATTTGTTATACACTTTATCTGCGATGATGGAAGGATCGTTGCGTCGAAGGGCGATGCGAAGCAGGTCCGGCCAGCGTGTTCCTTCAAAAGCGTTCTCGAGGGCAGTCTCCTTGAGTAATGCTGTTTCAATGGTGTTCAGACTATCTGCTGCCTGAACTGTGATATCCTGCAGGTTAGCCCTTGCCCTGATACCGATATTCCGGTACCAGTCTGACCGGTAAAAAGGCACACCGGTACCACCACTGTTCCTTGCATCGAAATTATAAGGGAATGATTCGAATAAAGTGTTGTGATAATTGGTTACATCTGAACCTGGTGCAGGGTATGCACCGGCAATACCGCTGTTCAGAAATCCCCAGGCCAGTCGGTACTTTCCTGCCCTGTTGGCTGCTTCAGCAAAACGCATATGCATATGTGTCTGACGGAATAAAAACCATTTTCCGTTTTTGGTTAAAGCGCTGAATGGTGAAAGATTGCTATAGCTAAGATAATTATACAGGTATTTCATAGCCACAGGCTGCCCGCCAATATTCATTACACTCAGTAGTTTACGGGCATCATAAGGAATAGAAAGACCCTGAGCCGGGCGTTGTGTTTCACCATCCCAGAGATCCAGTATTTCTTTGGAAGGTTTCACCAAGTAATTACCTCCTGATGGAGAGAATAATTTGATGAGAGAATTATCTGGTTTGAATTTGCTGTCGAAAGGAAGTACCCAAACCCATTCCCGGTCAAAGCCGGAAGATCCGAAGGGTTGTTCAAACATGATGCGCCATTGTGTATTATACACCAGTGTGCTCGCATCCCCAGCCCTTGAATAAGTTATGTAATGATCAACATCACCGTTGCTGTCCCAACCCACTTTATACTGGGAATAGTAGTTTCCGTTGGCGACACCCTGTGTACCTGTTTCCATCACCTGGCGGTACCATTCGGCGGCCCTTGTATAGTTGCCTTTCCACAAATGCAGATCACCCAGTATAATCTTTTTATTAACGAAGAATTTTTGCGTTGGATATCCATCCACGGTAATGTTCAGATTGGTTCCTCCGGGATAAGGATCTTTAAAGGGCAGTGTTTCTGTGAAGCTGATCAGGCTGTCGAGCAGCGTATTAAAAGGAAGCCGGGGGAAGTTCGATGCATTTTTAACTTCATCCAGATTTTTCAGAGATGAGGTAACATAAGGCACTTCTCCAAAATGAATACCCAGCTGGAGGTACAAAAATGAACGAAGGGCTCCAATGTCAGAATAACGCTGGTTAAATTCTCCTTCTGTCATTTTTTTATCCCGCAGCATTACCTGGAAATTCTCCAGTACATCATTGCAATTGATGATGAGTTCATAGAATGGCCGGGGATTAGCATAGGGGTTACCGGCTGTTACATTATGCGTACTGATCTCCCGCAATGCTTCATCAGCATTGATGGTATAATTCAGCAGGTCGCCTCGTAACTCGTTCAGGATAACATAACGGTCAGCCAGGCCCATGAATTTTCCATAGATACCCACCACAGCGGCATCGGCATCATATACATTCTGATAAGCCTGTGTCTGGTCGAGCTGGTCCTGCGGTTTGATATCAAATACTTTTTTACAACCGGTGATCACCAATAAAGCCGGCAGAATAAAGTTGATCAGTTTCGGTATACGCTTCATACCCATTATAATTAATATTTTCTTTCTAATAATTTGTTTACTGCTTAGAATCCCAGTTTTACTCCCAGGGTTGCTGTCCGGTATAAAGGATCAAGCCCTGTGTCAATTCCCTGTGCCAAAGGACTGGGACTGGCACTGAATTCAGGATCAAAGCCCATATACTTTGTAAAAGTCAGCAGGTTATTTCCTGTGATATAAATGACTGCATTTTTCAAAAAGCCATCTTTGTTTTTAACCGGCAAATCGTAAGAAAGGGATACCGACCTTAAACGCAGGTAGGATCCATCTTCAATCCAGCGGTTGCTGAACCGGCTATTGCCCATCGGATCGCCAAAGCTGGCCCTTGGCATATCGGTTTGCTGGCCATCGGCCCTCCATCTTCTTACTGCACTTTGTAATTGATTTTCTACCCCGCTCAGTGATTCAAGTTTGTTGCGCAGGTAATTGTAAACATCGTTTCCGGATGAAAACGTAAATAATGCATACAGTTTAAACCGGTGAAAGGCGATACTGTTGCTAAACCCTCCGGTAAAATCCGGATTGGGATCACCGATCACCTGGCGATCTGATTCATCAATCAGCTTATCACCGTTCAAATCACGGAAACGGATATCACCGGCTGCAAAGGCAGACAATGAACCATCTGCATTCTTTTTAGATAAGCCGGCTGCTGCTGCTTCGGCCGTGGTGCTGAAAACCCCATCAGCCACCCAACCATAAAACTGATTGGCCGATTCACCGTTGCGGGTCAGGATACCAGCACCAGCATAGCTGGTAACAAAGCTTCCATTGGGTACAGACAATACTTTATTCCGGTACATCCCTGCCTGTAATCCGATATCCCATTTAAAGGCGGGCTTGTTGATGACCCTGATATTGAGGCTGGCGTCGATGCCGGTATTTTCCATGCTGCCATTATTGGTAGCAATGGTGCTGAATCCGGTTGCGGCCGGCAATTCTTCATATACCAGCATGTTGCTGGTCTTGTTTTTATACACATCCACCGTCAGACTGATCCGGTCGTTCCAGGCTGCGATATCCAGTCCCAGGTTGATCCGCTGACCGCTCTCCCATTGAATGGCACTATTGGGAATTCCGTTTCTAACCAATCCCTGTATACCCAGCAGGCTTTGTGATGTATAAGTCTGGCGGCTGGTATAATTACCGATATCATCATTACCCGTCATGCCATAAGAAGCCCTGAGTTTCAGCAGGCTGATTTTTGAATTCGCCATGAAATGTTCTGACGATAAAAGCCAGGCTACATTAATTGAGGGCAGCACGGCAAACTTAACACCGCCCAGAGAAAGACCATTTTTGGCGGCCAGTCCAAAGCGGGAGGAACCGTCCATGGCTGCATTCAAACTCACGAATAGTTTATTTCTGAATCCATATTCTGCGTTGAAATAAGTATTCATCCAGTTCCATTCCCCAATTCCTCCTCCGATCTGACGCAGTGCATTCAGACCATTCTGCACACTGATCAGTTCATCTGTTGCTGAATTGAATCCCAGTGCGTAATCCTGCTCTGCATCATTATGCTGATAACGAAGTCCCAGTCTGGTCTGGAAACTGTGAACATTTTGAAAAGTCTTTTTATACTCCAGCCAGCTATCGGTATAGAAGCTGAAAAGTCGTTTTACCTGTGAACCCAGTCTGCTATCGAGTACGGCATTACTCACCGTATCATTGGCCACCCCTTTACGTGGGACAAAAATATTCTCCCGTACTTTATCATACACTACCCCAAAGATGGTGGAAGCGGTGAATCCTTTTTTAATTTCATAATTAAACCGGAAAGCGCCTGCAAAACGGTAATACTTGTTGTATGCCTGCATATTCCTGATCAATGCGGTTGGATTCCCGATTCCAAGAAAATCCACATCTTCCAGGTTGGGAGAGAAAACGCCTTTTTCATTCACTTCATTGGAGGTCAGGAAGGGTGCTTTGACCAGTGACAGATAAAGTGGCGCTGTTTTTTCAGCAATTCCCTGGTCTTTCAGGTTTTGCTCATTGAAAGTAAAAGAGAGGTTGGCTGTACCGGTCAGCTTTTTTGAAAAATTGAAAATGGCATTAAAGCGGGTATTGTAGCGGGTTAAATCGGTGGTATTGATCACCCCCTTGCTTCTGGCATAGCCCACACTTAATGCATAGGTAGCGATATTGTCACCACCTGTTACTTTCAGGTAATAGTTATTGGTAACACTGTTTTTAAATACATTGTCCTGCCAGCGGGTGTAATTA
>Ga0116176_10002912_pt1 | contig 12765 bp, 16 predicted proteins | sample AD_STIC08_MetaG_FD_89803 | JGI IMG/M metagenome (GOLD analysis project Ga0116176, IMG submission 89803) | Active sludge microbial communities of municipal wastewater-treating anaerobic digesters from USA - AD_STIC08_MetaG | ecosystem: Engineered > Bioreactor > Anaerobic > Digestate | place: USA... | reverse complement strand
CTCCTCGTGTCCTGGAGAAACTCAGACAGAAGAGAGGCCTGATTAAGTACGGCCAGTTTTCACCTAAGCGCGGCAATACCGATCTGCGCGCCGACATGATGATCGGGCCGGTTCTTGATGTAGTTCCATGGGGACAAAGCAGTGTGGCGGCCGCACAGCAAAAGCTCGTCGAGAAAGGCGCGCCCCTCGACCGACAAGTTGTTATGCGGCGCTGGGACAAAAAAGCCAAAGCCGCCTTTGCCTATATTTACCTGCGCGACGAGAACTTCGCGGCCCGCAGCCTGGGCCACGAGATTGGCCATGCTGCCGACTGGTTGTCCGACAAGGACATGAAGAAGGGCAACATCCTTGGTCGTATCGCCTCCATCCACGGGTACATGATGCGTGACCTGCCGCGCCGCCCAGGCCAAGGAAGCGGGCCTCTCACGCGCGAAGAACGCGAGGTCATCTTCAAGCGGGCCCAAGAGCGCGAGCGAGGCCGCCACAAGGGCGACCCCACGGGACGGCAACGCGCCATTCGCGAGACCTACAAGAAGATGCTCGCCGAAGAGTACCGCTGGAGAAACCTCATTTCTCTGCCAGAGGTGCGCGAGGAACTCAAGGCCCTGACGATGTGGTGGAATCCGTTCGACCCTGCCAGAGACAAAGGATATACCGCCTACCGGCACAGCGCACCCGAGTTGTACGCAGAGGCCTTGTCTGTCCTGATCAACAATCCGCAGGAGCTCCAGAAGAAGGCCCCTGTCTTCTTCGATGCGTTCTTTGCCTACCTGAAGAACAAGCCTGAGGTTCAGGAAGCTTACGAGGCCATCACGCAGCAGGTGCGCTCCGGCAACTCTCCGAAACACTGGCTTGACCGGTACCGCCAGATGTTGGCCAACAGCGAAGAACGCTGGAAAGCTACCGTCCGCGAGGACAAGAAGAAGCGTCGCGAAGCATGGAACATTCGCCGTTTACTGAAGTTCTTCGCGGCAGAGGCGATCGACAACCGGGCCCATATACCGGACACCGGAGATAACGATCCCAGCAACCCCCGGTACTGGACCAGCGAAGTGGTCTATCTGGACAGCCGCATCACGCAGATGATGCGCGACATTTATGAACGCGTCGAGGGAAAGCTCCGCGATGCAGGCGTGAGTCGAGTGGACTTTGACGTGTTCCTCGGAACCAGGCGAGCCGCCCACGAACGGAAGTACTACTTCAACCCCTTAGGTGTGAGCGGAAAGAAGGCCGAGGAAATACTGGAGGCGTTACGGGCTGAGTTGTCACCCAGACAGTGGGAGGCCATCGAGGCCGCTGCTCAAGAGTTCTGGAAGATCCGGCAAGAGTACGTGATCTCGATGCTGGAAGAAAGCAACCTGCTCACCCCTCGGTTGCTGGACCTGATCAAGAACAACGAGGAATACGTGACGTTCGCCGTCCAGGAGTATATGGAGGACCAGTACGGGAAGAGCGGCGCGACGGCGGCCATCTACAAGCAGATTGGCACACTCAAAGACATCAGTTCCCCGCTCACCGCCACCATTATGAAGGACATGGCCCTCATGCGGGCAGCCGTCATGAACCAAGCCAAGCAGGTGCTCATTGCCCACATGGACAATGTCGCGGTGGCCAAGCGCGGCGCCGACGGCAAGTTCCTTGAGCCAAACGACAAGGACATGGCGCTCTTCGTCACGGTCGAGGAAGGCGAGGCCCAGGGATGGTACATTCCCAAGGATATGGCCGACTGGTACAACGCCGACCCGACGTATGCCGGGCTGGCAGCCAAGGTGCTGCGAGTGATTTCGGCCCCGTCAAAGGCGCTGTTCACCGAGTACATGCCGGGCTTCGGGCTGTGGAACCTCCAGCGCGACGCCCGGACGGCCATCAAGCACATGCCCGACGGCCTTCTGAAGTCATCCGCGGGGATGGCCTGGCACTTCGGAAGGACATTCCGGGACGCGTTCGTTGATGCGTTCATGGACCGCTCGACACCGCTGGCGCGCGAGATGTACATGATGAACATGCTCATCCCGGACATGGGCTACCGGGCAAAGGAGCACGAGAACTACGACACCCGACTGGAAGGTATGTGGCAGGAGCGGGCCATCTTGCAGCCGCACCGGGCTCTCTGGCAACGGATCCTCCTTTCTCCGTTCACGTTCATTCGGCGGTCCAACAAGATGATGGAGCGCTGGACGAAGATGGCTGGCTACAGCTACATGAAGGCCCACAAGAACATTGACGAGACGAGCCTGTTCGCCCGCGAGTTCATCCGGACTGAAATCGGGTCGCCCGACTTTCGCGCTGGTGGCCGCGAGCGGCAGATCCTGAACAATATGTTCATCTTCTCGAACCCGCAGACTCAGGGAATGAGGGCCAGCTACAAAAACTTCAAACGGCAGCCGGGCAACTACCTCATAAAGATGGTTGCCATGGACATCATCCCGAAGCTGATCATGTACTCCATGGAAATTGCTCTGTTTGGGAAAGTCTGGCATTTCCTCTTCGGTGGCGACGATGATGAGCCGTTGCCGATCGAGACAGCTATGCAGAAGATGTCTGAATACTTGAAGGGCCAGTACTTGGTCGCTCCCGTCGGCGAGACATCTGACGGTAAAGGGGTCGCTATTCCCCTTCCACAGGATCACATCGGGCAGTTCTTCGGTGCGCTGACGTGGGCCGCGTTGCGCCAGCAGGAGGGGCTTTCTGGGGCCGAGATATACGATGCCCTTCGCTCACAGAACCCGTTCGCATTCTCGAACCTGACTCCAGCAGCCAAGGTCCTGGCCGATGTGTCGCAGGTGGCGGCCGGGCGCAACCCGTATGACGCCTACTACGGCACGCACATTCTGAAGGACGACGTGTTGAAGGCGGGCGGCCTGCGGCCGTTCGTAGAGGTTCTGAAGTACGAGTACAATGCCAACCTTGGCCAGCTCTATACATTCAGGAGCGCACGGCAGAAGGCCGTCGAGGCGGAAGCGGCATCAGTCATCGAGCGCGCGACCAATATTCCTGCGCTCGGGACAGTCGTGAAGCGCCTTGTGCGAGTATCCGATCAGGGGCTGGACGACACCTTGCAGCGGCGCATGCGGATTGCGGGGAAGGAGCACTACCGCCGCCGGCGGGCGTTGGGTGACATCATCAACGAGCATGCTTCCAAGGAAAAGAGTCTCGCTGGACGCGACCACATTGATGCCGCTTGGGAACGGGCGCTCGCAGATGGCGTTGTGCCGGATGGCTACGCATACTCGACCTTCCGTCGCCGGTACGAGAATGTTGTCACGTTCAAACACGGGTCCGCCGAAGAGAAGGCACGTGTGTGGGCCACGGGAACCGACAGACGGGCGCTGAATGCCGTCACGGAAGAGTAGCGCGTGCTATAATCTGTCCAGAGGAGGCACACGTCATGACATCGATCAGCGCTGCGTTGAACCTTTGGGGCTACATTAAGCCACACATCAGGCACCCAGAGGAGATGGTGTTTGCCGACCACAGCCGCGGGGAGGCTTGTGTCTGCCACGGCGACGTGTCCCACTATCCACCAGCCGAAATCATGCGCAAGCTGACTTCGCGTCCCGTCGGCGCCCCGCTCACCGAGGAACTCGAGCGCGGCCTGTTCCCGTGGCGGTTTGAAAACGACGCCAAAGCATAGAAAAAGCCCGCCGGCCGATGGCTGGCGGGCCAAAACCCTACCGCACGAATGTATTCTTTACTCTTCTAGACGTCAGGAAGTATACAATCCAAAGACATGAAACGATGGGCTGAGCTATCATTGGAATGATGTACGCTGAGTCTTTTGCGCCATTAATGAGGAACTCGCAGATGGCCACAAACCATGCAAGCATCAGAAGGAAAATGACCGCTCGCACAGCTGTCTTCTTCTTCCTGTAGAAGAGAGTAGCCGCCACCAAGCTCGCAATGACAAGCGCTGACTCCATAAACAACGCTGCCAGAATGCTTGCGTCGCCGAGCATTTCAGGAGCGGCGCTACTCAACAACGAGATGGCCATGACTATCTCAAGGGACTTGCGAATTGGTATCCACGAAAGCGCAATCGCTGGGAAAATCAGCCACCCTCTAATGCCAGATGGTCCATGGATCTGTTCGTCTGATGACCGCGTCGACATGCTTTCCTCTTCGCCAAAAGCCTTCGGTGCATTCCACCACTGCGCGAGAGCGCCCTTCGCATCCATTTCTTTGTCCATTGTCCCTCCTTCGTACTTGTCCCCCAAGAACGGTGTCCACTGTACACCTACCCAAACTGCCGCGCGATCTTCCGCGCGGCCTGAAAGTCCATGTTGACATAGAGCTGAGTGGTGTTGACGGTCGAGTGCCCAAGGTAGACGCGAGCCGCCTCCCAGTCCCCGCCCGTGGCCTCGTACAGCTCGTCGCTCTTGAGGTGGCGCAACTGGTGTGGCGTCCACACTGGCACCTTGGCCTTCTTGCAGGCGGTCTCTATCGCCCGCCGGTACGATGCCGTGGTGTAATGCTCGCCGATGCGCCGGCCTGTCTCGCGCGGGGTTGGCCGTTGGTCCGGCTTTCGATGGTTTGACCGCTGTTCCGCGCGTTCCCTCACTGCCTCTCGCGGGTCGAAGATGAATGCCTCGGGATCCCGCCCATCGAGCAACGGCCTCAATGCCTCCTGACACTTGGGGCCAAGGAGCAGTATACGGGACTGGCCACGCCAAGCGTTCTTGTGCTTCTTGGACAGGTCAACCCACCAGTCCTCGGACCCGTCGTCGTTGGTCTCAGTCTCGATGTCGCAGGGCCTCAGGTCTACCACCTCGCCGGGCCTGGCCCCCGAGTTGAGCTGCACCTCGACGAGCGTGCGCAGGACGGGTGGCATCATTGCTTGCGCTTTCAGCACGTCATCGAGCGGCGCCGCCGGACGCTTCTCGGACTCTGGCGCGACGGTGCGCCCCTTCTTGAGCGTGGACACGTACTCCAGATTGTGGACCACGCCGCCGTCAAGGTAGCCGTGTTCGACTCCCCACTTGAAGATTGCCCGGGCCATGTGCAGATAGCTGTTGATGGTCGTTCGCATCAGGCCGTCGCCCTGGAAAGAATCCCGGACGGCAACAAGGTCCTGGGTCATGACGTCATTGGTCATGGCGTCGCCCATGATTTCGCGTACGCGTTCAATGACCCGGTTCAGGCGGTGGAGATTCCTGAAGCCGGCCTCACCGACGGCCCAGGCTTGATAAGCATCGAGCATTTTGCCGACTGTGGTCCCCCCGCGGCTGATGGCCAACTGCTCTTCGAGGAGCTCCTGTTCGAGGAGCAACTTCTTCATACGCGCCTCGTTTTCGTTGGCCGTCTTCAACGAGCGCGTCTTTCGTTTACCGGTATCCGGGTCCGTCCACTGCAGGAACCAGAGGTCGTACCGACGGTCAAAATACAGGCTTGCCATGGCTCTCTCCCTTTGCTGACCCCATCATAATGCATGAGAAATGCATGAGTCAAGGATTTTCAGTAGTTTTGAGAGCCCTATTTAAACCCTTGCGGGTTAAGGACTTAAAATGGTCGGGGCGACTGGATTTGAACCAGCGACCCCTACACCCCCAGGGTTTTAGGGCCGGATTTCCTAAACTACTGAATATCCGTAAGTTACGCCAATCATTCAACTTACAAACTGGTCAAATATTGTAATGTATGGTCATAGCTTGGCGCTCATGCATATTCGTGCATGAGAAACGCATGAGCGGCCAGCTTTGAACATGCATCATGAGAGTGTCTCGCAAATCTTCAGGAAACCTTTGGCCCGGGCGACGCACGCCGCAAGCCGGTCGCGGTCCACCGGCTCAGACTCGCCTATCTTCACCAGCTCCTGCATCACGCTCCGCGCCGAATCGAATAGCAGCAACTCCACCTCGCGACCCTCGGGCGCCATCTCGGCAAGCGGGCGCTGACGCTCTTCCTCCCACTCCGCCACGAACTGCTCGAACTTCAACCGCACATCGTCGTGGGGCACACGACGTCCAGCCTCGAAGTGCATTACGGTAGCTGGATGGACGCCCAGCGTTTCGGCGACCTCGCGCTGAGACATTCTCAGGTCAGTGCGGGCTTCCTTGAAGCGGCGTCGAAGCCTTTCTAATTCGCGGCGATCTGGCATGCTCCACTCCTTTTTGGTCACTACTCCGCTTGCGATTATACAGCAATTCTACTCGTAACACTACATCCTGTCAAAACTTGCCACCGGCCGACCAAAAAGTACTTGCAATTTAGCAGCATGTAGTGTATATGATCTAGCGCTCTACAAAATGCTAACTCGCTGAGCATGTACCGAAAGGAACGCAAATGCCAAAGAAAGTCAAACAAGGCGCAGAGCTACTGCGTCATTTGCGAGAAACGCGGGGCTTGAGTCTCCGCGAACTGGAAGAAGCCACGGGCATCAACAATGGCAACCTGTCACGCATGGAAAACTCGAAACTCTCGATCGGGCACAAGAGCGCGATCGTTCTCGGCGAATTCTTCGGGTGTGAGTGGCAACGGCTGCTGTGCACGGTGGACCAATGAACAACGAGGCCGGTTTGCTCACCCGTCAAGAGGCTGCTCAGTACCTGGGAATATCCCAGAAGACGTTTGACCGGCTGGTCAAGCGCTTCGACATCCCCCGGGTCAAGCTCGGCGGTATCCGGTTCAAACGCGAGTGGCTGGATGAACTGATCCGCCATTGCCGGATCGGTACGTCCATCGAGGAACTTGAAAGGCAACGTGATGCGCTCAAACGAGAAGTCAACGCCCTGCGGCGCCGTCCGTCCGCTTGAAAGCTATGTCGCTGGCCCATGGTGGGCTGGCTTGAGAAGGGAGATCATTCATGGCACACGACACAGTGAACCTGAACCTGGCCGATCTGGACGACGGGGAGGCGATCAAGAAGGTCGACGACGCCCTGCGCCGGATAGCAAAGGACCTCGCTGACCGTCCGGTTACCCCCGGGAAGCGCTCGGTCACTCTGAAGATCGAGATCCAGCCTGACGAAGACGCGGATGCCGAGGCGGTGCTTGTCACGCCGACCATTTCGTATCAGGTCGCAGCGTCCATTCCTGCGTCGAAGGGACGTTCGACGCGCGGGATTCTCGAGCAGGACGGCAAGCTGCTCATCAACCGCGGCGACCGTCAACACCCCAACCAACAGACCCTGGACAATGTCCTGCCCATTCGCGGGCAACAGGGTTAACTCGCAGCAAAAGCCGCAGAGGAGAGATCAACGATGGAAAGTCCGAACGTCCCCAGCGAAATGCGCGACCTGGCCAAGTGGGCCAGCGAGCTCACGACCGCAGCCCTCAAGCCTGAGGTGTTGCACGAGACGCCGCATGAAAAGGTGGTGCGGCTGCCGAGGCTCGATGGCACCTATAGACTCGAGACCTTCGACAAGCCCGAACCCAACAATGTGATGAGTTTTCTCAGTATCGATTCGCTGACCGAATACGTCGGCGACAACCCGCCTCCCGACAACAACTACCACGAGTGCTTCGTCGGCATCGCCGACCTGGTAACAGTCGACCTCGCGCCGCGGACCAACGTCGTCGATGAGGCGCGCGTGATTCTCACCCCGACGGACGAGTTCAGGGCACTGGCCGCGCTCAAGCAGGGGTGCAGCCAGAAGATGTTGCACCGGCTGCTGTGCACCGATCTCCATGAAGCCATCGATCCGAGCCTGTTGCTGGCGATCAGCGCCATCTCGTTCTCGGGCACAGACGAGTCCCATGCACAGATCAACGGTGCGGGCCTGGTCAAGGCAAAGCGCACCCAGTCCTATTCCATCAAGTGCAAGGATGACAGCGGCGTCTTCGATACCGAGCTTGCGATGGACTGGACCTGGCACGGCCAGATCTGGAATGAGTTCAACCACGCCGCCGAAATCAGCCTGCGCCTCTACCTCGACGCGTCCAAGGATGGACTCATCTTCCAGTTCCTGCCCCGCCAGTTGAACGCGGTGATGGACAAGGCCCGGATGGCGCTGGTCAACCACCTCAAGAACGTCATGCCGGAATCGTGTCGCGTGTACTACGGTCAGTCCTTGTAAGAGGCTGCCGTATGGCCGGTCCCCGGCGCCCCCTCTGGGGACCGGCCACTTCCCTCCAACCCAACGAAGGAAACTGTTATGAAGCGGATCTTTGTAGACTGCGAGACCACCGGAACCGACCCGAAGAAACATGGCCTGGTGCAGGTCTCCGCCCTCATCGAAATTGATGGGGTCATCGAGGACCAACTGGACTTTCTGTTGGCGCCACATGATGGCGCGATCATCGAGGACAGCGCCCTCACTGTCATCGGCGCGACGCGCAACGACATTGCCCGGCGGCCGGACGCCACGGTCGTTCACGTGGAATTCACCCGCCGCCTGAAGCAGTACGTCTCGCCGTACGACAAGACGGACAAGCTGCTCTGGGTGGGATACAACGCCCAGTTTGATGTCAGCTTCATGCGCGAGTGGTTTGCCCGTTGCGGCGACAACTACTTCGGCTCGTACTTCTGGTGGCCGCCCGTGGATGTCATGAATCTGGCGGCTTTCGTCCTGCAGCAGGAGCGCGCCACCCTGGCGAACTTCAAGCAGGGCACGGTTGCCCAGCATCTTGGCATCGAGGTCAAGGCGGATGCCCTGCATGACGGGTTGTATGACGTCAAGCTCTGCCGTCAGATTCTCGGTGTCCTGGAATCGAGGCTGACGCCCGAGGACGCCGTCATCCCGGCGGAGGATAGCGCCCGATGACGGCGCTGGCAACGCCTCTGTGGGAGCATCAGCGGCGCGCGGTGGACCTGATTACCCGTCAGGACGCCACCATGCTCATTCACGAGATGGGCACCGGCAAGACGCTCACGACCATCGCATATATCGCTGAACATCGTCCTGGATTGACCCTGATTGTCTGCCCGAAGCCGATCGTGCCGGTGTGGCCCCGGCAGTTCCGGCAACATCTTGGCTTGCCGAAGCAGCACGGAATCCACGTGGTGCCGCTCGTTGCCCGGAAGACTTCGGACACCATCACGGACCGGCTGCGACATGCCGAGGAAGCCAGAGCTGCGGCGCGGCGTTCGGGGTGGCCCTGTGTGCTCGTGGTGAACTATGAGGCGGTCTGGCGCGAGCCGATGGGCAGCGAGTTTCTGAAGTGGAAGTGGGACCTCGTCGTACTGGATGAGAGCCACCGCATCAAGGCCAAGGGCGGGAAAGCCTCGCGATACTTCCGCCGGCTGGGCACCCAGGCGCGCAAACGGGTGGCCTTGACAGGCACGCCGATGCCCCACAGTCCGCTGGACGTGTACGGCCAGTACCGGTTTCTGGACCCTCGCATCTTCGGGACCAACTTCCAGCAGTTTCAGTGGCGGTATGCCGAGCTTGACGGCCACCACGTCAACGGGCGGCCCGTGCAGGTGCTCGGGTACCGCCACATGGACGAGTTGCACGGAAAAGTCTTCTCGATCGCTGACCGGGTGAAAAAAGAAGAGGTGCTCGACCTACCTGAACAGTTGCACGTCGAGCACCTGGTACCGCTCGGCCCGAAGGCCCAGCGTGCCTACGACCAATTAGAGCATGACTTCATCACGGAAGTCGACTCGGGCGTAGTCACCGCCGCCAACGCGCTCGTGAAGATCATCCGGCTCGCACAGGTCACCAGCGGCTTCGTGCGCACCGAGGACGGCATCGACGAGCAGATCGACACCGCCAAAGCCGACGCCTTGACGGAATTGCTCGAGGATGTGGATCCCAAAGAGCCGGTCGTTGTGTTCTGCCACTTCCGCCGCGACCTTGATGCCGTCTCCCGCGTGGCCCAGGCCGCGGGCCGCCCGTTCTATGAACTGAGCGGACGCGTCAACGACATCGGGGCCAAGTGGGAGCCAAAGCCCGGCGGTCTCGCGGCTGTCCAGATTCAGGCCGGTAAAGAGGGAATCGACCTGACGGCCTCAAACGTCGCCATTTACTGGTCGCAGACGTACAAGCTGGGTGATTTCGAGCAGTCCCTCGCCCGCCTCCACCGGCCCGGACAGCGGCACAACGTCACATTCATTCACTTGCTGGCCGAGAACACCATCGACCAGCGCATTCGCAAGGCCTTGGAGCAGCGACAAGAGGTCGTCGAGAGCGTGCTTCGGGGCTACAACCAAAAAGGACTCAGCAAATGACCCGCGACGAAATTGACAACTACTTCACCTACCACGCGCCGAAGGAAGGGGACAGGGAACGGTTTTTCGAAATCCGAGAGGCCGGCAAGGCACTGGCGTATGCCATCTGGCTCAACACCCCGGATTGCGCCGATCAGTCCGCGGCCATTCGCAAGGTCCGCGAAGCTGTCATGACGGCCAATGCCGCCATCGCTTGCCGGAAAGGATGACGCCATGTCCGTGACGGACCTTGCAGAAGCCATCCGGACCAACGCGTACAAGACCCAGAAGCTCCGCTTCCGCTGCGTCTACTGGAGCGACAAGCAAGGCATGGGTATCTCGAAGGCCCAGCTTCCGAAGATCGAAGCGCACGACGGATGGCGCCGGAGCAAGAGCATCGAGACGTATCGCAGCTTGATCTGGGTCAATCACGAGCAGCTTCAGACGCTCGCCTATTTCAACGGCGAGTTCGCGCTGGAAGAACACGCAACCGAAAGCAGCTTCCTGGAGGCCCTCAACAACTGGGAAGAGTTGACCCAATCCTGTGCAGACCAGAAAGGAGACATCTTCGCGTGGACCACTCAATCATGACCAAAGACCAGAAGATCAACCGGTTCATTGAGCTTACGCAGGTGCAGAAAGACCTCGAAGCCCAGTTGTCGCTGGTGAAAGACGAGCTCGGCGAACTGCGGAGTGACCTCGCCCGGGAATTTGCCGGGTGCGGCGACACGCGTATCACGCGCAATGGCTACACGCTGTACGTGAAGCGCGAGCTCAGCGTCAAATCGGCCGGCGGCGACACTGCGGCGCTGTGCGATGCACTCCGGCGGTCGCGTCTCAGCCATCTGATCAGTCCCTCGATGCAGAGCATCAAGGCGTGGCTCAAAGACAGGTTCCATGACCCCGCTACCGACACGTGGGAGGTGGACATGCGCAAGCTGCCGCCTTCCCTTCAGGACAAATTCGAGATCGGCGAGTACACGCAGATCTCGGCGAGGAAAGCTTAACCGCGCCACCGGCGCAAGACAAGAAAGGATCTCCCCATGACGAAGACGACCGAATCCACAGCCATCGTGCCGCAGAATACCGCTGTCGCTGTCCCGGACTGGCTCCGCAACCAGAAGCCGGAGGGCATCGAGGCGGTCGGCGCCTACCAGAATCTGGCCCGCCTGAAAGTGGTTCAGGCCCAATCCGATGAGGAACTTCAGGACGAGCTCGGCCTCGGAAGCCTGGTCATTGTCCCCGACCGCGTGCTGGTCGCCACGTTCGAGCAGCCGGTCAAGGCGACTCCGATCTTCTTCTGGCCGTCGTGGGCGCTCTGGCGGGACGCCAACGACCAGAGCGGGCCGCCGGTGGTCGAGGAGACCACGGATCCCAGTTCCAAGATCGCGCTGCGCGCGAAGTCGGCGCAGGCCCGGGTCGAGCCGTACCCGGACAACCCCGGCATGAAGTTCACCTACCGCGAGCAGCTCAACTTCCTCTTCCGCATCCACGAGGGCGAGGCCGCGGGCATGCTGGCGGTGCATGCGTTCTCGTCGGGCGGCCACGCCGAGGGCGCCCGGCTGTGCGGCTACCTGAAGCGCAAGGCGGTGCCCATCTACGCGAACGTCATCGAGCTGATCGCGGGCAAGAAGACCAACAAGCAGAAGAAGTCCTGGTACCAGCTCGACACCCGGCCGGCGCAGAACCCGTTCTGTTCGGAGGCTGACTTCGAGCCCATGCGAGCCCTGCACCTGGACGCGAAAGCGGCCTTTGACTCGCAGACGTTCGGCCTGGCCGACGAAGATCCCGCGCCGACGTACGAGGACGCCGAGGAATAGCCGGTTCATGGCGGCCGCTGGCCCGTGGCTGGCGGCCGCCTCTCCCCAACCAACGGAGTATGACCCATGCAGATGCAGATCTTCGTGACTGGAGCCGCGAACGACCCTAACGTGGAGGAACTTTGCCGGGAACTGGAGCGGCGGAAATGGCGTGCCCACAGGGGGGCGCTGGGCGCTGCCGATACCGGCATGCGCAATCGGGACGTGATCGACCATTTCTACCATGACCCGGCTGCCTCGCGGACGATGTGTGAGGAGATTGGAGCCGTGACACGGTCCATGGCGGCCGTGTTGGTGTTCCCGGGGGATAACCACTCGTTTCTGATGGCGGGGATGGCCGCTGGCGCCGGGAAGCCGCTGGCCCTGTACGTTCCGAAGAATGTCCGAATTGGCCGCCCTCACCCTGCCTACCTCCTGGCCGTCGGCTTGTTCCGGAGCCTCGACCATCTGGTGCATTGCCTCAATGAGATTGAAATGAGCATCGGCAAGCTGACGAAGGTCGCCGAATGAACTCCAAAGACCGGCAGATAGCTCGACTCATGTACGAAAACGTCCGATTGAGGGCGCAACTGGCGGATTTCCGCAACGCGCCCAAGACACTGGCCACGAGCATCCACACGGATACCGGGGGTGTGGATGAGACGGTGCTGGTGACGATTTGGAAGGACCGGGACGGGCGGAAGTACGTACATTTCCGTCGCTTGGACGGCGCAGGAAAAGTGGACGCGGGGAACGTGGAGGAAATGCTTCCGCGCTTCTTCCAGCGTCACCCCGCGCCCTCAGCAAATTGAGAGGCCGTCATGATAACAGAACCTGCACCGAATTTCGACGATCCCGATCTGGCCCACGACAGCCGCTG
>Ga0116176_10002905_pt1 | contig 12771 bp, 9 predicted proteins | sample AD_STIC08_MetaG_FD_89803 | JGI IMG/M metagenome (GOLD analysis project Ga0116176, IMG submission 89803) | Active sludge microbial communities of municipal wastewater-treating anaerobic digesters from USA - AD_STIC08_MetaG | ecosystem: Engineered > Bioreactor > Anaerobic > Digestate | place: USA... | reverse complement strand
TCCAGAGCGCATAAGGAACTGCGCCGGATGCTCCTTGAGGAGAACCAGCTGGAGGGGATCGTCTCCATGCCCTCCGGGATCTTCAAACCCTATGCAGGAGTCTCGACCGCCGTCCTGATCTTCGTGAAGGGCGGGAAGACCGGGAAGGTCTGGTTCTACGATATGGAGGCCGATGGGTATTCGCTCGACGACAAGCGGACGTTCATCGACGGCAAGGGCGACATCCCCGATATCATCGAGCAGTTCCGGAATCGGAGAGAAGCGGATCCGACCGACCGGAAGGCGAAGTGCTTCTTTGTGCCGACAGCGGAGATCCGGGAGAACAACTACGACCTCTCGATATCCCGCTACAAGGAGATCGAATACGAGGAAGTCGAGTACGAGGCGCCGGAGGTTATCATTGAGAAGATTCAGGCATTAGAGAGCCAGATCCAGCAGAATCTTAATGAATTGAAGGGGATGCTCAAAGAGAGCAAGCAGGTATCCCGGTGATATAGCGCGATACTATAACCGGATCCATAGGAAAGGATTTCTCTCCCATCTGGAGAGAGATTACCCCGGTCGACACAGGGTACTCCTTCTGCGACAGGAAAACAGTCAATATGCCGTTCAGGAGTCCGAATCTTCTCTTTCAAGAGAGGTGTCCTCTCTTTCAGAGAACTGAAACAGCGTGGCCTGATTTCTCATGACACTCTCCCAATAATCCTCAAGCGCGAGTTTCTCACCTTCTGCGCTGGTCTTCTCGTCAACCCACCTCGAAATAAATTTTTCCTCGATATTCTCAAGAACAGCACGAAGTTTTGTCCCCCGGCAGTTGAGCCGGATGGCATCGGCATCGATCTCATCGAAGAGCTGATACTTCTGGCCGTATTCGAGGACAATTCGTAACTTCTCCGTCACCAGCTGGATCTTCAGTTCTTCAGGAGCTCCCAGAGAGATGTTATTCATCAGGGTCAAGAGTACCGCGCTCTTCTCGATGACTTTTGGGTCTTCGATACTATCATCAAAGAGATTCTTCCGGTAGCATTCCCCGACGATAGCCAGCTGGATGAGTCGGTAAGGGTGCGTCGAATAACAGTACGGGAGTTCATACTGCCGATGGAGATTCTGATCGCCGAAACCAGCATGCAACATCTCGTTCAACGCCGAGTTTTCGTGCGAGCATTCGAGGAGAAGTTGTATCAACTGAGACCGCGGAGCGTAGATCCAGACCTTTATCTGATTGATGTCGTATTTGGGATGTGGTTTCTGGCCCTGCGCCTTAATGGAATCGATAACCTTCATCTTGTCCTTCTCATTGATGCAGAGCACATACTCAAACCGATCCGGATCAAGATCGATGTCGAGGATACCAGAAAGGTAGTCCGCCTTCTCAAGAACCAGGCCCCGTGACAATCCAACCTCTCTCAATGTCTTCTTTACGTCGGTGATCGAGGATTTACACTCGACAAAGATTGCACGGTTTTCACCTTCGTTGTAGAGAAACAGGTCAAAATTATGATTCTCCTTTTTCTCGGCACCGAACTCGATCAGAGGCTCTGCAAAATAGAATTCGTACCCTGATTTCTGCGAAAGGTCAGTCTGTGCAAAAGATTTAGCACACTGTTTCACAAGGAGGTGGTGTTTCTTGTCGCCTTCGAGAGCATCACAGACCCTTTCTCGTGCAGAGGGTATAAGATAAGCTTTATATTTTTTCCTTAATTTATTCAGTTCCTCGCGAACATCAGACGGAGAACGGTTATAAAATGCCTGAAAGTCTTCTTTCTCGCGAGGAATATAGATAGTATCACCCTACGGTCGCCATGTGATCGATATTCTCGACCACGAACTCAAAGAACCTCATGGATGTTCCGATGTCTATCTTCTCTACAGGATACACATCGATCTTCCTGCCGGTAGTCGAGATATCCAGGAGAGTGCCGGTATGCTCGTCGATCAACCGGGCAGAGAAGAACATTGAACCAGGCACCAATACCTGTTCCAGTACGGTAAAGTTCCACTCCTTGCTGCATATCGCTTTACAGAATCGGGGGACATCATCGGAGTGCATCTCCACCGGCATATCTATAGACCAGGGGATCTGGATAGCATTCGTAAACTGCCTGCGGGATCCAACTTTACTGATGGAATATCCCGACTCTCCAATTGCCTCTCTCACCTTCTCAAGACGTGAAACGATCTCCTCGATAATCTGGAAGACACCAGCGAAATGCCCATGACGCAGTGTTATAATACCCTTATTGTCGATACGGAACGCGATACCATTCGGGAGCTGGATCTCAAGGATTTTCGGTAGTACACCGTAATAAAACTCCATCTCCTCGAGCGTATGTTTTCCGTCGTTCCCCCTGTACTGGATGCTCCTCTCAGTGTGGGGCCTGAACTCGGAGTGGATATCAGTATTAGGGCTCCTCCTCGCAGAGAAATAGGTTATGATCATATCCTGATATTCCCGGGCGAGATTATCTTTGATCTCTTTCATTACCTTAGGGGCTATCCAGAGATTCGAGATCTCTTTTGTACGGTTGATGTACGTGAAGAGGGTGTCCGGTATCTCATTGGTCTTTTTTGCATCCGTGATGAAGAGCGGGACATTGTTCCTATCATCAAAGAATGCATAGATGTAGATCTGCTTATCCTGAGACTCCTTCGAGAGGAGGAGGAGCTTTCCCCTCCTTTTAACGATAGAAAAACGGAAGTTTCTGAGACTCTCGATGAATTGGTCAATGCTCTGGAATGTTGACAGCGTCGCAACTATGTGCAGGTTGCTGCTGATCTGATCGTCTCCTCGTTCACATTCAAGGTACTGGATAAGATCCTGAATGTCATCGAAGTCTCTATCATCTTTGATGAGAGATGGGAGATCCAGAGTTACCACATCCCCGGTTAATTCACATTAAGTTTCGGGCAGATTTAGATGTTTCCTATTAGTCCTGTATATCAAACCAATCTGCAAAACAGAAACATGGACCGAGCGGGAATTGAACCCGCGGCCTCTTCCATGCCAAGGAAGCAATCTCCCCCTGATCTATCGGCCCCTGTTACCCTACTATGTTGATCGTGATCCCATAAAAAGGATTGTGGCCGGCCGCTCCCCTATCCCCGGCGAGCAAGGCCGGAAAGCCGGGAGAGCACCCGCTCCCGCGCATCCTCCATCTTCGGGCGTGCGCGAATAGCACCGCCCTCGATGAACCGGGAGAGGAGCCCCACCCCGCCCTCCGGCGCAGGAGCCTCAAGGGGCAGCGTGACCCGCCGGCCGGCCATCTCGTAGACCTGCTTTGCGCCGCTCCGTCTCCCGCGCTTCGCGTGGGGCCTCCCCTCCATCTCGACGATATCCATGGCAAAATCGATCACCGGCGCGTTCGCGATCGCCCCCCCGACGCCGAAGGCGTCCGCGACGTCACGGTATGCCGCAACGTCCTCGCGCGAGAGCCCGCCCGAGAGGAAGATCTGCACGTCCGGGTAGCCGTGGACGTCGAGCTCCCAGCGCACCTCCTCGATGATCGCCCGCATATCCCCCCGCCGGGACCGCGGCGTGTCGAGCCGCACCGCCGTCGCCCCGCATGCCGCCGCCCTGACCGCCTCGGCCCGCTCATCGGAGAAGGTGTCGCAGAGCATGATCCGCGGCACCTCCGGGGCAGCCTCCCGCGCAAACGCAGACCAGGCATCTTCGGGCCGTGGATAGCACATAACAAACGCGTGGGGCATCGTCCCCGCGAGCGCTATTCCATCCGGCGCACAGGTGTTGCTCGCGCCGTCCACCCCGCCGATCCAGGCCGCCCGCTCGATCATCGCCGCGATCGCCGGGTGCTGCCGGCGAGAGCCGAAGGAGTAGACCGGCCGGCCCCCGGCGGCAAGCCGGACATGAGCCGCCGCCGACGCCACCCCCGACGCGTGGCAGAGAAACCCGAGTATCGCCGTCTCGTAGACCGCAAAATCCCGGTAGCGCCCCGATATACGGAGGACCGGCTCGTTTGCAGAGAAGATCGAGCCTTCCGGCATCGCATCCACATCCACCGGGACATCCTCAAGCAGCCGGAGAACGTCGTCAAGGCCGCAGAAGACCCCCCACGGGTCCGGGAGCGCCGTGGCCGTCACCTCCATCGTGACGCGGGGATTGACCCCGTCCTTCTCCATGACGTCCACGACGCGCCGGAAGTAGACGTCCGTGCACCGCCCGGCCCGGATGGCGTCCTCGCCGACCATCAGAAACCTGCCCATGCCTGATCCGGTCGTCGCCGGAGGGGTAAACTCTTGCGAACCGATTCCGCAACACCGTATAGATGGAATTTTCCCATCCGGGCGCCAACCCTCTACATAGCATGTCACACGGACGAGCGTATGCCGCTACGGCTCTCCCGGCCCGCCGGGACGGCCTGCACCACCGTGCGGGGTGCGTATAGTGCTCGGGATCATCGGAGGCACGAGCCTCCTCTTCGCCGACCTCCCGCCGCTCGAGGAGACGACCGTCGCGACCCCCTACGGCAGGGCCGAGGTCCGCACCGGAGCCTTCGCGCTCCTCATGCGCCACCAGCACAACCTCCCGCCGCACCGCATCAACTACCGGGCGTGTCTTGCCGCGCTCGCCATTCTCGGCGTGGACACGGTCATCGCGTTCGGTTCCGCCGGCTCCCTGAGACCGGATATACCGCCGGGCTCGATCGTCATCCCCACCGATTACCTCAGCGCCACCGATATACCGTCCATCCACGAGTGCACCATCGGCCACATCTGCCCCCGGCTGGACGCGGACCTCATCCGCAGCCTCGGCGAACTCATCCCGGAGGCCCGGGTGGGCGGGGTCTACGCCCAGACCCGGGGGCCGCGCCTCGAGACGGTCGCCGAGGTAAGAGCGCTCGCCTGCGCAGCGGACCTCGTCGGGATGACGGTTGCAAGCGAGGCGACACTCGCCATGGAACTCGATATGCGGTTTGCCGCCATATGTACCGTGGACAACTACGCAAACGGCCTCGGGGAGACAGCCCTGACCTTTGACCAGGTGCTCGAGACCTCGCGGGCGAATGCCAGAAGGATGGAGAAGATCCTGGAGAATATCGTGGAGAGATACACATGAACGAGTCAAATGACGTATTTATCGCACGGGGACCGGTGCTGATCGCCGGGGCCGCCATCAACGGATCGACCGTGGACATCGCCGTCGACGAGACGGGAACGATCGCCGGGATCGGGGAGGGGATCCGACGCGAGCATGACGTCGACGTCATCATCGACGGCTCCGACCGGCTCGCCTTCCCCGGCCTCGTCAACACCCACACCCACGCTGCGATGACCCTGCTCCGGGGCTACGGGGACGACATGCCGCTACAGGAGTGGCTCTCGCAGAAGATCTGGCCGCTTGAGGCCCACCTTACCGGCGACGACGTCTACGCCGGCACGAGGCTCGCCTGCCTTGAGATGATCCGGAGCGGCACGATCGCGTTCAACGATATGTACTTCTTCATGGACCGGGCGGCGCAGGCGGTCGACGATATGGGTATCCGGGCGACACTTGCCTACGGGTTCATCGATCTCGGGAACGCCGAGAAGCGGGAGGCCGAGATCAAGGCGACGGAATCCCTCGTCACCCGCATAAAATCGCTTGCAAACCCGCGGATCCGGGCAGCCGTCGGCCCGCACTCGGTCTACACCGTCTCGCCGGAGGGTCTTTCCTGGTGCGCCGATTTTGCACGGGAACAGGAGATCGGCATCCACGTCCATCTCTCCGAGACCGAGAAGGAGGTCGTCGACTGTGTCGCACAGTTCGGCAAACGCCCCGCGGCGCACCTTGACGACTGCGGGTGCCTCACCCCCCGGACCGTCGCCGCGCACTGCTGCTGGCTCGACGAGGCCGAGTGCCGGCTCCTCGGCAAGCGCGGCGTCTCGGCATCCCACAACCCGGCGAGCAACATGAAGCTTGCCGTCAACCGGGCCATGCCCTACCACTGGCTGAAGCAGCACGGGGCGAACGTCGCCCTCGGGACCGATGGGTGTGCCTCGAACAACAACCTCGATCTGATGGAGGAGATGAAGTTTGCCGCCCTCCTGCAGAAGTTTGCCTGGAACTCGCCGACCCTGCTTTCCGCGGGCGAGGCGGTCGCGATGGCGACGACTGCGGGCGCCCGGGCGCTCGGCACCGGCCCGGGGACCCTGATCGTCGGTGCGCCGGCCGATATCATCCTCCTTGACTCCCGGGCGGTCTGCAACACCCCCCTCCATCACGCCGATTCAAACGCCGTCTACGCCTGCAACGGCGGCGCGGTCATGACCGTCCTCTGCCAGGGCCGGGTTCTCATGCACGAGCGGGAGGTGGCAGGCGAGGAAGAGATCGTCCGGGAGGCCGCGGCAGCGGCGCAGGCGCTGGTCGGGCGGGCTCGCGAGGCTGCCTGATCTGCACGGGGGTTGTTCCGGGCAGCCCCTCGTATGGCCCGGAACGCCGGCTGTCTTTTCTCCCGGCGCACCGGGACCGCCCACGATCCGGGCAGGGCACATCACTCCTGGAGAGCGGCAGTACGTTGTCCCCGTCACCGCTAAACCTGACGAGGACCGGCGTACCGCCTGCAAAGGCGCGGGAGATCGCCCCGCCAGGGACGATGCGCTCTCCCCATCAGGTGAAGTGGTGCGGTTCCTCGGTGTGATGCGGTTCCTCAGTGTGGTGTCCGGTCGGCGCAAAGGTCGGGTACCCCGTCGGCGCAAAGGTCGGGTACCCCGTCGGCGCAAAGGTCGGGTACCCCGTCGGTGCAAAGGTCGGGAACCCGGGCGGCGCAAAGGTCGGGAACCCCGTCGGTGCAACGGTCGGGTACCCCGTCGGCTGTGCTCTCCCGCCGACGGTGGCAGAGTATATGTTCCAATAACCGTCGTTGTTGCCCATCCAGACTATCCTGCCATCAGATATATCCGGGAACGCCTCTTCTGCTCTCTCGGATGTGAGCTGTCTCTCCTGCCCGCTCTGGATATCGTAGAGATAGATATCGCCGTTTCCGTTCCGGTAATCGGTCCAGACGATAAAGTCGCCATCGACGGCGGGATTGACCGGCATGGCTCCCTCACCGGTGATCTTCTGTATCTTCTTGGTGGTGGTATCCAGCATGCGCAGGTAGGGAGCATTCCCAGCCTCATCCATAGCAGTCCAGACGATCCATCTCCCATCGCTCGATACCGCGGGGGGACTGATTACACTGCTCGTCGAGATCAAGCGTGTTATATTCCCGGTTTGGAGTGAAGACCAGCGAAAATCGAGGCGACCACTGACTTTCCCATCATCGAGCCATGTTACGAAACCCCCGCCAGCGGCCGGGAAGAGCTGGTTAATCGATGAATTTTTAAGAAGCGAACCGGTGTGCCCGTTAGCAATGTTATACCAGTAGATCTCGCCCTTCCCGGTCGCCATATCGATCTGGTCCCAGAAGATGAGGTTATCCATTATCGCTGGAAACATCTGGTAGCCCTGGCCACTCGTGAGCGGTGTCACCGAACCACTTGCAATATCGTAAAGGTAGATATCAGACGTCATCGTCGCGGCGCTCATGCCGGCCCAGACAACGTGGTTCTCTGAGACATCCACCTGCCGCATGGATACCAGCGCATAGGTGTTGTTCCCCGGAATCGTCAGGCTCCGCCCGGATGCAACATCATAGACCTTGACCGATTTAGTAGTGTTGTCGAACCAGACGATGGTATTCCCTGAGACCGCAGGAAACTCGTTGTCCCCCGGCCCGCTCGTGATCGCGGTCGCCCCGGCCGGTCCTGGCCCCGGTTCGGGCGTCATTGGTCCCGGTCCGGGCGGGAAGAGTTGTGCTGAGGCTGCGCCTGTAGCAAGCACGATGGCGATGACCAGAACAGCAGCAACTGCCATTGTACGTATGAATCGTTTCATACCGATACCTCCTGATAACCTGCAAACCTCGCCGGCCCTCGTGTGGGGGCGAGGCTCCGGCATGAGGGCGTGCGCGTCCGGGTTTCATCCCGGCAGAGAACGGTGAAGTCAATGGTATGGCCGGCAGAGGGGCGCCACGCCGCGCCCCAAAAGACCGGTGAGCAGGGTGGATACGGTGGAGAAGGACTCACGGCAGGGTACATATCCTGACCCATCACCCCCACGCTGCAGCCCGATGGCGATCCCACAATATATAGGTTGGCCCGAGCCGGCACCGGGCCATCTTTCTACCATTGTACCCGATCCATCGCGATCGGCGATGATCCCGGGCGACATCGTGACGTCTCCGGTAGAGCCGGCCTGCACCATCCTTCTTCACCGCGCCGGCACGGTCATGGCCGCCCTCTGCCAGGGCCGGGAGATGAAGAGGCCACCGCGGCAGAATACCCCATTATCGCGGCCGCCGCCCCTCGCAGGGCACGCCGGTCTGGCAGAGGCCGCAGCTCGTGACCGGGATGCCGATATCGCTCTCGACGAAGGGCACCATCATCTCCCGAATGTACGCAAAGCATCGCTCCTTGTCGTGGCCGTCCGCCGAGATCGCGCCTGCGGGGCAACGGCGGATGCAGGCGTCGCACTCATCTCCGGAGAAGTGGAGGCAGTATGCGGTCCTGTTGCTATACGGCCGCGGCGTTGCGGGAAGATTTATCGCGGCCACGACCGACCCGAGGCGCACCGCCTTGCCCCGCTCCGTGATCAGGCCGTCGCAGAGGCCGAAGGTGCCGAGGCCCGAGGCATAGGCGGCGTGCCGCTCCGACCAGCGCGAGGCGATGCCGAACCGCTCAGAGGTCTCTCGCCGGAACACCGGGAGCCTGGCCGGGGCGACGGCCGGGTATCCGGCATCGGTGAGCGTCCGGGTGAGATGGTCGCGGATGCGGTCGTTCACCGCCTCTCCGTAGTGGCGGGCAAGGCTCCAGCGCCGCGAGGGAAGAGCCGTGCATGCACGGTGGTCGCGCCGCGTTGCGGCGGTCTGCGGCAGCGCCCAGACGACGACGGCGATATCGGATGCCGTGACGCCGGCATCCGGGAACCCGGTGCAGAACGCCTCGAGGGGCGTCCAGTGAAACGGCCCGATCGTCTCCTGGAACTCAACGTACAGCGGGTCATCGCCGCGCGAGACGCCGAGGAGCGGGCTCTCCCAGGCAGGCTCCAGAACATCCGGGCCCAGGCGGTTTACGCCCGGGTCGGTGAGGAGCGATTGGATCGCCTCGATGATCTCCGGGATGCCGAAGGTCTCATGCATACGAACACCACGTCGTGCGCGGTAAAAAAGGTGGGGAGGGCGTTATGCGGTCTCGATCTGAGACGCGCACTCAAGGCCGAGCTCCGCGATCGCCGCCTCCCGCATCTTGAACTTCATGATCTTGCCCGAGACCGTCATGGGGAAATCATCGACGAACTTGACGTAGCGCGGTATCTTGAAGTGCGCGATCCGGCCCCGGCAGAACTCCTTCACCTCGTCCTCGGTGAGGTTCGCCCCGTTCTCCAGCTTGATCCAGGCCATCAACTCCTCGCCGTACTTCTGGTCCGGTACCCCGATCACGTAGACGTCGGCGACCGACGGGTGATTGTGGAGGTACTCCTCGATCTCGCGCGGGTAGATGTTCTCGCCGCCCCGGATCACCATATCCTTCAGGCGCCCGACGATCTTGACGTAGTCCTCCTCGTCCATCGTCCCGAGGTCGCCGGTATGGTTCCAGCCGTTCTCGTCGATCGTCGCACGGGTGGCGTTCGGATTGTTGTAGTAGCACCGCATCACGCAGTATCCCCGTGCGCAGATCTCGCCGGTCTCCCCGCGGGGGAGGATCCTCTTTGTGTGCGGATCGACGATCTTGATCTCGGTGTGGGGGAACGGCCTCCCGACGGTGGAGACGCGGCGTTCCAGGGGATCGGCGGTCGTGGTCATCGTGACGCCGGGAGAGGTCTCCGTCTGCCCGTAGACGATCACGATCTCGGACATGTTCATCTTCTGGTTGACCTCCCGCATCACCTCGGTCGGGCAGGGCGACCCGGCCATGATGCCGGTGCGGAGCGAGTCCAGCCGGTACTTCGAGAAGTCCGGGTGAGAGAGTTCGGCGATGAACATCGTCGGCACCCCGTGGAGCGCCGTGCACCGCTCATCCTGTACCGTGGCGAGGACCGCTTCGGCGCTGAAGACCGGCGAGGGCAGGACCATCGCGGAGCCGTGGGTGACGGCGGCCATGTTGGAGAGGACCATGCCGAAACAGTGGTAAAAGGGCACCGGGATGCAGAGCCGGTCCTCGTGGGTGAACTTCATCCCCTCGCCGATGATGAACCCGTTGTTTAAGATGTTGTGGTGGGTCAGGACTACGCCCTTGGGAAAGCCGGTGGTCCCGCTGGTGTACTGGATGTTGACCGCGTCGTCGAAGTTAAGCGACTCTTCCCGTTCCCGGAGCTCATCGGGGCTGATGAGCGCGGCTCTGGCAAGGAGGTCGTCCCAGGTATACATGCCGTTGTAGGGTATATCGCCAAGGAAGACGACGTTCTTTAGGAACGGGAATTTGTCGCTGTTGATCCGGCCCGGCTTTGCCTCGAACGCCTCGGGGCAGGATTCATAGAACATGCCGACGTAGTCGGACGTCTTGAACCGCCCCTGGAGGAGGAGCGTCTGCACCTCGGACTGCTTCATGGCATACTCGAACTCGTAGGTCCGGTAGGCCGGGTTGATGTTCACCATGATGGCGCCGATCTTTGCGGTGGCGAACTGGACCAGCACCCATTCCGCGTAGTTCAGCGCCCATATGGCGACACGGTCCCCGCGCTCCACGTCGAGCGCCATGAGGGCGCGCGCAAGGGTGTTGACGCGCTCGAGAAACTCAGCATACGTCCACCGTATATTCTGGTGGACTGAGATGAGTGCGTCGCTATCCGGGTGCGCCGCTGCAATTCGGTTCAGCATCTCACCGATGGTGATGCCGATCAGGGGTTTTTGCGAGTTTCCACACGCGTAACTGCCCTCAACCATTCTATATAAATGGGCGGCGGTACGGTTATATCGTTACTGGTTTCTTCCAGCGCAACCCTTATACTGCATGGCGTCAACTGTATAGAGAGCGGGGTCGTGGCCAAGCCCGGAATGGCGACGGGCTCCAGCGGTCTTTGCACGTGATGAACAATGGGTCTTCTGATTGACGGATGATGACCCGTTGGAGCACTGATGCATGTCGGAGAGACCCGTCGATCGTGAGTTCAAATCTCACCGACCCCACATTCTCATGACTTCTCCCGGATACTGCCGGGTATCGTGTTGAGCCTTTTGTGTTCCCGGCTATCTTCTCTCGCGATCGAAGCCCGGTAGACCTGGTGCCGGCGCTCTCCAGGCGTGAGTCGTCGCCTGCGTTGTGTGCTGCAGGAGGACGGTGGGTCAAACTTGCAATCGCGGCCGGAGTTTTCAGGCGCAAAGCGTCTGCCCGCGACACCGCACCGCTTCCGGGGCAAAATCCCTCTTGATCACCGGCTCTCCCTGAAAAAACCTGTATCGCTCGCGATTTCTACGGATTGGCCCGGATGATCTTTAATACCTGTCTCACCAATATTTCTGCACTATCTGAGGGCATGAGCATGTATCTCATCGGTGAAGCATTGGTTGGAGACGGCGCAGAACTTGCGCATATCGATCTCGTCATGGGAAATAAAGAGGGCGCGGTAGGGCAGGCGTTCGCGAACTCGATATCGCAGCTATCGAGGGGCCACACACCGCTCCTTGCGGTCATCAGGCCGAACCTGCCGACAAAGCCCTCGACGCTTGTCATCCCGAAGGTCACTCTGAAGAAGGAGTACCAGGTGAACCAGATGTTCGGGCCCGTGCAGGCCGCGGTGGCGAAGGCCGTCGCCGACTCGGTCGAGGAGGGCGTCTTTGAGGGGCTCGACATCGAGGATATCGTCATCATGGCGAGCGTCTTCGTCCACCCGACCGCACAGGACTACAACAAGATCTACCGGTTCAACTACGGCGCGATGAAGCTCGCTCTCCGCCGGGCTCTCGACCGGTTCCCCGACGTCGATACGCTCCTGCACGAGAAGGACCGGGCCGCCCACGCGGTCATGGGGTTCAAGGTCCAGCGCCTCTGGGACCCGCCGTACCTTCAGGTCGCCATGGATCTCGTGGACAAGAACCACATGCGGAAGGTTCTTGAGTCGCTGCCCCAGAACGACCACCTGATCATCGAGGCGGGCACGCCCCTGATCAAGAAGTTCGGGCTCTCGATCATATCCGAGATCCGCGAGATCCGGCCGAGCGCGTTCATCGTTGCCGACCTAAAAACGCTCGACACGGGCAACCTCGAGGCCCGGATGACCGCCGATGCCGGCGCCGACGCCGTCGTGATATCGGGGCTTGCACCCCTCTCGACGATCGAGAAGGCGATCCTCGATACCAAAAAGACCGGCATCTACACGGTCGTGGATATGCTCAACGTCGAGGACCCCCGCGCCGTCGTCGAGCAGCTCAAGGTGAAGCCGGATGTCGTGGAGCTCCACCGGGGCATCGACGTCGAGAACACCGCCCACGCCTGGGGCGACATACCGGCGATCAAGAAGGCCGGCGGCGAGCGGATGCTCGTTGCAACGGCGGGCGGCATCCGGCAGGCCGTCGTGAAGGATGCGCTCAAGGCGGGCGCGGACATCCTGGTCGTCGGCCGGGCCATCACCGCGAGCAAGAACATCAGGAACGCGGCCGAGGAGTTCCTTGAGGAACTGAGCACCGAAGAGATCGACCAGTTCCGCATAATGACCGACTTCTAAGTCGGTCGACACCTTTTTTTCGGCAAAAATTGCCCGGCGGCGCGGAGACAGACGCCGGCCCGGACAATAAGTTA
>Ga0116176_10002889_pt1 | contig 12787 bp, 13 predicted proteins | sample AD_STIC08_MetaG_FD_89803 | JGI IMG/M metagenome (GOLD analysis project Ga0116176, IMG submission 89803) | Active sludge microbial communities of municipal wastewater-treating anaerobic digesters from USA - AD_STIC08_MetaG | ecosystem: Engineered > Bioreactor > Anaerobic > Digestate | place: USA... | reverse complement strand
TGTTTGCACACCCGGTACCAAAAACACGATCAATCGTTATTCCATCCATACGCTTACCGAGAACGACCTGGTACTAAGCACCGGGAATCCGCCGCTGGTACTGCATTTTAAGCCACATTAGCCAAAATGAGATTTTAATAGTTTCTTTGCGCATGCATTCAATCCACCAGAAGATACTGATCATTACGGCCCCATCCGGTGCAGGTAAAACGTCCATCACCCACCACCTGATGAAAACCTTTCCCGTACTATCTTTTTCTATTTCTGCTGCCACCCGGCAAGCCAGGGGTACCGAAAAAGACGGCGTGGATTATTATTTTATGAGCCTGGATGAGTTTAAACAGAAGATACAGAACAAGGAATTTGCCGAATGGGAAATGGTGTACGAAGGAAAATACTACGGCACTTTAAAATCGGAACTAAAAAGGATATGGGCACTCAATAAAGTTCCGGTACTCGACATCGATGTAAAGGGCGCCATTCATATACAACAGCAATACCCCGAAAACACACTGAGCCTTTTTGTAGAGCCGCCTTCTGTGGATGAATTAAAAAGAAGGCTCCTCAGCCGCGGCACCGAAACCGAAGAATCGCTGGCAGCCCGGGTAAATAAAGCCTCTTATGAAATGTCTTTCAAGGATCATTTCAATAAAGTAGTTGTGAACGACAACCTGCAGCGTGCCTGCGCCGAAGCGGAACAGATCGTGGGTGATTTCCTGCTGCGATAACGGCTAAAAGGCCCGTTTAAAAACTCTTTCTTATTTTTACCCCATGGATTGGATAACCCCCGTTGCCATCATCGCTTCCCTGCTGCTTATCGGTTTTTTTGCCGGCATTGAGATCGCTTTTATTTCGGCCAATAAACTTTCCATTGAACTCAACCGTAAACAGGGTACCCACAGCGGAAAGGTATGGGGCTATTTCTCCGACCGCCCGGCCCGTTTTATCGGCACCACCCTGGTAGGTATCAATATCGTTTTTGTGATTTACGGCCTGTTGGTGGTGGATATGCTCTTTCCCATCTGGCACTGGATCGAACTAAAACTGCCTAAAAATCTCACCGAATCGGTTAAGTATATCAAGCTTTTTGTGGAAACCGTTCTTTCCACCCTTATTGTACTTATAGTGGAGTTCATCTGTAAGGCCTATTTCAGGGCCAAGAATAATGAAGTGGTAAGTTCCGGTTCTGTCAGCTATGTTGTGCAGTTCTTTTACTGGCTGTTCTCTTCGCTTGCCTCCTATTTTGTTGATATCTCTGAATGGATACTGAAATACATCTTCAATGTAAAGATAAATCCTAAAAAAGACATGTTCAGCAAGGTAGACCTGGAACATTTCATGCAGCAAAGCGGAAGCAGTGAAGAAGAAGACAGCAATGAAATAAATAAAGAACTGTTTGAGAACGCCCTTTCACTCAGTGAAACAAAACTCAGGGAATGCCTGATACCCCGCAAAGAGATCGAAGCCGTAAGCATTCACATGCCCGTGGAAGAAATAAAAAAGAAATTCATCGCTACCAAGTTGAGCAAACTGGTGGTATACGACAGTAATATCGACAACATAACCGGTTATATTCACCAGCTCGACCTGTTCAAACATCCGCAAACGGTAAAAGATATTCTATTGCCCATACCAACGGTTCCGGAAAGTATGAGCGCCACCGACCTGATGAATAAATTCAGCAAAGAACACAAGACCATTGCCTGGGTAGTGGATGAGTTTGGCGGCACCGCCGGTATCGTTACCATGGAAGACCTGCTGGAAGAGATATTCGGCGATATCAAGGACGAATACGATACAGAAGACTTTGTGGAGAAACAACTTGCTGCCAACGAATTCATATTCAGCGGCAGGCTGGAACTGGACTATATCACCGAGAAGTACAAACTCATCTTTCCCAACGATGAAGCAACCGAAACACTCTCCGGGTATATCATTAAAAATCACCAGCAGATACCCCGGTCAAAAGACCACATCATCATCGGTGATTACGAAATTGATATTTTAAATATGAGCGACACCCGGATAGAAATGGTGAAGCTGAAAGTTATAAAGTAACCGTTCATTTTTTTCCGGCACGCTTTAACCACTGCCATTACATGATAATTGCTGTTGACACCAGATCTTTAAGCGCAGGCAGAAATGAAGCCGGGAAAAGTTTTGAAGGAAACTACCTGTTGGCTTTTGCAAAAAAGTATCCGCAACATCATTTTCTTTTTATTGCTGATAAGCCTTTTGATCCGGCGATCGTATTTCCAAATAATGTTACAGCACTTACAACAGGCCCCGGGATCAAAAACAGTTTGCTGTCGCAATACTGGTTCAATTATAAACTGCCGGTGCTTTTGCGAAAACATAAGGCAGATGTGTTTGTGGGTACAGAAGGTATTTGTTCCCTGCGCACAAAAACGCCGCAATGCCTTCTCATTCCGGATACTTCCTTTCTGCAGTCACCATCATACTTTACAAGATCAAATGCCCGGTATTATAAAAAAAATACACCGGCCTTCCTGACCAAGGCAATATCAGTGGCGGTAAGTTCTGAATTTTCAAGTTCGCTGTTGATTGATCAATATAAAGAAGAAGAAGCAAAGATCGAAGTGATCACAAGCTACACAGATGATATCTTTACTCCTATAGACCAGGATGAAAAAGAAAATATCAAAGAAACCTATGCCGGTGGAAAGGAATATTTTTTGTCGCCGGCCATCAACAACCCACGCAGCAACCTGCTAAACCTGCTCAAGGCATTTTCGTTTTTTAAGAAACGTCAGAAAAGCAATATGCTTTTACTCATCACCGGCGATCCGGGCGAGGTATTTATGAACGAACTGAGAAATTATAAGTTCAGGGATGAAGTGAAGCTGATACAAAACCCGGGCAACGAAGAAACCACCAGGATCATGGCTGCTGCTTATGCCCTTGTTTACCCGGTGATGTATGCCGATGATGCACAGGTTCCACTGCAGGCAATGCAATGCCGGGTGCCTGTGATAACCAGTAATACCGGGGCTTTACCCGAGATCTGCAAAGATGCAGCCCTTTATGTTGACCCGGCCGATTTTAAAGACATAGCCCAGAAAATGATGCTCGTTTTTAAAGACGAGGACCTGGCAAAGGAAATGGTGAGGGCTGGGGTGGAAAGAACCGGCCTGTTTAAAAAAACGAATAGCCATGAGCAACTATGGTCTTTGATAAAGAAAGCTGCCAATGGCTAATTTCAGTTAAATTTGCGGTTCACAAAACGGAAACGGATAAAGAACATGAACCAATCAACCATTAAGATAGACATACTGCTTGACCCGGATAAAATACCCGAACAAATAAACTGGCAGGCCAGCGACAGCACTGCCGATATGGTACAAAAAGCCAAAGCCATGAGTGTGGCTTTTTGGGACGGAGCTGATAAATCGGCCCTGCGTATAGACCTGTGGACAAAAGACATGATGGTGGATGAAATGGCCGACTTTTATTACCAGATGATGATGGGCATGGCCGATTCTTTTAAAAGAGCCACCCGCCAGGAAGATATGAGCGACGACATGAAAAAATTTGCCAAGGAGTTTTTTGAAAAATTCAAGAAGTTGCAGATCAAAGAAAACGGAGCGTAATAGCTAGTTTACGATCCTGGTTCATGGCTATACACACCATGAACTATGAACCATTAACCATTAACTAAAAATCACAACATGAGTTTAGAACAAAAAGTAATGGGCGAAATGAAAGAAGCCATGAAGGCCAAGGACGAAGGCGTATTACGGGCTTTGCGGGCCATTAAGGCAGAGATCATTAAAGCAAAGACAGAACCCGGCGCCGGCGGCGTAATTGACGAAGCCACCGAACAAAAGTTCTTACAGAAGATGATGAAGCAACGGAAAGATTCGCTGGATATTTTTGAAAAGCAGGGACGGGAAGACCTGGCTTTAAAAGAAAAAGAAGAGATGGCAGTGATCGAAAAATTCCTTCCCAAACAGCTGAGTGAAGCAGAGCTGAAAGATGCATTGAAGAAAATAATTGCCGAAACCGGCGCTGCTTCTCCTGCCGATATGGGCAAAGTAATGGGGGTGGCCAGCAAGCAACTGGCAGGTCTTGCTGATGGAAAAACCATCAGTGCGCTGGTAAAAGAGTTGCTCGCAGGGTAAATAACAATCTACTATGCTCATAGACCTGGTATTTGCAGTATTGCTGGTAATGGCGGTGATAAAAGGTTACCAGAAAGGTTTTATCATTGCCGTATTTTCCATCCTCGGTTTTATCATCGGCCTTGCTGCTGCATTAAAATTATCAACCCTGGTAGCTGCTTACCTGGCCGATAGTGTGAACATTTCTGCCAAATGGCTTCCTTTCATTGCTTTCATCCTTGTCTTCCTGGCTGTGGTCATTTTGGTAAGATTAGGCGGTAAACTCGTTGAAAAAACATTCCAACTCGTATTACTGGGCTGGGCAAACCGCCTGGCAGGTATTATCTTATATGCGCTGCTTTATACCATTATTTACAGCATTGTTCTGTTCTATGCCGAAAAACTGAAATTAATTCAGCCAGCGGCCATTGAATCATCGATTACTTATGCCTTTGTAAAGCCCTGGGGGCCTGTGATCATGGACAATATTGGCAGGGTTATTCCCTGGTTCAAAGACATGTTTACTGAATTAGAGGATTTTTTTAATGCGATACCCAACAAAATTGCCCATTAATGGCAGGCATTATTTTTATTTGACGTAATTTTAGCCCGGATCGCCGGCTTCATAATATAAAGATTGAGATGGCGCTTTATATTACACAATTTGTATTTACGGATGAGTTATGAAATAAAACAAGACGGGAAATTTAAATTCATAGAAGAAGGCAATGGCGAACCGCTGATGCTGTTACATGGACTATTTGGTGCGTTGAGCAATTTTCAGTTCCTGATCGAACAGTTCCGCAAGACCAATAAAGTGGTGGTACCCCTGCTGCCCCTGCTCGACCTTGACCTGTTGCATACTTCGGTAGGCGGGTTACAGAAATTTGTACAGCGCTTTATTGAGCACCGCAATTACAACAATATTCACTTGTTGGGAAATTCACTCGGCGGTCATGTGGCGCTGGTTCATATACTCAAACATCCCGAACGGATAAAATCACTGGTACTTACCGGCAGCTCGGGCCTGTTTGAGAACGGCATGGGCGATACCTATCCCAAAAGAGGCGACAAGGAATACATCCGCAAAAAAACAGAACTTACCTTTTACAACCCGGCCATGGCAACCGATGAACTGGTAAACGAGGTTTTTGAGATCACCAATAACCGTATGAAGGTGATCAAGATCATTGCCCTGGCAAAAAGCGCCATCCGTAATAACCTGGGCGAAGAACTGAGCCAGATAAAACAACCAGCCTGTCTTATCTGGGGAAACAACGATACCATCACCCCTCCTTTTGTGGCAAAAGAATTTCACCGGCTGATCCCGAACAGTGAACTGCACTTTATTGACAAATGCGGCCATGCACCCATGATGGAAGTACCCGAAGAATTTAACAGCCTGCTTGACGAGTTTTTGGCAAAATTTAAGACGCCGGCTGCAACGGTTTAAAAAATAAATTGTCCATATAATTTTATACCGCTATTATTCGTTATTCGCATAGCTGTAATCAACCCAAACCGGTTATATGTTAACAATAGAACTGATAAATCACAATATCCCCCGCCTGCAATTGAAAGACTCAGTAAGCAAGGCGCTGACCCTCATCAATGATTTCAGGCTTACCCATCTTGCCGTAGTTGAAGACGATAAGTACCTTGGCTTAGTGAGCGAAGACGATCTGCTGGATGCCGAAGAACCCAGGATGCCCATTGAACTGATGCAGGAAAATTTTTTAAAAGCATCTGTTCAGGAGAACGAACACTTCCTGAATGCGGTAACCTTCAGCAATCAATTTGATACCACGGTGGTTCCCGTGATCAATGAAGAGAAAGAACTGATGGGTGTGATCACCACCAGTGACCTCCTGAAAACACTGGGTAATTTTGCAGGAACCAACGAGATCGGAGGCATTATTGTATTGGAAATGGAACGCAGCCAGTTTGCCATTTCTGAAATAAGCCGCATGGTGGAAAGCAACGACGCCACCATCCTTCACCTGAACACCACTGTTCATTCCGAGACCGGGATGCTTACGGTAACCATACACCTGAATAAAAAAGAGATATCGGCCATTGTATCAACCTTTGAGCGGTACGAATACGACGTGATCTATTATTTCGGCAACGAGAATTTTGAAAACGAAATACACAGCAACTACCGCCACCTGATGAACTACCTGGATATTTAAGCTGTTTTGTTCCCTGTTATTTGCAGCTGTCATTATAACCCCGTTTGGCGGTAAAGTATTGAAGGAATGAAGCACCTTAAAAAAATAATTTATTGCAGCCTCTTACTTTTACCTGTACTGCTTTCGCATGCACAAAAACAAAAAACAGCGCCCGTTACACTTATTGGCACATCCCTGCTTCCTGCCGATTCAAATCAAAAGGTCTGTATCCGTAACCTGGAGGTATCCGGAACAAAGAAAACAAAGATCTACATCGTTTACCGGGAGATCCATTTTAAAAAAGGAGATTCATTGATCATTGCTGATCTGCAGAAGCAACTGGAGCAGGCTCGCCGGCAGGTATATAATACCACCCTCTTCAACGAAGTTAGCTTTACCCTTTCAGTTACGGATTCATTGAATGTGGATATAAACGTTCATGTTACCGAACGCTGGTACCTCTACCCTGTTCCGCAGTTTCAGCTTGTTGACCGGAATTTAAATGAATGGTGGAAAACCTATCACCACAGTTTAGACCGGGTGAACTACGGGATCAAATTTGTACATTATAACCTCAGTGGCCGGCGGGATCAGTTACGCATCTTCCTGATCAATGGATATACCCGTAATATTTCATTCTCGTACAGCAACCCCTACAGCAACCGTTCACTTACCAATGGATTTGTAGTTACAGCAGGTTATTCGCAAAGCAGGGAAACGCCTTACAAAACCGATTCAGCAAATGGGATACTCCTGTTAAGAGAAACCGGGTTTTCCAGGCAATCCATTTATGGCGGCATCGGTTTCAGCATCCGCAAAGGCCTTTTTAAAAGGCATAATTTTTCTATAACCTATGTCCATTCAAAAGTGAATGACAGTGTGATCAAACTCAATCCAAAGTATTTTAATGACCCGGTCAATTCAAAAGATATCATTGATTTTGTATACCTCCTTCAATATGCCAATGTAAATAATGTATCGTACCCGCTCACAGGCAGATCCGCTTTTTTAACTGTGCAGAAAAGAGGACTGGGTTTTACCGGCGGCATAAACATGCTTACCCTGGAAGCAGGTTATAATAAATATTTCAGCCTGGGTAAGAACTGGTACAGCAGTATTTACCTGAACGGGAAACTGCGGCTGCCCTTTGATCAACCCTATATTAACCAACGCGGACTTGGTTATGGCGAGAATTACCTGCGGGGCCTGGAATATTATGTGATCGACGGCGTAGCTACCGCATTGGTAAAAACAACGCTGAAGAAAAAGATCGTCGCCTTCAGCATTCCGTTCCGGTTATTTCCAAAAGTATTTACAAAGATCCCCTTTACCTTTTTTGCAAAGACCTATGGAGATCTTGGATATGCGTACAATAAAAAAACTACCTACAGCTACCTAAACAACCGCCTGCTGTACACCGGTGGGTTCGGCATAGATGTACTTACCTTATATGATATAAACCTGCGGTTTGAATACAGCTTTAACCAGTTAGGCAAAAACGGTTTATTTTTACATAATCAATCGGGATTTTAGGGATATATTTACAGGCACTAATTAAAACCTTCCCTTTCCGGGATATGAAAATAGCGATCTACAGCAGGGGCATCAAGGAGAACCAGCACCAGGACGTGATACAACTACTGGATGAACTGGCATTGAGCAAGGTAGAGCCGGTTTTTTACCAGGACTTCTTCAACCAGTTCTATTCTTCCATCGATATCAAAACAAAATATTCCACCTTCAATTCATCTGCCGACCTTGATGAAAGCATCGACTGTATGATGAGCCTGGGCGGAGATGGCACTTTGCTGGATACCGTAACCTTTGTAAAAGACAGCGGCATACCCGTGCTTGGCATCAATTACGGCCGGCTTGGTTTTTTAGCCAATATCAGCCGAGAAGAACTGCATGTGGCTGTTCAGGCCTTGGTTGAAAGAACCTACGTAATGGACAAAAGAACACTCATTCACCTGGATGCGAATGTTCCGTTGTTTGAAGACGGTCCGTATGCACTGAATGAATTTACTCTGCATAAAAAAGATACTTCGCCCATGATCCGTATTCATACCTACCTCAATGGTGAGTTCCTGAATACCTATTGGGCCGATGGCCTGATCGTGGCCACACCTACCGGTTCAACCGGGTACTCATTAAGCTGCAACGGGCCCGTTGTTTTTCCCGACAGCGGAAGTTTTGTGATCACACCGGTATCTCCTCACAACCTCAATATACGACCCATTGTAGTACCCGACGATAATGTGATCTCTTTTGAAGTGGAAGGAAGAACCGATGGTTTCATCTGTTCCATGGACAGCCGCCGGGAACTGGTGCCCAAAGAAATTCAACTGGCCGTACGTAAAGAGAATTTCATGATCAACCTGATTCGCCTCAACGAAAATAATTTCCTGCAAACACTGCGTAATAAACTGAGCTGGGGATTGGATAAGAGGAATTAACAACCGGGCCGCTGTCTGTGTTTTCAGCCTACCTTTGCTGCATTCTTTATGCCCGACAAGACAAAAAAACTCCGCTTAATATTTTTCATTTACTGGTTCCTGCTGGCATATATACTGGCGGCATTGGTTTGGTGGTTCATTGCATTGAACCGGCAAAACAAACTGATGACAAAATATGAGATAGAACAACTGGATCCTGCCGGTTCCAATTACAAAACAGAAGCTGAAAAGTTTTACTCGCTGGAAAAAAGAAAATCGGCTCAATACATCGGCGAAGGGATCACTTTTTTTTTACTCATCGCCGCAGGCGCCGTATTTGTTTACCAGGCAGTACGCCGGCAGTTAAAGCACAGCCAGGATCAGCAGCATTTTATGATGGCGCTTACGCATGAATTAAAAACACCCATTTCTGTTGCCAAACTGAACCTGGAAACATTACAGAAAAGAAAGCTGGACGAACAGCAACAGCAACGTTTGTTACAAACAACCCTGCAGGAAACCAACCGGCTGAATGCCCTTTGCAATAACATGCTCCTTTCTTCACAGATAGAAGCCGGTGGTTACCGCATCACCAACGAAGAAACCAATTTCAGCGAACTGGTAAGCAGTTGTGTACAGGATTTTATCACCCGCTTTCCACAGCACATCATTCGTTCATCGGTAAAAGAAGAATTGTTTGTGCAGGGCGACCGGTTACTGTTGCAAATGCTGGTGAACAACCTCATCGACAATGCGATCAAATATGCGCCAAAGGAACTCCCGGTATCCGTAGTACTTGTTGAGGAGAATAATAAGATCATCCTTCATGTGAAAGATGAAGGCAGGGGCATTTCAGCCGAAGAGAAAAAGAAAATATTCAATAAGTTTTACCGGGTTGGCAATGCGGCCACCAAAGCGGCAAAAGGCACCGGCCTGGGGCTTTATCTCTCCAGGAAAATTGCACAGCAGCATAATGCAAACATTTCTGTGACAGATAATATTCCGGTGGGTTCTATTTTTACCGTTGAACTGAATTCATTTACCGAAAAAAGGTAGCTTAGCAGATGGCCGATAAAAAATTCTCCATATTACTGGTTGAAGATGAAGAGAACCTGCAGGAAGCATTGAAGCTTAACCTGGAGCTGGAAGGTTATGAGATCACCAGCGCTTACGACGGCGCAGAAGCCTTAAAGGCGGTAACAAAAGAACATTTCGACCTGATCATACTGGATGTGATGCTGCCTGAATTAGACGGCATCACGGTTTGCGAAACCATCCGGCTCAGTAACCCCGATATTCCCATCCTCATATTGAGCGCCAAAAACAGCAGCGCCGACAGGGTACTGGGCCTGAAAAAAGGAGCCGATGATTACCTCACCAAACCTTTCAACCTGGAAGAGCTATTGCTTCGGGTGGATAAACTGATCAAAAAAAGCGAACGGTTGAGTGTGAAGGTTCCGGTACCGGAAATTTATGAATTTGGAAAGAACAAGATCGATTTTAAAGCATCAGAAGCCTATACAAAAAGCGGTGAAAGGATCACGCTTACCAAAAAAGAGATGATGCTGCTGAAGCTGCTGATCGAAAACAAAAATGAAGTTGTGACACGGGAAAAGATACTGCAGGTGGTTTGGGGTTACAATGTTTATCCCACTACCCGTACCATTGATAATTTCATCCTCAACTTCCGTAAATATTTTGAAGAAGACAGCCGGGCGCCGGAATACTTTCACTCGGTAAGAGGCGTAGGCTACAAATTCACTTATGCCTGAGTACGATAGGTATTCTGCAACTGAACGAGCTCATTCGCCTTTTCATATAAAGCCTGCTTCTTTTCATGTTCCACTACCGGTGTGTATAGCTGGAACTCGATTTCTTCAATAAGATCATGTAACTGTATGGCTGTTTGATATGCGATCCCCATTTTATCCATTTGAGCAATGATCGTTCGCCTGTTGAGTTCTTCGGGCAGAATAGATAGTTTTTTACACACCTGTTTCTTCAATTCTTCGTTCAAAGCCTGGTAAAATAATTTGCCATCGCCGCTCTGTAAAAGCTCTGCCGCTCTTTCAAAAGGATTTTGTTGCCGGTCAATGATCTCCTCGGCGGGTTTTTCATCCGCGGGCAAAGAGGTCTCTTTAAGTTGTGCAACTTCCTTCTCTTTTTTTACATCTTTCCTTAACCAGAAAATCAGTCCGAGTATAATAAGCACGGCAACCAGGCTAACCACCCGCAGCCGGTTCCTGAAAAAACTTACCAGGAATGAATCTTCCTTCTTAAGCTGGTTCTCTTCTTTATTCTCTGCCGGCCTTCCGGTTCCGGGTGTTACTGTAACAGACAACGGTTTTGATTCAACGGATCGGTAAGCGCCCTGTTTGGGGTCGAAGAAGCTGAATGCCAATGCAGGGATGGTATAGTTTCCTGCTTTTGAAACAGCGAAAGGGAACTCAAAGATTTTCCTTCCGCCAACCGGCACGGTTCCTTTGAGCAGATCATCCGTTATTTTCGGATCAAATCCTTCGATACCGGCAGGCCATGTAATCTCTGGTGCATTCACCATTTGCAGGTTTCCTTCGCCACTGATTATTATCGCAAGCTTTCCTCCATCATCAGTGGAGAAATTGTTCTTTTCAACCTTTGTTTCGATGGTAAAATTTCCAACAGCTCCTTTAAAACCGGCAGGCTTGTTCGTTTCAGGCAAAGGCTTTACCGAAATGATCACCGGCTTATTCTGCAGTGTTACCCGTTGCAGTTCCATTCCTTCCGGTGGGATCATGGCATCAGAAAAATCAGCCATCGCTTCATTAAAAATATCCGGCCGCTGGTTAATGAATTCTGCTTTTATGAAGCGGACATTGTTCTCGATCTCTGCCGCTCCCAGTTCCAGTTCGCCCGGCAGCAAAGGATACAGTTGTACTTTCCGGATCACATACACATTATATTCCCTCCCGTCTTTTTTTTCCACCTGGTAATTTGTATTATCTGCCTGTTGCAGGTCGATCACTGAAAACCCGTTGAAAGAGGGATTTTTTACCATATTACTTTCGCTCTTAAGACGGGTATACAATTTATAGGTGGCCACAACCGGTTCGCCCACGTAACAGGTTTTGCGGTCCACTTCCAGCGTAACAAACATATTCCGGTGGATCTTTTCCTGCGGGTCTTCTCCTTTTTTCAGAATAAAATCCCGGTTTACCGTTCGGGGAGCCGGGTCGTCAAACATATCCATTCCTGCAAAGGGATTATTGGGGGTACTAAGCTGTATAGAATTACCCGTTGATGCAGAAAGTACTTTAATACTTACCGCATTACTCTTATATGCAGCCCCATCAGCCTTTGCCGTAGCAGGCGGGATCACAAAAGTTCCGGTACCCTTTGGCCTGATGATATAACTTAAGGCTATGTATTTCTTTTCATTTCCGTTCACCATGCTCATTCCGCTTTCCTGGCCTGGACCACTAACGATGGTAAAATCTTTTAAGCGGGGCGGATCGATCTGCTGAACCTCGCCGGCATTCTCTACCGTAAATTTCAACTGGGCATATTCATTTTTTCCGATCGTATTGGGAGTAATACTGGCCGAAAACCGCACCTGTGCGATTGCTGAATAACCGGCAAATAAAAAGATCAATAAGAATGTCTTTTGTAAATACGCTTGCATAATAACAGGCATCAAAAATAACGGATTGGCAATTGCTTCGGGGGTTAAGAATGGTTAAACGGGCGAAATAAATTGTTAAACCATTTCCAGGAAATCACAGGTCGCCCAGTTGGGGGCGAAGCACTATTTCTTCCACACATGCCTGTGGAGATAGCTGGGCTGCTGCATAGATCATTCCGGCTATATCGGCTGCTTCCATAATGCGTTTGGGGTCTACACCTGTTCCGCTCCAGGAATCGGTATAGGCGGCACCGGGTAATACATGCGTTACCTTAATGCCGTGTGGCTTCATTTCTTCCCGGAGATTTTTACTGAAGCCATACATTGCAAATTTGCTGATGCCATAAGCCCCGCCATTGGGATAGGCATTGAGTGAAGCAATGGAACACATGTTGAAGA
>Ga0116176_10002885_pt1 | contig 12794 bp, 18 predicted proteins | sample AD_STIC08_MetaG_FD_89803 | JGI IMG/M metagenome (GOLD analysis project Ga0116176, IMG submission 89803) | Active sludge microbial communities of municipal wastewater-treating anaerobic digesters from USA - AD_STIC08_MetaG | ecosystem: Engineered > Bioreactor > Anaerobic > Digestate | place: USA... | reverse complement strand
CATTTAAGAGTAGGTTAGAGCGACCCTTGTTCATGAAGAATTTTCCAGAGTTAGTAATTCCGAAAAGAATGTTCAGTATCGGGTCTTCAATATAGACTGCATGGTTTGCCTCAAGAGAATCACTTGTTCTCAAATGAATTTTTCCGATTGCTGCTCCATTGTATCCTATCAGGAAATTCCCATTGACATCGAATCTCCCTCGCTCGCTTCCGTTAGTTATAAACGGAAGTGGGAAATTATCCTTCGTACCAATGGACTTCGTTGCTCCCACATTATTTCCATCTTGCACCCATGCTGAGAGAATTGGTTGAAGTAGATTGTAAATCTTCTCCAATGTATCAGCAATAACGGGTGCATTTCCTTTTAATGTTGCAATAGCATTTTGAAGGTCTTCAGTTTTTATCAGATCAGCATCAGACAGAATTGCATTCAACTCTGCAAGCGTGTCAATGTCATCTGCTTTCAGATATGTCAACCCTTGAATGATATTGAATAACTTTTCAAGTGTGTTACCAGCCTCCGGAACATTCCCTTTCACCGTATTGATAGCCGATAAAATATCTTCGGTCTTCATCAAGTCTGCATCGGTTAGGATTGCATTCAACTTGGCAAGCGTACTAATATCACTCTCCCTTAGATAATCCACATTCTGAATCTTTAAGTAGATGTTGTAAAGCAGTTCCTCTGAAGCCGTATGAAATGGTGGTTTCGGAATACTCATAATTTCACGTTCGGTTTGAACACCCATCCTAAAGCGATGGCTGCAAAAATGGTTGTCGCTGTCACTACTCGCTTGAGCGTAATTCTTCTAAGCGATCTGAAATCAATCAATGTGTAGCTGAATTTATTTCCATAAAGCTTTGCATGGTTTTTACAAAGCTCCATGAACACCAGAAAGCCATCTGCGCTTTTAAATACCTGGCATCCGGCAGAGTATTGGTCAATGGATTTTGTTGTTCCTGAAACTGATGCTCTGTGGATATTGATACCAAAATGTCCTGTTTGTTTTTCGCCATTGTTAAAATCAAGAATAGCGTCACGGTCATAGTCACGTATAACGGTTACTGGCTTTTGCTGAACAAGAGCTTCATACTTTCCTCGATGTTTTCCGATGGTATAGGCATCTACATTTTGGCCTTGGGCAAGAATGGCAGTGCCTTGAGGGTATGATGGATTGTTCAACCAAAATGTTCCTGGATCAGTTGTGGCCGGATAGATGTGATAATTCCATTTGCCATTAGGCAAAGTGTAAAACACATGAATCTCATCATCAAAGGAATTTGATTCCACACTTTTACTTCTTAGCCCAACAATGTTAAGCTCATAAGGCCTTGTGTAGAGAACAAAGCCGTACTCTTTCAAAATTCCTTTTATTCTTGATAGCATGTGTTTTACTCTTTACTTGTTTGATTTATGCAGCTTGCTTAAAGCGGAATGAATTCACTCGATTCATCCATCCATCATAGAATACGATTTGGTCTGGCCTTCTCTTGATGATGTTATTCAAGAATACCTGACGTTCAATCTTGAGTAAATTGAACAAACGCTCCTGGTCTGCACAGTTGATAGCGGTGAGGGTTTGTACGCCAACTATTCCATCCACGTCTGTATTGACCACACGCTGAACAATCTTTGCGACTGTTTTCCTTCCTGAGTTGTAACCCCAATCGACAATGAACTGAGCTACTGATTCATTCAGGATGAAGTCTGCCTGGAAGTAATCCCAAAAGATTTTCTTTGCGATCCACTTAGCATCTTCTTCACTGAGTTTCTTGATGTCTTCTGCATCAATGTCTCCATCACCATCTTTGTCATGGCCATATTCCTTCCACACGGAAAGAATGACTCCATACTTAGTCGGGCCTCCTTTATCCAATGGATGATTCACATACCCTCCCTCTAATCGCAGGAGTTTCCCTGCGAAGTTTTCAAACTTTGCCATTGTTATTATTTGTTTAAGTGTACTTCACGTCCTGCGTTGGGACTTTCAGAATGCTGTTATCAATAGACTTGAACCATGTCATTCCATTAGCGACTTCCAATTCATCTCCGAGTATTGTATTCCTGCGCACAGGTATCCGGTTATTCCTGGCATCCGTTACCACTGTTTCGCGGATAGTGACGAGGTCTTTGTAGAGTCGGATTCCTTGTAGGCTCCACGTTCCCGTACTGCTTACTTTTAAACCTATGCGCAGGAATTCATTTCGTATCTGCACCTTGGCAGCTTCATTGCTTTTGAAAGCATATTCCAAGAGATCTGTTACAATGGTCTTTGAGATAAAGCTTTGCTTCTTGTAATACTCATTCACCGCTGAATATTCTGTTACAGATTTTAGCTGTTTTAATATATCCATCACTTGAGCAAGATTCTTGGCTTGGGCACCTTTGTAAAGACTCTCAGCTAATGCTGAAGGATTGAATACCACCTGGACAGAACCTTTAGTCGAACCTGTGATTTTGTTGAAGAGTGTTTCATCAACAATTTCAGGATAGCCCGCTGCCTTTAATGCTCCCGCTGTTTGTGGTCCGAATTGTCCATCAATCATAATGGATGGGGTGGTCTTCGCTAAAGCCTGTTGAAGCATTGTCACTCGTGTACCTCGGCTTCCTCTCTTCAAAGGGAAACTGTCACTGGCTGAACTCAGAACTTTTGATGTGAAGGTGCTAAACGAAGCAGGTAGTGTATTGTTGATTATGATTGTATCGTTGTTGTCTGAAGGCAACTGATTTTGTTCAGCTAACTTCTTTCTTTTAATTCTATCATATACCAGATAACCACCACCGCCAAGGGCAGCTAAAGCCAATGCATAGATAAATACCTTCGCAGGTTTAACAGCACCTTTCTTGCCTTGACTCTTTTTAGGGGCAGCGGTCTTTTTTGCTTTCGGCTTTTTCGCTTGCGCTTTCTTCTTTCCCTTCAGTGTCTGTTTAGCCTTCTTCGCCATTAGTTCTTCGCGTTTAAAATCCTTATCAGCTCGTTATACTCTTCACTGCTCAACTCGTCTTCCAGGTCTGCATTTAGACTTTTACCATAGAGGTTGGCGTACTCCTTCTGTATTTTTGAGTACATGCTCTTGGATGGTATCTCGTTAAATACTTGCATCACCATCTTTTCATTCGTTCCCCAACCTGCGTAATTGTCATTATCAAAAGCCATCTTCAATTGCTTGGCAAATGTTGCCGGATCGCCTACTTCCAGACTCCGCTTTTGAGATACATTCGCTCTTGTCTTTTTGTAAAAGTGACGCGCCAGAAAAAACAGTCCGGTAGCAGTGCCAAGTCCTAGTGTCGAATACATCACTATCTTCTTGAAATTTTGAACCTTCTGTGCGTCTGCGTTCATGTCTTACTTATCCCTTCTTTAATTCTCTATAACCCCAAGGCTTTTTTGGCTAAGGACGTTTTCATTGGGTCATTCTTGACCACATCGGCAAGCTTTGCTATTTCGCGTGCCTTTAACTTCTGCATCAAGATGGATGCTGCTGACAGTTTTACTTCTGCCTCACCTTGCGTTTGCGCCTCAATGCTCACTTCAAAACTGTACTTATTCATTGTTATGATTGTTTAATGTTTACATGATTTATGATTAGGTCAATCTTACTCTTGTCATCGGCAAGGGTTTGAAGAATGAGAAGCACTCGCTCAAATTCTTCTTTGCTAAACTGTGACTTAAGCTGATTGACAAACTGGATGGCAGCCTGGTCTTCTTCAGTGAGAGATGAAGCCGAAGAACTTACCTTTGGTTTGAAGCTGACTTCTGAATCCGGTATCGACTCTTCACTCGCTTCTTCATTACTTGATTGCAACAAACCTGCGAGTGCCTCACCACCTGGGAAGGCTGCCATGAGTTTTGGATTACGCTTGATGAAGCTCTCCACCAGACTTGACCCAACATCACCCAAGAAACTATTCAAAGGAGATTGTTTCATTTCAAGTCGGGCATTGTGCTTCTCCAACTCCTCAACTTCACTCTCCAGGTCTGCGATGTGTTGCTTTAAGTTTCTATTTTCACCTTTCAGTTCATCGTATTCCTTCTCCCGAAGTTTTCTCTGCACTTCTTCATCCACGATGTTTTTCACATCAACTCCTGATAGTCCTTCTTTCTGGTCTTCACCGAAGTAGAATATTCTCTTTTCGTTGTTATTGCTACTGCCAGTGAAAAGTAAAATTTCAATTGATCGAGTATCCGCAGTTACGAAGTTTTCAAACATCGTAAACATATCAGGGTCACTTGTTCTGCGTACTGCCTTGAATCCATCAACCAGAATTTCGTAATCAATGGGTTGACCCTTGTCATTGTAAAGCCTCAGGTACTGCAAAAGATTGTCAATCTTTTTCTGTTCGTATTTTTCTTTATTCGGTAGTGCCATACTTAGTTCACTATGATTGCTTGTATAAATTTTATTCTTCGCTTTGCATCTCCTGGATTCGTAATCTTGATTTCGCCTCGATGAATATGAATGCTCTCTGGTATAGGATCTTCCGTTGAATCATACATTCCATAATCAGAGTCAACCACAAGGCCAGGAGGTTCATCAATGATGAAGAACATTTCATTGTAGGCAGGTATGGTTACTGTTGTTCCTGCCTCGATGATGAAATCCCTGTGACGGAGATGATACTTCGAATAACCTTGTTGTTTTAATCGCAAAGGCGCAAACTCCAGAATGAATTGTTCGGTCATAAGTTTATCTCCACTGGTTCCAGGAAATCATTCCTTGAACGCTTGTCCTGTTCTATCTCTTCATCCGCAGTAACTTCTTCAAGCTCTTCAGCAGTTTCGCATTCCACATAGACTGTGATTACAAAAGGGTTTTCGTAAGTCTCACCTTTGAACCAGGCATTGATGATGGACGTATCGCCCTCAACATGCACAGGCTTTATCTTCGGCACATTTCCAGTAACCCAAGCCTTGTCACTCTCAAACTGTGAGTTTTCAACTTGAATGATGGATTCGTCTGATGACTCAATTCCTTCCTCTTTTAGTCGTGCTACATAAAAGACATCCATCTTGCCATTAGCTTGAAAGCTTACGGTACCGGTTCCCATGTTGCTGAGGTTGTTACGAGTATCCCTGTTACTTTCTTCACGTTGGCCGGAAGCCTGATTTCGAATGGCTTAAACCGCTCAAGCTTATTCACTTCAAGTTTGGCTATGATGATTCTCCGTTTGGTCTTTGTGATTATCATTTCATCTCACATAAAAGACTAACGATAACTTTGTAAGCCGCAAAGGGAGCGTTTGGATTGGCCGTGTCCTTGTATTGGATTTTCAGTTCACCGTTTCCGGATACAACTCCATTACCCAACGACTTGTATTTATTGTCGGGAGCTACTGCCATTCCACTCATAAACATTTTGCTCTCAAAATCTTCAGGAAAAAGTTCTTCTCCTGAAAGTTCAATCCGTTGAGAGCCTCGGTAGAACAAGAGGTTCGGTCTGTCTGAACTCATCATGATACCGTGTACCACTTTGACGTTCTTATCCAGGTCAAACTTCTTGCTCACCGGTTGCCCTTCCGCGTCCACCAGGAAGGTGTAGATTTTATCCACCAAACGCTTCTCCATGACCTACTAAGGAATGGTTGCTGTTCCTTCAAGACCTACATACAAAACTGAGTTTGCATCCAATCCCTTGATGGTTCCTAGTTCGATTTCAAATTCGATGTCCACATCGTCATGAATCAGACGAGGGTTCGCCAGTTTGTAAAAACTCTTTGGCACCATGTCAAACTGAGTGGTCACAAACTTCCGGTTAGAAGTATCGCTCACCAATTGCTTTTTGTTGGCCTTGAGTTTGAACTCACCATTGGCTAGTGCTCCAATATTCTCGATGGAATCAAACTTGGTGGTCTTGATGTCATCAATATCCATTGAGTCCGCAACACCATGCAGTAAATAAATTCCAGACACGAGCAATGCCATGTTCTTCGGAAGCTTGGCGTTACTGATGTTACGCAAATTCACTTCCTTCACGTCCTGACTCTCAAACATCTTGATGGTCTTTGCACCTTTGATTGGCTTGATGGTATAAATCAGTTGATCAGCCAGGCGCAACTTACCTTGGAGCAATTGCTCTTTAATGTGCTTTGGCAGTTCCACAAAGAACTTCTCAAATTCTGCACGCGACCCTTGCGAAGGAATATGTCGCTTTACAATCTTACTCATCGCCTTTGCCCGTTGCACAGGGTTCAGCGCATTCAGATACCCTAACAACTCGGTATCCATCTCTCCATTCAGACCCAACAACTCCGTTGGGTTTGTGTACTCACTCTCCATGAGTTGTCCTAATGCTCCCAGCATAATTTTACTTTGTGTTTAATTGTTACTCTTTGATTTAAAACTCTCTTTCCACTTCTTCCACTGCATTCATTCCATTCATGTTCGCAATCTGTTCCTGGATTCTGTCAATGGCTGACATATCCAACTCCTTCGAATTGTTGTATGGATTGACGAAGTAGGTTACTTGCTCTTCGTTGTTCTCACCTGCGAGTCCTGCTGTTGCAGTAGGTTCTCCTTTGCTGATGTAAAGCTTCTCTGAGAAATTTTTGAAGAACGTTCCCACACGATCTTTGGCTTGTTCAGCAATTTGCTTCATATCAAATCCATCTACTCCCTGTACTGTTGTAGTCTTGTTTTGATTTTGAAATCCGTTGCTCAGCGTAAGTCCAAGACCTGCCGCAATGAGGTATGAATTCTTTTTATGAAAGCCGATAAGCGTTATCGGAATTCCTGCCAGGAGTGAGTGCTTACCTAAAGCTGCCCCGGCACCACCTGCTGCGATGGCTGTCAGTAACACAAGTCCACCCTTTGTTACTGTTTGCGCTATCGGATGCTCCATTACGGGGGCAGTTCCAAAGAGCGCATTCCCTTTTTTCTTTTTCTTTTGCTTTGCCATGTCTATAATAGATTTTGTGCTTTAACTTTTGTTTTCTTGTCCTTACTTCCAGCTTTCTTTTTGCGCTTAGTCTTTCGTTTTTTAGGAGGAATACCTTCGAGTCCGTTTGTGCCCGAACCACCTCGCATTGCTCTCATTAGGAGAACTCCTCCTGTGATAATTCCTCCTGCGACAAGTAGAGACTTACCAGGATTTTCTTTTACCCATGTCGTAGTCTTTTGTAAGAAGCCAACTTTCTCTGAACCATCCTGAGTTTGAACAGCATCGCTTGCTGATGCACTTTCACTTGGTACAAGCATAGCTCCGCTGGAGGCAGATTCATTTGATAGTACAGGCTTAGAAGTCGCAGCAGGAGCTGAATAAATTTTTGTTGCTTCATTAGTTTTGATCGTTGTTGTCAGAATCTGCTTTGGCGCAGTGGTAACTGGAGCAGAATACGTTGAAGGCGCAGACTCTTCATATCGGAATGCATCTTCATCTTCCGGTATCGTGGCAGGAGCGGTTGTCGTTGTTCCTGCATTGTCCGTTTCACTCTGAAATGATTTCTCATCACCGCCACCTTTGTTAAACAGACCCTTCACTTGCTTTAATGCTCCTGCGATTGCAGCTACCGCTGAAGTCGCTGCCGCGATAGCAGTACCACTGGCGATCTCACCTAACCCTTCAATGTCATCACTGTAGATGATGTTATATTCATCCTGGTCAGCGTACACATTATCCAACCCATTAAGACCGCTCAGTGGTACCTTTTTATCCTTGTTTCCTTTTCCGTGGAGAATAGCCTTCTTAAGATTTTCCTTCTTTCCACCAGCTTGCCAGTAAACTGTTTCCGCTCTGTCTTTTACTGAGCGAAGTTTTTTAAGTTCACTCATGTTCATGCCCTTGGCTTGTGCCTGGGAATCGCTGAGGTAGGCATAGCGTAATCTACCCGCGACATTCATGAGGTTAATTTTCATGGCCAGTAAAAAGCCGTTCCTCAAAAGCAATGTGGCCGGATTGATATAGCGATTGACAAAACGAATTCCTTTGCCAACCTCATCACCTACCTTCTTCACCGTTTTCTTTACCGCCTTCCCAACTTTTTTGAAGATGTTTCCCATCTCGTCTTCATCATACACTGATGCAAGATCAGAGAGGTCAACATTTTCATGTTCTATGAATTGGATTTCCTCTTGTCCTTCATCTTCAATTCCGTCTAAATAATCCAGTCTCATATCGTAGTCTTTACATTCTAAATAGGGTTGTTCATCATCAAATCTGTCTTTCACACAATCAATCACGATGTAGTAATCACGTTCATCTATGTAATCTTCCAGATGACCTGGCTTCGGTACAATCGGATATACATGCTGCCATCGCGGAACTTCCGGATACAGCTTCGGATATTTCGTTATCCTGGCGAGGCAGTCTATATCAAGAGATCGGAGGATGGAGAGAATAAATACGGTGTAACAGTCACAGTCTACTCCCGTCTTTCTATCGCTCCATGCCCTTCTGGGACTGCGTACTTGCTCAACTCCTTCCTCGTCTCTTTTGTACTGAATGTGTTGGTACACGAAGTGCCAGATGTTGGAACAGGTTTCTTCCAGTGTCCGACCTTTCAATACCTTCGCAATCTTTTCCGTTTGCCATAACGTCTTTGGCAATGCAGTGCGAATGAGCTTCATCGTGTCCTCTACATTCGCACTCTTCTTTATCGTAGTATCTTTTTCACCTGGGGGTGGAAAGAGATGATCGAACTCCCTTCCATCCCTCAATCGCCTCTTTCTGTCCGCTACCATACGCCTCTTCCTTTCTTCATCATCTCTTTCTCATTTGCTGCCTGCCAGCCGTGGCTGGTCATGCAGGCTTCCCACCGCCCAAAGTGATATTATCAGTTTTTGTGTAGGGTAAACTATCGTTGATTGTTGTTACCGTGTGTACAACCAAGTTGAGCTTACCTGTCTCTCGGTACTCTTTCACCAATGCCGGAACCGTTGTTGCCAGGCTTAGAAATCCAAGCTTGATTTTTATCGGATCAAGATTGACTTCACTAAATTTTGGAACAGTCAGGTTCACATCTTTTACTTGTGATGATGCTATGGTCTTATCGGCATAAATCATCTTGACAAAAGGATGCTTCACTTGAATACTTCCACCGCTTGGATTTTTGAGCTTCACATTGATGGAGAGTTCAATTCCACTCAGACTTACATTGTGAATCGAAACCTTTGTATCAGATTCTAATTCATTTGAAAGCCTATTGAGTTTGAGTAAGTAGCTGCCACCAAAGTAGATGGCTGCTACTGTACCGGCTCCGATCAATATGTGACTACTCTTGATCATTGCGCTTCTTTCTTCTGAGTTTAAGACCCTTTACTCTTTTTAGCTTTGCAAAGTCTTTTACTCGGTCTTTATGCTTTTGCCATAGCGGACTGAAAACATCAGCAATGATTTTGAATGCAAGACAGATGATACCTCCCACAATGGCTTGCAGCGCATAGTCCAGAAGAAATAAAAGATTTACATTGGCCAGCAGATTAAATGCTGCTCCGAAAAGAAAGGCAATCCCATTGCCCATCCCATGATTTTGATTTATCGCTGTGTTCATGGGTCAAAGATGTAGCGACCCCAAAGCGTAGGTTAACGATTGTTAACGGTAGTGAATGACTGTGTAACTTTATTAAACTTTGTGAAGGATTGTAAAGGAATGTAAATGATTTTGAATGAATGTTCCGTGTGGAACAGTCAGCCTATCAAGAATTTGAAATATTTTGCATATTTTCACATAACTATAAGGATTCCTCCCTACAATGTCTATTCTGACCAAAGCCCAACTGGAATCTAGAAAGTTTGTGTAGCACATAGAAGGCTTTAATTTTTTCATAATAGATGTCCAGCAAAAAAAATAAAGGCAGATCAAAAAAGTATAAAACACAATCTCTGATTGGCCAAAAGGGTGTCAACTTGATTGAACGAATTGTGCTTGATATGGGCTTCATCTGGAACCCTACTCACTTTGAAGCTGGCATTGATGGGATAATTGAAATTCGAGATGTTTTTAATGAAGATGCAACAAATTTCATTATTCAAGTTCAAAGTAAAGCTACAGAGCAGTCATTTACAGCCGACAAAGGACAGACATTTGAATATATATGTGAAGAAAGAGACTTAGATTATTGGTTAAAAGGAAATTGTCCGGTAATACTGATTCGATCTAACGTTGTTTCTAATGAGGCGTATTGGGTCTCGATAAAAGAGTACTTCAACGATCCTCAAAAAAGAAAGAGTAGAAAAATAGTTTTTGATAAGAGTAAACATTGCTTTTCAGTCGAAGCAAAGAGCAGTCTTGCTTATTTAGCCATACCGGAAAGCAGTGGATACTATTTAAGTCCTCCACCATTGGTCGAGAAAATTTATTCGAACCTACTGGCTATATCAAGTTACCCAACTAAAATTTATGAAGCAAACACAAAGTATCGAAAGTCACGTGAGCTTTGGGAAGCCTTAAATCAATTAGAGGTAAAAACAGGAATAAATAAATCCTGGGTTCTTCATGAAGGAAGTATTTTTTCTTTCAATGACCTTAGCCAAGCACCTTGGTTAAATTTTATTACCTCCAAAGAGAATGAGGTTAAAAGCTTTTCTTCTTCTGACTGGAGCGACACTAATGATCTAAACGTTAAGCGATTATTTGTAAGATTGCTTAATAGTAGTTTCGAAACGTTTGCGCATCACAAGAGTATTCTACATAAAAAGAGCGATAAGATAGATCTCTATTATTTCCGACCCTCATTAGATGACGATGGATTACCGGCAACAAGGAGGATTTATTATAACAGGCTGGGTAGAAAGAGTCACCAAACTGTTTGTAACAGATATGCAAGGAAAAGTGATCCGACTGTAATTTCTTATTATCGTCACTTAAGTTTCGAAACTCAATTTCAAAGATTCGGTGAGGATTGGTATTTAGAAATTACCCCAACCTATCTCTTTACACACGATGGCTTCAAACTCCACACATACTACGAAAGTAAATTAAAGGGCAAGAAGGGTTTGGACAAGGCTGAGATAGTCTTCAGTGAAACCCTCTTCTGGGTTGATATTTTGACAAGGGGACGCGAGGGCCTATTTGATAGAGAAATACTAAAGTTTGGAACTTTATTTAATTCTGATTTTGAAGTTGGAATAAATGATTCCCTTTGGCTAGAAAAAGAAGATGAAGATAGAAAGCAAATACTTACTAATCAGTTAAGCCTTTTCAAGAATGAACCTTAAATATTTAGATGAACCTGAGTTGGAGTTTGGTACTTCCTCTCACATAGACATAAAGTTCGGGATAATGAACTATGGAGTATTGGATTTTGCTGAGGCAGATTCTGCTAGAAAGATTCATTTAGGGATAATTGGAGTAAACGAAGACATTGAGAAATTTCTTGAGTGGGTAGATAGGTGTAAATCACCCATTGAAGGAAAGAACTCGAACAAGAAGAATTTATTTCCACGGTTTCCTGGATTCAATTCTGAACAAGGTTTTTACAGTGAGTTATCAACTGGTCGAGATATTCAGAGTGTAATAAATCCACTTACAATTTCCGCAATTGAAGGAACAATTGAACAAAAGACACGGAAAGCGGTTGCGATGTTTATTGGAGAAATTGAATTTCTAACTTCTAAGAATCATAAACTTGATGTAATACTTTGTGCAATCCCAAGACAACTGGCAGATCAACTTTCTGTGGATAGTATAAGTGATGATCCTGAGGAAGCCGAAGAACCGTCTGAAAGCAAAGTTGATTTTAGAAAGCTCCTTAAAGCAGAATCTTTAAGATTCAGAAAACCCATACAAATAATATTGCCGTCAACATACGATAGTGCTTCAAAAAAGAAGTTTAAGATTGGGAGCGAATCTGAAGGATCGCTTCAAGATGAGGCAACAAGGGCTTGGAATTTTTATACAGCCCTTTATTACAAATCAGGAGGTATACCCTGGCGTCTTTACAGGAATCCACAAGATTACCAGACATGCTATGTTGGTATCAGTTTCTATAGATCACTTGATGAGGAAACCATACAAACAAGCGTAGCACAAGTTTTTAATGAAAGAGGTGAAGGATTAATTATTCGTGGAGCTAATGCAAAAAAATCAAAGTACGATAAGCAAATCCATTTGGAAGCTGATGGTGCGAAAAACCTTTTAACTGAAGCACTTTCTATTTATGTGAGAGAGCATAAAACACGCCCGGCACGAGTTGTAATTCACAAGACATCTGATTATGACCAAAATGAGATTGACGGCTTTCTAAGTGTTTTAAATGATGAGAAAATCACCCTATTTGATTTCTTGTCGCTGTCAAAATCACTTACAAGACTTCATCGCGATGGAAAATATCCACCATTGAGAGGAACATTTTGGGAATTGGATGATGAGACTAAGATTTTATACACTAAAGGTAGTGTTGATTTATTCCAGACATATCCAGGACTATATGTTCCGAAAAGCCTGAAAATTAAAATTGCCTACAAAGAGCAAACTTCGAGATTTTTGGCTTCCGAAGTAATTGCCCTGACAAAAATGAATTGGAATAACACCCAACTCGATAACTCAATGCCAATTACGATTAAGGCAGCAAGACAAGTCGGTGACATTTTAAAATATGTTCCACAGGATGGATATGTAGAATCAAACTATGCTTTCTACATGTGACATTCTTTAAACTTGACTTCCGGGTCAAAAAATCCAAGCCTAATCTATATTTCGGTCGGGTTTAGGACTAAAGATTGGAACTGGGAGCTAAACCCTTTAAATCTCTACAAAAAATGCATAAATGATTTTGAATGCAGCCGCTAAAACCCTAATTCAAATCTAGGCGTCTTTCCTAAATGACAAGATATTTAGGGGTAATTACCCCTAAATAT
>Ga0116176_10002866_pt1 | contig 12839 bp, 22 predicted proteins | sample AD_STIC08_MetaG_FD_89803 | JGI IMG/M metagenome (GOLD analysis project Ga0116176, IMG submission 89803) | Active sludge microbial communities of municipal wastewater-treating anaerobic digesters from USA - AD_STIC08_MetaG | ecosystem: Engineered > Bioreactor > Anaerobic > Digestate | place: USA... | reverse complement strand
TCAGAAGGCTAAATCCAAGGTTCCCGCAATGGAGCAGAATCCGCAAAAGCGCGGCGTCTGCACTCGTGTTTACACGACGACCCCTAAAAAGCCGAACTCGGCTCTGCGCAAGGTGGCGAAGATTCGCCTGACCAACCAGCGCGAAGTCATCAGCTATATCCCGGGTGAAGGGCACAATCTTCAGGAGCATTCGGTTGTCCTGATCCGCGGGGGCCGCGTCCGCGATCTTCCCGGTGTGCGTTATCACGTACTTCGCGGCGTTCTGGACACCCAGGGCGTCAAGGATCGCAAGCAATCGCGCTCGAAATATGGCGCGAAGCGTCCCAAGTAAGAAGGATCAGCAGAAATGGCACGTCGTCGTCGTCCCGAAAAGCGGGTAATCCTGCCTGATCCCAAGTTCGGGGATGAGGTTCTTTCGAAATTCATGAACAGCGTGATGCTGGATGGCAAGAAGTCCACGGCTGAAGGCATTGTCTACAGCGCTCTCGAAACCGTCGAGGCCCGCGCAAAGAAGGATCCGTTGCAGGTCTTTCATGATGCGCTCAACAATGTGAAGCCGGGCATCGAAGTCCGTTCACGCCGCGTTGGCGGTGCGACCTATCAGGTTCCCGTCGAAGTCCGTGCGGAACGTGCCCAGGCGCTCGCCATCCGCTGGCTGATCACGGCTGCCCGCAACCGCAGCGAGAACACGATGTCGGCCCGGCTTTCGGGCGAATTGCTCGATGCGTCGAGCAATCGCGGCAACGCGGTCAAGAAGCGTGAAGACACGCATCGCATGGCCGAAGCCAACCGCGCCTTCTCGCATTACCGCTGGTAACAGCGATAACCCCCCGGAGTATCTGACATGGCACGCAGCCATCCTCTCGAAAAATACCGCAATATCGGTATCATGGCGCACATCGACGCGGGCAAGACCACGACGACCGAGCGTATCCTTTACTACACCGGCAAGTCCTACAAGATCGGCGAAGTGCATGAAGGCACGGCGACGATGGACTGGATGGAGCAGGAGCAGTAGCGCGGCATCACGATCACGTCTGCTGCGACAACCTGCTTCTGGAACGATCACCGGATCAACATCATCGACACGCCAGGGCATGTGGACTTCACGATCGAAGTCGAGCGTTCGCTGCGCGTGCTTGACGGTGCGGTGGCGTGCTTCGACGGCGTGGCCGGTGTCGAGCCGCAGTCCGAAACCGTCTGGCGCCAGGCTGAAAAATACAAGGTTCCGCGGATGTGCTTTGTCAACAAGCTTGACCGCACCGGCGCCAATTTCGAGATGTGCGTAGACATGATCCGCGACCGCCTCGGCGCGAAGCCGCTCGTGCTGTACATTCCTGTCGGGATCGAAAGCAGCCTCAAGGGCCTGGTCGACCTGGTCGAAAATCGCGCGATCATCTGGCTCGACGAATCGCTGGGTGCCAAGTTCGAATTTCAGGACATCCCCGATGATCTGAAGGACAAGGCCGCTGCGCTTCGTGCAGAGCTGATCGAAACCGTCGTGGAGCAGGACGATACGGTTCTTGAAGCCTATTTCGAGGGCAATGAACCTGACGTCGCGACGATCAAGAGGCTGATCCGCAAGGGGACGCTCAATTTCTCGTTCGTGCCTGTGCTGTGCGGTTCGGCGTTCAAGAACAAGGGTGTCCAGCCGCTGCTCGACGCTGTTGTTGATTATCTGCCGTCGCCGCTTGATATTCCGCCGGTTGATGGCCTGAAGCTTGACGGCGTAACGCCCGATACGCGTCCCGCGTCGGACGATGCACCGATGTCGGCGCTCGCGTTCAAGATCATGAACGATCCGTTCGTGGGAACGCTGACCTTTGCCCGCATCTATTCGGGCAAGCTGGAAACGGCGTCGCAGGTCCTGAACTCTGTCAAGGACAAGAAGGAAAAGGTTGGCCGCATGCTGCTCATGCATGCCAACAGCCGCGAAGACATTCAGGAAGCCTATGCCGGCGACATTGTTGCTCTTGCAGGCCTCAAGGACACGACGACCGGCGACACGCTGTGTGCGATCAGCGCGCCGATCATCCTTGAACGCATGGAATTCCCTGACCCCGTCATCGAGGTTGCGGTGGAACCCAAGACCAAGGCCGACCAGGAAAAGATGGGCGTCGCGCTCAACCGTCTTGCGCGCGAGGATCCGTCGTTCCGCGTCACGTCAGACCATGAATCGGGCCAGACGATCATCAAGGGCATGGGTGAACTTCACCTCGAAATCCTTGTCGATCGCATGAAGCGCGAATTCAAGGTTGAGGCCAATGTCGGCGCACCGCAGGTCGCCTATCGCGAATATCTCGCGAAGAAGGTCGATATCGACTATACGCACAAGAAGCAGTCGGGCGGATCGGGCCAGTTCGGTCGCGTGAAGTTCACTGTAACTCCGGGCGAACGCGGTTCGGGCATCATCTTCACCGATGCCGTCAAGGGTGGCAATATTCCCAAGGAATATATCCCGTCCGTTGAAAAGGGCATGCGGGAAACTGCAGAGACCGGATCGTTGATCGGCTTCCCGATCATCGATTTCGAGATCGAGCTTTATGACGGTGCGTATCATGACGTCGACTCGTCAGCACTGGCGTTCGAAATCTGTGCGCGTGCCGCCATGCGCGAAGCGGCGCAGAAGGCGGGCATCAAGCTGCTCGAGCCGATCATGAAGGTCGAAGTTGTTACCCCGGAAGATTATCTGGGCGATGTCATCGGCGACATGAATTCGCGGCGCGGGCAGATCCAGGGCACTGACAGCCGCGGCAATGCGCAGGTTGTCGAGGCAATGGTGCCGCTTGCCAACATGTTCGGCTATGTGAATCAGCTGCGTTCGTTCACGCAAGGACGTGCGCAGTACACGATGCAGTTCTCGCATTATGACGAAGTGCCTGCAAACGTTGCCGAAGAGGTGAAGGCAAAGCTTGCCTGATTGAAAAAGACGGACTAAGGGCCGCGCCTGATTTCGCAGGCGCTGTCCGGCAATCTTGAACACAGCAAACCAATCGAAGAACGAGGGTTATAAAATGGCCAAGGCTAAATTTGAGCGGACAAAGCCGCACTGCAACATCGGCACCATCGGTCACGTCGACCATGGCAAGACCTCGCTGACCGCAGCGATCACCAAGGTGCTGGCCGAAACCGGCGGCGCCACCTTCACGAGCTATGACAATATCGACAAGGCTCCTGAAGAGCGGGAACGCGGCATCACGATTTCGACAGCGCACGTCGAATATGAAACCGAAAAGCGCCACTATGCGCACGTCGATTGCCCGGGCCACGCCGACTATGTGAAGAACATGATCACCGGCGCCGCGCAGATGGACGGCGGCATCCTCGTCGTTTCGGCAACGGACGGCCCGATGCCGCAGACCCGTGAGCACATCCTGCTGGCTCGCCAGGTCGGCGTTCCTCAGCTTGTCGTGTTCATGAACAAGGTCGATCTGGTCGACGATCCCGAAATCCTCGAGCTCGTCGAAATGGAAATCCGCGAACTCCTCTCGAAGTATGACTTCGATGGCGACAACATCCCCGTCATTCAGGGCTCGGCCACTTGTGCGCTCAACGACACCAATCCTGAAATCGGCCGCGAAGCCGTGCTCAAGCTGATGGCCGCCGTAGACGAGTTCATCCCGCAGCCCGCGCGTCCGCTCGACAAGCCGTTCCTGATGCCGATCGAGGACGTGTTCTCGATCTCGGGTCGCGGCACGGTCGTTACCGGTCGCGTCGAAACCGGCGTTGTAAAGGTTGGTGAGGAAGTCGAAATCGTCGGCCTCAAAGACACCAAGAAGACAGTCGTGACCGGCGTCGAAATGTTCCGCAAGCTGCTCGATCAGGGTGAAGCCGGCGACAACATTGGCGCGCTCATCCGCGGCGTTGGCCGTGACGAAGTCGAACGCGGCCAGGTTCTCTGCAAGCCCGGCTCGATCACGCCGCACACCGAATTCCAGTCGGAAGTCTATGTGCTGTCGAAGGACGAAGGCGGTCGTCATACCCCGTTCTTCGCGAACTATCGTCCGCAGTTCTATTTCCGCACCACCGACGTGACCGGCGAAGTCGTCCTTCCGGCCGGCACCGAAATGGTGATGCCTGGCGATAACGTGCAGCTCGGCGTCAAGCTCATCGCACCGATCGCGATGGAGCAGGGCCTGCGCTTCTCGATCCGCGAAGGCGGCCGCACGGTCGGTTCGGGGGTTGTGGCTTCGGTCACCAAGTAATATAGGCATCGGCAACGCCCGATTCTCCTCGTGAGGATCGGGCGATTGCTATTTTGAATTTGGCTCTTTCTCATCGGTAGTGGACATGGAAACGCAGAATATCCGCATTCGCCTCAAGGCGTTCGATCATCGTGTGCTTGATCAGGCAACTGGCGATATCGCAGATACGGCAAAGCGCACTGGCGCCTTGATCCGTGGTCCCATTCCGCTCCCGACGAGGATCGAGAAATTCACCGTGAACCGCGGGCCTCATGTCGACAAGAAGTCGCGTGAGCAGTTCGAGGTCCGCACCTACAAGCGGCTGCTGGACATCCTGCAGCCAACCCCGCAGACGGTGGACGCGCTGATGAAGCTCGACCTTGCTGCCGGGGTTGATGTTGAGATCAAACTGGCCTAACGGCCTCGATCTCTAAAGGGATACCGCACGCACCGATGATTCGGGGCGTGGCTGAGTCCCCCGTCTTCCGCTTTGGCGGAACTGCAACCCGGACGGGGTGACACTTTACATTTGGGTTGAGCAAGCCCGCGGGGAATGGGTCTCCGTGGGCCTCTGTTGGGTTTCCACGAAAGTAATACTTTCGCGGGGGCCCGTTTTGAGGAGAATTGATCATGCGTACTGGCGTGATCGCGAAGAAGATGGGCATGACGCGCCTGTTCAAGGATGATGGGCGCCACGTGCCCGTTACCGTTCTTTCGCTTGAAAATTGCCAGGTCGTTTCGCAACGCACCCAGGAACGTGACGGCTATGTCGCGCTTCAACTGGGCGCCGGTGCGGCAAAGGCCAAGAATGTTGCAAAGCCGCAGCGCGGCCACTTCGCCAAGGCTGAAGTGGAGCCGAAGGCGCAGCTCGTCGAATTCCGCGTGTCCGATGATGCGCTGGTGGATGTGGGCGCGGAAATTTCCGCTGACCATTTCGTTCCCGGCCAGTTCGTGGATATTGCAGGGCATACACAGGGCAAGGGTTTTGCCGGCGCCATGAAGCGCTGGAACTTTGGCGGTCTGCGCGCGACCCACGGCGTCTCGGTGTCGCACCGTTCGCACGGTTCGACCGGCCAGCGTCAGGATCCGGGCAAGGTCTTCAAGAACAAGAAGATGGCCGGTCACATGGGTGATCGCCAGCGCACCCAGCAGAATCTGGAAGTCGTTCTGACCGACGTCGAGCGTGGCCTGATCTTCGTGAAGGGTTCGGTTCCCGGTTCCAAGGGAACTTGGCTGATGGTCAGCGACGCAGTGAAAATCGCGCGTCCGGCCGACGCTCCCTATCCCGCCTCAATCAAGAGCGATGCAGCTCCGGTTGTCGAGGACGAGGTCAAGGTCGAAGCGGCTGCAGTTGAAACCCCGGCCGAGGAAGCGCCTGCCGCTCCCGAAGCCAATGAAACCCAGGAGGGCTGAGCATGAAACTCAAGGTTCAGACTCTCGACGCCAAGGGCAAGGGCGACATCGAATTGTCGGATGACGTGTTCGGCCTCGAGCCGCGCGCAGACATCCTGCATCGTGTTGTCACCTGGCAGCTCGAAAAGGCACGCGGCACGGCCCGCGGTGCACGTGAGCGTTCAGACGTTGCCCGCACCGGCAAGAAGTTCGGCAATCAGAAGGGCGGCGGCACGGCTCGCCACGGCAACCGTCGTTCGCCCATCTTCGTCGGCGGCGGCAAGGCGCACGGTCCCCGCGTCCGCGATTTCAATCCGTCGCTCAACAAGAAGATCCGCGCACTCGGGCTGAAGATGGCGCTTTCGTCGAAGGCGAAGGCTGGAACGCTGATCGTCATGGACAGCCTGTCCGTGAAGGACGGCAAGACCAAGGCATTGGCTGGTTCGTGGGGCAAGCTGGGCTTCGGCAAGACGGCGTTGGTCATTGATGGCGATGCAGTGGAAACGAGCTTTGCAAATGCCTCGTCGAATCTGGTCGGCGTCAACGTGATGCCAGCCGCTGGAGCGAACGTCTATGACATCCTGAAGCACGAGACACTGGTGCTGACGCGTGCAGCGGTCGAAAAGCTGGAGGCACGGTTCAATGGCTAAGAAACAGGCAGCAGCGGTCGATATCCGCCACTTTGATGTGGTGCGTGGACCGCACATCACTGAAAAGTCGACCATGGCCAGTGAAAACAACGCTGTTGTTTTCCGTGTCGCCAACGACGCGACCAAGCCGCAGATCAAGGCGGCAGTGGAAGCGCTGTTCGATGTGAAGGTGCTGACGGTCAATACCCTCGTCCAGAAGGGCAAGACCAAGAAGTGGAAGGGCACGCCCTACACAAAGTCAGACTTCAAGAAGGCAATCGTCCGGCTGGCTGAAGGCCAGTCGATCGATGTGACCACGGGGATTTAAGCGCCATGGCACTCAAGCATTACAACCCGACCAGCCCGGCGCGCCGTGGCCTGATCCTTGTGGACCGCTCGGCGCTCCACAAGGGCAAGCCCGTCAAGGCGCTGACCGAAGGCAAGCGCAAGTCTGGCGGCCGCAACAACAAGGGCCATGTCACCTCGCGCGGCATCGCCGGCGGCCACAAGCAGCGTTACCGCATCATCGACTTCAAGCGTCGCAAATGGGACGTGGAAGCGACAGTCGAGCGGCTGGAATATGATCCCAACCGCACCGCCTTTATTGCTCTCGTGAACTATCCCGACGGCGAACAGGCTTATATCATCGCGCCGCAGCGGCTTGCGCCGGGCGACAAGGTGATCGCCGGCAAGAAGACCGACGTGAAGCCGGGCAATGCCATGGAACTCGGCCAGATGCCGGTCGGCACGATCGTCCACAATGTGGAGATGAAGCCGGGCAAGGGCGGCCAGATCGCCCGTTCGGCCGGCACCTATGTGCAGGTTGTAGGTCGTGACCGCGGCATGGTGATCGTGCGCCTCAATTCGGGCGAACAGCGCTACATCCGGTCCGATTGCATGGCGACGGTTGGTGCCGTGTCCAACCCGGACAATGGCAATACCAACCTTGCCAAGGCTGGCCGCAATCGCTGGCTGGGCAAGCGCCCGCTGACCCGTGGCGTCGCCAAGAACCCGGTCGACCATCCGCACGGCGGTGGTGAAGGCCGGACCTCGGGCGGCCGTCATCCGGTCACTCCATGGGGCAAGCCGACCAAGGGTGCCCGTACCCGTTCCAACAAATCGACTGACAAGATGATCATCCGGTCACGTCACGCGAAAAAGAAGAGGTAGTCATGGCCCGTTCCGTCTGGAAAGGTCCCTTCGTAGACCTTCATCTCCTGAAAAAGGCCGAAGCGACGCAGGAAGCTGGTGGTCGCGCGCCGATCAAGACCTGGTCGCGCCGTTCGACAATCCTGCCGCAGTTCGTTGGGCTCACGTTCAACGTCTATAACGGCCGCAAGTTCGTTCCCGTCTCGGTGAACGAAGACATGGTGGGCATGAAGCTCGGTGAATTTGCGCCTACGCGCTATTTTCCCGGTCATGCCGCTGACAAGAAGGGCAAGCGCTGATGTCGAAGCCAGCATCCCCCCGCAGGGTCGGCGAGAAAGAGGCTCTGGCCGTCGGCACCACAATCCGTGGTTCGGCGCAGAAGCTCAATCTCGTGGCGGCACTCATCCGCAACCGCAAGGTTGGTGACGCGCTCAACATCCTCAGCTTCTCGAAGCGGGCGATGGCCATCGAGGTGAAGAAGGTGCTCGCAAGTGCCGTCGCCAATGCCGAAAACAACCACAATCTCGATGTCGATGCGCTCGTCGTTGCCGAAGCCAGTGTCGGCAAGGCGCTGTCGATGAAGCGTTTCGCGACCCGCGCTCGTGGTCGTTCGAGCCGCATCGTCAAGCCGTTCAGCCGCCTGCGCGTGGTTGTTCGCGAAGTCGAAGAAAAGGACGCCTGATATGGGTCAGAAATCAAATCCGGTCGGGCTCCGTCTCCAGATCAACCGGACCTGGGACAGCCGCTGGTTCGCAGAAGGTGCGGACTATGGTCGCCTGCTCCTCGAGGATCTGGAAATCCGCAAGTACATCCTGAAGACTCTGCCCCAGGCTGCGATCTCCAAGGTCGTGATCGAACGTCCGGCCAAGCTGTGCCGCGTGTCCATCTATGCTGCGCGCCCTGGCGTGATCATCGGCAAGAAGGGCACCGACATCGAAAAGCTCAGGAAGACGCTCGGCGCAATGACCTCTTCGGATGTCTCGCTGAACATCGTCGAAATCCGCAAGCCGGAAATCGATGCCAAGCTCGTGGCGCAGGGTGTTGCCGATCAGCTTGAACGCCGTATCGCCTTTCGTCGCGCAATGAAGCGGGCCGTGCAATCGGCCCTGCGTCTGGGTGCCGAAGGCATCAAGATCACGTGCGGTGGTCGTTTGGGCGGTGCTGAAATTGCCCGGACCGAATGGTATCGCGAAGGCCGTGTGCCGCTGCATACCCTCCGCGCCAATGTCGATTACGCCGAAGCGACCGCACACACTGCCTATGGTGTTTGCGGGATCAAGGTCTGGATCTTCAAGGGCGAAATCCTGGGTCACGACCCGATGGCAACCGACCGGCTGATGATGGACGCGCAAACGTCCGGCGTCCGGCCCGCGCGTTAAGAGAGAGCACAGACAATGCTGCAACCAAAGCGCACAAAATTCCGCAAGGCGCACAAGGGCCGCATCCATGGCGATGCCCCCGGCGGCACCACGCTGAACTTCGGCTCCTATGGGCTGAAGGCCATGGAGCCCGAACGGATCACCGCACGGCAGATCGAAGCGGCCCGTCGCGCGATCACGCGCCACATCAAGCGCCAGGGGCGTTTGTGGATCCGCGTGTTCCCTGACGTGCCGGTTTCGTCGAAGCCTGCCGAAGTCCGCATGGGCAAGGGCAAGGGAGCGCCCGAATTCTGGGTCGCGCGCGTCAAGCCCGGCCGCATTCTGTTTGAACTGGACGGCGTTCCGGGTCCGCTGGCGGCTGTTGCCTTTCAGCGTGCCGCGATGAAGCTGCCGATCAAGGTGAAGGTCGTTGCCCGTCTGGGCGATACCTCGCATTTGGGAGCATAGTGATGACGAAAGTCGCTGACCTCAAGGTGAAGACCGATGACCAGCTGGTCGAGCAGCTCGTGGAGCTGAAGCGCGAGGCGTTCAACCTCCGTTTCCAGGCCGCCACCAACCAGCTCGAAAAGCCGGCGCGCGTGCGTGAAGTGCGTCGCACGATCGCCCGTATCAAGACGCTCCAGTCCCAGCGCACCAGCGCTGCGGCCAAGGCATAAGGAAGACACGATGCCAAAACGTATCCTGACTGGAACCGTCGTGTCCGACAAGACCGACAAGACCGTCGTGGTGAAGGTCGAACGCAAGGTGAAGCATCCGCTTTACGGCAAGATCATTCGCCGCTCGAAGAAATATCATGCGCATGACGAGGCCAATGTCTGGAAGGAAGGCCAGATCGTGCGCATCGAAGAGTGCGCTCCGATTTCCAAGCTGAAATCGTGGCGCGTTGTCGATGGCGGCGGGGCTGCGACCCCGGCCGAGCTGGAGGGCTGATCCATGATTCAGATGCAGTCCAATCTCGAAGTTGCCGACAATTCGGGCGCAAAGCGCGTTCAGTGCATCAAGGTGCTCGGCGGCTCGAAGCGTCGTTTCGCTGGCGTCGGTGACGTGATCGTCGTGTCGATCAAGGAAGCCCAGCCGCGCGGCAAGGTGAAGAAGGGTGACGTGCACCGCGCTGTCATCGTTCGCACTGCCAAGGATATTCATCGCGCAGACGGTTCGACCATCCGGTTCGACACCAACGCTGCCGTTCTGGTCAACAAGAACGAGGAGCCGATCGGCACCCGCATCTTTGGCCCGGTCGTTCGTGAATTGCGCGCCAAGAATTACATGAAGATCATTTCGCTCGCGCCGGAGGTGCTGTGATGTCAGCGGCCAAGATCAAGAAGGGTGACAAGGTTGTCGTCCTCAGCGGCAAGGACAAGGGCAAGCATGGCGAAGTCGTGCTGTCCATGCCCAAGGAAGGCAAGGTCGTTGTTTCGGGCGTGAATATCGCGACCCGCCACAAGAAGCCGACCCAGCAGAACCCTCAGGGTGGCTTGGAACGCCGTGAAGCACCGCTTCACATTTCCAAGGTCGCAATCGAGGATCCCAAGACGGGCAAGCCGACGCGTGTCCGTTTCGACGTCAAGGACGGCAAGAAGGTCCGCGTGGCCGTGAAGTCCGGAGAAGTGATCAATGGCTGAGACCAATTACAAGGCCCGGATGCAAGGCATCTATGAGGGCAAGATCGTCAAGGCGATGACGGAGAAGTTCGGTTACACGAACGCGCTCCAGGTGCCGCGCATTGAAAAGATCGTCATCAACATGGGCGTTGGCGAAGCGACCCAGGACAAGAAGAAGGTCGATATCGCTGCTGGCGAAATGCAGCAGATTGCCGGGCAGAAGCCTGTCATTATCAAGGCAAAGAAGTCCGTCGCCCAGTTCAAGCTGCGCGAAGGCATGCCGATCGGCTGCAAGGTCACGCTGCGCCGTGAGCGGATGTACGAGTTCCTCGACCGTCTCATCACGATCGCGCTTCCCCGCGTCCGCGACTTTCGCGGGCTCAACCCCAAGTCGTTCGATGGCCGCGGCAATTATGCCATGGGCCTGAAGGAACAGCTGGTTTTTCCGGAAATCAGCTATGACCAGATCGACAAGGTGCGTGGCATGGACGTGATCGTCACGACCACAGCGAACACCGATGACGAAGCGCGCGAGCTGCTCCGTCTCTTCGGCTTCCCTTTCCCAATTGAGGAAACTCAAGAAAAGCAGGCGGCTTGACATGGCTAAAGTGAGTTCCATCAACAAGAATGAAAAGCGCAAGAAGCTGGTCAAGAAATATGCCGGCCGCTACGCGCGCCTGAAGGCAATTGCCAATGACGAAAGCCAGGACGACACGGATCGCCTGATGGCCCGTCTGAAGCTCGCGGAAATTCCGCGGAACGGCAATCCGACGCGCGTGCGCAATCGCTGCGAGCTGACCGGACGTCCGCGCGCTTATTATCGCAAGTTCCGACTGTGTCGCATTCAGCTGCGTGATCTGGCCAATAAGGGCCTGATCCCCGGTGTGACCAAGTCGAGCTGGTAAGGGTTTAGAGAAATGGCATTGACCGATCCATTGGGTGATATGCTCACCCGCATCCGCAACGGCCAGCGCGCCAAGAAGGACAGCGTCGTGACGCCGGCTTCGAAGCTGCGTGCCAACGTCCTCGAGGTGCTGAAGCGCGAAGGCTATATTCGCGGCTATACGGAAGAAGAGCTTGCAGGCCATGCCGGCTTGCGCGTCGAGCTGAAGTATTTCGAAGGCCAGCCTGCGATCAAGCACGTCGCACGTGTGTCAAAGCCGGGCCGCCGCGTCTATTCGGGTTCGTCCGAGCTGCCGCGCGTCCGCAATGGCCTGGGCATTGTCATTGTCTCGACGCCGAAGGGTGTTCTGTCGGACGCGGAAGCGCGCGACCAGAATGTCGGCGGCGAAGTTCTGGCGGAGGTATTCTGATGAGCCGCACGGGTAAGAAGCCGGTTGCAATTCCGGCGGGTGTCACGGCAACGCTTGAAGGCGGGCTCGTTTCGGTCAAGGGCCCGAAGGGCGCACTGACTTTGCCGATGGCCGAAGAAGTGATCTACGCGCTTGCCGACGGGTCGCTGTCGGTCAAGCCCGCCAACGAAACCAAGCGGGCCCGCTCCTTTTGGGGTATGCAGCGCACGCTGATCCAGAATCTCGTGACGGGTGTAACCGAGGGCTTTTCGAAGACGCTCGAAATCACCGGCGTTGGCTATCGTGCCAATGCGCAGGGCCGGAAGCTGAAGCTTCAGCTCGGCTATAGCCACGATGTCGATCTCGAAGTACCGGACGGCCTTGAAGTGAAGACGCCCGACCAGACCACGGTCGAAATCTCGGGCATCGATGCTCAGAAGGTCGGCCAGTTTGCGGCTGAAATCCGCCGCTGGCGCAAACCGGAGCCTTACAAGGGCAAGGGCATCAAATATCGCGGGGAATATATCTTCCGCAAAGAGGGTAAGAAGAAATAATGGCCAAGCTGTCACTCTTCGAAAAGCGGCGTCGCCGCGTCCGTTCATCGCTGCTTGCAAAGCGTGGTTTGCGCGCGCGCCTTTCGGTGCATCGTTCGGGCCGCCATATCTATGCGCAGGTCATCGATGATGAAGCCGGAAAGACGCTGGTCGCAGCTTCGACCCTTGAAAAGGATGCGCGCGACAAGACCGGTGCCACCACGGATGCGGCAACAGCTGTAGGCAAGGTGATTGCCGAACGTGCCAAGAAGGCCGGTGTTACCAAGGTTGTGTTCGATCGCGGAGGCTTCCTCTATCACGGGCGCGTGAAGGCGCTTGCTGAGGCGGCCCGCGAAGGCGGATTGGAGTTCTGATAAATGGCTGACGAAACCGAAAACCAGGGCGCTGAAGTCGCCGTAGAGGCGGCAGCCCCCGAAGGCCGCGGTCCGCGTGGCGGCCGTGGTCGTGGCGGTGGCGAACGTGGTGCGCGCGGTGGCCGTGATGGCAACCGCGGGCGTCGTGACGATCGCCGTGGCCAGAACGCCGAAGAGGGCGGTGAAGAGCTGATCGAAAAGCTCGTTCACATCAACCGTGTCTCCAAGACCGTGAAGGGCGGCAAGCGCTTCGGCTTTGCGGCACTCGTCGTTGTCGGCGATGGCAAAGGTCGTGTCGGCCATGGC
>Ga0116176_10002860_pt1 | contig 12861 bp, 9 predicted proteins | sample AD_STIC08_MetaG_FD_89803 | JGI IMG/M metagenome (GOLD analysis project Ga0116176, IMG submission 89803) | Active sludge microbial communities of municipal wastewater-treating anaerobic digesters from USA - AD_STIC08_MetaG | ecosystem: Engineered > Bioreactor > Anaerobic > Digestate | place: USA... | reverse complement strand
GCCGCTTCGGCTTCTTCCATCTTTACGCCTTTCACTAATTTTCCTTCAATGGTCAGCAAGCCTGCATCGGTGCTGCCCAAATGATAACACTCAATATTACTGAAGAGTTGTTTTTCTTTTACAAGCGACTGGTATAATCTAGATGAACCACCGCCGCTTAGTATCTCGGTGATGAGGTCGGCTGTATAATACCGCATATCGGTTCTTGGATAGATATGCCAGCATTTATACAAAGCGTCCAGCGGTACATTTGTTTTAACCGTGGCCGACCTGGCTTCGGTTTGCTTTGGTTCGGGCGGCAGGTTACGCTGGTATTTTTCGCCGGCGGGTATGGGGCCAAACCATTTTTCGGCCAGCCGCTTCACTTCTTCCACGGTAACATTACCGGCTACAACCAGTATGGCATTCGACGGATTGTAATGCTTGCGGAAGAAAGCCTTCACATCATCCAGTGTTGCATTCTCTACATGGCTTAATTCTTTGCCGATCGTCATCCAGCGATACGGATGCGTAGTATAAGCCAGTTCCCTCATCTTATGCCATACATCGCCGTAGGGTTTATTGATGTAATGTTCTTTGAATTCTTCACAAACAACCTTGCGCTGCACTTCCAGGCTTTTTTTACTGAATGCCAGCGAGAGCATGCGGTCGCTTTCCAGCCAGAAGGCTGTTTCTAAATTCTCTGCAGGCAACTGGCAGTAATAATTGGTAAGGTCGTTGGTGGTAAAGGCGTTGTTCTCTCCCCCGGCTAACTGGAGTGGTTCGTCATATACCGGGATGTTTACGCTGCCCCCAAACATCAGGTGTTCAAATAAATGAGCAAAGCCGGTTTTGTCGGGTACTTCGTCCCGGGCTCCCACATCATACAGCACATTAACAACGGCCATGGGGGTGCTTTTATCCTGGTGAACAAGCACGGTTAGTCCGTTATCAAGACTGAAACGTTCAAATTGTATCATGTTGCAAATGTACGGAGGCGGGAATAAAACAAGGCGGCTGTTTAATGTATGCGAACGGTATTAAGTGTTAATTCTTTCAGTTCGCCTTTCCCTCTTCTTACCAGCACTTTAATGGATTCATTGGGCCGCTGCAACATGCTTTTATATACCTGCATGTTCAGGGAAAGATTCTTGTCAACAGCAAGCACTTCGTCATCTACTTTAAATTTCGCCTTATCGGCAGGGGAACCTGCTATAACATCTTCCACCATGATCTTTCCGTTTACATAATAGATGCCCAGCCCGGTATAGGCATAGTCGAAGCTTTCATTAAAATGGGCATTGGGCGATAAATGTATTTCCCGGTTGGGGTAATTAAGTATGATATTGAAACGGCGCAGCAGGTCGTTTCCCAGCAGTCCGCCCGTAAACGGATAAGAAGTTACATTATAATCATCCTTATATAAATACGTGGGTACCTGCCTGAATTTATACGGACCGATCTTTAATTCCTTCACCAGGGTTAACCGCATCTGCAGTTTTCCGCCCATGCCTTCGGCCTGTGTTACCACGGGTTTGCGTTTAGACAGCAGGATATTACTGTCTTTGGCAAACTGTTCGCTTAATAAAAGACAAAGCCCGGCGCCGGTATCGAAGTAATAATTGAAGCCGATTTTTTTTCTGTCTTTTACCGTAAGCCATTGAATGGGCAGGTTGGTAAAAGCCGGGTGCAGCAGGGTTCCCTCCCGGGGGTAGCTGATCTTACCGGGACTGTATACTTCGATCATGCTGCTGTCGAAGTTGATCTTGATGATGTAACGGCTGAAAAAACTATACCCGATGATGCCGTCTACTTTTTCGCCATAAACACTGCTCAGCACTTCATAATCGTTTACGTGAAAGTTGAGGTGGTTCACTCTTAACCCGGGCAGGTAGAGCGTTCTGTCGAAGGCAAAAGAAACCTTTCTTACCCCGCCAATACCGGTGATGCTGGTATCGGTTGCCCGGATGGGTATTTTATAATCTTCGCAGGTGGCCGAATCAAGGGAGATACCGCCGCTGCCGGTATCCAGTATAAAATTCAGGCTGTCGGGTATATCGGCAAACTTTGCACGAACAACCATTACGCCCCCGCTGAACTGGTGAAAGGGAAAGCTGGTGATAAACCTGGCTTCGGGTTGGGGCAATAATTCCTGCGCCCTTGCTCCGGGCAACAGGAAGAAGAATAAAACGGTATAGCAAAGCTTTCTCATATCGCTTTTCGAATTTACAACCTATTGGATGTACTTTTGCCAATTATTACACAACCGAACATATGAATATAAACGACCTGTTTCAGAAAGCGCTGGCCTTTGAGTTCCTGAGCGAAGAAGAAGGCATTTTTCTTTTTGAACATGCAGCACTCACCGAACTGATGTTTGTGGCCGATGAATTACGCAAAAAACAGGTGCCCCACGGAAAAGTTACCTGGCAGATAGACCGTAATGTGAATACCACCAACGTTTGCATCGCCAACTGCAAGTTCTGCAACTTCTACCGCATACCCGGCCATGAAGAGGCGTATATCACCGATATAGATACGTACAAAAAGAAGATAGAAGAGACCATGAAATATGGGGGCGACCAGTTGTTATTGCAAGGGGGTCATCACCCGGAGTTAGGCCTGGATTTTTATGTGGGTCTTTTTAAGGAATTAAAATCGCTTTATCCCAATATCAAACTGCATACGCTTGGCCCGCCGGAAGTGGCGCACATAACCAAACTGGAAAAAAGCACACACAAAGAAGTACTAACGGCACTAAAGGCTGCGGGCATGGATAGCTTACCGGGCGCCGGCGCCGAAATTCTGAACGACCGGGTTCGCCGGCTGATCAGCAAAGGAAAATGTGGTGCACAGGAATGGCTCGACATCATGCACGAAGCACACAAACTGAACATCACCACATCGGCCACCATGATGTTTGGTCATGTTGAAACGATCGGGGAACGGTTTGAACATTTGGTGAAACTGCGGGAAGTGCAAAGCCGCAAACCCGCCACCGCAAAAGGATTCCTGGCTTTTATTCCCTGGACCTTCCAGGACGTGGATACCCTGCTGGCTAAAATAAGGGGCGTTCATAACCTTACTTCTGCTGAAGAATACATACGGATGATCGCCATCAGCCGCATCATGCTTCCCAACATCATCAATATCCAGGCAAGCTGGCTTACCGTTGGAAAACAGGTGGCGCAAACCTGCCTGCACGGCGGCGCCAATGATTTTGGCAGCATCATGATCGAAGAGAATGTAGTAAGCGCTGCCGGGGCGCCTCACCGCTTTACCTATAAAACCATCCAGCAGTCCATCAAAGACGCCGGCTTTGAACCACAGTTGCGTAACCAGCAATACGAATGGAGAGAGATCCCTCAATCCATCGTTGAGCAGGTGGTAAATTATTAAAGCAGTTACCTCATGAAATCAAAAATGGAACCCAAAAAATTATTGCAAAGCTTCCGTAAGCTGGGTATTGCAGAAGGTATTTCTTTCCTGGTATTATTACTGATCGCCATGCCGCTGAAATATTTCCTGGATATACCCGAAGCCGTTCAGGTATGCGGCTGGATACACGGCATGCTGTTCATTCTCTTCCTTTGGTTCGCTTTCTTTGTAATGAGTGAGTTTAAAAAAGGATTCGGCTGGTTGCTTAAAGCCTTTGCCGCCGCACTTATTCCCCTTGGCACCTTTGTATTCGACAGGCAGTTGAAAAAAGAAGAGCAGGCTTTGTAACCTTTTATTTCAACGTGTTTAAGCTTTCCTTCATAGCAACGTCTCTCCCCGGCTTTGTGAGTGAGCTGAGGACGTTGCGGAATACGGAGCGGAATTCATATTCAACTTCTTCTGATTTTCCTTCATAGCAACTTCTCTCCCAGGCCTTGTGAGTGAGCCAAGGACGTTGCGGAATACGGAGCGGAAATCGTATTCAACTTCTTCTGATTTTCCTTCATAGCAACGTCTCTCCCAGGCCTTGTGAGTGAGCCGAGGACGTTGCGGAATACGGAGCGGAAATCGTATTCAACTTCTTCAGTTCATTGCACAATGTTTCTTGCAGGAGACATTGCTGAAAAAATGAAAAATGGGGGGAATCATCATCCAGGACAACAGGCGAACCTTTATATTTATGGCATGCCTGTAAAACGTACCATACCCTTCAGCTTCGGAACTTTCTTTATTACATTTACCTGCAGTAAATGGCTGCCATTAATTGATAAGATAAACGGGTACGATATTATCTATGCCTGGTTCAATCATCTTAAAACGAAAAGGCACTATATAAACGGGTATGTCATTATGCCAAATCATTTTCATGTCATTATAAGTTTTGTTGCAACCGGGCAAAGCATCAATACTATTGTTGGCAACGGCAAACGGTTCATGGCATACGAAATAGTGAACCGTCTGGAAAAAAATGGGGAAATGGAATTATTACAGCTTTTGAAGAAAAACGTGGAAGCTAAAAGAAAGGAGAATAAAAAATTACATAATGTTTGGGAATTGTCTTTCGATTGGAAGGAATGCAGGGGCTGGGAATTCACTAACCAGAAACTGGATTATATACATACTAACCCATGCTCAAAGAAATGGGATTTATGCAGAAACCCGGGTGAATACCCTCATAGTTCTGCAAAATATTATTTAACAGGGGAACAGGGTGTTTACCCGGTTACCAGTGTTATGAAAATGGAGGACGTTGATTTTTTGAATGCTGGTATCGTTCCTTGAAGACGCAACGTCCTCGGCCATTGCACAAGGCTATTTGAGAGACGTTGCTGGGAAACGAAAAGAAGAGCAGGCTTTGTAACCTTTTATTTCAGCGTGTTTAAGCTCCCTGGGTGCTGCGCCAATTATTCCCCGATAAGACAGGAAAAAAAATTAAATTTGAACAGCCTTATCAATACCGGTTACCATGAACAAAATACTGCACGTAAGAAAAGTTTTTTTCTCCCTGGGGCTATTGCTTGTGTTGTGCCCTAACGAATCGAAAGCGCAAAGCAAAGAACAAACGCTTCACAACCTGAATACCATGCTGGTGAATACCGTGATGACCGACCTGTTCACCCCCATCGTATCCAGCCGGATATATGTATATCCAACCATCGCTTTTTACGAATGCATCCGGTACGACGACCCGACCATGACCAGCCTCGCCGGAAAACTGAATGGCTTACACAGCCTGCCTGCGCCGCCGGCCGGTAAAAAAATAGATCCTTTCATTGCTGCCTGTGTTTCTTTTTCGCACGTGGCACAGATCCTTGTTGGCTCGGAATACAAGTTCAGCGACTGGCGCAAGGCCTTTGCCGATTCTCTTTTCGCACACGGAGATTCGGTGATGGCGCAGAACTCCATTTTATTCGGCCGCAGCGTGGCCGACAGCATCATTGCCTGGACGAAAAGAGACAACTATCTTAAGTCGAGGGCCATGACCCGTTTTGTATATTCCAGCGCACCCGGCGCCTGGCAACCCACCCCCCTGGATTATGCACAGGCACTGGAACCTTACTGGAATGCCATCCGCCCCATGACATTGAAATCTGCTTCGCAGTTTGCACCAAAAGAAAAACTGGTTTACAACAAGTCAAAAGATTCGAAGTTTTATAAAACCGTACTGGAAACGTACAACATCGGGAAAAATCTTGACACGACTCAAAAAGAGATCGCTCTTTACTGGGATGATAACCCCAATGTATCTGTAAACATCGGCCACCTTAATTATTTCATTCATAAGGTTTCTCCGGGCGGGCATTGGATACTGATCGGCCAGCAGGCCTGCAAACAAAAGAACATACCCGTCACAAAAGCTGCACAGGTATATGCGCTTACTTCCATCGCCCTCTTTGATGCATTCATCAGTTGCTGGGACGAAAAGTACCACAGCAATCTCATCCGCCCCATCACCATCATCAACCGCATCATTGATAAAAACTGGACTCCCTATATTCAAACACCTCCTTTCCCGGAGTTCACCAGCGGCCACTCTGTTATATCGAATGCGGCAGCGGTAGTGCTCACCGCTTTACTGGGAGAGAATTATGAATTCACCGACGAAATAGAAATGCAGTTTGGCAACAAAGCCCGTCATTTCAAATCATTCATGGATGCGGCGCATGAATCCACCTGGAGCCGGGTATACGGTGGTATTCATTATCCCGAAACCGCACGCATCAGTATCGTTCAGGGAAAAGAAGTGGGCAACCACGTGTTGAAAACATTATACCCGCAGGCATTAACTAAATAAACAGAATATGTCATCATTGTACAGGCGGCTTGCCTTTTTGTGTTTGTTCATTTCATTAACAGGAATTATCAACGCACAACAGGCAGGCGGCACAAAACTTTTTTCGTACCTGCCCGGAACAAGTACAGGAATAACTTTCCGCAATGATGTGGTGGAAACCGCCAACATGTTCATGTATATGTATGAGAACCTGTATACCGGCGGTGGTGTAGCCCTCGGCGATATCAATAACGACGGGTTGCCCGATATCTATTTTTCTTCCACCCTTGGCAGTAACAAACTATACCAGAACCTCGGTAATTTTCAATTCAAAGACATTACCGAAGCCGCCGGGGTAAACGGCGGCGCCGGTATTAAGACGGGCGTGAGCATGGTTGATATCAACAACGATGGCATGCTTGATATTTTTGTGAACAAATCGGGGTTCAAGGATCCTAAGCTCCGCAAAAAGATGCTTTACATCAATAACGGCAACGGCACTTTCACCGATAAGGCGGCAGAATACGGCCTGGATGAATCAAGTTTTACCATACAATCTTATTTTTTCGACTACGATAACGATGGCGACAAGGATGTTTTCTTTGTTGATCACCCGGATGATTTCAGTAAATCAATGACCATACCGGTTACGGTACTTAATGGCAAAATGGTTTATGTAGAGGATACGGGCACCGTTTATGTAACTGACCGCCTGTTTGAAAACCGCGGGGGAAAATTTGTGGATGTAACAAAAGCAGCAGGCCTTATTGACCGGGGTTTTGGCCTGAGCGCCTCCATTGCCGATATCAATAACGACGGGTGGCCCGATATTTATGTAGCCAATGATTTCAACAAGCCGGATTTTTTATACATCAACAACCGCAACGGAACTTTTACCAACCGGCTTACCGATTATATCAAACACACCAGCTTTTCTGCCATGGGTTCCGATATCAGCGACATCAACAACGACGGGCTGGAAGATATTTACGTAGTGGATATGGCGGTGGAAAATCCCGTGCGGCAGAAACAATTGTTTGCGGTGAACCAGAACTACGACAAGTTCAACATGATGGTAAAGTACGGTTTGTTTTACCAGTATCCCCGCAACAGCCTGCAACTGAATAATGCCGATGGTACGTTCAGCGAAATAGCCAATTATGCCGGCGTGGCAGAAACAGAATGGAGCTGGGCGCCGCTGATCGTTGACTTTGATAACGACGGCTGGAAAGACCTGTACGTTACCAATGGCATCAAGCGGGATATCACCGACTGGGATTACAAGGTATTCATTCTTGATTCGGTTATGCGTACCATGCAAAGCGGGAAAGCGGTTGACCTGAATACCTGGCTGCAAAGCATTCCCGTAGTTCCTACAAAAAATTATTTCTACCGCAATAACGGCACGTTAAAACTCGATAACTATACCGATGACTGGTGCGATGCCCCGGCTTCTTTCTCCAGCGGCGCCGCTTATGCCGACCTGGATAATGATGGCGATCTTGACCTGGTGGTGAACAATGTTGACGGGCCCGCTTTTGTTCTTAAAAACAGTACAAGGGAAATATCAGCAGCTTCCTCCCATTACTTACGCTTTCGTTTTTACAAAACGCCGGGCGCTTTTAATGAAGTGTATGGCGTTACGGTGAAACTGACCGATCAGAAAGGGCAGGTACAACTGCAGCATTATCATCCGCAACGTGGTTTTATTTCCAGTATGGAGCACGTGCTGCATTTTGGTACAGGAACTGAAACAATAATACCGAAAGTGGAAATCAGTTTCCCCGGCAAAAAAAATATCGTACTCACCAATGTAGCTGCCGATAAAGAACTGGTGCTTTTTGAATCAGACGCATCGCCGGCAACTACAACCATTGCAAAAAGCAAGGCCGGGACTTTCAAAGACATCAGCAAAGAACCCCGGTTCAGGTTCACACAAACCGAAAATGATTTTATTGATTTTAAACGGGAGCCGCTCATTCCCTATAAGTGCAGCCGCAAGGGTCCTTATTTTACAAAGGCGGATGTAAATCGAGATGGGCTGGAAGACATTTTCATTGGCGGCGCTGCCGGCTTCGAAGGAAAACTGATGATGCAGGGAATCAACGGATCTTTTACAGAAAAAAAACAAGCAGCTTTTGCGGCCGATAAAAATTCGGAAGACATGAGCTCCCTGTTCTTTGATGCAGATGGTGATGGGGATATGGACCTGTACGTAGTAAGCGGCGGCGCCGAATTTCCGGCGGGCAGTAATTTGTACCAGGACAGGTTGTATCTCAATGACGGCAAAGGAAATTTTACTTCCGCAGCAAAAGCATTGCCGGCAGAAGGCTTTAACGGTTCCTGTGTTATTGCATTGGATTTTGACGGCGATGGCGATTTGGACCTTTTTGTTGGCGGCCATGCGGTACCCGGTGTTTTTCCAAAACCCGACAGAAGCATGTTGCTTCAGAATAACAAGGGTGTTTTTACCGATGTAACCAATGTGTATGCAAAAGAATTACTCAGGCCCGGTATCGTAAACCAGGCGGCCTGGGCCGATATGAATGGCGATGGAAAAAAAGAATTAACGGTCAGCGGCGAATGGATGCCGGTTGAAATATTCAGCTACAGCGACGGTCAGTTTAAAATAACAAAGAACAACATACGCATTACCCTTGCTTCAAAAAAAGACAGTACCATCGGCATGGATGCATTCACCGGATGGTGGTATAATATGAAAGCGGAGGATATAGACAATGATGGCGACCTGGACCTTATCCTGGGCAACCGCGGATTAAACTGCAGCATCAAAGGAGATATCAATACGCCCTGCACCATTTATGCAAAGGATTTTGATAACAACGGAAGTTATGATGCGGTTTTGGGATACTATATATGGGGCAAGTGCTACCCGCTCTACAGCCGTGACCAGCTGATAGACCAGATGCCGGCCATGCGTAAAAAATTCATCCGTTACCGGGATTATTCCGGCAAAACACTCGACGAAATTTTTACCAGCCAGGAAAAGAAAGACATGGATGTATATAAGACCAACTTTTTTGAGTCGGGCATCCTTATCAATGAAGGCAACAGTAATTTTCATTTTATAGCCTTTCCCGAAAAAGCCCAGTTATCTACCAGCAACGATATGGTAATAGACGATATGGACAACGACGGCATCAAAGACATTCTAATATGCGGCAATACAAACGATGCAGCGGTAATGGTTGGCAATATTGATGCGGCCGGCGCCCAGTTATTAAAAGGAACCGGTAAGGGAAATTTCGTGAGCGTATCATCAGTCGAAAACGGGTTGACTGTTCGGGGTGAAGTAAGAAGGATCGTTTACCTGAAAGATAAAAAAGCTTCAACGGTGATCTTGTTGAAAAACAATAATGCGGCCCAGGTATTTGTGCGGGAATGATCTTATTCGATCACAAAACGATAGCCGATTCCCTTAATGGTAATGATCTCGAGTTTGGCATCGCTTTTTAAGTAAGAACGGAGTTTGGTTATATATACATCCAGGTTGCGGGAGTTGAAAAAATTATCGTTACCCCAGAGCAGGTTCAGTATGTCGCGGCGGTCAACGATCTTATCCCGGTTCTCGTACAATACTTTCAGCAATTCGCTTTCCCGGAAAGAAAGCTTCCGCTCATCGCCGTTATTCTTCAGTACCTGGTGGTTCATGTGAAATGTATACTTACCAATTTTCACGATGTCTTTTTTATCGCCGGGTTTCTTTTCTCCATTCCGGAAGCGCAGGGCGTTTTCAATACGAACGATCAGTTCTTCCATGCTGAAGGGTTTTCGTATATAATCGTTGGCGCCGGTCTTAAATCCTTTCACCAGGTCATCGGTTTGTGTTTTGGCGGTAAGAAAGATGATCGGCACTTCGCCGTCCACATTCCGTATCTCTTCGGCAATGGTAAAGCCGTCTTTATTGGGCAGCATTACGTCCAGCACACAGATATCAGGGCGATGCTGCTCAAACAAAGGAAAGGCTTTATCGCCATCGGCCTCCATGATCACCTGGTATGACCGGCTCTCCAGGCTTTCTTTTACGATCTTGCCCAGGAAGAGTTCGTCTTCTACATACAGTATTTTAACTCCTGCCATTTTCTTTGGGTAATTTAATGATGAATGTGGTTCCTTTTCCCTCTTCACTTTCTACCTGTATCTGCCCGCCGTGTTCCCTGATAATATGCGCTACATAACTGAGGCCAAGGCCGTAACCTTTTACATTGTGTTTATCGCCCTGCGGCACCCGGAAGAATTTATCAAATACCTTTTCCCTGTACGCCGCCGGGATACCAATGCCTTTATCTTTTACGGTCAGTTGTATCTGGCTCTCCCCTGCTTCTGCATTTATTTCTATCTGTGGGTTACTCTTACTGTACTTTAATGCATTATCCAGCAGGTTATATACCACGCTGCTGATATGCATCCGGTCGGCCATCAGCGAAAAATCAGCTCCTGAAAAATTCAGCTTTACATTGGCGCCTGTTTTTTCAAACTGTAACTGCATGGAGTCGGTTACTTCTTTCAGCAGTTCTTTCAGGTCAAACCATTCGTTCTTTAATTCCAGTTGCTGCTTTTCAAACATAGAAAGACGAAGCACTTTATCCACCAGCAGCGAAAGCCGGTTCAGCTCCAGCCCGGCAATACTTAAATATTCCTTTGTTCTTTCAGGGTTTTGCAGGGCGTTGAAATTTTTCATGGCTTCAATGGCAACACTTACCGTGGCAATGGGCGTTTTCAGCTCATGCGTTATATTACCGATGAATTCATTTTTAATATCCGTGAGTCTTTTTTGGGCCAGTAAGTTCCGGTAGATGAATACGAAAGAGAGTATGGTAAACCCAATGAGTAAGGCAGACAGCAACAGTTGCATGCCCATCTTTTTAAAAACATAAAGACCGGGATCGGAGAACTCTGCCCGGTAAAACACCGGCTTAAATAAACCAACCGGAACCCGCTTGGTAGAGAACACTCCCCGTGGCTCATTCATTTTTATGGTGAATTTTTTTGCGCCCGAATCCGATTCGATCATAACCGGGTTTGTTTTTATGATACTGAAATCCACGCTGATCCCTTCCTTTGAAAGCAATGCACGGTACATGGAATCAACCGATTTCACCGGGATAGAGTCGGTTATATTCCTGTTCTTAAGGAGGGCCGCTGCAATGCTGGGCGGGGGAATATCATTTTTTGGGGTTGATACATATACGATCGTATCGTTGCTGTTCCTTTTTCCCGGTTCCCCCTCTGAAGAGCTGATCTTTTCCGAATGAGAATCCATCGAGATCACCAGTCGCTGTTTCAAACTGTCGCCCCCTTTTATCTTTTCCACGCTGCTGATAAAGTCGGCCATAAAAAGATTGTCATCCAGTCCGCCCCGCAGCGCCATCGTATCTCCCGAAAAGCGTTGCGCCTGCAGGCGGTACATCGCATCCCGGAAAATAATATCGGTGGTTTTTTTAAAATTGGTTGTTTCCTCTCCATACAGCTTCCGCATCCAGTAAACCTGGAATGCGATGATGAGCAGGATGGTTGCTGCCATCAGTAATCTGGCTGTACGTAATTTATTCATGAAGCAACAAAGCTACTTGCAAAATAAATACATTTCCGGGTTCATTAACCTTAATTAACCTTAATGAAAGGCTGTTTAACCTGCTTTGGGAGGGCATTCTGATAGTTTTGTACCGTTAAATCTCATTAGTAAAAAAATAAAAAACATACGTCATGAAAAAATTATTTTCGGTATTCACTGCCTTCTTTTTTATACAACTGGCAACGGCCCAGGTAAAAGAAGGAAAGATCACGTACGAACAAACGGTGGATATGTACCGCCGCATCCCGGAAGAGAACCAGCAACTACGGTCAATGATCTCCCAGTTCCGCACCGCAAAATTTGAATTGCTTTTTGCCGATAACCAGAGCCTGTTTAAATCGGTGGAAGAAGAACCCGATATGGCAGAACAGGGTGCTGGCGGCGGAGTGGTGATACGCATCGGCGGCAGCGCTGAGAATGAATATTACCGCAATTTCAGCATGCAGAAGTCGGTAGAGATAAGAGAGCTGATGGACGACCTTTATTTAGTGGAAGATTCTATCCGCAGCATGGCCTGGAAACTGGAAGAAGGGGAAACAAAGACCATTCTTGGTTATACCTGCAAAAAAGCAACCGCTAAAACAACCCGGGGTACCGATGTAGTGGCCTGGTACAGTGAAGAGATCCCGGTGGCTTCGGGACCGGAGCAGTTCAACGGTCTGCCCGGAATGATCCTGGGCCTTGATGCCAATAAGGGCGAAATTGTTTTTACCGCAAAGGCCCTTGATAAAAAAATTGACCGTAAGAATTTGAAAGTGCCCGCTAAAGGAAAGAAAATTTCACACACCGACTTCCTGGCAAAACAGAAAGAAGTGATGGGAAATGGCCAGATGAGGATCGTAAACAATTAGTATAGCTGCTAAAACAGGTAAGCCCGTTGTTACTGCAACGGGTTTTTTATTTCAGCAACAGTTTGCTGAATTTTTTTATCTCCTCCAGTTCGGCTGTAGAAATATTCAGTCCCCAGCAACGTCTCCGGCAGGGACGTTGCGTTTTGCGAAGACGCAACGTCCTCGGCTTACCCACAAGGCTGGGGAGAGACGTTGCTGAGAAGCAAAACAGGTAAGCCCGTTGT
>Ga0116176_10002859_pt1 | contig 12864 bp, 9 predicted proteins | sample AD_STIC08_MetaG_FD_89803 | JGI IMG/M metagenome (GOLD analysis project Ga0116176, IMG submission 89803) | Active sludge microbial communities of municipal wastewater-treating anaerobic digesters from USA - AD_STIC08_MetaG | ecosystem: Engineered > Bioreactor > Anaerobic > Digestate | place: USA... | reverse complement strand
GGAACCGCCTCGAAAACCTGGGTGGTGTTCAGGAACAAACAAGAAATTCCGGGTGGCAGGGATCGGATGGCGTGGATGATTACTTAATTAAAGTGGGTGAACCACTCGGCTTAATGTATGGATTTGTAACCGAAGGTTTTTATGGCCTGGATGACTTTAATTATAATGCCACTACTAAAACCTATACCATCAAACCAGGTATTGCTTTCAATGGCGTTTACGGCACTCCCCAGCCCGGAATGTTGAAATGGAAAGACCTGGATGGCGACGGCAACATCACAGCAGATAAAGACCGCCAGGTGATAGGCAATGCAAATCCTAAATTCACCGGTGGCTGGACAAACCAGGTTACCTATAAAAATTTCGACCTGTCTGTTTTTGTGAACTTTGTAGTGGGCAACGATATTTACAATGCCAACAAAATTGAATGGACCGACGGCGCTTTCTCTAACCTGAACATGCTGAATATCATGAAAGACAGGTGGACAAATATCAACGCAGCAGGCCAGGTGGTTACAGACCCTACAGAACTGGCAGCTTTGAATGCCAATGCAAAAATATGGAGCCCGGTAAGGGTACAACGCTGGTGGCTGCACTCATGGGCCGTGGAAGACGGATCATACCTGCGTATCAACAACCTTACCTTAGGTTACTCGCTGCCAAAAACACTGCTGGCGAAAATGAAGATCACCAACCTCAGGATATACGGAACGGTGAATAACCTGGCTACGATCAGCAGCTATTCCGGTTTTGATCCGGATGTAACATCAAGAAGAAGCGATCCGTTGACTCCGGGAGTTGACTTTGCCGCTTACCCAAGGTCACGTACATGGTTAGTAGGCGTAAACGTAACTTTCTAAAAAACAAAAACGATTCAATATGAAAAATAGAATTTATCAATCACTAACAGTTGCAATAATGTTTGCTGCATTATTGTTCACTGCCGGTTGTAAAAAGTACACCGAAGTGGAACCTGTATCACAATACAGTATCCCACAGGCTTTTTCAGATCCGTCCAATGCACTTACTGCCGTTATTGGTGTGTACGATGAATTACAGGGAGATAATGGCTACGGTATCCGTATCAGCATGTACTATCCCTACGATTCCGACGAAGGGATTGTAAGCGGTAATATCGATAACGGAAGAAGAGGCGTGGGCCGCTATCAATTACTGCTCACCAATGCAGAACTCACCAATCCTTTCCGCCAGTTGTACCGCGGTTTGGAAAAAGCAAACCTTTGCATTGAACAGATACCACAAATGAAACAGTATGCCGGGGGCACTGCCGCTGAGCAGGCTGCATTGAAACGTTTGCATGGTGAAGCATTGGTATTAAGGGCTCAGTTCTTATTTCAACTGATGCTTAACTGGGGCGATGTGCCGGCGCCAATGATCCCTTCTTACCAGCAAACCAACTTATTTATTCCAAAAACAAACAGGGATTCTGTTTACGATCAACTGATCGCCGACCTGGCTGTTGCCAAAGACCTGCTGCCCTGGAGAACAGATGCCGGTCCAAGAAACGAACGCATCACCAAGGGTGTGGCCAAGGCATTGCGGGCCAGGATGGCATTATTCCGGGGCGGTTATTCATTAAGGCAGAACGGAAGTATGGAAAGAAGGGCCGATTATCTTACTTATTATAATATCGCCAAGCTGGAATGTGAAGAGCTGATGGCGAACAGGACCCAGCACAACCTGAACCCTAACTACGAAAATATCTGGCGTAATGTTACTTCATTTGTTTATGATCCTTCTGCTGAGATCATCTGGGAAATCGGTGCCGGTGGCGGCAACAGTAACAGCGACAGCCGTATGGGAAATTACGACGGACCAAACCTGAGTAACGCCTCCCGGTATGGCGCCGGTGGTGGTGGCATCATCATGCTGCCAAACTATTTCTATGCATTTGATTCGGTTGATACAAGAAGAGATGTTACTGTTACTCACTACCAGGTAACTTCTGCCACAAATATTAAATCGCAACGCCGTCTTGGCGAATTGAATACCGGTAAATACCGCCGCGACTGGAGAGTACCATTATTGCCCGGCACTGTTCTGAACGTTGGTTATAACTGGGCCATGATCCGTTTCTCGGATGTATTGCTGATGTATGCAGAAGCAGTGAATGAGATCAATGGCGGACCAACAGCACAGGCGATCAGCGCTTTTGAAGAAGTAAGGAAAAGAGCTTACAGGAATAACACCGGGCTGATCGGTATTACACCAAATACAAAGGCCGGATTCTTTGATGCGATCGTGAACGAACGTTTCCTGGAATTTGGTCATGAAGGCATTCGCCGGTACGACCTTTTGCGCTGGAACCTTCTGTCTGCAAAAATTGCCGAAGCAAGAACAAAGATCCAGCAGATCAGGGACCGGGTAGCTCCATACAATAATGTACCGCAATATATTTACTGGCGTAACGTAGGTGAAGAAATTCAGTTCTATGCCGGAACCAATACGGCATTAACGGCACAGCCTTTCTGGAGGCCTACGCAGATTCCTTCGCCAACAACCGGCTGGACAAGGGTTGACTGGGCGCAACATTTAACAACAGCCAGTTCCATCGATGGTAAACCATTATGGCAGGGCTTTGCATCATTCTTTGTTCCGGGTAAAAGCGAATTGTATCCCTTTGACCAGGCGATGATCGCCTCTTACCAGGGGCAGTTGCAGCAGAACCCAGGCTATTAAGTTTTTTCTCATGTTAGTTTTTGTTTTTAAAATACGGCTGCTTAATTGCAGCCTTATTTTATTTGACAAAGCTGTTGAAAATAAAAAATGAAACAACTGCCCGTTATACTGAAAAGTCTGCTGCTCATATTGCTGGTATCCTGTGCCGGGCAAAAACGATCAACCGGCACGGGCTATTCAACCTGGCAGGCCATTGCTTTCCCGGGAGCAGAAGGCTTTGGTAAATACACAAGCGGGGGCAGGGGAGGAAAGGTATTCATTGTTTCAAACTTAAACGATAAAGGCCCGGGCAGTTTCAGGGAAGCAGCAGAAGCAAAAGACAAACGCATTATTGTTTTTGTGGTATCGGGTACCATTCATCTTGAAACAAAACTCACCATCAAAGGCGATGTAACCGTTGCCGGGCAAACAGCACCGGGTGAAGGGATCTGCCTGGCAGATAATTCGGTGAGCCTGGGCGGTGATAATATTATTGTACGGTATCTCCGGTTCAGGCTGGGTGATAAATACCAGCGGGGAGGAATGGTAGATGGTAACGGAGGCGATGATGCTTTTGGCGGGGTACGAAGAAAGAATATCATCATCGATCATTGTTCCATGAGCTGGAGTACCGATGAAGTGTTCAGCATTTATGCCGGCGACAGCACCACGCTGCAATGGAACCTGATCTCCGAACCGCTTAATTACTCTTATCATTTTGAAACAGGCGATAAAGATTACGAACAGCACGGCTTTGGCGGTATATGGGGCGGCAAACATTTATCGGCACACCACAACCTGTTTGCTCATTGCAATAACCGTACACCCCGTTTCGACGGCATCCGCAATGCCCCGGAAGAAAATTGCGACTACCGCAATAACGTTATCTACAACTGGGGCGGTAATAATGTATATGCCGGAGAAGGAGGCAACTATAATATTGTAAACAACTATTACAAATACGGTCCTTCCACTTCTAACAATGCAAAGACAAGGGTGGTTAATCCGTATAAAAAACTTCCCGGCATTCCCTTCGGCAAATTTTATGTAGACGGGAATTATATCGACGGCCAGCCTGCGCTCACGGCCAATAACTGGCTGGGGGTAAGTATGAATAATGGAACAGCGGCCGATGCGCTTGCTGCCAAACTGGATAAGCCCTTTCCGGCGATGCCCATTAAAACAGAAACGGCGGTTGAAGCCTATGGATCCGTTTTAAAATTTGCCGGCGCCAGTTACAAAAGAGATACGCTCGACCAAAGGATCATCAACGACGTCAAAAACCGCACAGGAGGTTTCATCGATGTGCAGGGTGGTTTTCTGCATGGTACAGCGTATCAACTTACCATAAATGCATGGCCTGCATTAGCATCACAGCCTGCACCTGTTGATACAGATAAGGATGGCATGCCGGACGAATGGGAAAGCAAGAACAGATTAAACCCGGATGACGCAACCGATGCTTCTGCTTTTACACTGGATAAGAACCAATCAAATATAGAAGTGTATATAAACAGCATTACAAAACAGTAAAATAAATGAAACGGGGTATTCTTATACTTGCTGTTTGCACAATAACCGGAAATGCGGCGTCACAGTCATGGCCAGGCCTTACAGGCAAACCCGATACTTCGTATAATACCAATGCAGCGTACCGGAACTCCAAAAGATCAAACCCGGAAACGCAGTTCGTGAATGAATATCATCCTTCCACGATCAATGAGAAGAAGGATATTGTTTATTGTGGTTTGGGTGAACGGAAATTGTTACTGGATATATTTTATCCCAAAGAAAAAATAAAAGTGAAAAGAATCGCCATCATTATCATTCACGGCGGCGGATGGCGGAGCGGCAATCGTATGCAGCATTATCCCCTTGCACAGCGACTTGCGGATTTGGGATACGTTTGCTTTACACCTGAATACCGGTTATCAACCGAAGCGCTGTTCCCCGCTGCTGTTCATGATATCAAATCAACCATCCGCTGGGTGAAGGGAAATGCGAAGGAGTATAATATCGATACCAATAAGATAACCGTACTCGGTTTTTCTGCCGGCGGCGAGCTGGCTGCATTTATGGGAGCCACTAACGGGAATGCCGCTTTTGAAGGAACAGCCTGTACGTTTAATGCCGGCAGTAATGTGCAGGCGGTGGTGGATATTGATGGTACGCTTTCTTTTGTTAATCCCGAAAGCGGAGAAGGAGATGACAGTAAACGGATATCTGCTGCCAGCAACTGGTTTGGCGCTTCTAAAAAAGACGACCCCGAATTGTGGAAGCAGGCTTCGCCGCTTACACATGCCGGAAAAACAACGCCGCCCACTTTATTCATCAACAGTTCGGTAGACCGTATGCATGCCGGCCGGGATGATTATATTAAAGTGCTGGCCGGGTACGGTATTTATACAGAAGTTCAGCGCTTTGAAAATTCTCCTCATCACTTTTGTTTGTTTGAACCCTGGTTTACACCTACGGTGAATCATATCGATAGTTTTCTGAAAAAGATTTTTAATAAATAGAACATGTGTAGAAGATCATTTTTTATTTTTTTGATCATAGCCCTTGCTGCAAACATCTCTTTTGGGCAAACAGGCAATGCACAGCAATACAAGTATACCTTCACCGTGGCAAAAGACGGCAGCGGCGATTATAAATATATACAGGATGCCATTGATGCCATGCGGGTGTACCCGTTAGCTCCCATTACCCTGTATATTAAGAATGGCACCTACAATGAAAAAATAGAATTACCTGCAAATAATACTGATGTTACATTCATTGGTGAAAGCGTGGAGAAGACCATCATCACGTTCAATGATTATTCCGGCAGGGGAAGATTGAATACATTCACTTCATTTACTGCAAAGATATCCGGGAACCGCTTTAGGGCAGAGAATATAACCTTTGCCAACACTGCCGGCCCGGTTGGGCAGGCGCTTGCATTATACGTTGATGCCGACAAAGCCGTATTTAGGAATTGTAAATTCCTGGGCAACCAGGATACCATCTTCACCTCCGGCGAAACATCGAGGCAGTACTTTGTTGATTGTTATATTGAGGGAACAACCGATTTTCTTTTCGGGCCTGCCACCGCCGTGTTTCAAAACTGTACCATCAGGGCCAAGTCAAATTCATTCATCACAGCTGCCAGCACAACCGAAGGAAAAAAATTCGGCTATGTGTTTCTTGATTGTAAAGTAATTGCAGACTCATCTGTTACTAAAGTTTTTTTAGGGCGTCCATGGCGTGCGCATTCCAAAACGGTATTCATCCGCTGCGAACTGCCAAAGCAGGTTGCCCCGGAAAGATGGAATAACTGGAATAACCCGGCCAACGAACAAACGGTTTATTATGCTGAGTATAAAAGCACGGGAGACTGGGCAGTTGCCTCACAAAGAGTATCGTGGTCGAAGCTGCTGACCGATAAAGAGGCAGAGGAATATACACTGGAGAATATTTTTTCAGCAACAAATCCCCTGCTTCCGCAGGAAACCACCTGGTTCCTGCCGTCAGAACCAAAACCCTTTCAATGGCCGGTAAAGAATTAGCATGAAGAAACTGTTTTTCACATTGGTCGCAATATTTGCAACGCCGGGTTTTCCATCAGCCCAGGCAATTACTGCGCAATGGGCATTTGATGGGAAGTGGGACCCGGTTAAAAAATAACTATGACGCCTGAAAAAATATTCATTGGATTTTTTTGCCTGCTCTGCAGTATGCATGTGCAGGCACAGCCATTTGTTCCGCTTTGGCCCGAAGGGAAGAAGCCTAACTTCAACGGAAAGATTGTAACAGACAGTTTGTTCAACGACCGGGTATGGCGGGTAGGTACACCGGGTATGTATTGCTTTGTGGTGCCTAAATCGGAGAACAACGGATCGGCGGTATTGATCTGCCCCGGCGGCGGATACGAACGGTTATCTTATTTATATAACGGTTTCAACCTTGCCAAATGGTATAATACCATCGGCGTGAATGCTTTTGTATTGTTATACCGCCTGCCGCATCAAATTGATCTGCAGCAACGGCAACTGGCGCCGCTGCAGGATGCACAAAGAGCCATGCGTATCATCCGGGCCAATGCAATTCAGTGGAATATCAAAACCAATAAGGTGGGCGTAATGGGAACTTCTGCCGGCGGGCACGTGGCTACCACGCTGGCCACTCACTTTCCTGATGTATCTGCGATTAAAGATCCGCTGGATACGCTGAGCTACAAACCCGATTTTATGGTATTGCTTTCTCCCGTGGTAACGATGGGTAAGTATGCCCACCCCGGCAGCAAAAAATATTTTATTGCAGCCGACAGTACCAAAGAAATGATAGAACGGTATTCCAACGAACTGCAGGTGTCTTCGTCAACGCCTCCCACGTTCATGGTGCATGCATTGAACGACAGTACGGTGAATGTCCGCAACAGCATTCAGTTGTACCAGGCCCTGCTGGATAAGAAAGTGAATGCAAGCATTCATATTTTCCCGAAAGGCGGTCATGGGATACGGATGAATGAAAATCCCGGTTCCACCGACCTGTGGCTGAACCTGCTGGAAGCCTGGCTAAAAGAAATGGATCTTGTAACCCCCCTACCATTTAAATAAAGCGGTCATGAAAAAAATAGCATCGGCCTTTTTTCTTTTTGTTGTTTTGCATGCATCGGCACAGTTGCCCCGGCCAATAAAGAAAACCGTGGCACAAGATGGCAGTGGCGATTATAAAACGGTGCAGGCTGCATTCGATGCCGTTCCGTACAATAATAAAAAACCCATCACGATCATGGTGGGGGAAGGGATCTATAAAGAGAAACTTTTACTGGATTCAACCAAGAACTTTGTAACGCTGACCGGGGTAGATAAATTCACAACCATTCTTACTTATGATGATCATACGGGTAAACTTTCTCCCAAAGGCGATACCATCAATACAAGAACCTCCTGGAGTTTTAAAATATTAGCTGATAATTTTACCGCCAGTAACATCAGCTTTCAAAACGATGCCGGCTTTTCTGCCGGGCAGGCTGTGGCGGTTGAATCGAATGGTGATAAAGCGATGTTCAATAACTGCCGCTTCATTGGTAACCAGGATGTGTTGTTCACCAACAGTGCAACCAGCCGGCAGTATTACCAGCAATGCTACATAGAAGGAACCACCGATTTTATTTTTGGCTCGGGAACGGTCTGGTTCGAGCAATGTCATATCCACAGCAAAAAGAATTCGCATGTAACGGCGGCATCCACTCCGGCTGAAAAAGAATGGGGTTATGTGTTCAATGATTGTGTGCTCACCGGCGATACCTCCCTGCACAATGTTTCCTTAGGCCGCCCCTGGCGGCCCACTGCAGCGGTGGTTTATATCCGTTGCTTTATCGGCGAACATATAAAACCCGAAGGATGGAGCAACTGGAATAATACCGATAACTATAAAACAACCCGTTATGCCGAGTATAAGAATTACGGCCCTTCTGCCGATCCGGCAAAAAGGGTAAGTTGGTCGAAACAATTAACAGACGAAGAAGCAAAGAAGTATAATGTACATGAATTTTTGCGCTACTTTACGTTGACTAAATAATCTACCATGAGTAAAATAAAAACAGGTATCTGTTCTTACGGCATGTCGGGCAAACTGTTTCATGCGCCCTTCATTCACCTGCACGAAGGGTATGAACTCTATGCAGCCTGCGAACGGAGTAAAAAAGAGATAGCAGATAAATACCCGGGTGTGATCAGCTATACAACCATCGATGAACTGATGGCCGACGATGCTATTGAACTGATGATCATCAATACGCCTAACTATACCCATTTCGACTATGCAAAAAAAGCCTTGCTGGCCGGCAAACATATTGTAGTGGAAAAACCTTTTTGTAATAATGTGGAGGAGTGTGATGAACTGATGGCGCTGGCGAAAGAGAAAAATAAAATTATTTCTGTTTACCAGAACCGCCGTTGGGACAGTGATTTCAGAACCGTACGGAAAGTAGTGGAAGAAAAATTACTGGGAGATGTGGTGGAAGCTGAAATTCATTTCGACCGTTACGACGAGAACCTCAGTTATAAACTGCACAAAGAAACACCGGGGCCCGGTGCCGGCATTTTTTATGACCTGGGTCCGCACCTGATTGACCAGGCCCTGCAGTTGTTTGGAATGCCTGTTTCTGTATTTGCAGATATCACGACTATGCGGCCCATCAGCAAGGTGGATGATTATATGGAGATCATACTGCTGTACAACAGGCTGCGTGTGCGGTTGAAATCAGGGTATCTTGTTAAGGAACCCATCCCTTCTTATGTAGTGCACGGAACCAAGGGCTCTTTCTTAAAATCAAGGGGAGATGTGCAGGAGAATTCATTGAAACTCTATACCTCACCTGCTGTTGCCGACTGGGGCCTGGAACCCGAAGCAGAGCAGGGATTGCTGCATACAACCATCAACGGCGAAACGATCCGGAAAAAGATGCCAACGGAAAGGGGCGACTATAAAGAATACTACCGCTTGTTACACGATGCCTTGCGAAAAGGAACACCGCTTCCGGTAACGGCAGAAGACGGACGGAACGTGATCTATATCATTGAAAAATGTTTTGAAAGCGCTAACCAGAAAAAGATAATTGACCTGTGATGATATTCAAACGAAAGATACTGACCATCCTCTTATGCAGCGCTTCTGTATGGGTGAATGCACAGCAGAACTATGTTTCCAAAGTATGGGTTGCAGATAATGGCAACGGTATGTACAAAAATCCTGTGGTGGATGCAGATTATTCCGATCCCGATGCCATACGGGTGGGCGATGATTATTATATGATCTCTTCCAGTTTTAATCATGTACCCGGTTTACCCATCCTTCATTCAAAAGACCTGGTGAACTGGGCCCTCATCGGTCATGTATTGAAACAGCAACCTCCCTTTGATCATTTTAGTAAAGTGCAGCATGGTAATGGAGTTTGGGCGCCATCCATCCGCTTTCACAATAACGAATTCTATATCTACTATCCCGATCCCGACTTTGGGATCTATCTCACTAAAGCAAAAAATATCCTGGGGCCGTGGACGGATCCAGTGCTGGTAGAAGCAGGCAAAGGATTGATCGATCCATGCCCCTTGTGGGATGAAGATGGAAAAGTGTACCTCGTTCATGCCTATGCCGGCAGCCGTGCCGGAATCAAAAGCGTCATTGTGATAAAACAGATGAATGCCGAAGGAACAAAAACAACCGATGCAGGCGTATTGGTTTACGACGGACATGAAAAAGATGCTACCATCGAAGGCCCTAAGTTTTATAAAAGAAACGGGTACTACTACATATTTACCCCGGCAGGCGGCGTAAGTACCGGCTGGCAAACCATCCTTCGTTCAAAAAATATTTATGGCCCCTACGAAAGAAGGGTTGCGATGGACAAGGGCACCACAACAATTAACGGTCCGCACCAGGGGGCCTGGGTTAGTACACAAACCGGTGAAGACTGGTTCCTGCATTTCCAGGATAAAGAAGCATACGGACGGGTTGTTCACCTGCAACCAATGAAATGGATCAACGACTGGCCGGTGATAGGAACAGATAAAGACGGCGATGGAACAGGAGAGCCGGTACTTGTTTACAAAAAACCAACTATTGCCCGTCCGAACGGGTTATCCGGGCAGGGAAAAATATATCCCGTTCAAACACCTGTTGAATCAGATGAGTTCAATGAAAATAAGATCGGCCTGCAGTGGCAGTGGCAGGCAAATCCAAAACCAACCTGGGCATTTCCTGCTGCTGGTAAGCTGCGGTTATTCTCTGTTCAGCTTCCCGACAGCAGTAAGAATTACTGGAATGTTCCCAACCTGCTGATGCAGAAATTTCCGGCAGAAGAATTTAAAGCCACGGCAAAATTCTCATTCAAACCAAGGCTGGAAGGAGAGCGGGCCGGTATGATCATCTTTGGCGCCGACTATGCCTATCTCTCCGTTGTAAAGAAAAAAGACGGGAACTATATCTCCTTCAGTATGTGTAACGATGCCGATAAGGGCACGGCTGAAATTGTTGTGGATGCAGAAAAAGTAAATACAGATGAATTCTATATACGGGTGTCGGTGAAAAAAGGTGGTATATGTACATTAAGTTTCAGCAATGATGAAAAAGACTATACGCCCTTTATTGAGAAGATGGTTGCCAAACCCGGAAGGTGGGTAGGCGCTAAACTGGGATTGTTCTGCACCCGTACGGTTAAAACAAATGATTCTGGCTATGTTGATGTGGATTGGTTCAGGGTTGAATCGTTTTAATCGTTGAAGTTGTTTAAACCGTTGCAATCGTTTGGTATTACTTAACCTTCTAACGACTTAAATGAATAAAACGTTTTAAACGAGATAAACTTTTTAAACATCATAAATCTAAACTCGTTATTATGGAACGCAGAAAATTTCTTGGCTACACTGCCGCCGCCGGCGCCGCATTGATGCTGAATCCTTTTGAGAGTTTTGCATTGCCGCCCGGCGGAAAGATAAGACTGGCACAGGTTGGCACCGGGCATCGGGGCTCGGGATTCTGGGGAAGAGACCTGATCAAAAATTTTGAATCTGCGGTGGAGTTTACCGGCTTATGCGATATAAACCCGGGAAGGGTGGCCTATGCCAAAGAAACATACAAAACAAATTGTCCCACCTTCACCAACTTTGATGACATGCTGGCGAAAGTGAGCGCCGATTTCATCATCGTTACCACGGTGGATGCCACCCACGACGAGTTCATTGTAAAAGCGCTTGATAAAGGGTTTAATGTGATCACCGAAAAACCCATGACAACCGATGAAACAAAATGCAAACACATACTGGATGCAGAAAAAAGATCGGGAAAGAAAGTGACGGTTGCATTCAATTACCGGCACAGTGTGCACAGCATGCAGTTAAAAGAGATACTTACTAAGGAAAGAGTTGGAAAGATCACATCGGTTGATTTTAACTGGTACCTGAATGTACATCATGGGGCGGATTATTTCCGCCGCTGGCATGGCCGCATGGCAAAGGGAGGGTCGTTGTGGGTACATAAGGCAACGCATCATTTCGACCTGCTGAACTGGTGGCTCAATTCCGAACCGGTGGAAGTATCGGCCTACGGAAGCCTGGAACATTACGGAAAGAACAATTCTTTCCGGGGTACCAAATGCCGCGGTTGCGAACACAAAAGCAATTGCAAATTCTATTGGGACATTAATAAAGACCAGCGGCTTGTTGATCTGTATGTAAAGAATGAACAGCACGATGGTTATATAAGAGATGGTTGTGTGTGGAGCAATGAAATTGATATCTACGATAAGATGTCGGCGCAGATCATTTATGCCAACGGCGTTACGGCCAATTATTCCCTAACCACGTATTCTCCTTATGAAGGCTGGCAGATCGCATTCAATGGAATGAAAGGAAGAATTGAAACCTGGCAGGACATACCCTATCTCCAAAAAGCGGCCGACGACCAGGCAAACCGTCATGCGATGGAAATGAGCAGTTCAGATGATGCCATACCGGGTGAGTTCCGGGAGATCATGGTGATGGATAATTTTGAAAAGAACTACGAGATATTCACCACGCCTAAAATAAGGGGCGGCCATGGTGGCGGAGATATAAGAATGCAGCGGAGGATCTTTATTGATCCCAAAGACAATCCGTATAACGTAATGGCCGGAACAAGGGAAGGAGCCATGTCGATCCTGATTGGTATTGCTGCCCGCAAGAGCATTGCCTTAAAACGGCCTGTAAAAATTTCAGAATTAACCGACCTGGTGCCGATGGCAAACAGGTTCTAAAAATCTTTTATGAAAAAAATGTTTGTAACCGCCATGCTGTTGTTCTCACTACTAAATGTGGCCAGGGCACAATCTGTACAGGAAACCGCCGTGACCAATGCCGTTGAACAATTACGCAAGGCAATGGTGGATGCCGACTCGGCCATGCTGGATAAACTGGCTTCGGCAAAACTGAGTTATGGTCATTCCGGGGGGCATATAGATGATAAGGCTGAATTCATCCAGAAGATCGTTTCCGGTAAAAGTGATTTTGTGAAACTGGAGCTTCCGGAACAAACGGTTTCCATCAGTAAGAATACGGCCATTGTACGCCATAAATTCAATGCAACCACCAACGACAATGGCAAGCCCGGAGAAGTACATTTATCTGTATTGCAGGTTTGGCAAAAGCAGCACGGACATTGGGT
>Ga0116176_10002845_pt1 | contig 12894 bp, 14 predicted proteins | sample AD_STIC08_MetaG_FD_89803 | JGI IMG/M metagenome (GOLD analysis project Ga0116176, IMG submission 89803) | Active sludge microbial communities of municipal wastewater-treating anaerobic digesters from USA - AD_STIC08_MetaG | ecosystem: Engineered > Bioreactor > Anaerobic > Digestate | place: USA... | reverse complement strand
TTTCTGATGATGAAGGCAAGAGTTGGAAATACATTTACAAACCCAACACCCTGCATGACATTTCGAATGACGGGTCCTTTATCTATGCCATGACGTTAGGATCTGGATTATTAAGAACCAACAATGATGGACGTACCTGGGAAAAGGCAAATGGCGGATTTCCAACTTTTAATTTTTACACATTTGAAGTCAAAGGTGTAAATAAGGATCTATTTGCTGCTCAATGGCATGGCATTTACCATTCTATGGATAGAGGAGATCATTGGGTAAGAATAAATACCGGAGGTAATGGCCTGCCGGATTCAACTGCATTCATGACCCTTGAAGTAACAGATTTTGGTATTCTGGTTGGTACCGGACTCAATAATGGAAGAATTAAATAGTTCGTAGTCAGCATTCCATCGATGTAAATAAGCGTAGGAAAACTAGCGTTTTATGATTTCCTTAGAGTTCATTCGTATTGTTTAATTAACACTTTCTGAAATGAAACACCTGATTTTATTATTTATTTGTCTTATGTCGCTGACTACTGGAATATCTCAACCGAAAGGCAAGAATTTTTACCTGATTGTGGGTACCTATACCAACCGGACTTCGGAAGGTATTTACGTGTATGAATTTAATACTACTACGGGTGAGTCGAAAGCAGTTAGTGTTGCTACTGGACTAAAGAATCCATCCTTTCTTACCATTGCTCCCGATGGTAAGAACGTATACGCAGTGGCTGAGAATGAACCCGATGGTGGAGTTTATGCCTTGCAGTTTGATGCGAAAGCAGGACAATTGAAATTAATTAATGAGCAACTGTCCAAAGGTGCCCATCCCTGTTACATTGATATTGATCAAAAGGGAAAGTGGCTGGTGTTAGCTAACTATACCGGGGGCAGCGTCAGTGTGCTTCCGGTGAACTCAAACAAATCGATTGGAGAACTCACTCAGAATATTCCACACACCGGTTCAAGTGTAAATCCAGAACGGCAAACGTCACCACACCCACACTCGGCTGTATTTGCCCCTCGAGATAACAATGTTTTTGTTCCGGATTTAGGGCAGGATAAAATAATTCAGTATCAGCTTGATCCGGCTACCGGCACGATGAAAGCAACGGGCACTATTCAAGCAGTCGCGGGCAGCGGATCGCGACACCTTGCATTTCATCCTAATAAAAAATTCGCCTATGTAATCAATGAACTCAATGCGACCATCACGGCTTATCAATACGGCAAAACACTTACACCCATCCAAACGGTGAAAACTTTGCCGGACGATTTTAAAGAACAGAACTGGTGTGCGGATATTCATCTCTCACCGGATGGGCGTTTTTTGTATGGCACCAACCGGGGACACAATAGTATTGTCTCTTACAAAGTAGATCCTGCCACCGGACAACTCACCTTTTTAGAGCGCCAGGATGTGCATGGAAAGTGGCCTCGCAATTTCATGATTGATCCTACCGGTAACTTCCTGCTTGTTGCTAACCAGGAGACAGATAACATTGCTATTTTTAAACGCGATCAAAAAACAGGGAAAATTCAATTTACTGGCAATGAGATTAAATTATCCATGCCGGTATGCCTCCGAATGATTGCTCAAAAGTAAAATCTCAGAAGAGAATTTTGAAATAGGAACTCAATGCTGGTAGAATATCCACCGCCCAATGGGTGAGTATCAACAGAATGATATTCCGGTAACGGCTCCAGTGCAGTGCAAAAATAAACCCGGCAATAAATACAGGAACACCGGTATGTAAAATCACATTGCCCCAATCACCAGCCTGACCTTCTACACCTGTAGAAAGTAGGTACCGGCTCGGCAAATGCCATGCAGTAAATAGGAGCGTGGCAACTAATGATGCAGAGATTCGGTTCCATTTTTTCTCAAGCCTGGTTTGAAGATAGCCTCTGAAGAATAACTCTTCAGGGAGCGCAGCTGTAAATAATGGCATAATGATCCCGAGGGCGAGACGAAGTGGAGCATCTGAAAAAGTATCTATGGTATTTTCGAGTGGTTTCAGATGGCTGGCATTTAGAAAAAAACCAAGCGCCACCATGAATGCAGTCGCCAGAAAAATCTTTACTGAGGGTTTTAAACCCAGCGTCAAATCTCTCACGTGATAGTTCCAGCGGATAAAGTAGATGTAGCCCGGAATAATCAGCAAGAGTAAGATTTTAAAAACGCCTGAATACCAAAGATCCTGATTGAATTGCGTAGCACCGAGTATGGGAGCTGGGAGGTAGGCGATGACTAACCCCAGAACATAGCCTGCTATAATATATAAGATAGAATAGCTAAGAAGTAAAACAGTCTCCTGGTTAAGCGCTTTGAATTCAATCTCGCTGGGCGGTACCCGTTGCCACAAAATCCAACGGGTGAAAGTGACAAGCATTGACTTCATAAACCTGTTGACGGATGGCGTGGTAAAATGTTACAGGTAGCATGAAAAGTTCCAGCCATCGTTAGCAGGTTTGAAGCTTTCGCTTGATTAATTCTACTTCCTGGGTGGAGGTGGTTTTTACCAAAGCCTTTTCTAACAATCCTTTAGCAACACTACGATTACCCTCAAGTAAATTAAAATTTCCAAGAGCAGTTAAATATAGAGAGTTATCTTGCAACCCGGTGATATTTTGCAGTTCGGCAATTCCAGCTCGAAATGATAAGGCATACCCGGTTGCAATTGCTTTGTTGAGGCTCACAATAGGTCCGGGTTTAAGCTCCGATAAGGTTTGATAAAGCACTAACAATTTATCCCATTGTGTTTCTTCGAACCGCGGAGCAAGTGAATGAACAGAGGCAATGGCAGCTTCTACATGATACTCACTCAAGGAATTTCCTTCTGAAGCACGCGCTAAAAAATCAAGTCCTTGTTGAATCAGGGGTTTACTCCATTGGGTTCGATCCTGATCTTCCAGCAAAATAATCTCACCCAACTCGCCAGTGCGTGCATCAAAGCGCGATGATTGCAGGCACATCAGGGCCATGAGTGCTTTTACTTTTGGCAGGGAGGTGGCTTTATGTGTGGCAAGAAGGTAGGTAAGTCGCATAGCCTCTTCACACAAATCTTCACGAATAATCTTAGTATGGTGACTGGCGTGATATCCTTCATTGTACAGTAGATACAATACGTGAAGCACGCTATTTAATCGGTAAGGTAATTCAAATAGCCCCGGTGGATCCAGTTTTATTTTTTCCTGTTTTATTTTTTCTTTTGCCCTGTAGATGCGTTTGGCGATCGTCTCTTCGGAAGTAAGAAAAGCGTTGGCAATTTCAGCGACACTCAATCCACCTAATGTTTTTAAGGTGAGCGCAATTTGTGATTCAGGTGCGATCGCTGGATGACAGCATGCAAACATCATTCGAAGTACGCTGTCCTGAATTTCGTCTTCACTAAAGAGTTGATCATTGGACGAGGATAAATCCCAGATTGATTTTATATTTTCATTTTGTGCGGCAAGGATTTTTGATTGCCGTTGACCAGAGCGTACCCAATCAATCGCTTTATTGTGAGCCACTTTATACAACCAGGCCGGGGGGTTATCAGGTATTCCGCGAAAGCGCCAGACTTCTATCGCTTTTAATAAGGTGTCTTGCACCAGGTCTTCTGCGAGATCTAAATTTTCGGTACCTAACAACCGTGTAAGCACAGCGGCCATCTTTCCCGCCTCGTGGCGAAAAAGATGGTCAACCAGTTGCTGTACTTGTTTCGGTGGCTCTGCCACTATTGAGTTTTTATTGACAGGAGTTCGGTTTTATTCCCTTGGTAGACGAGAGGCTACATCTCCATTTTCTGTACAGGCCTTACCTGCACTTTTCCGTTAAAGATAAAATCCGGATAGTCGGCCGTGAGTGCGACTGCTTCATCCAGATCTTTGGCTTTGATAATGAAATAGCCGCCTACCAACTCTTTACTTTCAGCAAAAGGGCCATCAGTAACAACCCGGTTTGGGCCGCTTACAAATTTGCCTTTTGGTTCAAGAGGTTCGCCACCTTCATAGCGACCTTCTTTTCTCAGTTTTTCCACCCAGGCAAACCATTTCTCCATATGTTTTTGAAGGGCTTCCGGGTTTTTCATTTCAGGGGCTACATCGCTGCCGCCATGAAAAATGAGCATAAATTTTTCCATACAATTTTGTCTTTAAGTTAAATGAATTTCTCCTATGACGATCCACGCATCAAAAATCGGACAGGTAGATTAAATTATTTTTTTAGAGAATTATTTGTTCACGAGTTCAAGATCTAGTTGCTGAATGAGCGCTTTCTTTTCCGGTGTAAGGGTGAAGAAGATCAACACGTTCTTTTTCTCGCCTTCCAGAATAAAGCTTCCCCGCAGTTGATTTTCGGGTTCAAGCGCTTTCGCGTTTGCAATAGCACCGGCTTCTTCAAAAATTTTACGAGTAGCTTCCCTTCTTCTTTCCAGCGATTCATCTAAAAAGAAATTCTCGGCAAAGATGCTGGTTTGATCTTCTTGCCAGGCTGGCAACAACTTAACAATCTCCTCTTTCCGTTGATTCAAAATGTGAGAGGGACTCAATACTCTGGGTTTAAGCCCAGCCATTGAAATTAGCGTGTCAAGCACAATTGCATTGGGTGGACCTGGAGCACCATAGGTATGATTGCTGAAGGACACTACACCAATTCCGTAGTCGGGATAAATGCGCCACTCACTGCCAAAGCCGGGTAAGCCACCGCTATGCGAAATGCGCACATTTCCTTTGCAATCTTTTCGCCAGCCGAGACCATAGCCATAGCCTACTGCAACCGGGCAAGGTTCTCCGCTTCTGGTTTTAGCATCGGGAAACAGATTAATGAAACGCCAGGGTTGGTGCATTTCACGAATGGAACTTCTGCGAATAGGTCCTTGGTCAGTTTCGTTGCGTGCTGGCCATGCAGCCAGATGTAATGCCACGTATTTACTAAAGTCTTCAATAGAACAAATCAACCCACCCATAGCTCCATACGCTCCATCATGCAACAGCGGTATCTCTTTCCATTCATTATCAATCCATTGATAGCCCAACGCCAATTGTTCTTTAGGCACCTGATCATATTCCCATTTGGAATCATTCATACCAATGGGCTTCATGATATTATCAGTAATATATTTTTGATAGGAAGTGCCTGATACGTTACTGATAATTTTTCCCAGTAAGGCAAAACCAAGGTTACTATATTCAAACGTAAAGCCTGGAACATTAGAAAATGAAATTCCCTCACTTACCTGTTTCAATAATTCTTCATCGGTAGCATCCAATTGTCTGTCGCCCCACGGGTTGTCTTCCGGAAATCCGGCTGACATGGTAAGCAGATTTTGAATTGTAATAGCAGGAGCATCTTTAGTGAGGGCACCAGCCCCGTTCATTTCTGGAATATATTTAGAAACAGGATCCGTTAAACTTAATTTTCCTTCATCACGAAGTTTCAAAATCGCCATGGCTGTGAAACTTTTACTCATAGAGGCAATGCGGAATAACGACTTGGTGCTAGCAGGTGTATTGGTTACAATATTGGCGGTACCCACACTACCTGAGTACACTAATTGGCCACCGGCAATAACACCAAAACTGATAGCCGGAAAATGATTTTTCTCTGCATAATCACGATAGAGTTTTTCAATCACGGGAAAAACCTTCTGGATATTGGAGAAGGAAGCGGTGTCTGCAAAGTGGGGAACAGAATATCGGTTAACCGAACTAGTGTTAACTGATATAACTTCGGCTTTTTTAGGAGTGCAGCCAATCACTACAAGGATCAATAAGGGCAGAAGGTTTTTCATATTAGAATGCATAAGTCCGGGATTGGAGTGTGGGTTTCTATAAAAATAGCAAATTAATTTTCTTTAAAGATGAGATCGTTTATATCTTCCCTTGAGGATGACCAATATCATGGTGAATCTGATAATAAGTGATCATCTTTAGTAAATCTTTATTATACGACTATGACTCCGAATGCAATGTTTTCCCGATTTTCTACTGGGCTTACCATAATCTTTATCGTATGGATAGTTTTTAATCTGTCGGCTTGTAAGGATGATGATGTAAAGCCCGAAACGGTTACAGATGCAGATGGCAACGTTTATGCTACAGTTACTATCGGCACGCAAGTCTGGATGGCAGAAAATCTGAAAGTGACAAAGTATCGCAATGGCGATCCTATTTCGAATGTAACGGATGGAGTGGCATGGAGTAATTTGATAACAGGCGCTTATTGTTCGTACAACAATGATGCGAATAACACAAAGACCTATGGTCATTTATATAATTGGCATGCTGTAATGGATAGTCGCAACCTGGCTCCGGCCGGTTGGCATTTACCAACAGATACAGAGTGGACTACCTTAGTCGAATATTTAGGAGGCGATGGCGAGGCAGGTACCAAACTAAAAGAGAGTGGAACTATCCATTGGAATAGCCCCAACTTTGGCGTTACCAGTGAAACTAAATTCACTGCACTTCCGGGCGGATATCGCGGGTTCAATGGTACGTTTACGGGTTTGGGTGCTTATGGAAATTGGTGGACAACTACTGAATTCGTATCGAATGCTGCCTGGTGGCGGGGGATGAGTTATTCTTATGGAGGGGTTGGAAAAGATGTTGCCTATAAAGTATCAGGGTATTCGATACGTTGTGTGAAGGATTAATTTTTATGTATAAGAGTAGCTAGAATCAAAGAATAAATGAAGTCACCCACTCATATCGCGCATGCCTGGTTCAAGGCCTTCAATGATCACAACCTTGAGCAACTTCTTATTCTGTATCACGAAGATGCGGAGCATTACAGTCCTAAGTTGAAGATAAGGCAGCCTGAAACGAAAGGGTTTATTAAAGGGAAGCCCGCTTTGCGTGCCTGGTGGCAAGATGCTTTTGATCGCTTACCGAGTCTGCACTATGAAGTAGTTCGACTCACTCCTTATGAAAATCGGGTGTTTATGGAATATGTTCGGCATGTGGTTAATGAAGAAGATCTTTATGTGGGCGAAATGCTGGAGATAGAAAATGGATTGATAGTAAGGTCGAGTGTATTTCATCGGTAGGCAAATCGCACTGATTACTATGGATTGAATTAGATCTCCACCGCCCGGCCATCTTCCCAGATTAATCCAAATTGAGAACCGTATTTTTTTACCCACTCCCGATCGGTTGCATAATCAAATAACTCAATCAATCCCTTGACTGATAGTTGCTGTAGTTGAGAATCGGATAGGCCCTTCACGCTGATGTACCCGGCATCAGCAAAATGAAACTGAATGGAACCGCTGGCATTTCCTTTTTCTAACCAGGCCTTAAGTTGTTGTAACCGGATATTTATTTTTTGATTCAATTCAATAGCTTCTTTCAGAGTTGCCTCAATATCTTTGATATGTCCATCATTATTGAAATCATCATTCCTTAAAATGCGCATGGGGTTGATGTGAATTTCTCCGGCAAATCGGTTGATCATGAGCTATTGGATTAATTGATTCGGTAAATATAGAACTCGTAGTTTGAATGGAGTAACATGTATGTAAGTTCTGGAAAGAAAACATAAAATTCAGAACCCGAGAGTTTATTCATAAAAATTTGGCTCATTAATTGTCTTGGCATTCGTGCCAAAAGAATTAAATTCATATAAAAATTCCATCCATGAAGCTACTTAGACCTGCCTATCTTTCTTTTTTTGTACTAATCATTATAATTGGAAGTTCTTGTTCATCGGGCAAATCTGCTTATGAGCGAGGCAATTATTATGATGCTGTAATAACGGCTGCCAATCGCCTTTGCAGGAATCCTGGGCATAGAAAATCATCGAAGACCCTTTGTGCAGCATATCCGCTGGCATTAAAATACCATGATGATAGGGTAACTGTGGCTATTGCTTCAAATGCTGAATTTAAATGGCGGGAGGTAGTACAACAGTATACTCTGTTACAATCCATGTATGACCAGATTCAACGTTGTCCGGGTTCGTCAGCTGTTATTTCGAAACCAATCAGTTACCAGGTAAAACTTGCAGATGCCCGGCAGAAGGCGGCTGAGGAAAGTTACAATGCAGGAATTCTGGCGCTGGGTATGAGAGATCGTACTAATGCAAAAAAGGCGTATTATCTCTTTATCAATACGAACGATTTTGTTCCCGGCTACAAGGATGTTTCCAAAAGAATAGAGGAAGCCCTCGCCATGGCAACCATAAAAGTGGCAGTTGAGCCCATTCCGGTAGTCGCAAAAAACTATGCCCTGGATGCACATTATTTTGATAGTAAGCTTAATGAATATTTGGTTTCCAATCAGACAAATGAGTTTGTTAAGTACTATAAGATGGCCGATGCAAAATCGCAGCGGATTAATCCGGATCATATTGTGCAATTAACATTTGAAGAGTTTACTATTGGTCAGGTATATGTAAATGAAAAGGAATCTCAGGTAGAGCGGGATAGTGTGGTTGTTGCCTATACAATTGCAGACACCAAAGGAAATATACAAAGTACAAACACGGAAGTTCCTGTGATTAAACCCGTGGCTGGAGTTGCTGTAGCGGCTGGTACTCAGAATCCGGTTAGTTCAGGGGAAGCGGCAAAAACAGAGACTAAAACTATTCAGACTGAGAAATCAAGTGATGTGAATCAGATAAAAACCGAAGAAAAACCTGTAGAAACTAAGACCGAGGTGAGTAAGAGTGATAACACAACCACTGCTAATAAAACTGAGGAGGTGAAAACTGAAGAGAAGAAACCGGTAGATAAGGCGGCAGTGGGAGTTGGGGTAGGTGTTGGAGTAGTAGACACTGATAACAAAGACGAAAAATCGGATGGGACCAAAACAACAGAGACTAAACCAGATGGATCAGGCAATGGAGATAAGAATGACGAAAAGAAAGATGATGCCAGTAAAGCAGAGGAACAGGTAACTATTTGTCACCAACCTCCCGGTAACCCGGCCGAACGTAAAACATTAAAAGTACCTCAGTCTGCAGTAAAAGCTCACCTTGCTCACGGTGATGTTACTGGTGATTGTACCACCGAGAACATCGATGATAAGAAATCTGAGAATAAGGGAAGTGATAAGAAGGAAGAAAAATCGGATGAAAAGATAACTGAAAATAACAATAAGAGTGATGATAAGAATGTGGTAGGAGTTGGCGTTGCAGCAGGGGTAGGAGCAGTTGCCTCGGATAAGCAGGATGAAAAATCTGATGGCAAGAAATCGGATGACAAGGATAGTAGTGATAAGAAAGACGAAAAATCGGATGCTAAGACAGAGGGATCGGAAAAGAGTGATAAAAGTGATGAAAAGAAAGATGATGCCAGTAAGGCAGAAGAGCAAGTAACTATTTGTCACCAACCCCCTGGCAAACCAAGTGAGCGCAAAACGTTGACAGTGCCGCAGTCTGCGGTAAAGGCACACCTTGCCCATGGTGATGTAACTGGAGAATGTAAGTCTGAGAAAAAGGAAGACAAGTCAAAAGACAAAGGAAATGATGGCGATGGTGCTGGAATGGCCAGCCTGATGTCAGTTGATCAGGGTACTCCCATTATGATAGCCTCCGCTTCAAATCATCACGTGTGGTATCTGTTCAATGAGGAAAGAGCTGTTGACACGACCAAGGTTTTTGGAAAAGTGAAGGCCACCGTACATCAGTATAAAAAAACGATTACCTCGCGCGGGGTCCTTAATTTCAGAATAATTGATGCGAAGACCCGGGCAGTGATTAGCGAACAACGCATGCCAAGTGAGACCGTATGGGTTTCTGAATGGCTCACATACAATGGAGATAGCCGTGCACTTACACCTGAACAGGTGAATTTGGCAAAGCGCAAAGAATTACCGTCCCCAAGCAATCAGGACTTGTTTGTTGAGTTCTCTAAGCCACTGTTCGATCAAATCACGAATAAAATGGTGGAGTTTTATAAGAATTATTAATCAGCAGAGAATTTGAGTTGATCAACAAATGACCGGATTTGATATCCGATCACTTGTGTTTATGGTATCGGGAAAATGAATCATTTGGCAACACGGAAAACACGAGCTATTGTATTCGCAGGAATTGTAGCTGGCACATTAGATGGGCTCGCAGCAGCACTTATCTATTTCCTACGCACTGGCAAAAATCCCTTGGTTGTGTATCGATTTATAGCAAGCGGCATTTTTGGACAAGAAGCTCTTTCTGGAGGAATATCCATGCCCTTGCTGGGTATCTTTTTTCATTATGTTATTGCCATAAGTTGGACCTTGCTATTTTTTATACTTTGCCTAAAGCTTTCGATTCTATTAAAGAATTGGGTTGTATCTGGAATCGCTTTTGGTCTTGTAGTATGGCTATCCATGAACCTGGTGATATTACCCTTAAGCCGTGTTCCATCTACTCCGATTACGTTGAGCGGTGCCCTTATCGGGATTTCAGTATTGATGGTATGCATTGGTCTTCCAATAGCTTTTCTCGCAAGCAGATATTACCAAAGCAAAGGATAGACTTTGGTAGCAAAAGTTCTTATTTGAGGCTCTTCTGGAATACTTCCTTAAGAATTTATCTGCTCCACATCCACCTTTACGGTTAGAGTCTGATTTCCCGAACTAAATACAATCCCTTTAATGGGGGCAACATCATAGTAATCGCGCCCATAGGCAACAGTGATGTGTTGATAAGAAGGCAGAAGACAATTAGTAGGATCAAACTCAACCCAACCCACATCCGGAAAATAAACTGACACCCATGCATGAGAAGCATCGGTGCCAACCAACTTTTCTTTGCCGGGTGGCGGCATGGTTTCAAGATAACCACTAACATACCGTGCTGGCAATCCAATATTTCGCAAACAAGCAATCATGAGATGCGCTAAATCCTGGCAAACACCTTTGCGTGATTTAAGTACGGATTCAACCGGGGTGTTTACGGTAGTAAAGCCGGGTTTAAACGCTACGTAACTATATATTTTTTGCATCAATGCCTGGCATCCATTCCATAGTGTACCATTTTCAGGGAAACAGTCATGCGTAAAATTTCTGATCTCCTGGCTGTACGGAACATGCTGCGAAGGTAATGTGTATTGAATCACATCGGCATAAAAATCGCCTTGCAGGGCAATCTGCGCTTTGGCATTTTGCCAAGGCAGAATCGATTGTTGGGCGCGATCAGCATTGATACGAGGCGCTATGTCTACGACACTTTCTGAATTTATTGTTAACAGGTCGTGCTCTTTATAAATGGAGATAAATAATAGTGTGTTGCCAAAGAAATCGGTGAGATAAGCCTGTTCATCGGGTGTGGGAGAAATTTTTATGTCGGTTGAAAGCAGGATTTGTTCGGGCAGATGAAGGGGCACTAAACACAACCGGTTATGACCGGTGGTCACCAATTCCTGGTATTTGTATTCGGTGCTATGTCGGATTTTATAGCGCATTAGACTTCAAATTGAAAACCATCTTTACTTCCTTGTGTCTGGTAAGTAGAGTGACTAAAGTAGGCCGCACTTAACTTAGTAGAGATAATGGCCATATTCTTTTGAAGCATCTCGCAGAATTCATCTAAGTTCTTTCGATGGTTCGTATCGCCATCGGTTTCTTTCAAGGTTTCAACCACTTGATTCCCATCATTGGATACGAAAACTTCATTGGTTGTAAATGAAATTTTATTACCCTCCGGTGAAGAGGCAATACCCTCTTTTAAATAAGCTACTATTGCCGCCTTGCCTACCAATGGCTCCCTGTTTTGAGCAAACGTTGTGGCATCATCTGCATAATATCCAATGTTTCTCAATTCCCCGGTATTATACAATTCAGCAAATTCGTTTTCCTTAGCTTGAATTTCATTTTTAATTTGTTCTATATCGACTACCGGTGCAGCTATCGGATCTTCTTTCTTAGGATTGCAGGCTATTGGTAACAATATAACGCCAGCCAAAAGCACGACCTTTATTAGATTATTTTTCATAGGTGTAAGGTTCTTATGTTTAGAAACTTTAAATTCATTCTAAAAGTAATGCAAATAGCATTGAACTTTAAGTGGTTATTGATGTTTCTTTATCAAGATAATAGTAAAGCTACCGAGAATAACGATTAATGGTATCACTATGAAATGAAAAGAAGTATAAATTGCATCCTTTAATTAATAGATTTCAACTAAACACTTGATCTTATGAAACAAAATTTAATATTACTCATCCTTTTATTTCTGTCCTTTGGTGCCTGGGCACAGGAGAATGCCATTACCCTTGGAGGCGGCTATGCCTTTGCAACCATTGAAGACACCGATAAGCAAGCAACAGGATATAGAATCAATGGACTCTATGAGTATAATCCTGTGGGCGGCAAATTTGCCCATGGTTTTTCTTTTGGGTATATAGGTCTTTCAGCCACAGAAAATAGTATAACCAGTAAAGTGAACTCTTTTCCTATTTATTATGCACCTAAGTTTATGTTTGGCAGCGATAAATTTAAGGGCTTTATAAAAGGAGCACTTGGGATGCAATTTGCAAGTTTGAAAAGGGAGGGTCCACTGCTTGATGTGAGTGATAGTGATTTTGGATTTTATGGGGGTGGGGGTGCTGGTGCAATGTTTTTCTTAAACGAGAAAATATTTCTCAGCGCGGAATATGAGATAGCGTGGCTGTCGAATGGTTATTATAAAGATGGCTGGGTGAACTCAATCAATGGCGGTATCGGATTTAAGTTTTAAGATTTGATATTAACCAGAAAGAATAAGATAAAAACAAAGCCCACTCTTAAACAGAGTGGGCTTTGTTTTAGATAATTACTTACAACTTATTTCTTAGGTGGATAATTGGTAAAGATCTGTTTTATCGCGTAGTTAATATTGGATTCACGTTTGGCAGCAGATGCATCTTCGTCAATGGTTTTGGTTCCACGGCCCTGCCAGGCTATTTTTTCGGTCGATTTATCTACCATATTAATCAAGAGTGTTCCATCA